>Ga0326597_10001049_pt1 | contig 46009 bp, 36 predicted proteins | sample RVTome_12_FD_203789 | JGI IMG/M metagenome (GOLD analysis project Ga0326597, IMG submission 203789) | Soil microbial communities from uranium-contaminated site in the Upper Colorado River Basin, Wyoming, United States - RVT100D185 | ecosystem: Environmental > Terrestrial > Soil > Contaminated >...
GGTGGTGCTGGAGGAACTGCGCAAGCTGTACGATCTGGCCTACATCGCCTCCGATGCCACCACGCTCCCCGAGGGGCTGTCCGGCGTCATGCTGGTGCATCCGCGCCGCATCACCCCGGGGCTCTCCTACGCGCTGGACCAGTTCCTCCTGCGCGGCGGTCGGCTCGTGGCGCTGCTGGATCCCAATGCCCGGCAGGATCCCACGGCCGCCGGGCCGATGGGCGGTCTGCCCGGGGGCGGTAGCAGCCTGGAGCACCTGTTCGAGGCCTGGGGCATCACCCACGAGAAGGATCGCATCGTGGGCGATCTGGCCCTGGCCACCCAGGTGACCTCGCCCCAGGAGGGTGTGATCGACTTTCCCTTGTGGATCACGGCGGGGCCGCAGCAGATGAATCCGGACGTGGTGATCACCAGCAACCTGGAAGAGGTGGTGCTGGTGGATACGGGAGCCTTCGGCACGACGGACAAGTTTCCCTACAAGTTCCAGCCGTTGATCACGACCACGAAGGATTCGGGAACGATCGACAACATGCTGGCCCGCTTTGCCGGTCCGGCGGAGTTGACCAAGCAGCTTCACCCCGATGGGGAGCCGCGCGTGGTGGCAGCCGTGATCAGCGGCCGCTTTCACACCGCCTATCCGGACGGGCCCCCACCACTGGAGGAGAAGGACGACAAGGACGCGCCCAAGCCCCCGCCGACGCCCAAGCCTCACCTGACCGACGGCGAGGCGGACACGACGGTGGTGCTGATCGGGGATGCCGACTTCATCGGCGATCCCTTCGCGGTGCAGCCGGTGAGCTTCTTCGGGCAGCAGATGATGCAGCCCATCAACGACAATCTGTCCTTCTTTCTCAATGCCGTGGAATACGCCACCGGCAATCAGAACCTGATCGCCATCCGCTCCCGCGGCCAGTTCTCCCGCCCCTTCACCCGTGTGCTCGCGCTGCAAACCGAAGCCCAGCGCAAGTACCAGCAGGAGGAGCAGGCGCTTACCGAGAAGCTGGAGCGGGTGCGCAAGCAGCTTGCCGCGGTGGAAGGACAGCGCCAGGGTGAAGGCAACGTGCTGCTGACGCCCGAGGCGGTGCAGGAAATTCAGAAATACCGGCAGGAGGAGCAACGCACACGCGCCGCGTTGCGCGAGGTGCGGCGCGAACTGCGGCAGGATATAGAGGCCCTGGGCAATCGGCTGCTGCTGTTCAACCTGCTGACGATACCGATCGTGGTTGCGTTGGTGGGGAGTGTCATCATCTATCGGCGTAGCAAGCGCAAGGGAGGACGACGGTGAATCTGAAGTGGATTTCCATCACCACCGCTGTCTTACTGCTGCTCGCGGTGGCGGCGGTCTGGATGTCAAGCCTGGGCGGCAGCAAGGCCCAACTGGGCCAGGAAGGCCAGCCCATCATGGAAGGGGTGACGCTGAGCGACGTGGCCAGCATTGCCCTGCGCAGCAAGGCACATCAGACCACACTTGAGGCATCGCCCCAGGGCTGGCTGGTCGTGGAAATGCAGCGCTTTCCGGCGGACCAGCAAAAGGTGACCAACCTGCTCTTCGATCTGCGGGAGGAGGAGCTGGGCTACCGCGTCTCGGACCGCCCCGAAAAGCTGGCCGAGCTGGGCCTGCTCATGCCGGGCGAACCGGATGCCGGCGAGGAGTCCGGCACCGAATTGGTGCTGCGCGATGCCAGCGGCAAGCAGTTGTTCCGCCTCGTGGAGGGCAAGACACGCCGCGGCGCGGGCGCCTCGGTCGGTGGGCGCTATGTGCGCGTGGGCAACGACGACGCGGCCTATCTGGTAGCGAATGCGGTAAACCTGCTGGCCGATCCGGAGACATGGCTCGACGTGCGCCTGCTCTCCGTGGAGCCCCAGCAGATTCGCGCCCTGCACGTGCGGGCCTCCGACGGCAAGGGCATCACCATCGACCGCGCGGACGATGCCGCCGAATGGCGCGTGGATGGCGCGCCCGGCGCCGTCATCAACCAGGACACGCTGGATGCCATGATCCGCAAGCTGGGGCAGTTGGAATTCTTCACCCTCGCGGCAAAGGACGCCAAGCCGAGCGAACTGGGACGCAACAAGCTCACCACCATCGTGGTGGAACTGTTCAATGGGATTGCCTATACGGTGCAAATCGGGGAAACAAAGGTGGACGATGAGAACAACTTCATCTCCGCCTCGGCCACACTGGATGCCGGTGTGACCGACGAGGAACTGCGCGGCACCGTGGAGCGCTTCAATCAGCGCTTTGAAGGCAGGGTGTTCGGCATGTATGATTTCGAGGCGACCCCGCTGCTCAAGCGGCGTCAGGATTTCCTGGCGTCGCGCTAGGGGCGCCGTTGGTATTGATCCGTTGCCGCAAAGAGGAGTGCCATGGCCGTTGAACTGCCCCAGGGTGCGCACCTGGTCGAACTGTCCGCCACGTATAACGAGAAGTCGATTCCCCGCAGTTGGCGCATCGACCATCCCATGCCCTATGACCGCTGGGGCAAGCTCATCGTCGACGCGGGCGAAGTGCTGGTCTCCGTGAACGGTGGGGCGGCCCAGGCCGTGACCGCCGGCGAGCCGCTGGTGATTCCCCCCGCCACGCCCTTCCGCGTGGAGCCGGGCAAGGGCGCCGCGCGCTTCTGCATGCACTACTTCCATCCGCCCGTGTTGAGCGACGCGGACGAGCTGGTGGCCGCGTTAGGCCGCTAGACGGCTCTGCCGTTGAACTGCCCTGCCGTTGGGCTGCCTGGCCGTTGGGCTGCCTGGCCGTTGGGCTGCCTGGCCGTTGGACAGCATCCCGCTGCCGAACCATCGCGGCGCGCCAGGCGCTTGCCGTGCGTCACTCGATTGCGCCGCGCGGCAATTGCAAGCTCACCGGTTGAGCATGCGGGACATCTCCGGCCGTTGGGTCAGCTTGCTGGTCCACTTGGAGAACACCTTGTCCATGGCGCTGCCGGGCATGCCCATCTGGTTGAACAGCAGCCCGCTGTTGAATACCTCCCCGTAGTAGTCGATCAGCCCGTTGTTGAGCCGGAAGAAGGACATGCCGTCGATGATGACGCGCTTGTTGGGGCTGCGCTCCATGGTGGAGGTATAGCCGAAGTATTCCCAGCGCGCATAGCCGTGCTTGCCGTCGCTCACCGGGTCGATCATCTTCCAGATGAACTCCTTGGCGTCCCCGTAGAACTTGTCCTCCAGCATGTGCTTGATGGCGTCGCGGCCCTTGAACTCGCCGTAGAACGTGTCGTGGTAGATGCCTTGCTCGGTAAAGCAGTTGCCCAGCGCCGTGCCGTCTCCGGCCTCGACGGCCTGGGTGAATTTTTGCAGCAGTTCCGCGAATGCCATGCGTGTCTCCCCGATGAATGGTGATGCCCGCGCGTGCCTTGGCCGCCGGGCAATGGTTGCGATCTTGCCTTGCCTGCGATCTTGCCTTGCCTGCGATCTTGCCTTGCCTGCGATCTTGCCTTGCCTGCGATCTTGCCTTGCCTGCGATCTTGCCTTGCCTGCCAACCGCCTTGCCTACAGGATCTCATAGACGGAGTAGCCGATCTGGGCATTGGGGAGCAACTGCCCCACGCCCACGGCGATGATCCGGTTGAGCCAGTCGTACTGCTCCGCGCTCGTCTCGTAGCGCATGGTGCCCCGCACGTAGTAGTCCTTCGGGTTCGCGGTGCCTTTGGTAAACGCCTCGCGCATGATCTCCGGCGGCCCGTGCAGATAGCCCGGATACTGGCAGAAGATCAGCGCGTCGTCATCCGTTTGCAGGGTGAAGCGCACATCCAGCACACGCACCCCGTCCTTGCGCAGCATGACCCAGTCCGCGCCGCCGGGCAGGATCTTGCCGCGCATGCGCGGGCCCTCGAAGGTGCCGCCGGTGACCGGGCCGATGATGCGCTTGCCGGCCGGCGTGTCCCCGATGAACTGCATCTCCCCCAGGTCGGCGGTCAGCTCGTACAGCAGGGTCGAGCGCAAGGGCAACTTTGCTTCCATGAACTGGGCTCCAATGGGGTGTAAGCGCTGCCGCGCGGGCAGGCCCCGGTTTGCGGGTGATGGTCATGTCGGCGCCCCCGCGGCACGGCCGATCTCACCGTGCCGATCCGGGCGGGCTCAAGCTCTCCCTGTACCAAATCCGGCGCGGTGGTGTCTCCCCCAAAGCGAGCGCGGTCAGGCAGGCGGGAGCGGGCGGCCTTCACCAGCGCCCTGGCCGCCCCCGATGAGGCGCGCCATTTCGTCCGGGCGATCGGTGATCAGCCCGTCCACGCCGAGGGCCAGCAGGCGCTGCATGTCCCGCGGGTCGTTGATGGTCCATACGATCAGGGGCAGGCCGGCGCGGTGAGCGGCGCGCACCGTGCGCGGGGAGATCAGCCGCAGGCCGGCGAAGCGTTCCGGCAGTTGCAGCGTGTGATGGGGCGGGCGGTACCAGCGCATCAGGCCCAGATTGGCGGCGAGCACGAAGCCGACCACGGAACGCCGGCAGTAGAAGGACGGCAGCTCCGGCGCCAGGCGGTGCATGCGCCGATAGACCCGCCAGGATTCGGCGCCGACCACCGCGCGCTCCCCCATGCCGCACTGCCGCACCACCTCCAGCACGGCGGCGACCGTACCCGGCGCAGCGTCCTTCACGTCGATGCTGAACCAGCAGTCCGGCAGGGCGCGCAGCACCTGCGCCAGCGTGGGGATGCGCACGCCACGGCCCACCCAGGGGTTTGCCGCGCCCGCCGGGGGAATGAAGCCATGGCCCGCGTCCAGTGCCTGCACCGCGTCCAGGGGCATGGCCGCCACCGCGCCCGCGCCGTCCGTGGTGCGCGCCACGGTAGGGTCGTGCAGCACCACGGGCACGCCATCCGCCGTGCCGTGCACGTCGATCTCCATGAACCGTACCCCGTGCTCGCGGGCGGCGGCCTGAAATGCTTCCAGGGTGTTTTCGGGATACAGCCCGGCGCCGCCCCGGTGGGCGACAATGATCGGGCGCGGGAGTGGCAGCCGCCAGGGCGCCGGGTGGCTGCCCCAGCCACGCAGCAGCGCCAGTCCCTGCCACAGGGCCAGCGCCGCCAGCAGCACGGCCGTGATGATGCCCAGGCCGCCCATGGGCCGGCTACAGCAGTTCGGCGATCTGCACCGCGTTGAGCGCGGCGCCCTTGAGCAGCTGATCGGAGACCAGCCACAGATCCAGGGTATTGTCCTGGGACTGATCCCGCCGGATGCGGCCCACGAACACCGGGTCTTGCCCCGAGGCATCGGCCGGCGTGGCCCAGCGGTTTGCGGCGCGGTCCTCGAAGATGCGCACCCCGGGGGCCTCGCGCAGCACACGATAGGCGTCCTCGGGCGAGACATCCCGCCCGAACTGGATGTTCAGCGCCTCGGAATGGGCCCGCAGCACCGGCACGCGCACGCAGGTGGCATTGATGCGCAGGTTGGGCTCGCCCATGATCTTGCGCGTCTCGCGCACCATCTTCACCTCCTCCTCCGCGTAGCCCGTGTCGTCCATGGGGCTGTTGTGGGGGAACAGGTTGAAGGCGTACTGCACGGGAAAGATCTCCCGCTGAAACGGCCTGCCGTCCAACAGCGCCCGCGTCTCGTCGCGCAGCTCCTCCATGGCCGCTGCCCCGGCCCCGCTGGCTGCCTGATAGGTGGCCGCCACCACGCGCTCCACGCCGAAGGCGCGGTGCAGCGGCGCCAGCGGCACCACCATGGCGATGGTGGAGCAGTTGGGATTGGCAATGATGCCCTTGTGCTGCTTCACGGCCTCCGGGTTGACCTCGGGGATCACCAGGGGCACGTCCGGATCCATGCGGAACGCGGAGGAATTGTCCACCACCACCGCCCCGGCCTTCACCGCGTGGGGGGCGAATTCCCGCGAGCGCGCACCACCGGCGCTGAACAGGGCGATGTCGACCCCGGCGAAGGAATCGGGCGTCAGTTCCTGCACCGTCAGCGTCTCCTCACCATAGCGCATGGTCTTGCCGGCACTGCGCTTGGAGGCGAGCAGGGTCAGCTTTGTCAGCGGAAACCGCCGCTTCTGCAACACGCTGAGAAATTCCTGTCCGACCGCGCCCGTGGCGCCTGCGATGGCCACATGGTACCCGCTGCTCATGGTTTGGTGCTCCGCCTTTGCGGTGAGTTGTTGATGTGCCGGTGGCTGCTGGTGTGCCCGGCCTGCCGGGCCGCTTCCCCATGCGGCCCGTTCCGCGCGGAGAATATCCCTCCATCGTAGCCCCCTGTTCCGTCCTTGCAAAGCGGTCTTTCCAGGGCCGACTCAGCCCAGGCCGGGCGCGGCGGGATGCATGACCATCTCGTGCAGGCCGCGCGTGCCCTTGGAAAGTTCGGGTGGAAAAATTTCCCGGGCACCCCTCCGACAGGCGCGGCATTTTACCCCTCTTGTCAGGATGGTGTACCCTACCTCCCTCAACCCCTGTGTGCACGAGGGAAGGGAACCATGGCGTCGATCGTCCGACTCACCATCAACGGCCGGCCACGCGAGGAAGCCGTGGCCGGAGCCGACCTGCTCATCGAGACCCTGCGCGACCGCCTGGGCCTCACCGGCACCAAGATGGGCTGCGACGGGGGCGACTGCGGGGCCTGTACGGTGCTCGTCGATGGCCGCCCCACGCTGTCCTGCCTCACACCCACCGCCGCCGTGGACGGCTGCGACATCACCACCGTGGAGGGGCTGGATACCGGAGCGGGCTTGCATGCGCTGCAGGAGGGCTTTCACCTCAAGCTGGGCTCCCAGTGCGGCTTTTGCACCCCCGGTATGATCATGGCCGGGGTGGCCCTGTTGCGGGTCAATCCCGACCCCAGTGTGCCGGAGATCAAGGCGGCCCTGGCCAACAACCTGTGCCGCTGCACGGGCTACAACACGATCATCGAGTCGGTGCAGTACGCCGTGGAGAAGCTGAAGCAGGAGGGACGGAGGCCATGAGCAAGGGGACGTATGATTCAGATGCAACGTGCCCGGGAATTGCGGCAGGAACTGACGGAAGCTGAGGCACTGCTGTGGGCTGCGATCCGCAATCGGCAACTGGCAGGCATGAAGTTCCGCCGACAGCATCCTGTGGATCGATTCGTCCTGGACTTCTATTGTGCTGCGGCAAAGCTGGGCATAGAGGTTGATGGGGGCATTCACAATGCCCAGGGCCCGCAAGATCATGTGCGCGAAGCTGTTCTGCGAGCGCGCGGTATCCGCATTCTGCGCGTCACGAACGAGGCAGTCTTGGGAGATCTGGAATTAGTGCTGCAACGCATAGTGGAGGGATTGGAACGTGTGCAATAGCGTCCCCTCACCCCCCATCCCCCTCTCCACAATGTGGAGAGGGGGTGCCCGTCAGGGCGGGGGTGAGGCAACACGATCATCGAGTCGGTGCAGTACGCCGTGGAGAAGCTGAAGCAGGAGGGACGGAGGCCATGAGCAAGGCGCCGGAGGGAGCAGACAAGCCGAAGAAAAAAAGGCCAGGCACGTTGCGGCTGCATGGGCATGAGCTGTCCCATGCCCTGGGCGACGCGCCGCGGCACCGCTTCGTGGGGCGGCCCCAGCCGCTGATCGACGGCGTGGACAAGGTCACCGGGCGGGGCAAGTATTCCGCCGACCTGCACGCCCCCAACGCCCTGGTGGGGCGCATCCTGCGCAGCCTCCACGCCCATGCCCGCATCACGCGGCTCGACGTCTCTGCGGCCCTGGCCATGCCCGGCGTGCGCGCGGTGGTGACCGGGGATGACAGCGACGTGACCTTCGGTGTGCTGCCCATCGCCCAGGACGAGTATCCTCTGGCCCGCGGCAAGGTGCGCTACAAGGGCGAGGAGGTGGCTGCCGTGGCCGCGGTGGATGCCTGGACGGCGGAGCAGGCCCTGGAAGCCATCGTGGTGGAATACGAGCCCCTGCCCAGCTACACGGACCCCCGCGAAGCCATGGCCGAGGGGGCCGAGTTGATTCACGAGACCAAGCCACGCAACGTCGAGCGGGAGGTGGATCACGAGTTTGGCGACGCCGAAGCGGGCTTTGCCGCCAGCGAGGTGGTGCTGGAGGAGGCGTTCCATGCGCCCGAGGTGACCCATGCCCAGATGGAGCCCCATGCCGCCGTGGCCGAATGGGACGAATACGACCAGCGCCTGACCATCTGGTGCTCGACCCAGGTGCCCTACTACGTGCACATGTCCCTGGCCGCCGTGATGAAGCTCAGCATGAGCCAGATTCGCGTGATCAAGCCCATGATCGGCGGGGGTTTCGGCTGCAAGACCGAGGCCCAGTCCTACGAGCTGATCTGCGGCATGCTGGCCCGCAAGGCCAAGGGCGCCGTGAAGCTGGTGGTCAGCCGCGAGGAGGTGTTCCTGGCCCACCGGGGGCGGCCGGCCACCTGGACGCGGCTCAAGATCGGGGCCAACCGTGACGGCCGCGTGAACGCCGTGGCGGCGGAGGTGATCCAGCGTGGGGGGGCCTACGCGGGTTACGGCATCGTGACGATCCTCTACGCGGGCGCCCTGCTCAATGCCATCTACGACATTCCCAACATCCGCTACCGGGGCTACCGCGTGCTGACCAACACGCCGGCCAATGGTGCCATGCGCGGGCACGGCACAGTGGACGTGCGCTTTGCCTTCGAGTCCATGCTCAACATCCTGGCCCGCGAGCTGGGCATGGACGCGGTGGAGTTGCGTCAGCGCAATCTGTTGCAATCTCCCACCATGACCGTCAACGACCTGCTGGTGAACAGCTACGGCTACCCGGAATGCATCGAGAAGGTGCTCCAGGCCTCCGGCTATCACCAGAAGGTGGGGCGCCTGCCCTTCGGCAAGGGCATCGGCTTTGCGGGCAGCCACTACGTCACCGGCTCCTCCAAGCCGGTCAATCGCTCCCACATGCCCCATGCCGTGGTCACGCTGAAGCTGGACACGGACGGCAGCATCACCCTGTTCACCGGCGCCGCCGAGATCGGCCAGGGCTCCAGCACGGTGATGATGCAGATCGCCGCGGAGGTGATCGGGCTCAGTCCGGCGCGCTTCCGCGTGGTGGCCGCTGACAGCGCCGTGACCCCCAAGGACAACGGCAGCTATTCCAGCCGGGTGACCCTCTACGTGGGCAACGCCACGGTGCAGGCCGCCGAGCGCTTGCGCGACCTGCTCTATCAGGCCGCCGCCCGCGGGCTGAACGCCTTTCCCCACGATGTGGAGCTGGTGGACGACACCTTCCGCCTGATCGTGCAGCCGGAGACCACGCTCAGCCTTGACGACACGGTGGAGATCGCCCTGTCCTACGAGGGCACGCTGATCACCAAGGGCACCTACAGCACCCCCAAGATCAGCCATGGTGGGGAGAACTACCGCGGCGCGGGCATCGGCGCCACGCCGGCCTTCAGCTACTCCGCCCAGGCCGTGGAGGTGGATGTGGACGTGCGCACGGGCAAGGTGACCGTGGAGCACGTGACCGTGGCCCACGACTGCGGCTTCGCCCTGAATCCCCTGGCCGTCGAGGGCCAGATCGAGGGCAGCGTGTGGATGGGCATGGCCCAGGGGCGGCAGGAGGAAACCAATTACGAGAATGGTCTGCCCCTGGCCCCGAACCTGCTGGACTACCGCTTTCCGACCATCCAGGAATCGCCCCACATCGAGACGATCATCGTGGAATCCAACGAGACGGGGGGGCCGTTTGGTGCAAAAGAAGCGGGGGAGGGCTCCCTGGCGGCCTTCCTGCCGGCCCTGGCCAATGCCATCGAGGATGCCATCGGGGTGCGCGTGACGGACCTGCCCCTGTCCCCGGAAAAGGTCTTTGCCGCCATCCAGCAGGCCCGCAAGGCCAGTTCGCAAAAGGCCGCCAGGCGCGTGCCCGGCGCCCCCGTCGTCGAGGCCCGCTCATGACCTACGCCATGGCCCCCTTCGACCTGCATCGCCCGGCGAGCCTGGACGAGGCCCTGGCATTGGCCAAGGCGCACCCCGGTGCCCTGTACCTTGCCGGCGGCACGGACCTGGTGGTGAACCTGCGCAAGCGCCTGCACGAGCCCCGGCATGTCATTCAGCTGCGCAACATCCCGGAGCTGCACGGGATCACCGAGGTCGGCGACGCATTGCACATCGGGGCGCTGGTCACCATGGACCGGTTGGCCGTCGACGAGACCGTGACCCGCCGGCTGCCCGTGCTGGCCGAGGCCGCGGGGCTGGTGGCCGGCCCCACCATTCGCCGCATGGCCACCGTGGGCGGCAACATCTGTCTGGACACGCGCTGCCGCTACTACAACCAGAGCTTCTTCTGGCGCCAGGCCAACGACTTCTGTCTCAAGAAGGACGGGGATGTGTGCCATGTGGCCCCCGGCGGCAGCTTCTGCTGGGCGGCGTTCTCCGGCGATACGCCGCCGGTGCTGCTGGCCCTGGACGCCCAGCTCGATCTGGCCGGGCCGGAGGGCGCGCGTACCGTGTCCCTGGCCGACTTCTATGGCAGTGACGGGCGCTGGTCCGTGGGAGATGCCCCCGGCGGGCTCAGGCCCGGCGAGCTGCTGCTGCGGGTGCGCGTGCCCCTGGGGGGCGAGGCATGGCGCGGAGTCTACGAGAAGCTCCGCGTAAGGGATTCCATCGACTACCCCCTGGTCGGCGTGGCCCTGCTGGTGCGTTGGCGGGAAGGGGCGGCGCGGACCATCGAGGATGTCCGCCTCGCGCTCACCGCCGTCAATCCCCGGCCGGAGCTGGTGCCGGGGCTGGAGGCGTTGCGCGGGCAGCCCCTGGACGTGGCCGCCGTGGATGTGTTGATGAAGGCCGCCAATCGCACGGGCAAGCCGATGCGCACCACCGTGGCCGACCCGACCTATCGCCGCGCCATGATTGGCGCCCTGGTGGAAAAGGCCTGCCTGCGCCTTGCGCCCGAGTTGCAGCCCGCCCTGGACCAACGCGCCCGCTGGGCCTGAGGGCCGGGGCAGGTCGCTACTTCCTTTCGCCACGGCAAGTCGCCACGGCAATGCACTGCGGAAAAATCCTGTGGAAAGGGGTCCCGCGGAAACGCAATTCCTGGGTCTGCCTTGTCTGTCCGCCAGTCTAGTCCGGTGTGTGGGCCATGTGCGCCCGCAGGAAGGCCGAGACGCGCTCGGCGAAGTGGTCCGCTGCCTCGGCGTGGGGCGTGTGGCCGCAGTCCCGTGCCACCCAGCGCTGGGCGTTGGGGGCGCGGCTGACGATGGCCTCCACCTGGGCCAGGGTACCGAATTCGTCCCGGTCCCCCTGGATCACCAGCAGGGGGCAGCGCACCTGGGCCAGGCAATCCTCGATATTCCAGCGGGCATGGGCGGGTGTCAGCCAGCCGCTGCCCCAGGCATCGAGCAGCGCCGCGGCCCGCTCGCCATGCAGCCGCTCCAGCCAGCGCGGCATCTGCCCGGCCGCCTTGGCTTCCAGCAGGGCGCGGATGCCGGCCTGGGTCTCGGGCTCCACGAACACATGGGCCGCCTCGGTGACCACGCTGCGCACCCGCTCCGGGTGCCGCGCCGCGAAGAGCAGGGCGATGCTGCCGCCGTCGCTATGTCCCACCAGATGCGGCCGCGCGATGCCCTCCCGATCCAGCAGGTCCAGCAGCACGGGCACCTCCTGCTCCATGAAGCCGAAGGGAAATGCCTCCCGCGGTGCGGAGCGCCCATAGCCCCAGCGGTCGTAGAGCATGGCGGAGAGCCCCGTGGCCGCGGCGATGCGCTCGGGCATGGTCTGCCAGGAGCCCGTGGCCCCCAGGCCGTCGTGGAGGAAGATCACCACCTCCGTATCCGGGCGCGGCGCGACCCGCCAGTCCACATGGAGGGAGGCTGCGTCTTGCATGGGCGATTTCGTGGGAATGCGGCCCCGGGGCGGGGCGGTTAGTGCAGCTGCCGCTAGTGCAGATGGATCACGTTGTCCGCGGCGCCGGCCGCCGGGTGCTGCAGGTCCGCCAGGGCCTCGGAGAGCCGGGCGCGGATGGTCTCGTTGTCGCCCGCCTCATAAAGCCGCTCCAGGGCGCGGATGTGCTCCGTCAGCCGCGTGCGCTCCACGGGATGGTGCAGGGCCTGGCGAATCTTCTGCTGTTTCGTGGGCACCATATTCTCGTCGTCGTAGAACAATTCCTCGTGCAGCTTCTCGCCCGGGCGCAGGCCGATGTAGGAAATCTGGATGTCCTCGCCCGGCGTGTGGCCGGAGAGCAGGATCATCTGCTCGGCCAGGTAGGCCAGCCGCACCGGCTCGCCCATCTCCAGCACGAACACTTCGCCCCCCTTGCCGATCGCCGCGCCCTGGAGAATGAGCTGGCTGGCCTCCTGGATGGTCATGAAGAAACGCGTGATCTCCGGATGCGTCACGGTCACGGGTCCCCCCGCGGCGATCTGCTGCCGGAACAGCGGGATCACGCTGCCGGAGGAGTCCAGCACATTGCCGAAGCGCACGGTGATGAAGGCAGTGCGGGAGCGTGTGCTGAAGCTCTGACAGTACAGCTCGGCCAGGCGCTTGGTGCTGCCCATCACGTTTGCCGGGCGCACGGCCTTGTCCGTGGAGATGAGCACAAAGCTGCGCACCCCGTGGCGCTCCGCGGCTTCAGCGACGGTGCGCGTACCGATCACGTTGTTGTAGAAGGCTTCGCGGGCATGGGTCTCCAGCAGGGGCACATGCTTGTAGGCCGCCGCATGAAACACCAGCTGCGGCTTGTGCCGGCCCATCAGGCGATCCAGCGCCTCTCCGTCGCACACGTTGCCCAGCACGGTGTGCAGCGTCATATCGGCGAAGTTGGCGCGCAGTTCCTGGTCGATGCGGTAGAGGTTGTATTCATTGGCCTCGTAGATGACCAGGGAGGCCGGCCCCAGGCGGGCGATCTGGCGGCACAGCTCCGAACCGATGGAGCCCCCGCCGCCGGTGACCATGATCGTGCGGCCCGAGACGGTGGCGTGAATCGCCTCCCAGTCCAGGTGCACCGGGTCCCGCCACAGCAGGTCCTCGATCTGTACCTCGCGGATCTCCCCCACGCCCAGCTGGCCGGAGACCAGATCCTGCAGCTTGGGCAGGGTGCGCACCTGGGCGCCCGTGCGCTTGGCGATCTCCACGGCCCGCTGCATCTGCGGGGTGGTGGCCGAGGGCATGGCGATGACCAGCAGATCGATCCCCTGCTCGCGCACCACGTGCTCCGCGTCGTCGATGGTGCCGTACACCGGGACGCCACGCACGCGTGTGCCGCGCAGGGCCCGGTCGTCGTCCAAAAAGCCGATCAGGTTCCACCGCCGCTCATGCAGCATGTCCCGCGCCAGCATCTCCCCGGCGCGGCCCGCGCCCATGATCAGCACACGGCGTGTCCCCGCCGCCTCGGGAAAGCCCAGCTTGCGGTCGTGCCAGATGCGGTAGGTCAGGCGAGGCCCGGAGAGCAGCGCCACCAGAAACATCGGGTACATGACCAGGGTGGAGCGGGGCACACCGTCGAGCCGGTTGATCAGGAACAGCAGCAGGGAAATGGAGACCAAGCCCACCAGGGCGGCACGCAGAATGTTCCACAGGTCCGGAATGCTGCTGAAGCGCCACAGCCCCCGGTACAGGCCCGTCCACCACAGCGCCAGGCTCTGCGCCGCCAGCACCACCGGCAGCGTGTGCAGGAGAAAGGTGCCCGTGCCCGCGATCACCTCGAATTCGAAGCGCACCAGGTAGGCCAGTGTCCAGGCCACGCACAGCATGATGCTGTCGTGTACGGCGATGACGACGCGGCGAAAGTTGATGGGCCGGCTGATGAAAGGCCGAATGCTCAATGGCTGGAACCTGAAAGGCCGGAACTTGAAAAACATTGCGAGGGTCTCTCTGCGGTGCGGCCGGACCGCCGCTGCACGTCGATAGCTGTGCCCACGCAAACGTCGAACCCGGGACAGCAATGGCGCATCCGGCGGGGACATCAGCCCACATGCCGGCGTTCCGATCAGGCTTTCACGAACCATACCGCCGGGAGAGGCAGGCTGCGCCCGGCGGGACGGTCCCGCATGCCGCCACGCTTCACGATAACACGCCCCGAAAGACCTGTCCCCGCGCGGCACGGCAGGGGATCGTGTGACGCCCGTGATGCTGGCTTGTCTGCATGAATTATGAATTGTCCTATTGACGATGTAGACAAGTTGCGGGATGGTGAAACATCCGTTTCGCCGCGCAAGCTGCGGCGGAGCGCAACCGATTCATGCGTCCCACGGCTGAATCCTCGGCATAACCACCAGCGAGCCGCCCTTGACCAGCCCCAGTGAACAGGGTTCCGTGACCGCGTTCGATGCCTTTCGCGGCCTGGTGCGGGATAGGACAAAGCCCGCGGCGGAGCAGATTGTCAGCGGGGTCATGGCGCTCATCACCAGCGCGCAGCTGCAACCCGGCGCGCGCCTGCCGCCAATCCGCGCCCTGGCCGCCCTGCTCGGGGTCAACCGCAACACCGTCGCCAAGGCGTACCAGGAGCTGGCGGAGCGGGGCTTCGTGCGCTCCCGGTTCGGTGGGGGCAGCGTGGTGGCCCGCCCGCCGGCACGGCCCGTCGCCGCCGCGGCACCGGCAAATGGCAACGGGCAGGCGCGCGGCACCGGACAGACACGGTTTTCCGAGCAGGACTGGACCCGCCGCTTTGCCCAGCACCTGAGCGTGATGGAGCAGGGCCAGGCCGGGGCGCTCAATCTGGAGCAGGACCCCATCAACCTGTTCCAGCTGCGGCCCCACACGGCCCTGTTTCCCAGCGAACTGTTCCGCAAGTGTCTCAATGCGGTGCTGCGCCGACAGCCCGGGGCCTTGCTCAACTATGGCGCGCCGGCGGGCTATCTGCCCCTGCGCGAGGCCATTGCCGCGCGGCTGCAGGCCCAGGGCATCACCGCGGGCGCGGGCGAGATTCTGATCACCAGCGGCAGCCAGCAGGGCATCGACCTGGTGGCGCGGGCGTTGCTGGATCCGGGCGACGGCGTGGTGGTGGAATCGCCCATGTACTCCATTGCCCGCAAGATCTTCCTGGTCAATGGCGCGCGGCTGCTGCCCTATGCGCTCTCACCGGAGGGGCTGGATCTGGGGGCGCTGGAGCGGGCGCCGGGCCGGCCGGCGAAGCTGTTCTATGCGGTGCCCAACTTTCAGAATCCGACCACGTACACCTACACGGCCGAGGAGCGCGCGGCATTGCTGGCCCTGGCCTACCAGGCGGGCAGTGTGGTGATGGAGGATGCCTCCGGCCAGGAGCTCCACGGGGATGCCGCGGCCTTTCCCGCTCTGGCGGCGCTGGATGCGTCGGGCCGGGTGATTCATCTCAACACGTTCAGCAAGACGCTCATCCCCGCCGTGCGCGTGGGCTATCTGGCCGGGGCGGCCCCGGTGGTGCGCAAGTTGACGGAATTGAAGGAAATGACCGACCTGTCCCACTCGCTGATCATGCAGGCCGCGACGGCGGAATTCATGGAGCGCGGACATTTCGATGCCCATGTGGCGCGCATGCGGGGATTCTACTGGGGGCGCATCGCCCTGGCGGCGGACATGCTGGCCGCGGCGCTGCCGCCCGAGGTGACGTTTTCCGATCCGCGCGGGGGGCTGTGCATCTGGGTCGACCTGCCTGCTGCGCTGGATGCGGACGTGGCGGCGCGGCGCCTGGCGGATCGCGGGGTGCTGGTCTCGCCGGCGGGGCTGTATCAGCCCTTGCAGGGCGGGCGCAACGGGTTCCGGCTCTGCGTCAGCTTCGAGTCCGAGGCCCGGCTGGCCCGGGGCATCGGCATCATTGGTGAGGAACTGGGGCGGCTGCTGCGGCGGCGCCCCGCGGTGGCAGTCTCACGGGAGTATCAGGCCATGCACTAGCCGGTGGTGGCGATAGGCGCGGGCGGTGTGCGGGGCAGGACGAATTGTGCAGGCGGTGTAATGGAAGTGCGTTGGTAAAAGCGTCCCTGCGGGGGGCGGAACGGAATCAACAGCAAGCGGATGAGGACGCGATGGATGACAAGTTGCGGTTAAAGACCGGCCTGGCGGAAATGCTCAAGGGCGGCGTGATCATGGACGTGGTGGATGCGGAGCAGGCCAAGATTGCCGAGGATGCCGGCGCCACCGCCGTGATGGCACTGGAGCGGGTGCCCTCGGATATCCGGCGGGACGGCGGGGTGGCCCGCATGTCCGATCCGGCGATGATCGAGGGCATCATGGCCAGGGTGAACATTCCCGTGATGGCCAAGTGCCGCATCGGCCATTTCGCCGAGGCACAGATTCTCCAGGCCCTCGGCGTGGACTACATCGACGAGAGCGAGGTGCTCACGCCCGCCGACGACGTGAACCACGTGGACAAGTTCGCCTTCACCACGCCATTCGTCTGCGGCGCGACGAACCTGGGCGAGGCCCTGCGGCGCATCGGCGAGGGCGCGGCGCTGATCCGCACCAAGGGCGAGGCCGGCACCGGCGACGTGATCGAGGCGGTGCGTCACATCCGCCAGATCACCCGCGAAATGAAGATGCTGACCCAGCTCAGCGAGATGGAACTGATGTCGGAGGCAAAGCGCATGGGCGCGCCCTATGACCTGGTGCGCTACGTGCACGAGCACGGCAAGCTGCCCGTGCCCAACTTCGCCGCGGGCGGGGTGGCCACGCCGGCCGATGCCTCGCTGCTGGTGCAACTGGGCGCCGAGGCGGTGTTCGTGGGCTCGGGCATCTTCAAATCGGACAACCCGGCCAAGCGCGCCGCCGCAATTGTGAAGTCGGTGACGTTCTATGACAAGCCGGAGGAACTGGCGGCTGTCTCCCGCGGCCTGGGCACGCCCATGGTGGGCATCGCCCGCAGTGAGCTGGCCGAGGACCAACGCCTTGCCGGGCGGGGCTGGTAGCCATGCGCATCGGCATTCTGTCGTTGCAGGGGGCCGTCGCTCCCCATCAGCGCAGCCTGGCCGCCGTGGGCGTCGAGGGCATCCTCGTGCGCACCGCGGCGGAGCTGGATGCCTGCGACGGGCTGATCGTGCCCGGCGGGGAGAGTTCCACCATGCTCAACCTGATCCACCACTATGGCCTGTGGGAGCCGCTGGACGCCTTCGCGGCCACCCGCAGCGTGTGGGGCGTCTGCGCCGGCTCGATCCTCATGGCCAAGACGGTGGAGCATCCGCGGCAGGAGAGCTTCGGCTGGATTCCCGTCGGCATCCGGCGCAATGCGTATGGCCGGCAGAACGAAAGCTTCATCGTCACCGAGACCTTCACCCTGCCCGATGGCGCGGCCTATGCGCAGGAGTGCGTGTTCATCCGCGCGCCGATGGTCACCATGTGGGATGAGGCGGTGACCGTGCTGGGCAGCCATGGGTCGCATCCCATCGCCCTCGTGCATGACCGGCACCTGCTCACGACGTTCCATCCGGAGTTGTCCCCCCAGACCGCACTGCACGAATTGTTCGTCTCCCTGTGCCGCGGCGCGGCGAGCGGCAAGGCGGCTGCGCAGGGCTAATCGCGCCGTGCCGCGGCGTTGGCCACGGCCCAGGCCGTCGTGCTGCGAATATCCACCGTCATCAGCACATCCGCCGGGGCGCTCGCCAGGGCCTCCGGGGCCGGCCAGTCCAGGGTCAGGACGCGGTCGCGGCCGCGGCGCCAGGTGTGCCACGCGCCGCGAAATGGCGGTGGCCAGTGGCCGGTGCCTACGGGCGCGTCTTCGTCCCAATGGCCCACGCTCCAGCCATCCAGCCAATCGCTCCATAGCCGTGTCAGGCAGGCGGAATGTAGCTGGCCGTCCCGCGCCCGGGCGTGGCGCCAGAGCAGACCCTGCTCCACCAGCAGCATGTCCCGGCCACCGGGCAAGGCCGCCAGCCGTGGCTCGCGGCCGGGTGTATCCCACACCAGGTAGCCGCACAGGGCGCCGGGCTGTCCCTTGGCGTTGGGCCATGTGACGACCGGTTCCGCCGCCTCGGTGATGGCGTCGGGCCCGGCGCGCCAAAGGCCCAGCTCGGGGCCCCTCGCCGCCAGCTCCCGCGCACGGGCCAGTGTGCCGGGCAGGTAGGCGGCCGCCACCACGCTCGCCTGGCCGAATCCGTGTCGCTCCGCCAGGGCCACGGCCTCCTCGACGGTTGCCAGCGCCGCCGCTCCCTCGGGTGCCAGCAGCAGGAGTTCCCCATCCCGCAGCGCGGCATGGGGGGCAATGTGTGGCGCGGCCTCGGCTCGGAGCCGCGTCCGCAAGGCGGCGCAGGCGTCCGTATCCGCGCCGGCTTCGGCGGCGGGCGGGCGCATGGTCCCGATGGCGAAGGGCGCATCCATTGCCAGCAGGCGCTTGCGCGCGATGCGGATGGCATGGGGCCCCAAATCGGCGCCGAGCCAGCGCCGGCCCAGCCGCTGGGCAGCCACCAGGGTCGTGCCGGTCCCGCAGAAGAAGTCCGCCACCAGATCGCCAGGATTGCTGGCCAGGTTGACGATGCGCTCCAGCAGGGCCGGGTGCTTCTGGGTCTCGTAGCCGCTCCATTCCGCCGAGGCGGGCTGCAACTGGGGAATGTCCCACACGTCGTCGGCCTTCTTGTCGTTCACCGTGCGGTATTGCAGCTTGCCGTCCGCATCGCGGGCATTCTTCAGGGTGCCGTTGACGCTCTCCCGCACCAACTGGCGGCGGGGCGCCTCCCGCGGCAGACGCAAGGGGTTGAGCACGTGCCGCCCGGTCTTGGCGTAGGCCAGGATGGTATCGTGGGCGCGGGGCAGGCAGGCGGTGGCGGCGGAATATTTGTTGTAATAGTGCCACACGATCTCGTTGATGAAGCGCTCCGCGCCGAACACCTCGTCCAGCATCAGGCGCAGATGGGCCTGCACCCGCCAGTCGCAGTGGACATAGATGCTGCCCCCCTCGGAGAGCAACTCGCGCATCAGCACGAGCCGTTCGCGCATCATCTCCAGATAGGTGCTCAGCCCGCCGGGCCAACGGTCCCGGTAAGCCGCCTGGGACAGCACGGGGCTGTCCGCGTGCCGCTCGCCCACCGGCTGGCGCAGCCGGAAATCCGTGTCCGCATTGAACGGCGGGTCGATGTAGATCAGCGTCAGCCCGCCGGCCGCCGCGATCTGCTCGCGCAAGGGCCCCGTCCGCAGCGCCTGGAGCAGCGCCCGGTTGTCCCCCAGCACCAGGCGGTTGTGCCAGCCCTCTGGCCCTGCCGGCATGGCCCCCCGCGGCGCGATCCATTCCAGCGTGCGCAGCTCGCCCGCCATGGCGGGGGACGACGGGAAGGGATGGGGTACGCGAAGGGCAGAGCCATCGTCACTCGGTTCGTCGCGGGGAAAGAGCAGGGCGCGATCGGCCGCGGAAAGGGGCTCGTCGGCCGCAATGCGGGCCACGATGCGGGCCTTGTCGGCGGCGGAGAGCGCCGGCGTGGCGGGCGGTGCGGGAGGCTTTGCGGCCGTCGATGCGGTGAACGGCATTTCCGCCTCGGTGCGCGCATTGCGGCCTTGAGCTTCCCCAGGGGCGCCTGTAGGATGATTGAAATCTTTCATTCTTGAGGCTTTCATGACCCCACGCACGACGCTCTGGTCCATCTTTGGGCTGCTGTTCCTGGCCCTGTATTTGGCATCCAGCGGGATCGGCCTGCTGGTGGATTTCGAATGGTTCCGCGCCCTGGGCTATACCCAGGTGTATAGCACGATTCTGCTCAGCAAAATCGGCATCGGCGCGGTGACCGGCATCGTGTTCTTCGTGTTCCTCTACCTCAACGTCATGGTCGCCATCCGGCAGGTGGGTGACCCGTCCCGCTATCTGCCGCCGGAGCTAAAGGCCACGCCCATGGGGCAGATGCTCACCCGGCGCAACATCGGCCGGGTCGGCCTGGGGGCCAGCGCCGTGATCGGCCTGCTGGCGGGGCTTTCCGGTGGGTCCGCCTGGGAGAACTGGCTGTTGTTCCTGCATGGCGAATCCTTCGGACAGGTGGACCCGATCTTCGGGAAGGACGTGAGCTTCTACGTGTTCACGCTGCCCTTCATCGACCAGTTGCAGAGCTTCGTGTGGTCCATGGGCATCCTCACACTGCTGGCGGTAGGGGTGCTGTACTTCTTCAAATCCCAGGCGGAGCGGCCGGACATCGGTCCGCAGCGGGGGCTCAATCTCAGCGGCTTCTCCAGCACGGCGCGGTTGCACCTGGGCCTGCTGCTGGCGCTGCTGCTGGTGGTGCTGGCGGTGGGGGTGTACCTGCAACGCTTCACGCTGCTCCATCAGCCCGGCGGCCTGTTCACCGGCCCGGGCTATGCCGATATCCACGGCACGCTGCCCGTGCTGGCACTCAAGGCCGTGACGGCGCTGGTCTGCGCGGGCATTGCCCTGTTCGGCCTGTGGCAGCAGCGGTACCGCTTTCTGATCGGGGCGGTGGGTCTGCTGGCCGTCGTGTGGATCGGGGGAAACATCTACAGTGGTGTGCTGCAGCGGTTCGTCGTCGCCCCCAACGAACTGGACAAGGAGCGGCCGTACCTGGGCTTTCACATCTCTGCCACCAACAAGGCGTATGCCCTGGATCAGATCAGCGAGCGGCCGTTGGATGAGGATATCGATCTCACGGCGCGGGACATTGCCCAAAATCAGGCGACCATCAACAATATCCGGCTCTGGGACCACGAGCCGTTGCTGGATACCTTTTCCCAGATTCAGGAAATCCGCACGTACTACGACTTCGTCTCGGTCGACAATGACCGCTACATGATCGACGGAGAGTTGCGCCAGACCATGCTCTCTCCCCGGGAGCTCAACACGAGATCCCTGCCCAGCCGCACATGGGTCAATGAGCGGCTGACCTTCACCCATGGCTACGGTCTGACGCTGGGGCCGGTGAACCGGGTCAACGAGCAGGGACTGCCCGTGTTGTACGTGCAGGATCTGCCGCCCAAGACGGCGGTGAGTGCGCTGGAAGTGACTCGGCCCGAAATCTACTACGGGGAGATCGACAACGATTACGTGTTCGTGCGCACCAAGCAGCAGGAGTTCAACTATCCGGCAGGCGACGCCAACATCTTCAGCACTTACGAGGGCACCGGCGGCGTGGAGATGGGCACCATGCTCCAGCGGCTGCTGTTTGCCATGTACTTCCGCGATGTAAAGATTCTGCTGGCGGAGGATTTCTCCGGCGACACCCGCGTGATGTTCCGCCGCAACATCCTGGAACGCGTGAGCACCATCGCCCCGTTCCTCAAGTACGACAAGGACCCCTACCTGGTGATCGACGAAGGGCGACTGAAGTGGGTGCTGGATGCCTACACGACCTCCAATCGCTATCCCTATGCGGAAGTGGTGCCCCAGATGGGAAACTACATCCGCAACCCCGTGAAGGCGGTCGTGGATGCCTATGACGGCTCGGTAATATTCTACGTGGCCGACCCCAAGGACCCCATCGCCAAGGCATATCGCTCCATCTTTCCGGACATGATGAAGCCCATGGAGCAGATGCCGGAAAGCCTGCGTGCCCATGTGCGACATCCCCTGGACTACTTCAGTATCCAGACGATGATGTACGCGACCTACCATATGCGCGACGTGAATACCTTCTACAACAAGGAGGACCAGTGGGAGGTGCCGGTCATCGAGCAGAAGCAGATGGAGCCCTATTTCACGGTCATGCGCCTGCCCGGCGAGGCGCATGAGGAATTCATCCTCATGCTCCCTTTCACGCCGCGGCTCAAGGACAACATGGCCGCCTGGATGGTGGCGCGCAGCGACGGGGAGAATTACGGCGAGCTGGTCGTCTATACCTTCCCCAAGCAGAAGCTGGTCTTCGGCCCCAAGCAGATGGTGGGGCGTATCAACCAGGATGCACAGGTCTCCCAGCAGATCACCCTGTGGGATCAGAGCGGCTCCAACGTCATTCGCGGCACCCTGCTCGTGATTCCCGTGAAGAACTCGCTGATCTACATTCAGCCGCTCTACTTGCGGGCCGAGGATGGGAACATTCCGGAGCTCAAGCGCGTCATCGTGGGGTACCAAAACCGGATCGCCATGGGCATCGATCTGGATGATGCCCTGCGCCAGATTTTCGGCACTGACGACGGTGCCCGGCCCAAGGATGTCCGCGCCGACGGACAGCGTGTTGCGACAAGCCCGGCAATGCCGAGCACCCTGGCCACGCCGACGGCCGAGGCCGTGCGGCTGTATGAATCCATGCAGCGCGCGGCGCGGGAGGGCGACTGGGGGCGCTACGGGCGTGAGTTGGAGGCGCTGGGTGAGCAGTTGAAATTGCTGGAGCGCGCGGTCAAGTAGCCGTGGCCGCGTCCATGGCTAGCCGGCGAGCATCAGCGCTTCCGTGATGCCGTCGGCCAGCAGCAGGCCCGTTTCCGTGAGCGCAAGGCGTGTTCCCTCCAGGCGCGCCTGGCCCTGGGCGATCAGTCGCCGCGTCAGGTTCTGCCGGTGTTCGTCCCATACGCCGCCGGCGCTTTCCCATGCCAGCACGTCCAGCCCTTCTGCCCGGCGCAATGCCAGCATCATCATCTCGTTGACCTGCTGCACGGGCGTCAGGCGCTCCCGCGCCGTGATGGGCAGTCGCCCCGCGGCCAGGGTGCGCTGGTAGGCGCGCAGGTGGCGCTCGTTCCACCAGCGTTCCCCATTCACGTGGGAGTGGGCGCCCATGCCCATGCCCAGATAGTCGGCCCCATCCCAGACAAGCAGGTTCTGTCGGCCCTCGTGCCCCGGGCGGCAGAAATTCGAGACCTCATAATGCCGATATCCTGCCGCGGTCAGCCGTCCGGCTGCCCACAGCAGGGCCTCCGCCTGGGCATCGCGGGCGGCGGCCGTGGCTGCCACGATGGCCGCGTCACGGGCGAACAGGGTGCCCGGCTCGACGTCCAGGGCATAGAGCGACAGGTGCGGCGGCCCCCGCGTGGCCATCGCTTCCACGTCCGCGTGAAACACGGACAGGGGAATGCCCGGTGCGCCGAGCAGCAGGTCCACGTTGTATTCGTCGATAGGCCCGTCGCGCAGCAGGTCCAGGGCGGTGCGCCCGCTGGCCGCGGTGTTGTTGCGCCCCAGGGCGCGCAGGGCGCCATCGTCCAGACTTTGCAGCCCCAGACTGAGCCGGCTCACGCCCAGTTCGTGCAGCCCGTTCAGATAGGCCGCGCTCACATCCTCGGGATTGAGTTCGAAGCTCCACTGGGCGTCCGGCGCAATGGCGAACGCCGTGCGCAGGGTGTCGAACAGCCGGGCAAGCAGGGGCAGGGACAACGTGGAGGGGGTGCCGCCGCCGATGTAGATGGAGGCGATGGCCTGGACGCTGCTGGCCTGGCTGCTGCTAGCGTAGGCGGCGCTGCTGTGGGCGGCGCCCAGCAGGCGTATTTCCTGCTGCAACGCGCCCAGGTAGGCCGTGTGCAGCGCCGGCCGGTTGCCATGTACCGCAAAGGCACAGAAGGGGCAGATGCGGTGGCAGAAGGGCAGATGGACGTAGAGCGCCTGGATCAATGGCATAGGGCGAGCGTTGACCTGTCTGGTGCGACGCCAAGGATCGATGCGACGTCATGGTTTGGTGCGTCGCGATGGCTTGATGCGACGCCATGGCGCGCCGCGTGCCGCGCTGCGCTGTGTCTGAGAACTCGATGAAAGTTCCGTCCGCGCCCTTCGAGACGCGGTCTTCGGCCGCTCCCCTTCGGCGGGCATAGGACGAGCTCAGTGACGCGGCGTGTTGAAATTGCCGCCATTGTAAGTCCGTGTTGCTGAGGAAGGTTGCGTAGCAACCTGTCTCGAAGGGCACGGCCGCCCACAAGCCCCCTTACTCAGACACAGCTCAGTACGGCAAGGTGGTAAAAATCGGCAGTTGCAGAATCCACAGATAGGCCAGACAGATCAGCGACAGGATCCCCGCCACCCGCTTCGGCGACCGGGACTCGCCGGCCATCACCAGCAGGCCGCGCAGGATCTGCAGCACCACCACGGCCCAACCGGCGTACTGGGGCAGCCGTTCGGGCTTGCCGAAGGAGAACATCACCACGCCGATCACCGCCAGCAGCACGTAGGCCGGCAAGCCGTCCACCAGGGCTTCGCCCAGGCGGGACATGATGTCACCCTCCCGCGCCCGGCCCCGGCGGGGTTGCGGGCCGGGGTTGGTCAGCGCGGAGAGCTCCCGAATCAGCAGGGCGGCGATGAACACCAGGGAGAGGACGGTGAGTTGCAGTTTCATGGCAATGCCTCTTGCTAGAGATGACAGCGGCGAAGGTGCGCGAGGCCGTCGATTGCAGTGGCGTCCACGGTGCCGAGCATGGCATCGATATTACGACAAGTTTATCACAGGACTATCACAGCTTCGTGCACGATGGCGGCATGGCGGGCCGTCACCATGCCGCCCATCCGCCTCCGGTGACCCAGCCCCATGTCCGAGATTCTGATCCTGGCTGCCGCGGGCTTCATCTCATCGGCGGTGTCGGCCATGGTGGGCTTCGGGGGCGGGGCCATGCTGATGGCCGTCGTGCTGGTGTTCATGCCCCCGGCGGCGGCGATTCCCTTTCATGCCCTGGTGCAGCTGGCCGCCAACAGTTCCCGCGTGGTGCTGCTGCGGCAATGGGTGGCCTGGGACATCGTGGTGCCGTTTCTGGTGCTGCTGCTGCCGGGAGCGTTCGCCGGGCGCATGCTGTTCGAGGGGCTGTCCGAGCGGGTGATCTTCGTCCTGATTGGCGTGTTCGTGCTGGCCACGCTATTCTCCCAACGCATAGCGGCCGTCTCCGCCCGGGAATATCCGCGCTGGTTCTTTCTGCCGTTGGGATTCGTCATCGGTGTGCTGGGTTCCACGGTGGGTGTGGTGGGCCTGATGTTCGCCCCGTTCCTGATGCGGCAGCGGCTGAGCAAGGAGGGCATCAACGCCACCATGGCATCCATGGCGGCGGCGGTGCACATCGTGAAGATCGGAGCCTTTGCCACGTTCGGCTTCGATCCGCGGGACTACCTGTGGCTGCTGGCGGCCATGATTCCGGCGGTGGTCGTGGGCAGCATATTCGGCAAGGCCGTACTGGTGCGCTTCTCGGAGCGGATTTTCCGCATCCTGTTCACCACCGTGCTGGTGGGGCTTGCCGTGAAGATGATTCTGTGGGACGGCGTACTCGCGCCACTGATGCGCTGAGCGGCTGGGCAGCCGCGCAAGAAACGACAGGGGCAGGAGGAAAGGAGCTGACATGGCAGCCATTGCACTCGGAGGCAGTCGCAATTGCCGCATGTTGGCATTCTCCCTTGTCGCATGCGCCACGCTTGCGCTGACTGCCTGTGACAAGGGGGCAAGCATGAAACCGGATTTCGATAAGGCCCTCCAGGGCCATCTTGACGCCATATCCAACCGGGATCTTGAAGCATTCAAGTCTCATCTCACCCGCGGCGAAAAGCTCTACACCATTGTGCAAAACGGGCACGCCTTCACTACGCCCGCGGAGCTCATTGAGATTCATGAGCAATGGTTCAAGGACCCGAACTGGATCTGGGAAGGCTCCGTCGTTCACAAAGTGGTGGGCGAGGACATGGCTATGGCGCTCGTCAAATACCAGTATCGCGCCAAAGCAGACGACGAGCCGTTCAGCACCTGGCTGCTATACGTGTTTCAATTGCAGGACGGTGCATGGCGAATCGTGCATGACCAGAATACGGCGCTTGATTATGCTGCTTTTGCTCGGTCGGCTGGCATTGAGATCAAGTGACAGCGCCTCACAACAGCATGCAGCGGGCGGCGCTGCGCGCCGCCGCTGACACTGAGCGTTCAGGTGTCGAGACCAAGAGGAACCTATGAAAGCGGTAATCATCGACGGCCATGGCGGCCCGGAAGTGCTGAAGGTCGCCGAAGTGGAAACCCCCAAGCCGCGCCCCGGCGAGCTGCTGGTGCGGGTGCGCACCTCCGCGCTCAATCGCGCGGACACCTTGCAGCGCATGGGCGTCTATCCCCCGCCGCCCGGCGAGACCGACCTGCCGGGCCTGGAGCTGGCCGGCGAAGTGGAGGCCTGGGGCGAGGGGGTGAGCGGGTTCACCAAGGGCCAGCGCGTCTTCGGCCTGGTCGGTGGGGGGGGCTATGCCCAATACGCCCTGATGGATGCCGGCATGGCCATGACCATCCCCGATGGCTGGAGCTTTCAGCAGGCCGCTGCCGTGCCGGAGGTCTACTTCACCGCCAACGAGACCATCTTCGTCCTCGGCGGGCTGCAGGCGGGCGAATCGGTGCTGATCCATGCGGGCGGCAGCGGTGTGGGCACGGCGGGCATTCAGATGGCCCACCATATCGGCGCCAAGGTCTACTTTACCGCCGGATCGGCCGACAAGATCGAACGCGCCATGGCCCTGGGGGCGGACGCGGGCATCAACTACAAGACCCATGACTTCAAGGACGAGGTGCTGCGCCTCACCGATGGGGCGGGCGTGGACGTGGTGGAGGACTTCCTGGGCGCCAGCTACCTGGAGCGCAACATTGCCGTGCTCAAGCCCCGCGGGCGGCTGGTGTTCGTGGGCATGATGGGCGGCGTGAAGGCCGAGTTCAACATCGGCGTGGTCATGGCCAAGCGCCTTCAGATCAAGGGCTCGGTCATGCGCCCTCTCTCCATCGAGGAAAAACGCCAGATCACGCGGCGCTTTCAGGAACGTTGGCTGCCCGTCCTCGTCGAAGGAAAGATCAAGCCCATCATCGATTCCGTATTCCCCATGTCCCGCGTCGCCGACGCCCACCAGGCCATGGAAGACAATAGGAATTTTGGAAAAATCTTGTTAGATATAGAATAGTTTTGTGACGTGGGCAGCAGAATGCCTCGCCTGCGTTGAAATCTCACACAGCGGATTCCATGGCCTCCCGGCGCCGACCCAGGGTCGACAACGGGACACGGATTCGAGCGGCGCAGGTGCGTCGCGGATAAGACCTATGGCATTTGACGACGACCAGTCCCGCACGGACGAGTGGGCAGCCGACTACGAAGCCTTGATCCAGGATGCACTGGAGAAGGGCGACATCGACAGCCGTCCCCACACCGCCGAGAAACGGAAGCATCCGCGCATCCGCATGCTCTCCCGGCAGTTGCAGGTGCATGAGCCCCAGCGCTTTCAGATTCTCGACATATCCATCGGCGGCATGTCCTTCTACTCCGTGACGCCCTTCGATGTGGGCAAGGTGCTCACCGTATCCCTGGAAGGGTTGCTCACCATCGAGGCGCGTGTGCTCGCCTGCACGATGGAAGAGACGGACGCCATGTTTCTGGAGGTGCGTTACAAGGTGCACTGCCACTTCGAGGACGAGCGCTACGGCATGCGCCTGATGGTGCTGGCGATGCAGTCGGAGGACTCCTCCGTGGGCATCATGCCCTGATGTTCCCCCACTTTCCCCATTCGGCGCGTGCCTAATAGTCGATGGCGCGCAGGGCCTCATACAGTCCGATTATGCCTACGGGCCGGTTGGCCTCGTCCACCGCGAACAACGCACGGATGTTGTTCGTCTCCATGGTGTGCAGCGCCTTGGCGGCCAGCAGGTCGGGGGAAACCGTCTTGGGATTGGGATTCATGTGGCGATGCACGGGGTCGTCCATGAAGCCCGTGCCCTTGTGGTTCAGGTGCAGCCGGGTCAGGTCGCCCACGGAGAACGAGCCCACCAGCCGCCCGCTGTCGTCCACGATGCAGGCAAGGCCCCAGCGCTTCTCCTGCAACACGGGGATCACCTCGTGCAGCGTGGCATCCCGCGATGCCAGGGGCAGCTTGTCGCCGCTGTCCATCACGTCGGAGACCGTGGTCATCAGCTTCTTGCCCAGGCTGCCGCCGGGGTGGAACAGGGCATAATTCTCCGGCGTGAAGTCGCGCATGCGCAACAGCACCACGGCCAGGGCATCGCCCAGGGCCAGCGCGGCAGTGGTGCTCGCCGTGGGGGCCAGGCCCAGCGGACAGGCCTCCTGATCCACGGCGGCGTCCAGGTGCACATCGGCCCGGCGCGCCAGCTCCGAGTCCGCATTGCCCGTCATGGCGATGATCGAGGCCCCCATGCGCCGCAGGGGGCTCAACAGGCGCAGCACCTCCTCCGACTCCCCCGAGTTGGACAGGGCCAGCACCACGTCCGTGCCGCGCACCATGCCCAGGTCCCCGTGGCTGGCCTCGCCGGGGTGGATATAGAGGGCCGGCGTGCCCGTGCTGGAGAGCGTGGCGGCGATCTTGTTGGCCACATGGCCGCTCTTGCCCATGCCGGTGGTGACCACCTTGCCGGTGCAGTCGAACATGAGCTGCACCGCGACCCGGAAGGATTCGTCCAGGCGCGGAATCAGTCCCTGGATGCCCCGGGCCTCGATCTCCAGGGCCTGGCGGGCTTCTTTCAGAATATCGATCATGCGTATCGTTGCCGAGGGCGCGGCGGTGTCCGGGTCAGGCGGCGGACCCGCGCACGATGCGGTGAATGGCCTGCAGGCGCTGCATCAGCGCGGAGACCTGATCCATGGGAATCATGTTGGGGCCGTCGCACAGCGCCTGCTCGGGGTCGGCATGGGTCTCCATGAACACGCCGTCCGCCCCCGCCGCCACGGCGGCCTGGGCCAGGGGCGCGACGAATTCCCGTTCGCCGGCGGACTTGCCGCCGCCGCCACTGGGCAACTGTACGCTGTGGGTGGCATCCATGACCACCGGGTAGCCGAATTCCCGCATGATGGAAAAGCCGCGCATGTCCACCACCAGATTATTGTAGCCGAAGCTGTACCCGCGCTCGGTGACGATGATGCGCTCGTTGCCCGTGGAGACCATCTTGTTGATGGCATGCTCCACATCCCGCGGGCCGATGAACTGGCCCTTCTTCCAGTTCACGATGCGCCCCGTGCGGGCCACCTCCACCACGAAGTCCGTCTGGCGCGAGAGGAAGGCCGGAATCTGCAGGATGTCCAGCACCTCGGCCGCCGGCTCGATCTCCTCGAAGCGGTGCACGTCCGAGAGCAGCGGCACGCCCACCTCCCGGCGGATGGTGCGGAACAACTCCATGGCCGCGGCCAGCCCGGGCCCGCGAAAGGACTCCAGCCCCGTGCGGTTGGCCTTGTCGTAGGACACCTTGAACGCAAAGGGCAGCCCCAGGGGCTCGCAAATGGCCTTGAGCCGCCGGGCGAAGTCCAGTGTCTGACCGGGGCGCACCTCGTCCTCGATCACGTCCGGTCCCGCCAGCAGAAACAGCGGCAGGTCCTGTCGGTAGAAGCTTGTCTTGTCGAACATGGGTTCCGTGACAGCAATCAAAAGAACTGTATCCTAGCAGAAAATCCGGGAATGCGGACCGCCAGCCGGCCGGTGATGTGACTTACAGCCGGCGCGCCGCCGAAGGGCCATGCTGCCCCCACATCCCTGCCCCGGCGTGCCAGGCCGCCGCCCGGTCATTCCCCAATCCGCACGATGGAATTCCCAAGACGGAGGCATACATGAGCACAGCGTTTGACGCGATCATCATCGGTACGGGCCAGTCGGGCCCCTCGCTGGCCGGGCGCATGAGCAGCGAGGGCATGCGCGTGGCCGTGCTGGAGCGCCACCTGTTCGGCGGCACCTGTGTCAATGTGGGCTGCATCCCCACCAAGGCCCTGGTGGCCAGCGCCCGGGCGGCGCACATGGCCCGGCGCGCGGCGGACTTCGGCGTACGGGTCGAAGGGCCGGTGGGCGTGGACATGGCCCGCGTGAAGGCCCGCAAGGACCGCATTGCCGGCGAATCCAACAGCGGCGTCACCCAGTGGCTGGAGGGCATGGACAATGTCACGGTCTATCGCGGCCACGGGCGCCTGGAAGGCCCGGACACGGTGCGCGTGGGCGACGATCTGCTCCAGGCGCCGCGCATCGTGCTCAACGTGGGCGGCCGCGCCCAGGTGCCGCCCATCGAGGGCCTGGCGCAGGTCAACTACCTGACCAATTCCAGCATGATGGACGTGGACTTTCTCCCGCAGCATCTGGTGATCGTGGGCGGCAGTTACATCGGCCTGGAATTCGCCCAGATGTACCGCCGCTTCGGCAGCCACGTGACCGTGATCGAGATGGGCGAGCGCCTCATCGGCCGGGAAGACCCGGACGTGTCGGAGACCGTGCGGGAGATCCTGGCCGGCGAAGGCGTGGACATCCGGCTCAATGCCAACTGCATCAGCGTGCGTCCCGATGCCGGGGGCGTCGTGGTGGGCGTGGATTGCGCCGATGGCGCGCCGGAGGTGCGCGGTTCGCACCTGCTGCTGGCCACCGGGCGCCGGCCCAACACGGACGACCTGGGTCTGGACGCGGCGGGCGTGGCCACGGACAAGCGGGGCTACATCACCGTCGACGACCAGCTCCAGACCAACGTGCCGGGCATCTGGGCCATGGGCGACTGCAACGGGCAGGGCGCCTTCACCCACACCTCCTACAACGACTATGAAATCCTGGCGGCCAACCTGTTCGACAACGATCCCCGCCGCGTCTCCGACCGCATCACCTGCTACGGCCTGTTCATCGACCCGCCCCTGGGCCGCGGGGGCATGACCGAGGCGCAGGCCCGCGCGTCCGGCCGCAACGTGCTGGTGGGCATGCGCCCCATGCGCCGCGTGGGCCGGGCACGGGAGCGCAGCGAGACGGACGGCTTCATCAAGATCATGGTGGACGGGGACAGCCGGGAGATTCTGGGCGCGGCCATCCTGGGCATCAACGGCGACGAGGTGGTGCACCTGCTGCTGGACGCCATGTACGCCGGCGCGCCCTACACCACCATCGCCCGCGCCGTGCACATTCACCCCACCGTGGCCGAGCTGATCCCCACGGTGCTGCAGGACCTCAAGCCGCTGGAGGGCTAATCCCCCGCCTGCTCGCGCAGCAGCGCCTCCGCATGGGCCAGATCGTCGGGCACGTCCACGCCGGGGCTCAGGCTGTGGGCCTCCACGCAGTGGATCGCGTGGCCGTGCTCCAGGGCCCGCAACTGCTCCAGGGACTCGCCCAGGGCCAGCGGCGTGGGCTCGATGGCGCGAAATGCCTGCAAAAAGTCCCCCCGGAACAGGTACACCCCCAAGTGGCGCCATGCGCCCTGCCACACCGCGTCGCTGCCGGGCGGGGCATCCCGGTGGTGCGGAATGGCGGCACGGGAGAAGTACATTGCCCGCCGGGCCTGGTCCAGCACCACCTTCACGATGTGGGGATCGCGGTACTCCCGCTCGGAGCGGATGGGATACACCAGCGTGGCCATGCGCACGTCGGGCGAGGCATGCCGCGCGGCCACCAGGCGTGACACATCCGCCGGGTCGATCAGCGGCTCGTCTCCCTGCACGTTGAGCACCCAGTCCGTGGGGCCCGTATGCCCCGCCTGCTCCGCGACGGCCGCCACGCGGTCCGTGCCCGTCTCGTAGGCCCCGGTCAGGGCCACCTCGCCCCCGTGTGCCCGCACGGCCTCGGCGATGCGCTCGTCATCGGTGGCCACCAGCACCCGATCGATGCCCGCCGCGCGTGTCATGCGTTCCACCACGTGGCAGATCATGGGCTTGCCCAGGAGCAGGGCCAGGGGCTTGCCGGGAAAGCGGCTGGAGCCGTAGCGGGCCGGAATGATGGCCAGCACGCGCTCCGCCGGGGTGTAAGGCGCGGCACTCATGGCGCCTCCCCGAGGGTCATGCCCAGCTTGCGCAGGCCGGCGCGGGCCGCCGAGTCGGACAGCAGCGCGCGGAATGCCTGCACCGCCGGCCGGCCGGCGCGGCTGCGGGGCACCGCGAAATCGTAGGCCTCATCCACCAGGGGCAGAAAGCGCAGCCCCAACCCGCGGGCGACGGGCTCAATGGCCACACCCCAGTCGGCGCGGCCCTGGCTGATGGCCGCGGCCACGGCGTTGTGGGACTTGGCCTCTACCAGGTAGCCGGGGGGCTTGGCGCCCTTGAGCAGCCCGTCGATGAGCACCCGTGTGCCGCTGCCCCGATTGCGGTTGATCATCAGGCACTCGCCCGCCCCCTGGGCGGCGGCCAGCAGCGCACCCACGCCCTTCGCCGCGGCAGCCGCCAACCGCCCATCGTCCTGGCGGTACAGCAGTCCCTGCTTGCGTCCGTAGCCGGGCAGCAGTTCCAGGCTCTCGTCCAGGAACGGCCGGTTGTAGGTGCCGCTGGCCTCGTCCAGCAGGTGTATGCCGGCCAGGTCGCATTCCCCCCGCTTGGCGGCCAGCAGCCCGCCCTGGCTACCCACGGAGATCAGCTTGACGCGCCACCCCTGGGCGCTCATGCGGCTGACCAGGGCGTCCAGCCCCACGCACTGGCTGCCGATCACGATCAGGTCCGCCGGTGCCACCTGGGCCCCGATCAGGGTGACATTGACGGCGCTGCCCGCCTCCAGCAGTTCCGTGTTGCGGTCGATGGCGATGTAGCCGTCGGCGGTGGAAAAGGCCGTGACGGAGCCGCTGCCCTTGCCCATGGGATAGGCCGCCTGCCCCTCCGCGCCGCTGACCAGGTGCACGAGCAGGAACTCCGTGCGCCCCTTCTCCGAATTCACGCGCACGGGCAGGCGCGCCGGCACCACGTCCGGCGCCGCCGCATTGCGCCCGGCCATGATGCGCAGCACGGGGGCGATGAATTCATGAAAGGTGAACACAGCCGAGGTGGGAAAGCCGGGCAGGATGGCCAGGGGCTTGCCCCGCACCAGGGCCAGGCACAAGGGCTTGCCCGGTTTGAGCGCCACGCCGTGCACCAGGATCCCCGGACTGTCCGTCGAGCCGGGTGTGCCCAGCCGCGCCACGACCTTGTGGTTCAGGTCGCCGGCTCCCTTGCTGGTGCCCCCGGAGAGCAGCACCATGTCGTGGGCCAGGGCCTGCTCCAGCCGAGCCGCGAGGGCCGCCTCGTCGTCGGGCACGATGCCCAGCGGCACTGGCTCGGCGCCCAGCTCGCGCACCGCATCGGCGACGATGGTGGCGTTGGAATCGTAGATGCGCCCCAGGGCCATGGGCTCGCCGGGGGCGATGATCTCGTCCCCCGTGGAGAGGATGGCCACGCGTGGGCGGCGGAACACGGTAACGCGGCCCAGCCCGATGGCGGCCAGCACGCCCGTCTCGCGGGAGGTGAGCAGGGTGTGCCGATGCAGCACGGTCTCTCCGGCGGAGATGTCCGTGCCGGCGAAGCTGACATTGGCCCCCGGCACCACGGCCCGCACCACACGGATCGCGTCGTCCCCCTCCGGCAGGGTGTGCTCCACCATCACCACCGCATCGGCGCCGCGGGGCATCACACCCCCCGTGGCGATGGTGGTGGCCTCGCCGGTGGTGACGGTGTGCCGCGGGGCGACATTCGTGTGCAGCACCTCCCCGCTCAGAGTCAGCGTACGCGGGTCGTGCTCTTCCGCGCCGAAGGTGTCCGCCGCCTGCACGGCAAAGCCGTCCACGTTGCTGCGGTCGAAGAAGGGCACGTCGATGGGGGAAATCACGTCTTCGGCCAGCACCCGCCCCAGCGCCTCGCCCAGGGGTACGACCTCGGTGCCCAGGGGCGCCGGGCGCACTGCCGCGCGGAAGCGTGCATGGGCCTCCTCGGCGGTGACCACATCCAGGAACTGTTGCTGCGCCTGTGCCATCAGCGGCCTGCTCGCGGAAGGGCCTGCATGGGAAGATGGTTCGCTGCTGCCGGGCTCAATCGTACAGCCACACCGTGGCCACGTCACCCGCGGCCAGCCCCTCGGAGCCCTCCGGCACCACCACGAAGCCTCCGGCCAGGCTGGTGGAGGAGAGAATGCTGGCGCCGCTGGTGGCCAGCAGGTCGGCCTCCTCGCCTTCCAGGCGCACACGCACGTAGTCCACCCGGCCGATCTGGGAGACGATGCGCGAGCGCAGGCGGCGGGTCACGGGGCGGTAGGGCCACGCCTCGTCCCGCCCCGCCAGGCGTCGCAGGCCCAGGCGCACGAAGAAGTCATAGGCTGCCAGGCAGGACACCGGATTGCCGGGCAGCAGGAACACGGGCCGTCCGCCCACCAGACCAAAGCCCGTGGGGGCCGAGGGACGCATGGCCACCCCATGCACCAGCAGCTCGCCCAGTTCCGCGACCAGGGTGGGGGCATGATCCTCCACCCCCACGCTGGTGCCGCCGGTGGTCACGATCAGGTCGCCGGGCGCCTCGCGCAGGGCCTGGGCGATGGTCTCCCGCCGGTCGGGCAGGTGTTGCAGCGCGGCCACCGTGCCCCCGTCCCGCGCGATGAGCGCGGCGAGCATGACGGAGTTGGAATCCACGATGCGGGCACCCACCGGCTGCTCGCCGGGTTTGAGCAGCTCGTCCCCGGTGATCAGCAGCGTGACCGCAGGACGGCGCAGCACCGACACCTGGCCCTGGCCGATGGAGGCCAGCACGCCCAGGTCCTGGGGGCGCAGGGCGCGGCCGGCGGGCAGCACCTCCTGTCCCCGGCGGATGTCCTCGCCGGCACGGCCCACGTGCTTGCGCGGGGAGACGGCCTCCGTGGCGGTCATGATGCCGTTCTGCTCGCTGGTGTACTCGGCCATCAGCACCGCATCGGCCCCTGGCGGCAGGGGCGCACCCGTCATGATGCGCACGGCCTCGCCGGGGACGATGGCGCGCTCGAAGGTGCGTCCCGGCGTGACCTCGCCCACCACGCGAAAGGTCAGCGGGTTGTAGGGGCCGGCACCGAAGGTCTCCTCGCTGCGCAGGGCATAGCCGTCCATGGCCGAGCGGTCGAAGGCCGGCACGTCCACGGGGGAGACGGCTGCCGCGGCCAGCACCCGCCCGGCCGCCTGGGCCAGCGGTACCGTCTCCGCCGGGAGCGGAGCGCAGCGGTCACGCAGCACGCTTTCGAAGCGGGCCACGCTGATACGCTCGGAGAATCCCCGCATGCGGACGTCTGCATTGTGCATCACGGTCTGGCGGTCTCAGCGAGATCGGGTAAGATATGGCGACCTGGAGCGGCCTGAAGCGAGCGTACGGGCTGGGGAAAAATCCTGTCAAGCAGCCCCGCCCATTGGCGCGGGAAGGTGGTGGAGCGGCGCGGATGAATCAAGGACGACGGGTTGCCGTATTAATTCCCGCCGCCGGCGAGAGCCGCCGCATGGGCGAGGCGGGTTCCAAGATACTCGCACCGCTGCTGGGGGAGGCGGTGATCCGCCATACCGTGCGGTGCTTTCAGGCACATCCCGCGATTGACGAGGTTCGGCTGATTCTCGCGCCGGCCGACCGGCAGGCCGTGGAAGCGCAATTTGCCGAGCCGGCGGCATGGGACAAGCTGGGGCCCGCGGTGGACGGCGGGCCGGCACGCTGGGCGTCGGTGCGCAACGGCCTGGCCTCCCTGGCGCAGGCGGCGCCGCCGGACATTGTGCTGGTGCATGACGGGGCGCGGCCCTGCTGCTCGGGGGGCCTCATCTCCCGTGTGCTGGCCGGGCTGGCGGAGGCGGAGGCGGTGATCCCCACGCTGCCCATACATGACACCGTGCGCCGCATGGGCGCGGACGGCGCCGTGGTGGAGCGTGGCGTGGTGGACCGCAGCACCCTCGTGCGCACCCAGACGCCCCAGGGCTTTCACTGGCCCGTGCTGTGGGCCGCCTATCAGGCGCTGGGCGAAGCGGGGGCGGGGATCACGGACGATGCGCAGGTGGTGGAGCGGCACGGGGGGACATTGGCGGCGGTACCGGGCGAGGAACGCAACCTGAAGCTCACCACGGCCCAGCACCTGGCGTGGGCGGCATGGCTGCTGGAACATCCGACATGGGGCACCTCGGCATGACGCTCGCATGGCGTCAGGGAAATTCGCGATCGAGGCTGCCCTTGGCCCTATCGGATGTGATACGCAATAGGGCGCGGGGTTTGCGTCGCCCGGGCGTGTGCAAAACGCATCGCCGGCCAGAATCCGTGCTGCCGGCATTCAAGAGACTGTCATGACAGGAAATGTCTTCAATCTGCGGGGTGCGCTGCGGTGTGTTGCCGTGATGCTGGTGCTGCTCGCCGTGGCGGTGGCGCCCGCCATGGGTCAGCAACAGCAGGAGCAGCAGCAGAACCCGCGCGGGCCGGACGGCCTGATTGAAATGAATTTCCGCAACGTGGAGATCGGCAATTTCCTCACGCTGATGTCCGAGGCCTTCGGCATCGCCTTTGTGTGGGACGAGAAGGAACTGCGCGGTGAGGTGACCCTCGTGTCGCCCCGCAAGTTCAAGCGCCAGGACGCCCTGCGCATCTTCGAGACGGTGCTGGCCATGCAGGGCTTCACCACCGTGCAGAGCGACGGCAGCCCCGTGATGCAGGTGGTGCCCATCAAGGACGCCTCCCGCGTGCCGGGTCCGACGCGCAGCGGCGCCGATGGCGCAGCGAAGGGCCAGTTCGTCACGCAGATTATTCCCCTGCGCTACGCGGACGCCAATCAGGTGCGGGCCGTGCTGCAGCCTATGATCTCCAAGGCCGCATCCCTGGTGATCTATGCGCCGGCCAACGTGCTGGTGGTCTCCGACAACCAGGACAATGTGCAGCGCATCCTGGACATCGTGCGCTCCCTGGACGTGGAGCCCGGGGACGTGGAATTCGCAGTGATCAAGCTCAACCATGCCTCCGCGTCCAAGCTGGCCCCCATCCTCACTGCCTTGGCCGGCACCGTGCCCAAGGCAACGCCCCAGCGGGGCCGCGTGCAGCCCCAGGCCCCAGGTCAGGCGCCAGGGCAGGCGGCGGTGAAGATCGTGGCCGATGAGCGCACGAATACGCTGATGGTCGTGGCCGATCCGGTGACCGTGGAACAGCTGAGGAGTCTGGTTGCCGCCCTGGACGTGCCCGGCCTCGTGCCGGACTCGGGAATCAAGGTCTACCGTCTCGAGCACGCCGATGCGACGGAGCTGGTGAAGATCCTGGAAAGCGTGAAGAGCAATGCCACGCCCCAGGGCCAGCCGCCCCAGCCCAACCGGCCGGGACCGGGCCAGGAGTCCTTCGTCACGGCGGACAAGGCCACCAACTCGCTGATCGTGTTCGGTGATGCAGGACTGATTTCCACGATGGACCAGATGGTGCGGGAGCTGGATATCCGCCGTCCGCAGGTCTATGTGGAGGCGCTGATCATGGAGATGAGCCTGGAGAAGAGCCTCCAGCTCGGTGTGCGCTGGCAGGCCACCGGACAGGGCAGCACCGGATCGGTGATCGGTGGGGGCTTCCCCAATGCGGCGCCTCAGGGGCTGGACGCGGCGCTCACCGGGGGCACGGGCGCGGTGCTGGGCGTGGTGGGCGACGAGATTGAATTCCAGGGGCAGAGCTTCACCTCGTTCAGCGGCTTCATCCAGGCGACGCGGCAGGACCAGGACCTGAACATCCTGGCCAATCCGCAACTGCTCACGCTGAACAACGAGGAAGCGGAAATCAACGTGAGCCAAGTGATCCCCGTCTCCGCCAAGGTGGTGACCAACAGCAACCTGCAAACCACCACGGAGTTCGAGTTCAAGGATGTGGGGGTGATTCTCACCATCCGCCCGCAGATCACCGGCAATGACAAGGTGCGGCTGCTGATCAAGCAGGAGTCGAGCAGCGTGGCCTCGCGCCAAGCGGCGGCCACCAGCGACCAGCAGGCCATCACGACCCTCAAGCGCTCGATCAACACCCAGGTGCTGGTGGACAACAACAACACGGTCGCCATCGGCGGGTTGATCCAGGATCAGATCGTGGAGTCGGAAACCAAGGTGCCGTGCCTCGGGGATATTCCGGTGTTGGGCTGGCTGTTCAAGTCGCGCACCGAGGAACTGCGCAAGACGAACCTGATCGTGTTCATCCGACCGCGCATCATCACCTCCCAGGCGGACCTGCGCGAGATTTCCGATTCGGCCGAGAACCGCTATGATCGGTCCCGGGATATCAGGGAAGATCCCGAGAACCTGCTGCGCGGCTCATTTGACCTGCGCACCAAGCAGCCACCGGCCGGCGAGGGCGCGGCGGAAGGCACACAGACGGCGCCCGCGGAGCAGTCCGAATAGTGTTGCAGGCTGAATAGTGGTGCAGCCCGAATAGCGGTGCTGACTGATCACCGCCCCGGAAGGGTGGCGCCGGCGGCATCACGCTGCCGACAGCATCGCGTAAGCCCGCGGCGGCCCTGTCCGCCCGGGAGTACGCCACACCAGGGATGGCCATGTCCGACACCCCGCCCGCCCCAGCCCAGCGCCGCGACTACGACCCCATGCAGGTGATGCTGCCCATCTTCGACGGGCCGCTGGACCTGCTGCTGCATCTCGTGCGACAGCGCCGGCTGGACATCAACGAGCTGCGCCTCTCCGAACTGACCGAGCCGTACCTGGCCTACGTACAGCAGATTCAGGAACTCGACCTGGATCGTGCCGGGGAGTTCCTGGCCATTGCAGCCCAGCTCATCTGGATCAAGTCCCGCGAGCTGTTGCCCAAGGAACTGGCCGCCGAGGAGGAGCAGGATCCGGAGACCTTGGAGGAATTGCTCCTGCTGCGCCTGCAGCAATACCAGCAGATCAAGGAGGCCACCGGCGAAATGGAGCGGCGGCATCAGCTCGGCCGCGACATCTTTCCCCGTCAGGCGCCGCCCGATGAGCTGCCCCGGGACGACGATGCGCCGCTGTTCGAGGAGATCTCGATCTATGGCCTGATCGAAGCCTTCCGCGAGGTGCTCAAGCGCAGCGAGCAGTTGGAGGGGCTGCACGTCATTCCCGACAAATCGCGCATCGAGGATCGCCTGCATCAGCTCGTGCAGCGCCTGGCCTCGCTGCGCTCGGTGTACTTCCATGATCTGTTCCCGCTGTATGCGCCCCGCGACGAGGTGATCCTCACGTTTATCGCCATTCTGGAGTTGGTGCGCATGCGCGCCATTCGCGTCGTGCAGACCCAGTCGCCCGGCGACATCTATTGCCAGGTGACCGAGCACTTCGAGGCGGAAGACGCAGACTGGGAACACCGCGTCATGCTGTCCCTGCTCGGACGGGCCCCGGATACGGCGCCCGCCCCGGTTGACGGGCCTGCGGAAAGCCAGGACAATCACGGCTGAGCCGCCGAAGGCGCCGGGTAATGTCCGCCGGCTGGTCATTTCATATTTTCACGTCAATCCCGCCACCGCGGTCCGCCAGGGCCCGGGGTAGCGCCGGTCCGCATGAACACCATCTCTTCCTATCGTGGTCTGAAGAAGGTCCTCTTCGATGCCCGCCTGATTACCCTGGCCATCGCCGTGGTGATCATCGCACTGGTGCTCGGCTTTCTGGGCCAGGTGCTGGTGCCGTTTCTCATCGCCATCGTGTTCGCCTATTTCCTGGAAGGCGGGATCTGGCAGATGACCCGGCGGGGTCTGGGCCGACGCTGGGCCGTGGGGCTGATCTATACCGTATTTCTGCTCATCTACCTCGTGGGCATGGTGGGGCCGCTGCAGCTCGTGGTGCGGCAGTCCCTGCGCCTGGTGCGCAACTACCCGGCCATCGTGGCGGACCTCAAGCGGGCCCTGTTTTCCAGTACAGGCTACCTGGCCAATATGCTGGGAGAGTCGCAGCAGCAGCAGTTTCTGCACTGGACGGCGGCGCGGGTGGACGAGATCGGCTCGGCCATTCTGGGCGCCACCGCCCCTGCCGTGGGGCAGGCGACCAATTGGGCCTTTACGTTGCTGCTGGTGCCGGTGCTAGTGCTGTTCCTGCTGATCGACAAGGAGTCCATGCAGCAGCAGATTCGCACCCTGGTGCCGCGGGACATGGAACTGGTGCAGAAGATCTGGCTGGAGCTGGAGCCGCGCCTGGCGAACTACGTGCGGGGCAAGCTGTGGGAGATCATCATCCTCACCGGCACGACCACGGTGGTGTTCCTGTTCCTCGGCTTCGACTACGCGTTCCTGATGGGCCTTGCCACGGGCATTTCCGTGCTGGTGCCATACGTGGGCGCGGCGGTGGTGACGCTGCCGATTGCCGTCCTGGGGTACACCCAGTGGGGCTTTGGGTGGGATCTGTGGTGGCTGCTGATCGCCTACGGCATCATCCAGTTCATCGACGGCAATATCCTGGTGCCGGTGATCTTCTCGGAGGCGGTGAAGATTCAGCCCTTCTACATCATCCTGGCGGTGGTCGTGTTCGGCACCGTGTGGGGTTTTTGGGGGGTGTTTCTGGCGGTGCCGCTGGCCACACTGTTCAAGACCATGGTGACCACGCTGATGCAGTTCCGGGCGCAACTCGTGGGGCCGGCCGAGCCGCCGCCCGCCGAGAATGCGGAGGAGCCGCCGCCGCCCAAGCGGGTGTGACGGCCCGCCGCTGGACGGCGCGATAATTCGCCGCCGGCACGATGCACCTCCGGCACCATGCACCGCCAGTACCTTGCTCCCCGAGATTTTCGCTGCCCAGGTCTCGCTGCCCAACGCCGTGCCGTTTCAATGCCAATTCGTTCCAATGCCGTGCGATTCCCAACGTCGTGCCGTTTCAGTGCCATTTCGTTTCCACGTGATTGACGCCATGACCCGGCGGCCGGCACCTGCTAGAGTGCTGGCGACGGCGTCCCATTCGCCGATCACCCGCACTGGAGAGAGACCATGCTTCGCTGGGGACTCCCGCTGCTTCCGCTGTTGCTGACGGTGCTGTGCATGTCTGCCGCGTCGGCCCAGCGCAGCCATGCGCCAGGGGCCCTGCACGTGATCACCGTGGATCAGGCGATCACGCCCGCCACCACCCGCTACGTGACCAAGGCGCTGGAAACCGCCGCCGGACAAGGGGCGGAGGCCCTGGTGATTCGTCTCGACACACCCGGCGGCCTGCTGGATGCCACGCGTGACATCGTGAAGGCCATCCTCAATGCGCCCCTGCCGGTGGTGGTGTACATTGCGCCGTCAGGGGCGCGAGGCGCCTCGGCCGGCACGATCATCAGCATGGCCTCCCATGTGGCGGCCATGGCCCCCGCCACGCATATCGGCGCGGCCCATCCCGTCTCCATCTTCGGCGGTGAGGAAAACCAGGTGATGGGCGAAAAGATCCTCAACGACACGGCCGCCTATATCGAGGCGCTGGCCACGCTGCGGGAGCGCAACGTGGACTGGGCCATTTCGGCCGTGCGCGAGTCCAAGTCCATCACCGCCCAGAAGGCGCTGGAACTGAAGGTGATCGATCTGATCGCCACGGATATGAGCGATTTGGCGCGGCAACTGGAAGGACGCGAGGTGCAGATGAGCGGCGGCCGGATGCGCGTGCTGCACACGACCGGCAAGCCCCTGGTGGAGCAGGAAATGAGCGTCTCCCAGACGTTCATGACCCTCATCAGCAACCCGAACCTGGTGTTCCTGCTGCTTATTCTGGGGCTGGTGGGTCTCTACATGGAGTTCTCCAATCCGGGGATGGTCTTCCCCGGTGTGCTGGGGGCGGTCTGTCTGGTGCTGGCGTTGATTGCCATGCAGACCCTGCCTGTGCGCTATGGCGCCCTGGGTCTGATCCTGCTGGGGGTGGGCCTGCTGGTGGCAGAGGCGTTCGTGCCCAGCTTCGGCATCCTGGGCATCAGCGGTCTGGGAAGCATGCTCGTCGGCTCCCTGTTTCTGCTGGATGAGGGCATGACCGACCTGCGCGTGTCCCGGCCCATGATCTTCGCCGCCGTGGCGGTGGTCGGCGGTACGGCGCTGGTGGTGGGGCGGCTGCTGCTCAGGAGTCAGCGCATTGCGCCTGTCTCCGCCCAGGCAACCATGCTCGGCCAGACGGTGATCGTGCGGGACGAGATCGGCCCCGGGCAGGAGGGACTGGTGGCGGTGCACGGCGAACTGTGGCGGGCGCGCAGCGCCCACGCCTTGGCCGCCGGTCAGCCGGCCGTCATCGAAGCGGTGGATGGGCTGGTGCTCACGGTGGCCCCGCCCCTGGCTGCCGGGCAACCGCCGGCCGCACAATCTTAATGGAGGATCGGACCATGCTGAGCGCGGGAATCGTCATTGTCGTCATCATTCTGGGTCTGCTGTACGCCTCCATCCGCATCCTGCAGGAGTATCAGCGGGCGGTGATCTTTCGCCTGGGCCGCGCCGTCGGCGTCAAGGGGCCGGGGCTGATCTTCCTCATTCCCCTGATCGACAAGATGCGTCGGGTGGACCTGCGCACGGTGACCCTGGACATTCCGCCCCAGGACGTCATCACCAAGGACAACGTGTCCATCAAGGTCAACGCGGTGAACTACTTCCGCGTGGTCGATCCCATGCGCGCCATCATCGACGTGGAGGACTTTCTCTATGCCACCGGCCAGCTCGCCCAGACCACGCTGCGCGCGGTGGTGGGCCAGGTGGAACTGGACGAGGTGCTCTCGGACCGCGAGGCCATCAACCATCGCCTGCAGAACATTCTGGACACGGCCACGGACCCCTGGGGCATCAAGGTGATTCAGGTGGAGGTGAAGGATGTGGACCTGCCCCAGGAGATGCGGCGTTCCATCGCCAAGCAGGCCGAAGCCGAGCGGGATCGGCGCGCCAAGATCATCATGGCCCAGGCCGAGGAATCGGCGGCGGAACACCTGGCGGCTGCCGCGAACAAGATCTCCGGGGACCCGGTGGCCGTGCAGTTGCGCTACATGCAGACCATCCTGGAACTCAACACCCAGAGCAATACCACGATCATCCTGCCCATCCCGGTGGACCTGATCAGCCACCTGATCTCCCTGGCCAAGCCCCTCAAGGAGTCATAGGGGGCTGATCAGCCTTCCTCGCCATTGCCCGCCCATCCCCCAGGCAGCTGCGGGTGGCAACGGGGACGCGGCACCCAGGCGACCCCGGGTCGATGGCGGGCATATCACCGCTGCGCGCCGCAGGCAGGTCCCGCGCGGCATGGTTTTCCAGCGCGCGGATTTCGGGTAGGCTGGGCGGTCGTGACGTGTGCCGGTTTGCCCTGTCCCTTGGATGGCAACAACCACCGCCACGATCCGGAGAGGTGTCCGAGTTGGTTGAAGGAGCCAGACTCGAAATCTGGTGTACGGGTAACCGTACCGTGGGTTCGAATCCCACCCTCTCCGCTAGCGAGTCCCTGTATCTCCCCTGAGGTGCAGGGATTTCTTCGTTTCGTCCCGTTGAATCAAAGACTTGCAGTCTTCTCCTTGCCAAGTAGAGGCAAGATGAGCCCCATTTAGACCGCCAACCAGGGCTCAGAACAGGCCCATTTCTCCGGGCTCACAAAAGCGGTTCGGGTATGCGCTCATTCCCCTCGGAAGCTACCTTGCGATGCACCGTATCGGAGGGAGATGTCTGCTGCTTGGAGCGTGCGGGGGAGGATCTGAGAATTAGGCAAAACCGAACCGTTGCCGCTGCTCGGACCAATTGGGCGGGACACCGCGCAATAGCTTTTTCAGGCTGAGAGAGCGGGGCTGAGTGCCGGCCAGAATGGCTTCCACGATATCCGGCGCAAGATAGCCCAGCCGTACCATCTGGGATACATAGCGCTCCGACAGGCCTGCCTCCGTGGCCATGGCTTGGATTGTGAGTGTAGGATCGGCAAGAAAAGCCTGCCGCCAGGCGTGGCTGCGGGCAAGGGCTTGGATAAGATTGGGGTCCTTGTGCTGGGCAGGTGGGTCGTCCAGTCGCCCTTGGATGATCGTGCGAGTCTCCCCGCCGATGCGGGCAAAGCGTACTGGGAGCGTAAAGTCGAGGCCTCGAATATTGGAAGGTTCTATCTCATTCAGACCGAGCAACTGCAGCAGCCCCTGCGGATGCCATGTGATGCCCACCTGAGTTTCTGCCACTTCCACGCGCTTGATGAGCCTACAAAGATATCGCCTCTGACTGCGGGGATCCGCGCCGTGCCAAGTTGCCAGAGCCTCTTGAGCACCGTGGAATATCTGATCGTCCTGCCGCTCCTGCTGGAGCGTTCCCTGAAGTAGATCCACGATCAGCGCGGGCATTTGTAGATTGTGAATAAGGTGGCCGGTAACCACTGCCTCGACCTCGCTGGCGGGAAGGCGGCGGATCGCCCCGATGCGTTCTGTGGCCCCGGTATGAACGGCCTGGCAAACATAGTAGCGATAGCGGCGACCTGATTTGACTGCATGGGCAGGGACGAGGCGGTTGCCCCGGTCGTCAAAAAGAACCCCAGCCAGCAGGCTGGGCTCCTTGGCTGTTCCGCCTTCGCGTCTGGAAACGCGGTTTTGCTGAAGGGTGGCCTGCGCGCGAGCCCAGAGAGCCTCATTGACAATGGCCGGGTGCCGGCCAGGATAGACCTGCCCCCGGTGCTGGATCTGTCCCAGGTAAATGGGGTTCTTCAAGATGCGGTAAAGTGCCCCTTTGCCGAAGGGCTTTCCCCCTGATGTATTTCCATTCTGGGCAGTGCGCGCCTTGCTGCGGTATCCGTTGACATCCAGCCAGCTTCTGAGTTCCCGCACTGACCGCAGCTCGCAGAATCTCTCGAAGATGATTCGCACCGTCTCAGCCTCGATGGGACTGACCACAAGCTTCTTTTCCAGCACTTCGTAGCCGATGGGCGCCAGCCCCCCAGTCCACATGCCCTTTTTTGCCGAGGCGGCTAGCTTGTCCCGAATGCGCTCCCCGGTGACCTCCCGCTCGAATTGAGCAAAGGAGAGCAACACATTAAGGGTGAGGCGACCCATGGACGTGGAGGTATTGAAGGCCTGCGTGACAGAGACGAAGGAGGCGCCATGGGCATCCAAGGTGTCAACGATTTTGGAGAAGTCAGTCAGGGCGCGCGTGAGGCGGTCCACTTTGTAGACGACCACCACATCGATCAGCCCAGCCCGGATATCGACCAGTAGCCGCTGCATCGCCGGGCGCTCCATTGTCCCACCGGAGAAGCCGCCGTCGTCGTAGGGTGTCTCTAGGAGCACCCAACCCTCATGCTTCTGGCTCTGGACATAGGCCGCACAGGCCTCACGCTGGGCGTGGAGAGAATTGAATTCCTGTTCCAGCCCTTCTTCAGAGGACTTGCGGGTGTAAATGGCACAGCGAAGCTTTTTAGCCGTCATGTGGATTCCTTCACTTCGCGCCGCAAGCCAAAGAAGGCCGGACCAGACCACCGGGTGCCAGTAATCTCCCGGGCGATTTCAGACAGGCTTTGGTAGCGCCGCCCGTCGTATTCGAACCCTTGGGCCAGGACCGTGACATGGTAGCTCTGACCCCGCCAGCGGCGCAGGAGGCGTGTCCCGGTTCGGAAGCGGGGCTTGGGTTGGACGTTGACCGGGCGACCTTCAACCAGTGCTGCAGCGAGCCGACCTAGCTGTCGACGCGATTGGGCGTTGAGCCCACCCTGAGCTTGCTCCTGGAGTCGGTGGGCCAACGCCAGCATGATCAGTTGTCCACTGATATGCGGGCCCGGCCGCTTGCGAAAGACATCCCGAAATTGACTGACCAGGTCGGGCCGAGACAGACCTGCCAGGTCCCGGAGGCCTTCGGTGAGGGCGGAATCAGAATCCATGGATTTCTCCGGTGCGGGTTACACAGCACACGATCAGTACCGCTTCCGGCACCGGAGAAGTCCAGGGTAACTTGTCGCCTCGAACGCGGATTTGAGTTGAGGTTGCCCATTGTGGTCAATCCGACTGCACATACCCGTCTCGTGTGGGCGCCCAGCCTTTGCAGATGACTGGTCCGCAGATCATATCAACCCTGTGTTGATGATCTGACGGTTTCGCACAGGTTGGTGCTTGCCGATGCTTCTCTGGGGCTCGCATGGAGCTTTGGAACATTTCCAACGCCCTGCGCACTAGCGACGAATGATGTTCTTGCGGGGGCCTAGCTTGGGTCGACCATTGGGCCCTGTGGGAGGGCGATGCCTTTCGTACCAAGACAGGAAATGCACCAGGGAGTCGACCTGGTCATCATGGCGACCATTCGGGAAGGCGCACACCTCGTGCTGGAACTCCGGCAGCCAGTCAGCTTCACGCGGAAGATACACCAAGCCAGCTTCGATCTTTGCAGTTTGTGCCGCAGCGCGGTTGATCTTATCTCCCTGCGCGGGGATCGGGGTCAGCTTGATTTGCTTGTTTCGGTGGAATTCTTGAAGAATTTGGTATCCAGAGCCAGCCCGTTCCACAAGCACGTGATGAGGTTTAGACCGTCCGTACAGAAGGATGATGCGTCGCAGAAGGTCCGGATACACAAGGCGGTTTCGGTCAACATCGAGCAAGTAGAGGTGGTTACATGACACGCCCCAGGTTGTGCAGACGGAGTAATCATTGGTGTTGCCCACTTCGATGGCCGTATCCCAGCTCTGAACGATCAATTCTAACGAATCCCGCTCCGGTGGAGTCTCATAGTATCGAAACCAGGCCGCCTTGATCAGGTTGCCCTCCGCAGGCACGGGCAGCTGCAAGTACTGAGAATTGAAGGTGAGAGTACCCA
>Ga0326597_10001050_pt1 | contig 45916 bp, 44 predicted proteins | sample RVTome_12_FD_203789 | JGI IMG/M metagenome (GOLD analysis project Ga0326597, IMG submission 203789) | Soil microbial communities from uranium-contaminated site in the Upper Colorado River Basin, Wyoming, United States - RVT100D185 | ecosystem: Environmental > Terrestrial > Soil > Contaminated >...
TTCAGCACGCCTCCAGCAGATGGTCGGCGTGCAGCCTCGGGATGCTCAAGCCACGGCGGCAAGCCAGCGCCGCTGCCCTCCCAAGTTTGAGAAATGCGGGCTAGTTGCTCATGGAAACAGCCGAGGGCGGATCGGCCGTCACAACATAGAGCGTCATTGCGAGCGCAGCGAAGCAATCCAGAGTCCTGGGAAGCCTGGCTGTCCGCTCCTGGATTGCTTCGTCGACTACGCCTCCTCGCAATGACCCCTGGGACGAAACCAGCCCAGGTGCATTACGCCCTAGGGGCTGCGCACCAGCAGATTCAGATGCTGGCGGATCGCGGCTTCCATGACGCCGTCGAGCTGGCGGGCCAGGTCCTGGGTCAGCTCGTAGTAGATCTCGTCGCGGCGATTCAGCGAAACCTCTTCCGGCACGGTCCGCCGCGCCGTGGCCTCGGCCTCGGCGAAGCCGCCGCGCATGCCGCCGTCGCCCGGCACCTCGACCCGCATTTTCAGCCGGCCGCTCAGCTCCTCCGCCTGCTCGCGCTTGAACAGGCCGCGAAACCCGGTATCGACGGGCAGCGGCTTCGCCACCACGCTCGCCTCCTCGATCACCACCAGGGCGACGCCGAAGCGCCCGACCGCCTTCAGGCGGTCTTCGGCCCAGCGCTGCGCGACATCAGCCGGCGGCAGCGGCGAGCGATGCTCGACGTGGGGTGGCTGCAGCGGCGGCACGTAGCGGTCCTCGATCCGGATTTCCTTCACGTCCAGCGCGAGCGGCGGCTTCTCGGTGAAGCGAATCTCCGGGAACGTGGGACGCGGCGGCGGCTCCGTCGTGCAGGCGGCAAGGCCGAAGGCCAGGATGACGAGCAGCAGGATCGCGGGCGGCGGCAGCCTCTGCACCATGATCGCCTCGACGTTAGCGGGTACCGGCGCCATGGATAGCCGCGCCCCAGCTTGATTGCAAGCTTACGCGTTGTCGCGAAACTCGGCGGCCTCGAACTCGTAGCGGGCACTGCAGAATTCGCAGTCGACGACCAGCTTGCCGTCGACCTCCAGATCGGCGATGGCCTCGCCGGAGAGCGACTGCAGCACCCATTCCGCCCGCTCGCGCGAGCAGCGGCAGCCGAACGCCAGAGCGACGTCGCGAAAGACGCGGACCCCTTCCTCGTGGTAGAGCCGATACAGCAGCACGTCGGGCGAAAGCCCGGTGTCGACCAGTTCGTCGTCGCGTGCCGTCGCCATCAGGATCACCGCGCGACGCCAGTTTTCCTCCCAGGCCTCGCGGTCGATCTCGACGCCGCGCGCCAGCAGCGCCGGGGCGCCCTCGGGCAAGCGCTGCACCATCAGGCCGCCGGCCCGCCAGGTGGTGCCGCCGGCGCCGTCGTCGACTTCGGCCGCGGCCAGGCGGATCGCCGTTTCGATCTGTTCCGAATCGCGGAAGTACTTGTGCGCGCAGTCGCCCAGGGTGGCGCCCTCCAGCGGCACGATGCCCTGATAGCGCTCGGCGTCCTCGCCCTGGTCGACGGTGAAGGCGAGATAGCCGCTGCCCATCAACCGGGGCACCGGGGCCTCGTCGAGATCTTTGGTCTCGGCCGTGCGGTCGAGCGCGGCCTCGTCGAACTGGGCGTAACCGCGGATGGTACCGGGCGAAACGAAGTCGGCGACCAGCAGGCGTACCGCACCATCGCCCTTGGCCTGCAACGAGAACACCCCGTCAAACTTCAAGGCGCCGGCCAGAAGCGTGGTCAGGGCGATCGCCTCGCCCAGCAGCGTCGCCACCGGCCGCGGATAGTCGTGGCGCTGCAGGATCGCGTCCAGGCTGGGTCCGAGCCGGGCCAGCCGGCCGCGCACGCCCGCACGCTCCACCTGGAAGGGGCGAATCAGGTCGTCTTCGCGCGCGTATTCTTGGCTCAGCCCAGACACCAGGCCAGGATTCCCTTCTGGGCGTGCAGCCGGTTCTCGGCCTGGTCCCAAACGATCGACTGCGGCCCGTCGATGACGCCGGCGGTCACCTCCTGGCCGCGGTGCGCCGGCAGGCAGTGCATGAACACGGCATCCGGCTTGGCCAGGGCCATGGTGCGCTCGTTGATCTGATAGGGCGCCAGCAGGTTGTGGCGGTCGCTGGCGTCCTTGTCGCCCATCGAGACCCAGCAATCGGTGACGACGCAGTCGGCCCCGGCAAGCGCAGCCTCGAGGTCGCGGGTGACGCCGACGTCGGCGCCCTGACCCAAGGCCCACTCGACGATCGGCTCGGCCGGCCGGAGCGGCTCGGGTGACGCGACCCGGAGCGAATAACCGAATCGGGCGGCGCCCTGGATCCACGACGCCGCCATGTTGTTGCCGTCGCCGGCCCAGGCGACCACCTTGCCGGCGACGCTGCCGCGATGCTCCTCCAACGTCATCACGTCGGCCATCAGCTGGCAAGGATGGGTGGCGTCGGTCAGCCCGTTGATCACCGGCACGGTGGCGTACTCGACCATCTCGCGCAGCACCTCGTGCGCGTGGGTTCTGAGCATGATGACATCGACATAGCGCGACAGCACGCGAGCCGTGTCGGCCACCGTCTCGCCGCGGCCCAACTGCATGTCGGCGGAGTTGGCGATGATGGTCTGGCCGCCGAGCTGGCGCATGGCGACATCGAAGGAGATCCGGGTGCGGGTCGACGGCTTCTCGAAGACCATGGCCAAGAGCCGACCTTCGAGCGGCCGGCCCTCGTCGACTTCGGCCTTGCCCCTGCCCGCGCGCGCCAGCTTGCGGGCCTTGGCCTCCTCGAGGATGTCGCGCAGGGTAGCGCTGTCGAGGGCGTCGATGTCGAGGAAATGCCTGACCCGGCTCATCCACTCAGGCCCTCGGCCACCTTCTCGATCGCCGCCATGGCCTCGTCGATGTGGCTCTCCTCGATGGTCAGCGGCGGCAGCAGGCGGACCACGTTCTGACCGGCAGGGACCGTCAGCAGGCCCTCGGCCCGCAGCTTGGCGACCACGTCGGCGTTGGTGGCGTGGAACTTGATGCCGATGAACAGGCCCTTGCCGCGGATCTCCTCGATGCCGCCGATGTTGCGCCGCTTCAGCGCCTGCAGCCGGCCGGTCAGCTTCTCGCCCATCGCCAGCACGTGCTCCATGAAGCCCTCCTTCAGCATGACGTCGAGCACGGCGTTGCCGGCCGCCACCGCCAGCGGATTGCCGCCATAGGTCGAGCCGTGCGTGCCGGCGGTCATGCCGGCCGCGGCCTTCGCGGTGGCCAGGCAGGCGCCAAGCGGGAAGCCGCCGCCGATGCCCTTGCCCAAGGTGGCGACGTCGGGCTCGACGTCGCTCCACTGGTACGCCAGCAGTTTGCCGGTGCGGCCCATGCCGCTCTGCACCTCGTCCAGCACCAGCAGCAGGCCGTGCTGGTCGCAAAGCTCGCGCAGCTGCTTCAAGACGCCGTCGGGCAGCACGTTGATGCCGCCCTCGCCCTGGACCGGCTCGATCATGATGGCGCCGGTCTCCTCGGTGATCGCCTTGGCCGTGGCCTCGACGTCGCCGAAGCGGACGTGGTCGAAGCCGTCGACCTTGGGACCGAAGCCGGCCAGAATCTTCTCCTGGCCGGTGGCGGCGATGGTCGCCAGCGTGCGGCCGTGGAAGGCGTCCGAGTAGGTGATGATGCGAAAGCGCTCCGGCCGGCCGTTGTGCGAGTGGAACTTGCGCACGATCTTGATCGCGCATTCGTTCGCCTCGGCGCCGGAGTTGGAGAAGAACACCGTGTCGGCGAAGCTGTTGTCGACCAGGCGCTGGGCCAGGCGCTCCTGCCCGGGGATGCGGAACAGGTTCGAGCAGTGCATCAGCTCGCCGGCCTGGCGTCGAATCTCCTCGACCAGGTGCGGATGGCAGTGGCCGAGGCAGACCACGGCGATCCCGGTGGTGAAGTCGAGGTAACGCCGGCCGTCCGTATCGAAAAGATAGGCACCTTCGCCCCGCTCGAACGAGACGTCCGCCCGGCCATAGGTCGGCATAACGGCTGTGATCACGGCTCCCTCTCCCAAGAACCTGTCTTGAAGCAAAAACGCGGCGCCCGGGCGCCGCTCTGGTCAGAGAAGACCGGGGAGTAAAGCGCCAAGCGGCTCATGTGTCAACGCAATTGGGGCCGCCGCTCGCCTCACGGGCGGGGATCGGCTATATCTGGGACCTTCATAGCAAGCAGCCGCCGCGCCCGCCCCGGGGTCAGGGGCCTTCAGAAAGGTCAGCCATGTCGGTTCCGGCTTCGCAGGTGCTGCGGCGCGACCTCAAGGCCATGGGCCTGATCGGCCTCGCGCATGGCTGCAGCCACTACTTCCAGCTGGTGCTGGCGACCCTTTTGCCCTTCATGGTCCTGGAGTTCGAGGTCAGCTACACGCAAGTCGGCGCGCTGATGACCGTGTTCTTCGTCACCTCGGGCCTGGGCCAGCCGATGGCGGGCTTCCTGGTCGACCGCCTGGGCGCCCGGCGCGTGCTGTTCAGTGGTCTCGCGATCTACTGCACCGGGCTCTCCGCCGTTGCCCTCGCGCCGAGCTTCGCGCTGCTGTTTCCGGCAGCGGTGATCGCGGCCATCGGCAACTGCGTCTTCCACCCGGTCGACTTCACCATCCTGAACGGCAGCGTCAGCCCGAACCGGCTGGGCCGCGCCTTCGGCGTGCACACCCTGGGCGGCAACCTCGGTTGGGCCGCGGCCCCGGTCAGCATGCTGACCATCGCCAGCCTATTCAACTGGCGCCTGGCGCTGGCCGCGGCGATCGCCGTCGGCCTCGTCGTCCTGACCCTGCTGGTGCTCAACCGACAGGACCTGCACGAGGACCGGGGCGGCCCGGCCAGCCACGGCGCCGACAAAAAGCTGGGCCTGGAGATCCTGCTGGGCGGCCCGGTGCTGTCGTGCTTCGCCTATTTCGTGCTGCTGGCCGCGGCCCTGATCGCGGTGCAGAACTTCCTGCCGCCGACCCTGGCGGCGATCCACGCAACGCCGCTGGTACTGGCCGGCACCGCGCTCACCGGCTTTCTGCTCGGTTCCTCGGCCGGGGTGCTTTGCGGCGGCGTCGTCGCCGACCGCTACGCCCGCCATGGCCTCGTCATCGCCGGCGGGCTCCTGGGCTCGGCGCTGACCTTTTTGCTGATCGGCGAGGTCCGGTTCCCGGCCATAGCGCTGATCGGCACGCTCGGCCTTGCCGGCTTCCTGCAGGGCATCACCACGCCTTCGCGCGATCTGCTGGTGCGCTCGGTGACGCCCAGAGGGGCGACCGGGCGGGTCTTCGGCTTTGTCTATTCCGGCCTCGACGTCGGCTCGGCCCTGGCCCCGCTCACCGTCGGCATCATCCTCGACACCGGCGATCCGCGCTGGATCTTCTGGCTGGTCGCGCTGCTGCTGGTGCTGGCCATCTTCACCGCCGTCTCGATCGGCCACCGCCGCGGCCTGCGGGCCCAGCCGGCCGAATGACGGCGTCCGCCTAGCGCGCCACCGGTCGGGTCCGGACCGGCGCGCCGGGATTGCTCACGACAGGCTCAGTTGGGCGAGACGTGGCGCGGCACGTAGCGGCCGTTCTCGAGGCCGGCGAAGAAGTCGCCGACCTGCGGGTGCGAGACCGGCTTGCCGCTCTCGTCGGGCAGCAGGTTCTGCTCCGAGACATAGGCGATGTAGGTGGTCTCGGCGTTCTCCGCCAACAGGTGGTAGAACGGCTGGTCCTTGCGCGGACGCCGGTCCTCGGGAATGGACTGCCACCATTCCTCGGTGTTCGCGAAGACCGGGTCGACGTCAAAGATCACCCCGCGGAAGGGATGGATGCGGTGGCGGACGACGTCGCCGATCCCGAACTTTGCCATGCGCATCGTCATGAATCCGCCATTTAACACGAAACGATACGTTGCGCCACGCCCGGCCGCGGCTCGCGAGGCGCGACGCCGGGCGCTATGCTGGGCCGGTTGTCGGGGAGAGCGGGGATGAGCCAGAGATACGATGCCATCATCATCGGCGCCGGCGTGATCGGCGCCTGCACGGCGAACGCGCTGGCGGAGAAAGGCTGGCGCACGCTCAGCGTCGACAAGGGGCCGGCGGCCGGCTATGGCTCGACCGGTGCCTCCTGCGCCATCATCCGCACCCACTACTCGACCCTGGACGGCGCCGCGCTGGCGCACGAGGGCTATTACTACTGGAAGGACTGGCCCGCCTATATCGGCGTCGGGGACGAGCGCGGCCTGGCCCAGTTCCGCGATACCGGCTGCCTGGTGATGAAGACCGAAGGCAACCGCTATCTGGAGCCGATCTGCCGCAACATGGATGCCCTCGCCATTCCCTACGAGCACTGGGACGAGGCGCGCATCCTGGAGCGCTTCCCCTTCTATGACCTGTCGCGCTTCGGCCCGCCGAAGCGGCCCGACGACCCGGCCTTCGGTCGGCCCGCCAACGAACACCTGCCGGGCGCCGTCTTCTTCCCGCGCGCCGGCTATATCACCGATCCGCAGCTCTCGGCCCACAACGCCCAGGTCAGCGCCCAGGCCAAGGGCGCGCGCTTTCGCTTCAACGCCAAGGTGGTGGAGATTCTCAAGGCCGGCGGCCGCGCCGCCGGCCTCCGCCTGGAGGATGGCACAACCCTTACGGCGCCGGTGCTGGTCAACGTCGGCGGCCCGCATTCCGCGATCCTGAACCGGATGGCCGGCGTCGAGGCGGGCATGACCATCAAGACCAGGGCCTTGAAGCAGGAAGTCGCGCACGTGCCGCCGCCGCCCGGCTTCGACTACGAGCGCGACGGCATGGTCACCTCCGACGGCGACATCGGCTGCTATGCCCGGCCCGAGCTCGGCAACCACATCCTGATCGGCTCCGAGGACCCGGAATGCGATCCTCGCGAATGGGTCGACCCGGACGACTACGACAGCAACTTCAGCGAGCAGTGGCGCGTGCAGGTGCTGCGCAAGGCGCAGCGCGTCAAGGGCCTGCCGATCCCCAGCCGCATGCAGGGCGTGGTCGACCTGTACGATGTCGCCGACGACTGGATCCCGATCTATGACAGGTCAGACCTGCCCGGCTTCTACATGGCCGTCGGCACCTCGGGCAACCAGTTCAAGAACGCGCCCGTCGCCGGCGCCCTGATGGCGCACCTGATCGAGAACTGCGAGGCCGGGCACGACCACGATGCCGAGCCGCTCAACTTCCACCTGAAGTATACCGGGCGCGATATCGACCTCGGCTTCTACTCGCGCCGGCGCCCGATCAATCCGGAATCGAGCTTCTCCGTGCTCGGCTAGGTTCCGCCGCCGGCCAGACGGTCCGTAATCGCGGACGGATCGGCCGGCTATCCCATGAGGTCGTCCAGGCACATCTCGCCGCTGGCCCGGTCGCCCCGGGGACGCACCGGCAAGACGTCTCGGAGCTTCTGCTCCAGCTCGTCCATGGTGTAGGGCTTGCGCAGCATCTGGCCCATTTCGGCGATCCTGCGGTCGGCTTCGTCGGAATCGTCGTAGTAGCCTGAGGTGAACAGGATCTTCAGGTCCGACCGAAGCCGCCTCGCCGCTTCGGCGAGCTCGATGCCCGACATGCCGCCCGGCATGACGATATCCGTGAACAACAGATCGATCTCGGCATCCTGCTCCACGATCTCTAGCCCGGCCGGGCCGCTGTCGGCTTCGATCACCTCGATACCGAGGTCGCGCAATCGCTCGACGGCGATCTCGCGCACCTCTGCGTTGTCTTCGACCACGAGCACGCGGGAGCCATCGGCCGGCGGCGTCTCGTGCGCTTCGTCCGCCTTGACCGCCGAAGCCGCGCCGGCCCGGCCCCTGGGCAGATAGAACAGCACGGTGCTGCCCCGGCCGGGCTCGCTGATGATCTCGATGTGACCGCGCGATTGGCGGACGAAGCCGAACACCATGCTCAGGCCCAGCCCGGTGCCCTTGCCATCGGGTTTGGTGGTGAAGAAGGGCTCAAAGACCCGCGAGAGCACCTCCGGCGACATGCCCGCGCCGCTGTCCGTGACCGAAAACAAGACGTAGTCGCCCGGCGGCACGGTCGACGAAACATCGGGGTTTTGCTCGGAGCTCCAGTTGGAGGTCGCGACGGTGATCCTGCCGCCGCCGGGCATGGCGTCGCGGGCGTTGATGGCGAGGTTGGTCAGCGCCGATTCGACCTGGGCCGGGTCGGCATGGACCGGCCAGAGGTGCGGATCCAGCGAGGCGGTGATCGCGATGTGCTCGCCAAGCGTCCGGCGCATCAGCTCGATTGTCGCGTTGACCAGCTCGTTAGCATCGAAGTCCTGTGGCTCCAACGTCTGTCTGCGGGCGAAACCGAGCAGCTGCCTGGTCAGCCTGGCGCCCCGTTCGGCCGCGTCCTGAGCCCGGGAAAGCTGCCGGTGGATCGGCGACTCCGCGGCGATCTTGCGTTTCATCAGCTCCAGGTTGCCGATAATTATCGTCAGCAGGTTGTTGAAGTCATGCGCCACGCCGCCCGTCAGCTGGCCCATCGCCTCCATTTTCTGCGCCGCCACGAGTTCCTGGTCGCGCAGCTTCACGGTCGTGTCGTCGAACAGCAGGCCGTAACCCACGATGCGGCCCTCGGATTCGCGCACCACCTTCAAGACGTCGCGCACCCAGACCGTTTGCCCGGCGGCGTCGATCATGCGGTATTCGAGGCTGAGTTCGTCGTTCTGCTGCACGCCCTGCCGGCGCTCCTCGGCAAACCGCTCGCGGTCGCCGGGATGCAGCTGCCGGATCCAGAACGCCTCTTTAAGCCAGTCCGCGACGGGAAAGCCTAACAGACGCCCGGCCTGCGGGCCGACATAGCTGAACGCCATGCTGGAGAGATCGAGGGTATAGGGCACCGCGTCCGTACTCTCCACCAGCTGGCGGTAGCGCTGCTCGCGGTCGCGCAAGGCTGAATTGGCGTCGTCGGCGATTTTTCGAAGCCGCGTCTCCGCTTCGGCCAGACGCCGGTTGCGTCTGACCTCCAAGCTCAGGATCAGGATGAGGGCCAACGACAACGCAACGAGAAGGATCTGCAGCCAGGTCGAGCGCCGCTGAAGCTCCCTGACCGATTCCCGCAACCGTCGGGGCATGGGACCAACGTTGCTGTTGAGGGATATCTTGCCGAGGCTGTCCATGAATGACGCGGCAAGCGGCATGAAATCGCGGTGAAAACGCTCGATGATCTCGTTGTGCTCGCTGCCCACGCCGAGCGCGAAGATCGCCGGCTCAAGCTCGTCCAGACGCGCCATCAGCTTTTGGATCAACTCGACCACGCCCGGCATCTCCCGAAGAATTTCGGTTTCCGGCCCGTTGAGAATGGCATGAGGGCGGCTGTAAAGGATTTGGAAGCGGAACCGAAGGTCGTCCAGGCTCGCTTGGGTCCGCTCCTCGCGGAAGTGGTGCCAGGCGTGGACGAACCGCAAATACTCCTTTTCCACCTGCCATGCCGCCCAGGGCGTAGTCCTGAGCAGGCGTCCCGTGGCGTCGCGCTCGGCATGCAATTGCGCGATATTCAGCGCCAGCACGACCGAAATGGCGATGCCGAGGACGACGACGCTGGCGCGCCGTCGCCTCAAGGCAGCCACTATCCCTCCAAAGCGGGCCATCCGAACGCAGCCTCACCGGATCTCGAGTCGGCGCAGCTGCCACACCATCTTGTCGTTGTGCGGGCCGGGCTGATGGGACGAGGGCTTCTCACTGGGATAGACGATCCAGATCGGCCCTTTGTCGCGGATCCGCATCAGCTTGCCGTTGTGCTTGAAGGCCAGGATCACCGGGTACTCGCGGGCATCCGAGGCCGGAAAGGCGACGGCGTAGTCGTTCAGGGCGACGGCGCGGATCTCGCTGCCCTCGGCGCCGACATATTCCAGCACGTCCTTCAACGCCACGCCCTCGAAGGTCTGCGGGCCGTCCGTCCAATCCGTGTAGGTCTTGACCGTCCGCTGTGGCAGGCGCTGCAGTCCGGCGAGATCGAGCCGGATGGTGCGATCAGGCCCGGCGGCGTCACCCTGGATCGCCGACAGACTCCCCCGCACCTCCAGGATGACCGGCCCCTCCGGCTCGGGGACGACGTTCGCCGCCTGGGCGGCGATGAAGATGCCGCAGCTCACGGCGAGCGTGGCTGCGGCAACAAGAATACGGCTTGGCATGTTGAACCCTTCCTTCACAACCTGGACGCAGGATGACGCGCTTGCCGGCGCGGCACCGGTGGCTCGAGGGCGGTCATGGCCCGCCGTGTTGCGGATGCTGGTGTCAGACGGAGCCCGTTACCGGCCCCTGCGGGACCAGCCGTTGAAGGTTCCGTTTTCTTGCCGTGTTTTCGCGGCACGGGATGAATCCCATGCAGCCGTCGACCCGGCACCCTGTAACTCGGCGGCCGCAAGCGCACCGCTCACATGACTATATAAGGAATCGATGTTGCGATGTTGTTTAAGAAAGTCGCAACAGTGTAACGAATTGTACCGGAATGTCGCGCCCGCCCGACGCGGCAGGTCCGGGCGGCGGGCGGCGATTGACAGCGCCGGCCCCGCGGCCGACAACAGAGTCGAATTTTCAGTCCCAGACAACGACAGGCCGGGAGAGACGCCATGAGCGACCGCTACGCCAGGTACAAGAGCTTCGAGATCGACTATCCCTTGGAGCGCGTGCTGCGCATCACCCTGAACAAGCCCGAGACCTACAACAGCCTGGACAAGGACGGGCACCGCGAGATGGCCTACATCTGGCGCGACATCGACGAGGACGACGAGATCTCGGCGGTGATCCTGGCGGCCAAGGGCAAGGCCTTCTCCTCGGGCGGCGACTTCAAGATGATCCAGGAGAACATGGACAGCCACCAGGCGCTCACCCGCGCCTGGAAGGAGGCGCGCGACCTCGTCTACAACATCATCAACTGCGGCAAGCCCACGGTCTCGGCGATCAACGGCGTCGCCGTCGGCGCCGGCCTGGTGGCCGCCCTGCTGGCCGACATCTCGATCGCGGCCAGGTCGGCCCGCATCGTCGACGGCCACACGCGCTTGGGCGTCGCCGCCGGCGACCACGCCGTCATCAACTGGCCGCTCTTATGCGGCATGGCCAAGGCCAAGTACTACCTGATGCTGTGCGAGCCGCTGGGCGGCGAGGAGGCCGAGCGCCTGGGCCTGGTCTCGCTCTGCGTCGAGGATGCCGAGCTCGAGGCGAAGTCGCTGGAGGTGGCGCAGAAGCTGGTCAACGGCGCGCCCGCCGCCATCCGCTGGACCAAGTACGCGCTCAACAACTGGTACCGCATGGCCGGCCCCGCCTTCGATACCTCGCTGGCGCTGGAGATGCTGGGCTTCGCCGGGCCGGAGCCGCGCGAGGGCCTGGCCAGCCACCTGGAGAAGCGCAAGCCTGCCTTCGACAAGGCCAGCAACATCTGAGGGTTACATACCTTAACGTTCCACTGCCTCCGCTAGCGATCAATCGGCGGAGGCAGTGGCAGCCACGTTCCCTCACCTAGTCCAGCATTAGCTCGCTAAAGCTTGGGAAGTACGGATAAATCTCGCGATATTGTTCCAATTCTTCCTTTCCCAGTTTGAACACTCTAACCCGATATCCATCGTCGCACGGCATAACTCTATCCAGGTATAGCCTTTCCTTCCTGGTAATTACTGGCACCCGTATGATGTAAGGTTTCTCAATCCAACTGCGCCTTATGAAGCTTAGGGATTCAAGATTTGATGATGCTAGTTTGGCTAGCTCCAAATCGCGGCAAATCATCCCACCCATAGTCAGCATTAGATGGGAGTCCTTGTATAAAAAGTTAAACAATGGCTGAAAGCTGACGCTCGGCCGCCTGCTCATACTCTCCCTTAGTACGTTTACTAGTATTTCAATGTTTCTGGCGGGAAGGTCAGTTGCTCCAAAGTCCGATGTACTCAGGCTTGGCGGGAGGTAGTACTTAGCCTGCTCTCTATAGTATGCCTCCCAATGTGATGGTCCAGGGACTTTGTCCAATCCCAACTCTCTGATCTCAGGTGTTTCTACTTCCACTGTAATCAAAATGACTGACCCCGGTGATAATGACCTGCCCGCATCCCCCAAGTCCTGAAGCATATCTGCTGACAACGTATCGTCGTAGTCAAGCCACAGTATATGCTGAAGATCCCAATCTAGCGCAGTAATGGTGGCGTTTGCCGTCTCTTTACGTATTTCTACCAACGAACTAGGCTTGTTGTAGTCCACACGTGACCACAAGCTCTCCGCGTGCTCAACACTCCATAAGCGCCTAATACCCAGAAATCTACTGAATAACTTGATATCCACAAACTGCAACGCACCGAAGCCTGTGTACTGATAATTGTCAATTGCGAATCCACCTTGAGTTAGTCGGCGAAACGTTTCAAGCAACATACGACGCTCAACCTGCTTTGCTGGACGGAGATCATAGTGGACCTTGTACGAGCTTGACTCCTTCATTTCCTGCCCCCCAGTCGCACTCACTCCGAACACTCGTTTCTTAAAAAATACTCGAACGCATAAGCTGCTACCTTTCGGCCCGACCAATTAGGTTTCTTCAACGCTACTTTCGCGCGTTCAATATCTTCAATCTTAACGTCAAACTGCACCCTAACAGTCGTTGGCGGCTCCTTTTTCTTCGGTGATACATAAAAGCTTGCGTTCTGTCGAGATGCTACTGATCGCAGCCCCACACCGCTTGCTGACCGGAGGATGTCACGTTGCACAGGACTTTCGGGTTCCTCGCCAGACGCCGCATACAATCGATCCAAGAATCGGATCACTGGACGAGCTGCCTGCATCATTTCCTGATATGCGTCTTGGTACACTCTCGATTCTGTATGAACCCCCTGCTTGTTCGTCGTCCAGGGAAGCGCCGCCGCATTCTCGGAGAAAAAATAAACTACTCCGATGAACGGCCTGTGCTTCGGGTGAAAAGACGGGAGTTCCCTGCCCCAACCTGTCACTCTCGTCTTATCTGCGGCCAAGACGACCCTGCCGTTGCATACTATGTACCAGCCAGCCACCTCTCCTGCTTGCCCACCCGCACTTCGCATGGTCGCACCAACGATGACAGTACACGTAATGCCGTCGATTGAAAGATGTCGGATTGCGGGCTTTATGTCATTGGAATCTCTAATTACAATCTCTGACATCATTACAGAGACCCCATTGACTCGAATGTTGATCATCCCACGTGGAAGCAATCCGTATGCTTCACCTATACTCTCATGAAGCCTAGACTCGAAGGTGCCTGACATAACTTGTGATAAAATTTCCGGGTAGAGGTCAGTAACTACTATTTTTGTACAGCCGTCAGCGATGGCGCCCTTTGGTAACGGTTTCATATCAAAGTACCAGGTGTCCGGATCGTCGTCCCTCACCCACGCGTTAACGTCAATACTGATGCGAAATCCTCTAGAAGATGGGTGGGACGAGATAATTTGGATAGTCTTACCGATCTTGAACAGCGCTCGTTTAAGCCCGATTCCGTATACACTCAACGCTGCTTTTCCATCTGATGCCACCTTCCCGAAGCGCATAATGTTGTCGCGAGCGTCCTCGTACGTAATCCCGCCGCAATCATCAAAAATCTCAAACTTGTCATTTGCGAACCGAATTTCGACTGTTCCTATATCTGTAATGGTCTGACCTTCATCTAGCTGTAACAATGTCGCTGGATTTTCAATAAAGTCAGGTCGTTTGACGCGTAAAAATGAATCAATCGAATTGTCGATGAGATCCAGTATCGCTCCCTCAAGAGATACGTCACGAGTTAACATGCCTATGAAGAGAGTCTTCGTCGGATACGCGTTTGCCTTTGGCATCGGATTCGCCTTCAGTTAGTATGCTCGCGGTGTCTCTCCGTTGAGTGACGTGACAACCTCTCCACAATTACATCACAGCTGGATCTTGACATGTCATTCACAAGGAAGGTCATGCCCGCCTTGGCAGCTTCTAGTGCACCAACACCAGATCCAGCAAACGGATCAACATAACATCCACCCGCGAGGCCACTTATAGCAACTATTCGACTTAGCATGCGGCGCGGTAATTCATTTTGAATTCGATGTTTGGTAGTTCGATGGCGTACAGGACTTAGGTCTTCCCAAAAGTCACTCAAGTTCAACCCGTTTTCTTCGACTATCCTACTATATCCTCCATAATCCTTGGTAGGTTTCTGGCAGTGTCTGCACAGCGTCACCGGCAGTTTTGGTCGATTAAAAGTTGCTGGCGCCCCCTTCGTAAAATATAAAAGGGCATAGTGCGCAGGATACAGACGCTTTCCTCTCGCAAACCCGTTTTTCATAGAGATGGCGACCCAGTGACGGAATTCCATCTCTTGCTGTAGAGAGTTACCCAGTATCATTGCCCATTTCGGCAAGTGATAAATATAGAGCGCCCCGCCAGGTCGTAAGATTCGGATCGAATGAAGGATGTGCTCCTGAAGCCAAGCCTCGTACTGGTCTTCCGGACGTCGGTCTCTTGCCGTATCAGATCCGTAATCCTTATTCAGGTTAAATGGTGGATCCAGAAAGACAATATCGGCTGAGTCAGATTTCAGTGCTGAGAGGAACATCGTGGCATCGGAGTTGTAAATCCGCCCCTTCGCCAAAGCCCTCCGGAATGTTCGATAAGCCCTCAGAGTCATGACCAGCAAACCTGTCCTTCGTTCATCGAATCGCTCCAACTATGCCAGTGTACCATTCTAGAGACTATTGCAAGCAAGTCGAGAAGAACAAGGCATGTGAGGAAGTCGGATACCTCCATCTGCATCTATTGGGTGCGACGATCAAATATTGACCAACCCGTGACAGTGCCGGCCGGGCGCGAGTATAGTGGCCTCGGCACGAGGAAACGCCCGTCAGGGCCGGCAGAGGAACACGGGAGCAGCCATGCGGGAAGCCGTCATCGTCTCGACCGCGCGCACGCCGATCGGCAAGGCCTATCGCGGCGCCTTCAACAACACCCACGGCGCTGCGCTCGGCGGCCACGTCGTCAAACACGCGGTCGAGCGGGCCAAGCTCGACCCGGCCGAGGTCGAGGACGTGATCATGGGCTGCGCCATGCCGGAGGGCGCGACGGGCGGCAACATCGCCCGCCAGATCGCCATCCGCGCCGGCCTGCCGGTGACCACCTCGGGCACCACGGTCAACCGCTTCTGCTCCTCCGGGCTGCAGACCATCGCCATGGCGGCCAGCCGCATCATCCTCGAGGGCGTGCCGGTGATGGTGGCCGGCGGCCTGGAGAGTGTCAGCCTGGTGCAGAACGAACACCAGAACGGCTTCCGCGGCCATGACGAGTGGATCGAGGCGCACAAGCCGGCGATCTACGATTCCATGCTGAAGACGGCGCAGACGGTGGCCGACCGCTACCAGGTCAGCCGCGAGTATCAGGACGAGTACGCCCTGCAGAGCCAGCTGCGCACCGCCGCCGGGCAGCAGGCCGGCGCCTTCGACGACGAGATCGTGCCGCTGGAAACGGTGAAGCTCGTCACCGACAAGGAGACCGGCGAGACCTCGGAGGAAACGGTGATGCTGACCCGGGACGAGGGCAACCGGCCCTCGACCACGCCCGAGGGCCTGGCCGCTTTGGAGCCGGTGACCGGGCCCGAGGGCCACATCACCGCCGGCAACGCCAGCCAGCTTTCCGACGGGGCCTCGGCCTGCGTCGTCATGGAGGCGAGGGAGGCGGAGCGCCGCGGCCTTCAGCCCCTGGGCTATTTCCGCGGCTTCGCCGTCGCCGGCTGCGAGCCCGACGAGATGGGCATCGGCCCGGTCTTCGCCGTGCCGCGGCTCTTGGAGCGGGCCGGCCTCAAGGTCGAGGACATCGACCTGTGGGAGCTGAACGAGGCCTTCGCCGTGCAGGTGCTGTACTGCCGCGACCGGCTCGGCATCCCCAACGACAGGCTCAATGTCGACGGCGGCGCCATCTCGATCGGCCATCCCTACGGCATGAGCGGCGCCCGCATGACCGGGCACGCGCTGATCGCCGGCAAGAAGCGCGGCGCCAAGAACGTCGTCGTCACCATGTGCATCGGCGGCGGCATGGGTGCGGCGGGCCTGTTCGAGGTCTGCTGAGGCGGACGGCCCCGCCCCGGCCCGGCGAGCCCGAGGAGCGGCCCGATGAAGGTTTACCAGGGCAAGCGTCAGGACGACACCGTCGAGGTCACGGTCGACGGCCGGCCGCTCGATCCGCGCACCGACCTGCGCGACTTCGGCGCCGAGGGCTTCGAATGGGGCTATGAGGGCAGCGGGCCGAGCCAGCTCGCCTTCGCCATCCTGGCCGACCACATGGGCGCGAAAGGCGCGCTCGAGCATTACCGCCGTTTCGTCCGCGACGTCATCGCCGAGATCGAGGGCGACGAGTGGCGGCTCAACACCGACAACGTCGCCGACCGCCTGCGCGAGGAGATCATCGAGGTGCCGATGGACCTGGAGACGCTGTTGAAGAAGGTGCGCGGCGAGATCTGCTGATGACGGCGGTGCCACGAGATACCCTGCCGGGACTGCTGGCCGAGCAGGTCGCGCGACATCCGAACGCGCCGGCCTACTATTACGAAGGCACGAGCGCCAGCTACGCCGAGCTGGAGGCGATGAGCCGGCGCGCCGCCACCGGGCTGGCCCGGCTCGGCGTCGCCCAGGGCGACCGGGTGGCGTTGTGGCTGCCGAACACGCCGGCCTACCTGGCGCTGTGGCTCGGCTGCGCCCGGCTCGGCGCCATCGCCGTCGCCGTCAACACCCGCTTCCGCAGCGCCGAGGTCGGCGACATCGTCGGCCGCTCCGGCGCCAAGGTGCTGGCGCTGTGGCCCGGCTTCCGCGCCATCGATTTCCTGGGCGTGCTGGCCGAGATCGAGGTAGAGGCGCTGGCCGGGCTGGAAACGCTGATCCTTTATGACGAGGACGGCGGCGAACACGCCCTGCCGGCCCCGGTGGCGCACTGCCGCCAGCTCGACTTCCGCGCGCTGATGGCCCAGGGCGAGGATCAGACCAACCGCGCCATGCCCGAGACGCCGGTCAACATCTTCACCACCTCCGGCACCACCAGCAAACCGAAGTTCGTGCTGCACGGCCACGGGCCGGTGGCCCGGCAGGCGCGGCTGGTCGCCCGCTACTTCGGCTACGACCAGGGCGGGGCGATGCTGCTGTTCCTGCCGCTGTGCGGCGTCTTCGGCTTCAACATGGCGACCGGCAGCCTCGCCGCCGGCGCGCCGATCGTGCTGATGAGCGCCTTCGACGCCGAAACCGCCTTTCGGCTCATCCAGCGCCACGACGTCCGCCACATGAACGCGCCGGACGACGCCATCCTGGCGCTGATGAACACCAGCCCGCACCCGGTGGCGCTGCCCAGCGTCGGCTATTCCGGCTTCGCCAACTTCAACGCCAGCCTGGCCGACATCGCCGAGCGGGCCGATGCCCGCGGCCTGAAGCTGGTCGGCCTGTTCGGCATGAGCGAGGTGCAGGCCCTGGTCGCCCGCCAGGACCCGGCGGCACCCCTGGCACGGCGGCGCAACGGCGGCGGCCACCTGATCAGCCCCGACTTCAAGGTCCGCGTGCGCGACCCGGAAAGCGGCCGCCTGCTGCCGCATGGGCAGCAGGGCGAGATCGAGATCACCGGCCCCAGCCTGATGCTGGGCTACTACGAGAACGAGAAGGCCACCGCCGAGGCCTTCACCGAGGACGGCTATCTGCGCTCGGGCGACCTTGGCTATACCACCGCCGCCGACCACTTCGTCTTTGTCGCGCGCATGGGCGACGTGCTCAGGCTCGGCGGCTTCCTGGTCAGCCCGGCGGAGATCGAGAGCCACCTGCAGGCCCACCCCGCCGTGCACGCCGCGCAGGTGGTCGGCGTTTCCACCGAAAAGGGCATCCGCGCCGTCGGCTTCGTCGTGCCGACGCCGGGCCAGGGCTTCGACGAGGCGGCGCTGATCGGCCACTGCCTCGCCGGCCTGGCCAAGTTCAAGGCGCCGGTCCGCATCATCGCCGTCGACGATTTCCCGACCACCAAGAGCGCCAACGGCACCAAGATCCAGCGCGGCAAGCTGAGGCAGATGGGCGAGGCGGCGCTGCGCGAGAGCCAACCCCTCGCCTCGTAGTACGTCGTGCCTTCAGGTCTAACCGCGCGAGGGCGTGTAACCACCCTCGTCATTGCGAGCGCAGCGAAGCAATCCAGTCTGTTGACATGTGGCTCGCGTGGCCTGGATCGCTTCGTCGGCTTCGCCTCCTCGCAATGACGATCAAAGCAATCTAACCGGAGGGCAGCCGCTCGCCTCGTAGGGCCGTCCTTGCCGGTTGGTCTTAGCCTTTCTCGGTCGACGGAACGTTCGGCCAATCGCCGAGCCACTTCAGCGCCGAGCGGCGCCAGCTCTGGCGTTTGGGTGCCAGCTCGTGCCGTTCCTCAAGCGTGCCGACGCGCAACATGTATGCCTCACGCGGCTCTTCCGCGGCGGTGGCGTAGATCTGCGAGCCGCACTGGGCGCAGAAGCCCTGGGCGCGCCGCGCGCCGCTGTCGCCGACCTTGACGTACTCTTTCGGCGCGCCCTGCAGCAGATGGAAATGCTCCGCCTTGGCCGGCACGTTGACCCGGAAGGCCGTGGCGGAGAGCGCCTGGCAGTCCGAGCAATGGCAAATCATGGTCTTTTCGGGATCGACCTCGGCCTCGTAGCGGATGGCGCCGCAATGGCAGGCCCCGTGGACGCGCATGGTGATCAACTCCTATGGCCAGTTCGATTGACGAGTTAATGGTGACTTTTGAGGCGCCTGAGCCAGGCCACGAGCCTCCGTAATCCAAACAGGGCTTCCGCGCTCTTCCCGATTACCGAAGCCGGTGCGCTGCGGATCTGTCCATCGCCGGCGACCCAGTAAATCCGTCGCGGACCACCCTTCGGCCAGTCGTGGTGGAGGCTCGGCCTGAAAATCTGCAGCTCCGCGCGCCTTAAGCTCCTGACGCTGGCGACATCCTGATCCGTTTCGACCGGTATCCAAGTGGAAAATTGCGGATCGTCGCCGCCTTCCCAGTCCCGCTCCTCGTAGAACTCGAAAACGTAGCGCTGCCCGCACTCGCGGCACTTCAGGAGATAACGCCACCAGTTGTCGTCCTTCAGATAGGTCTCCAGGAGCTCGAACTTCTCGTGCAACGGCCCCTTGGTCGCCCTCTCAGGATCGTCCCAGAACACGCAGCTTGTCGGCTCTTTCATCCGAGATCCCCCTCCCGGGCCTTCAGCCGAAACGTTCCGCCCTATGTGATGCTCCGCTCGGCCGCACTCAGCTTCTCGTAGAAAGCCACATTACTGGCGCGTGCCTGGCGGGAGGGCCGGTCCTAGCCACAAGCCATCGTGGCGCCTCAATCCGCTCAACGCTCGCCCGGCTGCCGGCTTCCGGATACGGTAGCAGAATTGTTGAGGCGAGAATTTATGCCGGTAGTCCGGCCAGACTGAGCGATTCGCTCAAAGGCTTGGCGACCGATGGATGAATGTCGAAGGCGGCGCAGGTTCCGCTAATCGTAAAGTCAGGTTGCAGTTCGAGGACACGGTCGGCGGCGACCTTGGCTGCGCCCTCCCGGCCAAGCTTCGCGTGCGTCGCCGCCAGCAGAAAGTGCGCCGAGCTCCAATAGGGATTGGCCTGGAAGACCTTGTGCGCCGCAGCTGCCGCCGCCTCGTACTCGCGGCGTGCCAAGTAGCCGATGGTGATTGCGAACCAAGGGGCGTAGCCCATGGGATCGATCGGGCTGAGGCGGAGCGCGCGCTCGCCCCATTCGATGCCGCGATCCGCATCGCCGGCGAAGACCATTACGACACTGCCCAGGATGTACGTGAGCGCGCATGACGGGCTGAGAGCCAGCGCCGCCTCGAAGGCCTGGCGCGCGGCCTCGCGGTCGTGTGCGACCATGCCCATGCAAAAGCCACCGAGCGACAGCGCGATGGCGTCGTCGCGCCCGTGGGCGATCGCCGCATGGGCGCGTCGGATTGCGCCGAGGCGATGCTCCTCGTGCCCGCCGCCGCGCGCGAAGATGATCTCGTGCGCCCAGGCAGCGAGCCCGTGCGCCAGCGCGTAGTCGGGCTCTCTCTCCAGCGCGTTCTCGAGTAGCGACAGCGCCGTGGCGGCTCCGTCCGGCATGGCTGGATAGACGTGCGGGAGAGCGCGGAGCACAAGATCGTAGGCGTCGAGATTGTCGGGCCGCTTGCGCTTGACGCGCTCAATCTCCGCTTGACGCAGGCTTGGCTCTATGGCGGCGACCACGCTCATCGTGAGCTCGTCCTGAAGTGCGAAGACGTCGTCGAGCGTGCGGTCGTAACGATCCGCCCAGACGTGCCTGCCGCTTTCCGCTTCGATGAGCTGGGCGGTGACGCGCACGCGCTTCGCCATCCTGCGGACGCTCCCCTCCAGGACGTAGCGCACGCCCAGCTCGCGCCCGGCCTGCTTCACGTCGACGGATTTGCCCTTGTAGGCGAAGCTCGAATTGCGGGCGATGACGAACAGCCACTTGATGCGCGCGAGGCCGGTGATGATGTCCTCGACCATGCCGTCGGCGAAATAGTCCTGCTCGACGTCACCACTCATGTTTTGAAAGGGCAGGACGGCAACGGAAGGCTTCTCCGGCAGCGACAGTTGCGGTGTCGGATCTGCGGGCGCGCCGCGTGTCGGTTGGGCCGAAGCGGCAAGGCCAACCTGGAGCGAGTATATACGCATCGGCTCGGCGATGTTCTTGAGCGTCGTCTCGCCGAGATCGCTGATCTCGAGATCGAGCCGGGATCGCACTTGGCGATAGGCATCCTCGGACAGACATATCGCGCCCGGTTCGGCGACGCCCTCGAGCCGCGCGGCGATGTTGACGCCCTCGCCCATAAGATCGCCGTCGCTCTCCTGGACGACGTCTCCCAGATGGATGCCAATGCGGAACTCGATGCGGCGCTCCGGCGGCAGTCCGGCATTGCGCTCGACCATCGCCGTCTGCACCTCGATGGCACAGCGCACGGCGTCTACAACGCTCGTGAACTCGACGAGCGCACCATCGCCCGTGCGCTTTATCACCCGCCCCCTATGCACGGCGATGGTAGGATCGACGAGATCGCTGCGCAGCGCTCTGAGCCGCGCCAAAGTCCGGTCTTCATCGGCGCCGGCGAGCCGGCTGAACCCGACCACATCCGCCGCCAGGATCGCAGCCAGTTTCCTTTGTTCGGCCATTGCGGTCTGCCCCCGAAATCCAAACTACCATGTTGCCGAGCCGAAAGGCGAGGTCACGGCGAACAAATCGGCACTTGTCCGCCCCTTACCGGGTTCGGCGCGGAGCGCGGCCCATGACCGCTAAGGGCCAGGTTTCCCCGCTGCGCGCTCTACTTTTGCAACGTCTGGAGTTGATAGCGAACCAGACATAGGGCGCGAAACCGGCCATGGCGAGACTTCGCCCCGATAAGGGCGATCAGGACGGAGCCGCGAACTCCAGGATGACGTTGCAGGCCACGGCCGGCGGCACGCGCAGGCGCCCCGCCTCGGCCGCGTGCGGCACGCCGTTGGCCTCTAGCACCGCCCGCGTGCGGGCCAGGTCCTCGACCTCCAGGACGATGCCGGCGAGGTAGGGCGGCTCCGGCTCGCCGTCGAGGCGGACATCGCCGTGCAGCTCCGCCAGCTCGTCGGGCGGCACCAGCAGGAGCGACTGGCCGCGACCGCAATCGAGGCGGAGCCGACGGCCCTCGCGCTGCGCCGCCTCGGGCCCGAGAAACCTCGCCAGTGCCGCCTGCGCCGTCGCCGGCTCGGCCATCACCCCGGTCATCGCGGCGACCCGGCGCACGCCGTTGGGGTGCGTCAGGAACTCAGGGCGGCGGATCAGCTCCGGCGTCCGGTGCTCGCAGATCACCACCGACATCAGCCCTGTAACCTCGGCCTCGTCGGGGAAGCAAAGCGCGAATTCGGGCTGCACCCAGCCCTCGGGCAGCTCGAAATTGCGCCGCAGCGAGACCACGGGGCGGGGGTGCAGGCCGCTTTCCACCATCAAGTCGTGGCTCTGCTGCGCGCCGATCGTGGCGAAGGCGATGCCCATCAGGCCTTCCCGCTTGGCCAGGAAGTTTTCCAGGCCGTGGGTGTAGCGGCCGGCATCGACGATGCCGCGCAGCTCCAGGTAGTCCTCAGGGAACATGATGCACCAGTTCCCGGTGCCCCATTCGATATGGCTGCCGCGCGGCGGCACGACGAAGCCGAGCCGCTCGTAGACCACGCGTGCCGCCGCCATGTCCCGTACCGCGATCACGGGGTGGTCGATGCCGATGATGCCGTGCGCCATGCTGCCTGCCCGCCTGTACCGCCTGTACCGCCTGGAGCGCCAGTCTAGCCGCGCCGCGGCGATGGCACCAAGGCGGCGGCTTCCGGGGCGTCGCCGGTTGGTGCTACCGTTGCGCCGAACGCGGCGAATGCAAGGGAGTGGAGCCATGAAGGCGGTCGATGCCGTTGCCGAGATCCTGAAACGCGAGGGCGTGGAGATCCTGTTCGCCTATCCGGTCAACCACGTCATCGAGGCGGCGGCGCGCTGCGACATCCGCACCGTGATCGTCCGCCAGGAGCGGATCGGCCTGCACATGGCGGATGCCATGTCGCGGCTCTCCAGCGGCAAGCGCATCGGCGTCTTCGCCATGCAGCACGGGCCGGGCTCGGAGAACGCCTTCGGCGGCGTCGCCCAGGCCTACGGCGATTCGGTGCCGATCCTGGTGCTGCCGATGGGCTATGGCCGCTCGATCAGCCACGTCGAGCCGAACTTCAACTCGGTACGGAACTTCCAGCACGTCACCAAGTCGGCCGAGCCGGTGGTCCTGGCCAAGGACGTACCCGACATCATGCGCCGCGCCTTCACGGCGCTGAAGAACGGACGCCGCGCCCCGGCGCTGGTGGAGATCCCGGGCGACGTCATGAACGAGGAGATCGGCGAGATCGACTACGTGCCGACGCACGCGACCAGAAGCGGCCCCGATCCGCAGGCGGTGGCGGAAGTGGCCAAGGTGCTGGCAGGGGCCAAGCGGCTGGTGATCTACGCCGGCCAGGGCGTGCATTACGCCCAGGCCTGGCCGCAGCTGGCGCGGCTCTCGGAACTGCTGGCCGCACCGGTCACCACCAGCCTGCAGGGCAAAAGCGCCTTTTCCGAGGACCACCCGCTCTCGCTCGGCTCGGGCGGGCGCGCCATCTCAAAGCAGCTGCATGAATTCCTGCAGCAAGCCGATGTCATCTTCGGCATCGGCTGCAGCTTCACCAGCACCAACTTCGGCGTCGCCATGCCCAAGGGCAAGACCATCGTGCACGCCACCCTCGACGCCGGCGATCTGAACAAGAACCTGATCTCGAAATATGCGCTGGTCGGCGATGCCGGCCTGACCCTGGAGGCGCTCAACGCCGAGATCGAGAAACTGCTGGGCGGCAAGAAGCGCAATGCCGGTCCGGTCGCCGACGAGATCGCCACCCTGCGTCAGGGCTGGCTTGAGGAATGGAAGCCGAAGCTGACCTCGGACGAGACCCCGCTCTCGCCCTACCGGGTGCTCTGGGACCTGCACAACACGGTCGACCGCAAGAACACCATCATCACCCACGACGCCGGCAGCCCGCGCGACCAGATCTCGCCGTTCTGGCAGGCGGTGACGCCGCTCAGCTACATCGGCTGGGGCAAGACCACCCAGCTCGGCTACGGCCTCGGCCTGGCCATGGGCGCCAAGCTGGCGCGGCCCGACAAGCTCTGCATCAACGTCTGGGGCGATGCCGCGATCGGCTTCACCGGCATGGACTTCGAGACCGCGGTGCGCGAGCGTATCCCGATCCTCTCGATCCTGCTCAACAACTTCTCGATGGCGATCGAGCTGAAGGTGATGCCGGTGTCGACCGAGAAATACCGCTCGACCGACATCTCCGGCGACTACGCGGCGATGGCGCGCGCCTTCGGCGGCTTCGGCGAGCGGGTGACGACGCCGGACGCGATCGTGCCGGCGATCAGGCGCGGCATCGAGGCGACCGAGAAGGGGCAGCCGGCGCTCTTGGAGTTCATCACCGGCAAGGAAACTTCAATCTCGACCTTCTAAGGAGCAAGCCCCATGTCGCTCGACGCAGAGACCCGGACCAAGGCGCGGCCGGCCGGCGATTTCTCGGCCGGCGCCGGCTGGGCCGACGGCCGCTACCTGCCGGTGGCCGAGATCACCGTGCCGATCCTCGACCACGGCTTCCTCAAGTGCGACGCCTGTTACGACACCCCACACGTCTGGCGCGGCCTGTTCTTCCGCCTGGACGATCACCTCGAGCGCTTCGCCGCCTCGTGCCGGGCGCTCGGTCTCGATCCCGGGCTTTCGCGCGAGGAAATCCGCCAGATCATGCTGATGACGGTGGGCTTGAGCGGACAACGCGAGTGCATGGTGCAGATCGTCTGCACCCGCGGCCTGCCCGACCCCGCCGCCCCCCGCGACCCCTTGCGCAACCGCAACCGCTTCTACTGCTTCACCCGGCCGATCGACCCGTTCGGCGCCGACGACGGCGTCGCCGTGCATGTCAGCGATGTCGTGCGCATCCCGCCGCAGTCGATCGACCCGCGCATCAAGAGCTTCCACCGCGGCGACTTCACCCGCGCCCTGATCGCCGCCCAGGCCCGGGGCGCCGACACCACGGTGCTGGTCGACCTCGATGGCAACCTGACCGAGGGCCCGGGCTTCAACCTCTTCGTGGTCAGGGACCGGGCGCTCAAGACCCCCGAGGCCGGGATGCTGGAGGGGGTGACCCGGCGCACGGTCCTGGAACTGGCGGCCGAGCTGGGCCTGCCCGCCGCCGAGGGCAAGCTCAGCCCCGACGATCTGCGCGAGGCCGACGAGGCCTTCATGACCTCCACGGCAGGCGGCGTCATGGCGGTCACCCGGGTCGACGAGCGCACGCTCTCGAACGGCGCACCAGGCCCGCTGACGGTGCGCCTGCGCGAGCTCTACTGGGAGAAGAAGGCCGCCGGCTGGCACGGCACCCCGGTGCCGTATGACATCTGACGCATAGCCGAAGTCGCCCTGCGCCCCCGATACTTGCGCTAGCCCGGATTTCTCAAACTAGAGGTGCATCGGGGCTCTAAATCTGGGAAAATTCTTCTCCGACCAAGGAGTTATCCCAGCTCAGAGGTAACCGGGGCAAAAGGCCGGGCGGTCAGGTCGAGGCGGCTTGGCGAATGAGCTGAGGCGGCGGGGCGACGTACGGCGCGCCGGGAGCGTCGAGGCGGCAGCCGAGATAATCCCAGAAGCGGATGCCGAGCTTGTTGCATGTCTTCATCAAACCGAGGAAGGCGTCGCGGCATTCCCGGCCGGCCTCGGACCTGGTGCCGCCGGAGAGCTTGCGGCGGGTGACTTGGCAGCGGATGTCGTTCTCGGCGTCGTTGGTGTGCAGGGGCACGTCGGGGCGCTCCAGCACCATGAGAAGCTCGGTGCGGTTGGCATGCAGCCGGGCCAGCAGCCGGTCCAGGGTGGCAAAGCCGGTGCGGCTCTTGAACAGGTGGTCGAAGCGGGCGGCGAGCGCCCGCCTGGCGGCTGGCGTGGGGTCGCGGCAATAGGCCTTGAGATCGGCGTAGAGCCGCCAGATGCCGGCCTGGATGGCTTCCTTGGCTTGGCGCTGGCGTTCGCAGAAGGTATCCAGCTGGTGCACCAGGCGCTCCGCATGCACCCAGCACAGCGCGTGACGGCCGACGTTGAACTGGCCGGCGTCGTCGCTGAGGATGACCGTCTCGTCGAGCCGGCCGCGCGCCACAAGAGCGCCCCACAGCGCGCCTTCGGTGGCGATGCGCACCGGATCGGGATGCGCCGCCCGCGCGGTGATCGCGAGGTCTTGCAGGTGCGCCGTCCACGCCTGTTGGCTCGCGAAGCGGCGCTGGCCGTGCGCGGCGAGCCGCGCGATCGCCGACCCCGGAAGCTGGCGGGTTCGCATGTAGTCCAGCGCCGCCTCGTTGACCCCATAGACCTCGTCGCCGGCGCGGAGCAGCCTCAGGAAGTTGAGCCGGCTCTTGGAGAAGGTGGTCGCGAACCAGGCGAAGCGGTCGTTGCCGATGCGGGTGCAGATGGCGTTGCGATCGGCGTGCCGGGCGCCGGTATCGTCCGCCGTGATCCACACCGCCGTCTCCAGGCCGGTCCTGAGCACGGCCCGGTTCTCATCGAGAAAGCCGTCCTTCCCCGCGGTTAGCAGCCGCACCACCTGGCGCTTGGAGAGGTCGATGCCCAGGCCCCGCAAAAGCGCTGTCAGGCGTTCCACGGTGAGCTGGCCCTGGTGATACTGGGCCAGCACGAAGCGTCGCATCTCGGGACCGAAATGGCCGGCGAGCCCCGGCGGCAGCGGCGCCACCAGCGTCTCGCCCTGCGGCGTCAGCCAGCGTTCCCGGCGGTAGCGGATGACACGGGACTTGATCACCAGGTCCTGGACCGTGAAGTCCTCATAGCCCTTGAACCGCGAACCGGCCGGCGCCTCGACGGTGAGAATACGATCTTCGTCGACGGTAAGCCGGGCGTTCTTCGGACCCCGGCGCCGCTTGCCGGAGCCGCGCTTCGACGGCGCCTCGCTCCCCTTGTCCATCCCGCTCGGCTTGAGCGACGGCGGCCCCTTCAGGCCCTTGAGGCGTCGGTTCTCCTGGCGCAGCGCCGCCACCTCGGCGCGCAACGCCGCGTTCTCCTCTAGAACCCGCAAGAGCAAGCTCTTGAGGTCGTCACCACAAAGGCCGCCTATATCTGGTAGCGATTCGCCCATGCGCGGATCGAATCAGAAAACCAGTCTCTTGGGAATCCCTCACGTCAAACAGTGCCCGGCCTTTTGCCCCGGTTACAGCTCAGAGGAGTTCCCCGATGCCCACAGAGTGTACCCCGGAGCTGTTTGGTTTTGCACCTGTTGAGAGCCGCCGGGTGGGGGCGGCGTTCGACGCCGGGCTGGCGACCTCGGACGCCGGCGCGCTGCTGCTGGGCGCCACGGACAAGGCGATCGGTCTGATCGACCGCTTCGCCGGCTGCTTCGTCGATCACCGGGACCCGGGCCTGATCGAGCATGAGGTGCGCACGCTGGTCGGTCAGCGCGTGGTCGGTATCGCGCTCGGCTACGAGGACCTGGCGGACCACGACGTGCCGCGCCACGATCCCGTGATGGCGGTACTGGCCGGCAAGCTGGAGGCAAAGCGGCGGGACTGCGCAGCCCTGGCCGGCAAGTCGACGCTGAACCGGCTGGAGCTGAGCACCGCGTTGCCGACGCTCTACCACAAGATCAGCTATTCCGCGGCGGCGGTCGAGGCTTTGTTGGTGAGCTTGTTCATCGAGGCGCACCGCACCCCGCCGGCGCAGATCATCCTCGACCTGGACGCCACCGACGACCCGCTGCACGGCCACCAGGAGGGGCGCTTCTTCCACGGCTACTACGACTGCTACTGCTACCTGCCGCTCTACATCTTCTGTGGCCGGCACCTGCTGGCGGCGAAGCTCAGGCGCTCGAACATCGACGCCTCGGCCGGGGCGGTCGAGGAGGTGGCGCGGATCGTGGCACAGCTGCGCCGGCAGTGGCCGAAGGTGCGCATCCTGTTGCGCGGCGACTCGGGCTTTGCCCGCGACGAGCTGATGGCCTGGTGCGAGGCCAACCGGGTCGACTTCCTGTTCGGCCTGCAGCGCAATGCGCGGCTGGTGGCCGAGCTCGAGCCTGAGCTGGCGGCGGCGCGGGCCGAGGCCGAGACGAAGCGCCGCCCGGCGCGGCACTACAAGGACTTCCTGTGGACCACCCTGGACAGCTGGTCGTGCCGGCGCCGGGTGGTCGGCAAGGCGGAGTGGATGGCGGGCCGCGAGGACGGCGGCAACCCGCGCTTCGTGGTGAGCTCGCTCAAGCGCCACGAGGTCAAGGCGCGCCGGCTCTACGAGCGGCTCTACTGCCATCGCGGCGAGATGGAGAACCGGATCAAGGAGTGCCAGCTCGACCTGTTCGCCGACCGCACCTCGGCCCGCGGCATGCGCGCCAACCAGCTGCGCTTGTGGTTCGCCTCGATGGCCTACGTGCTGATCTGCGCCCTGCGCCGCCTCGGCCTCATGCATACCCGCTTCGCCAAGGCCACCTGCGGCACGATCCGGCTCAAGCTCTTGAAGATCGCGGCGCTGGTGCGCATCAGCGTGCGCCGGATCCGCTTCGCCATGCCCTCGGCCTTCCCCTCCCAAGCCGAGTTCGCCGCCGCTCACCTCCGACTATCCACCGCCGCGGCGTAAGCGGCTTGCCTCGAACCCACCCCATCCACAACAGAGGAACAGCGCTGAACCACACCAACCGCCAGGCCGGCGGGCGCCGGCGCTCGCCTCCTCCTGCCTCTCCACCGCAACGCACCCGGACGCCACACCAACTATCGCTCAGCAGCGACAGTTTGAGAAATGCGGGCTAGGCTAGGTGGCGGAGGCGGTCACCCGGGAGGGCGGACGGATGCGGGGCGACGACGAACGGCGGATCCGATGGCTGTGGGGCGGCATCGGCGGCGGCTGCTTCCTCCTGCTGCTGCTCCTGGAGATCCTCACCGAGGCGGACGAGCTCGACATCCTCGACATCGCCGCCGACGCCCTGGCCTTGGCGCTGACCGTCGGGGCGGCCACCGGCGTCGCCCTGCTGGTCCAGCGCATGCAGCGCCAGCACGAGGAGAAAATGACGCTCTTGGCCGATCTCGAGGTCGCGCGCTCGGAGGGGGAGGCCTGGCGCCAGCGCATGGAGATGCATCTTTCCGGCATCCGCGAGGAGATGCAGCGCCAGTTCGAGGTCTGGCAGATGACCGAGGCCGAACAGGAGATCGGCCTCTTGATGCTGAAGGGCCTGAGCCACAAGCAGATCGCCGGCCTGCGCGGCACCTCGGAAGCGACCGTGCGCCAGCAGGCGCGCTCGATCGACCAGAAGGCCAAGCTGCCGGGAAAGACCGCTTTCTCGGCCTATTTCCTCGAGGATCTGATCGTGCCCGAGGCGACGATGCGGCGTCTGCCGCAGGGAGTCGGCGTCAAGTAGTCCCGGCTCGCAAGCGTGGTCATCGGCGCCAGCCTTCGCCGGATGGCGGACGGCGCCGCGGAAAAGCCAAAGAATTCAACGTCTCCCATTGGTTATCACGGATGTCGGATTGAGCGCTGATGGCGCCGCTCGGGATACTCCCGGCATTGAAGCGCCGGCACTGGCGGCCGGCTGCGATTGCCGAGGAGACGATAATGACGTCAATCCTGAAATACGCACGCCCGCTGGCCGCGGCACTGATCCTGGCGGCACTGAGCCCATCGCCGGCCGTGGCCGGCAGCCTGATCGAGATCCCGTTCGACGCCGGCAACTTCTCCGACCCGCTCGACATCGACAACCCGTACTGGCCGCTCGTCCCGGGCACCACCTTCGTCTACTACGCCGAAGGCGAGGACGAGTGCGAGCTCAACGTCTTCACGGTCACCGACCTGGAGAAGCCGATCACCATCGGCGCCGACACCATCATGACCCGCGTGGTCGAGGACCTGGCCTGGCTGGACCAGGACTGCGACGGCACCGGCGACGTGCTGGAGGAGCGCACCTTCGACTGGCACGCCCAGGACGACGACGGCAATATCTGGTACTTCGGCGAGGATACCCGGGCGCGCTGCGAGGACGGCACGCTCTGCAATCCCGCCGGCTCGTGGGAGGCCGGAATCGACGGCGCCGCGCCCGGCATCATCATGCTGGCCGCGCCGATGACCGGCGACCGCTACTACCAGGAATTCTACGCAGGCGAGGCCGAGGACCAGGCCAAGGTGTTGCGCCTGGGCGCGCCGGTCACGCTTGAATTCGACAACGAGCTCGCGACGAGCGACTTCGCGGGCTGCGTGAAAACCAAGGAATGGACCGCCCTCGCGCCCGGCCTGGTCGAGCACAAGTACTACTGCCCCGGCACTGGCCTGGTGCTGGTCGAAGAGCTGAAGGAGAAGACGCTTATCGTCGAGCTGATCGCGATCAACGTCGACTAGCCGCCATGCTCAAACCGGCGGTGGCGCCTGCACTCCCATCGCCGCGACGGGCGCCGGTGCCCCCGCCGGCGCCCGTCGGGCCGTTTTCATCATTGCGGCGCCCGGTTCTGGTAGCGCCTGAGCCTGAGGTCCGCCTGTTCCTTGTGGCCCCAGAAGCGCTCGATGGCGCAGAGCCTGGAGCAGTACTCGCCGATGGTGACGCTCGCCGCCTCGGTGCAGCGCTGGTAGGTCACGGTCTTGATGAACTTGCCGACCCAGAGCCCGCCGGTATAGCGCGCCGCCCCCTTGGTGGGGAGCGTGTGGTTGGTGCCGATCACCTTGTCGCCGTAGGAGACGTTGGTCTCCGGCCCCAGGAAGAGCGCGCCGTAGTTCGTCAGCCGCTCGAGGAACCAGTCGGGATCGCGGGTCAGCACCTCGACGTGCTCGGCGGCGACGCGGTCGGCCTCGGCCAGCATCTCCTCGTCGTCGGCGCAGAGGATGACCTCGCCGTAGTCGGCCCAGGCCTGGCCGGCGACATCGGCGGTCGGCAGGGTCTTCAGCTGCCGCGCGACCTCTTTGATCGTTGCCTTCGCCAGCGTCTCGTCGGTGGTCAGCAGGATCGCCGGCGAGGTCGGTCCGTGCTCCGCCTGGCCCAAGAGGTCGGTCGCCACCAGCTCGGCGTCGGCACTCTCGTCGGCGATCACCAGCACCTCGGTCGGCCCGGCCAGCAGGTCGATGCCGACGCGGCCGAAGAGCTGGCGCTTGGCCTCGGCGACATAGGCGTTGCCGGGGCCGACCAGCATGTCGGCGGGCTGAATCGACTCGGTGCCGAGCGCCATCGCCGCCACCGCCTGCACCCCGCCCAGGCAGTAGATCTCGTCGGCCCCGCCCAGCGCCATGGCGGCGACGGTGGCGGCATGCGGCGCGCCCTCATTGGGTGGCGTCGCGGCGATGATCCGCTTAACGCCGGCGACCTTGGCCGTGACGATGCTCATGTGTGCCGAGGCGACCATCGGATAGCGCCCGCCGGGTACGTAGCAGCCGACGGCGTTGACGGGAATGTTCTTGTGCCCCAGCACGACGCCGGGCAGGGTCTCGACCTCGACGTCCTGGAGCGCGGCGCGCTGCGCTGTCGCGAAGTTGCGGATCTGCGCCTGCGCGAACTCGATGTCGCCGATGGTCTCGGCCGGCAGCGAGCCGATCAGGGCGTCGATCTGGTCCCGGTCCAGGCGGAAGCGCTCCGGCGCCCACCTGTCGAAGCGCCGGGACAGTTCCCGCACCGCCTGATCGCCCCGCGCGGCGACGTCGGCGATGATGCCCTCGACGGTGCGGCGCACCTCGGCCGCGGCCTCGTCCCGGGCCGCCTGGCCGACGCTCTCTTTCAGGTGCCTGGCCATGGGTTTACCTCCTGGCGCCGCCGCGGCGGCTCACTTCTGCCCGGGCTGGTAATAGGGATTCTCGCCGCTGGCATGGTCGGTGACATCGATCACCCGGCCGATCGTCGGCACCTCCTGCATGATCGCGCTCTCCACCCCCTGCTTCAGCGTGACGTCGGCCATGCCGCAGCCCTGGCAGCCGCCCTCGAGGCGGACGAAGGCGGTGCCGTGGTCGACGTCGATCAGCGAGATATAGCCGCCGTGGGCGGCGATCGCCGGGTTGATGCGCTCGTCCAGGAGCGCCAGGATGGCGCGGCCCTCGGCGGTCTCCAGCCCCGGTCCGCCGGCCTCGGCGCCTTGCCGGCGGCCGTCGACGAAGGCGACCTCGATGCCCGGCAGCAGCGCCAGGAAGGTGTTCTCGATCCGGACCTTGAGCGCGAACAGCGGCAATTTGAACGACCCGCCGACGATCTCCAGCCGCGCCGTGCCGTCCTCGAAGCCGCGCAGCACGACATCGCCCCCTTCCTCGGCCATGCCGGGGCGGATGCGGGCGTCCAAAAGGTCGCGGATTTCGCGCATCTCGGGCGGCTCTACGCGCTCGGCCTCGGGCCGCAGGAGCGGCGCGCCGGCGGCGAAGTGTTCCATGATGGCGCCCAGGATCGGCGGCTTCATCAGATGCCAGGCGCCCGACCCCGACTTGCTGACGACGATCGCCTCGGGCTCGATCTCGACCCCGGTGACGTGGGCGACGCGGAACAGCCGCTCGGCCAGCGAGGAACGCGCCGCGGCCTCGGCGTCGGGGAAGCTCAGGCGGCCCGCGTCGATCAGCCGCCGCCCCGGCAGAAAGCGCAGCACGTCCGGATTGGCCGTGGTCTCGGTCTGAATAAACATCTCGACCGTCTCTCCCGCCCCCGCCCCTTAACATCGCCATGGCCGGGCCGACGTCAAGCGCGCCATTGTGAACGGCCCGTGTTTCGGCTTCGGCAGGCTTCCGTGATATGCTCGCCTGAGTACGTCCAAGTAACTGCGCGCGGCCCGGAATACTGGCATGGCGGCGGCTTCGAGAGGTATCCATTATGTCAGCACTGTTCCCCCGCGCCCTCGCCCTCCTGCTGGCGCTGGCCTGGTTCGATGCGTCGGCCCAGACCGCCGACCGTCCGATCGAGGATTTCTACGGTGAATATGTCGGGCAGACCGTGGCCGAGGGCGAGCTCGACGCGCGCGACATCACCGTCAACATCCAGCCCTTGAAGGACAAGGGATTTTCCGTCGCCTGGACCACCGTGGTCAGCCGCGCCGACGGCTCCACCTCGAAAAAGTCCTACACCATCAATTTCCAGGCCAGCCAGCGCGACAGCATCTACGCCGCCGGGATGCGCCCGAACCTGTTCGGCGGCTGGGTGCCGCTCGACCCGATGAAGGGTGAGCCTTACATCTGGGCCCGCGTCCGCGGCAACTCGCTGACCGTTTACGCCATGCACGTGCGCGACGACGGCGGCTACGAGATGCAGACCTACGAGCGCACGCTGACCGAGGACGGCATGGTGCTGGAGTTCCGCCGCGTCGCCGACGGCATCGCCATGAAGACGATCGAAGGCTACTTGAAACGGGTGAAATAGGCGCCGGCGGGGCGGCGATGGCGAAACCGGTCGTCTACGGCGCCGCCTACAGCGTCTACGTCCGCGCGGTCCGGCTGGTGCTCGAGGAGAAAGGCGTCGACTACGAGCTGGTCGAGGTCGACATCTTCGCCGGCGGCGAGCCGCCGACCGAGCACATCGAGCGCCACCCCTTCGCCCGCATCCCGGCCTTCGAGCACGAAGGCTTCCAGCTTTACGAGAGCGGGGCGATCAGCCGTTATGTCGACGAAGCCTTCCCCGGCCCGGCGCTGCAGCCGGCGGAGCCGCGGCCGCGGGCGCGAATGAACCAGATCCTCTCGATCCTCGACAATTACGGCTATCGCACGCTGGTCTGGGACATCTTCGTCGAGCGCGTCCGCAAGCCCCAGCGCGGCGAAACGCCAGACGAGGCGGCCATCGTCCAGGCGCTGCCGCGCGCCGCCAACTGCCTTCGCGCGCTGGCGAATCTCGCCGGGCCGGGCAGCTTCCTGGTCGAAGACCGCATCGGCCTCGCCGACCTGCACGCCGCGCCGATCTTCGCCTACCTGCGCATGGCGCCCGAGGGCGGGCAGTTGCTGGCGGCAGAGCCGCGCCTGGTCCACTGGTGGACGGCGATGGCCGCGCGGCCGAGCCTGGCCGCCACCCGCTCGCCCCTGGAAGGCTGATGCCCTGCGCCGCAAGCTGAAATGGCGCGGGAAGTCTGATATGATGATTGACGGCAACGCTTCGGGCGCGCCCAGGTGTCGCCCGAACAGCTGGAAAGGTCCGGGCCATGTTTGATCTCGAACGTCAGCGGCGCTTCGATTCGGTCAACCTGCAGTACGGCAATCATCGCACGCCGGGCGACGGCATGTGTGCGATGGAAATGGTCGCGTTTCTTGCCGGCGAGCACCACAGCGACCACCCCGATTGCGCCTGCCCGGTCCTGACCGGCTACACGATCCGGCTCAACGACGCCATGCCGGAGACCTGGCGCCAGCAATTGAAGCCCTACCTGCCCCTCCTGATCGGCACCCGCGACGGCCACGAGGTCGCCCGTGCCGAGCTGCTGGCCTGGCGGGCCATCCGCGTCTTTCTGCCGCTCGTGCTGGAAGCCTGCCGCGTGCCCGAGAAAGCCGCCCGTTTCCGCGACTTTCAGCGCGGCCTGGATGTGGCGGCGGACTCCGCCTATTCGATTTACGCTTCGGTCGCTTCGAGCCCGGCCAGCAGCCGCGCCATCAACGCCACCCGCGCCGTGGCGATGCATTCGGCCCGGGCGGCCTATGCCGCGCACTGTGCCGGCTCGGCCCGGGCCCCGCACATGGGCCGGGCCATGGATGCTTCCGACACCGCCGACGCGGCCATCGCCGCCACCCGGATCGTCGATGCGAAGCGGGTTTGGCCGCTGGCGCTGGAGGCCCTGGACGATGCGCTGGCGATCGGCGCCGAGGCGCGGGCCGCGCCGGTGGAAGCGCATTCGGCCGACGCGCTGATCAAGGCTTGAGCCGGGCCACGTGACCGACCAGGACGTGCCGCAGGCGGCGATGCGGGTCGCCCTTGCCGGCAGTCTGCCGGCACGCTCCGGCTGACCGACGCCGCGCGACCAAGCGAGGGGCGTCAGCATGGCACAGCACGCGTACCGGGGACGGCGCGTCTTTCAGGCGGGGCTCGGTGTAATCGGTGCCTTCATTATCGGCATGGCCATCCACGACCTGACCCGCGCCGACCGGTTGTCGGACGAGGAGACCCAGTTCAAGAGCACCGAGATCGTCGAGGATCTGAACCGCTTCATGGACCAGAACATCGGCCGCCTGCCGATCGATTTCCTGATGCTGGCGCTCGGCGCCTGGATCGCCTTCTTCGGCCTCGACGGCGTCCTGCACCGGGGGCCGCAGCTCAGCTTTGACGAGCGCGGCATCCGCTATTTCCGCTTCGGCAAGCAGCTCATCCCCTGGGAAGCGATCGAGCAGATCCACTTCATCCAGCGCCGGCGAACCTCGCTGTTGCGCTCGGCGGCACTGGACATCGAGCTGAAGGACCCGGCGCCGTTCGCCAGCCGGCAGCCGTTCCTCTACCGCGGTTTTCGGCGCACCCTGCACATGTTCGAGCCGAAGCTGTTCACCATCCACGGCTACGATATCGAGGTCCCGCTGCTCCTGGTCGCCCAGGAGATGCAGAAGATCGTCGAGCCGGAGCCGGCCGCCGGCGAGACCGAGGCCGACAAGAGCTGATCAGTCGAGCGGGGGCCGCCGCTCGGCCCACGGCCGCAGCTTCTCGTACAAGACCGCGACACGGAGCACCGCGGCATCCGCAAGCCAGGTAGTGCCTCAGTTTGAAAAATGAAGGGGGTTGACGGTGGCCGCTCGCGACGATAGGGCTGCGGTCCATTTCACTCGCGAGCGCGAGGGACGACGGCTAGGCGTTCCGTGGCTTCCAGCACTCGGAGAAGTTCCGTTTGCAGCTTGGTGGTTAGCGCGAAGGCTTCTCCATGGGCCATCGGAGAGTAGAATTTATCGATGTCTGTTTGCTTCATCTCTTTGTAGCCCAGGGCCTTCGCGATCTCAGACAGCAGATCAAGGGACGTGTGCTGGTATCGCTGATCATCCCAAGGCTTCGCGTTCAGGCAATCATAAAGGGAGCGCCAGGCAGACAGAACTTTTGGTTTATCAGCAAACACCGCATCTATCAGGTTTAGTGCGCCGACCCACTCAGATGGTGGAGGATTGGATCGTCTATGGGCCATGAGCGTCATGAAGAGCCGGAACTTCTGGTCGCGTTTCTCTTTCCGCCCTTGGTGCCACAGGGTGATCACCACTGCCGCAATTGGTCCCAGCAAGGCAGCTAGGGCTAGTATGGCCTCTGAGGTTGTCATATCTTCCCCCGCTCGGCGGCTGTCATTCGAGCGCCAATGCCAGACCCTATCGCATCTGGCTCCGAAGTCCTATATGCTTAGTGTCAAGCATATGAGGGATTGACGATGCCCCGAGGACCAAAGGGCCAGAAGCGCCCCGCCGATGTTGTTGGTAACGCCATCCGCGTGGCCAAGATCGCCACAGGCGAGGCCGAGGAGGAGTACGATGACGATGACGGCAAGGATAAAGCCGCGCAGTCGATGGGCCGGAGGGGCGGCGCGGCCAGGGCGAAAAAGCTAAGTCCGGAGCGGCGAGCGGCGATTGCTAAGAAGGCTGCTGCGAAGCGTTGGGGCGGGTCTCGGTGAAAATACCGGGGACTGGCCCTTTCCGAACTTCCTTAACTAGAACCGTGGTCCACTCACCATCCTTTTCCCTTATCTGAAATTCTATTGTTCCAGGACCATTGATTTGTAGAGCAAGCTTACCAATTGGAACCGACATGGTTCCTTCTTCATGGGGACCAACACTAGCGCCAAACTCGCCCGAAAACATTTGCGCACCATCTGAGTTTAGCCCGCGCACCTCTCTGACGACTTCCCCAGTCCCCTTTGTTTTGAATTGCATCCATAAATAGGCCGAAATGCGTGCAGGGAAGTCAGTAAATATGGCGGCTCCGCTATAGACACCGATCAAGATTTCTTTGCCGTTTTCTTCTCTGCGTACATCATCGCAGAATATAACGGCAATCGGCTCGGTTGTTAGGCTATCTTCAGTCATGTTATGCAGGCACCAGAGATACCCGATTCACTCGCCCGCTGTTTTCAACTTCCTTTTCCGGCGGAAACTTTTTGCCGGCTGTCTTGGTCAATTCCGTGGCACTTGCGTCCAGCCATTCCGGTCGGACCATATTCCTTGTAGGGCGGTCGAGGGGATGGTCTATGCCATAGATCGGCCCTGCACCGTCAATCGCGAATAATAGATCGCTGAGGCTGTCGATACGTAGGTTCCCGGGCGTTGCCAACCAGCGGCAAATGGTCTCGGGAGGTTTGCCGGAGCGACGTGCAAGCTCTGCTTGGGTCAGCCCGCTCTTTTGAAACAGATCGATAATGACAGAGTAGAGCCTATGTCTGTTCCGCGCCCGTAGATAAGCAAATGTTGAATTTGGAATGCGGTCATCGCCTGTCGGTTTAGACAGCGTGGTAGTTTGATAGGTATTCATCTAGCGATGTTCCCTTAAAGCGTGGGATCGAGCCAAATAATTCATCCCACTTGGTTTTGCAGCGATTAATTTCGAAGTCCCAATGGTCAGGGTCTCCATCGAAGTTCTCTCGGTAATCCCAGACTAATGCAATAAACAAGTCTTTGCCGCCAAAAGCACCTAAACTCCGAATACCGGGTAGAGGATCAGTGGTTCGCATGTCCCAGATTTCGTCTGAGACTGGGTGTGTACGAGCCAGCATCGCGTTGAAGGGCTTTTTGAAGGGGTCTTCAGCAACACTGAATCGATCTCCCAAGGTGAATGCGTCTAGATCGCCACGATGGCCAGCCTGTCTGGACCCGTCATAGTTCTCCGGCCAAGGCGGCATCACTATCTCATAAACTTCTTCGGAGATGAAAACCTCTCGCACAACCTCATCGACGGGCACCACGGGGGGCAGGCTAAAGAGCCGCGATCCTTCGAGGGCCGCTATACGGTGCTTAATGTAGTCTGTTATTGACATATAGGTCAATACCGTCTAATTCAAGAGTGATCCTGGCCTTTTTCGCCTTATGAGTCGAATCGGATATTGTGTGGAGAAATCTGAACTATCTACTTGACGTCAAGCACGTAAGTTCATATATTAGGGGCATGAACAAACTGCCCCTAGAGAAGCGCGTCCAAATCCTCTCCATGCTGGTAGAGGGTTCTTCCATGCGGTCGATCAGCCGCGTCTGCGACGTGTCGCTGAACACCGTGACCAAGCTGCTGGTCGATGCCGGCAAGGTCTGCGCCGACTACCACGACGCGACGGTTCGCGACGTGAAGGCTAGGCGGGTCCAGTGCGACGAAATCTGGTCGTTCGCCTATGCCAAGGCGAAGAATGTCCCGACCGCTAAGGCGGCTCCGGAAGGGGCCGGCGATGTTTGGACGTGGACGGCGCTGGACGCGGATAGCAAGCTGATCGTGTCATGGCTGGTCAGCGACGGTCGCGACAGCGGCTACGCAATCGAGTTCATGGACGACGTAGCCAAGCGGCTGGCGCATCGGGTCCAACTGACCACGGACGGCCTCAAGGCGTACCTAGAAGCGGTGGAAGGCGCGTTCGGCGCCGATATCGACTATGCTCAGCTTGTGAAGCTGTACGGTCAAGCGCCAGAGGGCCAGCGGCGCTATAGCCCGCCGGTCTGCATCGGTGCCCACAAGCGAGAGATCGAAGGCAAGCCGGATCGGCGCCATGTCAGCACGTCTTACGTCGAGCGGCAGAACCTCACCATGCGCATGTCGATGCGGCGCTTCACCCGGCTGACCAATGCGTTCACCAAGAAGATTGAGAACCACGAGCATTCGCTGGCGCTGTACTTCGTCTATTACAACTTCGTCCGTCGCCACACGACCCTGCGCATGACCCCGGCGATGGCGGCGGGCCTCACGGGCACGATGCACGATATGGCTTGGATTGTCGGGCTGATCGACGCGGCGGCGCCGAAGCCGGGCCGGCCCGCCCGCTACAAGACCAGAAATTCAAACTGAGGCACTACCGCAAGCCAGGGCCCCTTGACATTCCAGTAACTGGAAGCCCCATATCCCGGGAGTGCCATCTCCGGAGGAGCGGGACCTGTGAATATCAGCGAGGCGGCGGCGCTGTCGGGGCTGCCGGCGAAGACCATTCGCTATTACGAGGAAATCGGTCTCGCCGCCCCGGCCGGGCGAAGCCGGAACGGCTATCGCGATTACGCGATGCGGGACGTGCATGCGCTCCGCTTTCTGCAGCGGGCCCGCGGTCTCGGCTTCAGCGTGGCCGAGTGCCGGGAGCTGTTGACGCTTTATCGCGACCGCAACCGCGCCAGTAGCGAGGTCAAGGCGATCGCGCTCGGTCGCATCGCCGACATCGAGCGCAAGATCGCCGAACTCGAAGCGTTGAAGCGCACGCTTGGCGAACTGGCCGAGAAGTGCCACGGCGACAAGCGCCCGGACTGCCCGATCCTGGACGATCTGGGCGGGACCGCAGGGATCACGGAGGATCTCGACTGATGCAACACGAGCACCACCGCCAGCCCGCCGACGGCGTCATCGATCCGGTCTGCGGCATGACCGTGGACCCAGCGAAGACGGCGCACCATCATCGCCACGACGGCCGCGACTATCATTTCTGCAGCGCCCGCTGCCGCGAGAGGTTCGCGGCGGTCCCGGACGATTTTCTGACCGACAAGGTGGCGGCCGAGGCGCCGGCGGGCACCCGGTACACCTGCCCGATGCATCCCGAAATCGTCCAGGACGGACCCGGCAGCTGCCCGATTTGCGGCATGGCGCTGGAGTCGATGACCGTCAGTGCCGAGACCGGGCCCAACCCGGAGCTCATCGACATGAGCCGGCGCTTCTGGGTCGGTCTGGTGCTGACGCTGCCGATCCTGGCATTGGCGATGGGCGAGCACGTGCCCGGCCTCGCACTGGAAGACATGGTGCCGACGCGAGTTTCCTTGTGGCTGCAGCTGCTGCTGGCGACGCCGGCGGTGCTTTGGGCGGGCTGGCCGTTCTTCCAGCGCGGCTGGGACTCGCTGCTGAGGCGCAGCCTCAACATGTTCACGCTGATCGCCATCGGCACCGGCGCCGCCTACCTCTACAGCCTGGTCGCGATCCTGGTGCCGGACGTCTTTCCGCACGCCTTCCGGCACGAGGGCGGGCACGTGCCCGTCTATTTCGAGGCCGCCGCGGTGATCGTCGTCCTGGTGCTGCTGGGCCAAGTCCTGGAGTTGAAAGCGCGCGAGCGCACCGGCCAGGCGGTGCGCGCGCTGCTGGCCCTGGCGCCGGCGACGGCGCGCCGCCTGGACGACGCCGGCAACGAGCACGAGGTGCCGCTCGATGCGGTGGTCGTCGGCGACCGGCTTCGGGTCCGTCCCGGCGACAAGGTGCCGGTCGACGGCGAGGTCGTCGAGGGCCGCAGCTCGCTCGATGAATCGATGCTGACCGGCGAGCCGATCCCGGTCGAGAAAAGCGTCGGCGATACGGTCGTCGGCGGCACCCTGAACGGCACCGGCGGCTTCGTCATGGTCGCCCAGCGGGTCGGCAGCGAAACCATGCTGGCGCAGATCGTCGACATGGTGGCGGCGGCGCAACGCAGCCGCGCGCCGATCCAGCGCCTCGCCGACGTGGTCGCCGGCTACTTCGTGCCGGCGGTGATCGTCGTCGCCGTCCTCGCCTTCGCCATCTGGTCGTTCTGGGGCCCGCCGCCGTCGATGGTCTTCGCCCTCATCGCCTCGGTCTCGGTGCTGATCATCGCCTGCCCCTGCGCGCTCGGCCTGGCGACGCCGATGTCGATCATGGTGGCGACCGGCCGCGGCGCCCACGCCGGCGTCCTGATCCGCAACGCCGAAGCGCTGGAGCGGCTGGAGAAGGTCAATACCCTGGTCATCGACAAGACCGGCACCTTGACGCTGGGGCGGCCGGTGCTCGAGCGCGTGGTCGCGGCGGACGGCATCGCCGAGGACGACGTGCTGGCCCTGGCCGCCGCCCTGGAGCGCGGCAGCGAGCACCCGCTGGCGGCGGCGATCGTGGCCGGCGCCGGCGAGCGCGGCCTGAGCCTGGCGACGGCGCAAGACTTCGCTTCGAAGACCGGCAAGGGGGTCGTCGGTACCGTCGACGGCCGCACCGTCGCCCTGGGCAACCGGGCGCTGCTCGACGAGCTCGACCTCAATGCCGGGCAGTGGGAGCGCCGGGCCGACGAGCTGCGCCGCGACGGCGCCACTGTCGTCTACGTGATCTCCGAAGATGCGATAATCGGCCTGGTCGCCGTCGCCGACCCGATCAAGGAGACCACGCCTGAAGCCCTGCGCGCACTCAAGCGCTCCGGCCTGCAGATCGTCATGCTGACCGGCGACAACCGGACCAGCGCCGAGGCGGTCGCCCGCAAGCTCGAAATCGACGAGGTCGAGGCCGACGTGCTGCCGGAGCACAAGGGCGAGGTGATCCAGCGCCTGAAGGCGGCGGGCCGCGTCGTGGCGATGGCCGGCGACGGCGTCAACGACGCCCCCGCCCTGGCCGCCGCCGATGTCGGCATCGCCATGGGCACCGGCACCGACGTCGCCATCGAGAGCGCCGGCATCACCCTGGTCAAGGGCGACCTTCGCGGCATCGTCCGCGCCCGCCGGCTGAGCCGGGCGACCATGCGCAACATCCGGCAGAACCTGTTCTTCGCCTTCGTTTACAACGCCGCCGGCGTGCCGCTCGCCGCCGGCGTCCTCTATCCCGTCTTCGGGCTGTTGCTGAACCCGATCTTCGCCGCCCTGGCGATGAGCCTGAGCTCGGTCTCGGTCGTCGGCAACGCCCTGCGGCTGCGGGGAGTGAAGATTTGAGCGCCCGCGGGAAGGTGGCGCTGCTGGTGGCGAGCTGTCTCGGCCTCGCCATCACAGCCGGCGGCGCCGCGTCGCAGGAAGCCTGGAGGCTGATGAGCCGGCACGGCGAATGCGTCAGCCTGGCGGATGCGGCGGCGCGGAAGCCCGAGTTTCAGGGCGTCCGCGGGCCCGAAGACTTGATCGCCAGGTTGGAAGCCGAGGGCGTCGCGGTGCATCGCCAGGATGTCGACGCGGGCGGCTCACGCGCCGTCGTCGTCGATGCCCCCTCGCGCGGGCTCAACGTCATTTTCGTCCCGCCGGCGAAATGCCGCTGAGCCGGCCGGATCAGTGGGCGAACAGCACCGGCACCTCGGCGGCGGCCAGGATGTGACGGGTGGCGCCGCCGAAAATCATCTGCCTCAGCCGGTTCTGCGTATAGGCGCCCTTGATGACCAGGTCGGCGCCGCGCGCCGCCGCCTCTTCCAGAATCGCTTCGCCGACGCTGCGCGAGCGCGGCTGCGCGGTCACCGCCTGGGTGTCGATGCCGTTGCGGATCAGGTGGTTGGCCAGCTGCTGCCCGCTCGGCCCGGGCACCGTGCCGCCCTCGACGGTGAGCACCGTGACCGCCTTGGCCTGCAACAGGAAGGGCATGGCGAGGGCGACCGCGCGCGCCGTCTCGGTACTGCAGTTCCAGGCGATGACGATGCGCTCGCCCAGGCTCTGGGGTGTCCGTTCCGAGGTGATCAGCACCGCCCGCCCGCTTTCGAACAGCGCCGCCTCACAGGTCGCCAGCCACCCGGCCGTGCCCTGATCGAGGGCGCGGCCAATGACGATCAGATCGAACAGCCGGCCGTAGTCGCCGACGATTTGGCTTTCGATGCCGTCGACCTCGCGCCAGCCGGCGGTGACCGGCTCGCGGGTGAAGGTGACCTCGCGCATCGGCACCCCGTGCTGCTGCATGAAGGCCTGAAAACGCCTTGAGTATTCCGCCAGCACCTCTTCGCTTTCGGTCAGCTGCGTCAGCGATTCGGGCGGCAGCACGAAGCCTTCCGCGGCGATGATCTGCTGCGTGCGGCGCACCAGCAGGCCTTCGATGTAACCGTCGAAGCGCTGCGCCACCATGTGCGCCACGACCAGGGCGGCCTCGCCGGCCGCGCCATCCCGAAATGGCAGCAGTATCGTCCTCATCGACCGCCTCCCATGACACGAGTGATGAACCCGCGGCGAGCCTTAATCTTGTTTTGCGCATGGTAGCACCACAGCGGCGGCTCGGCCAATCCGGATGCAATCGGCGGCTGTCGTCATCGCTTGTGACCGCCGTCACTCGCCTTTCGCCAAATTGTGCCGATCTAGCCAAGCATCCGGCGGATGCCGGCGCGGCGCGGAGCGGGCGGAGCGGTAAGTGCGGACCAAGTTGGAGTTTCTCGTGCAGGGCATCGCGCTGGCCGCGGCTGCCCTGATGCTGGTCCAGCCGGCCCGGGGCGACACTCCGGCCCAACCGGTGCAGATGCGTTTGGAGACACGCGGCGAATTCGCCCGGCTGTGGTTCCCCTGGCGGCGCAACGTCGACTACGAGGTCACCCGCCGGGGGAACGCCCTCTCCATCAGCTTCGCCCATGCCGCCCGCATCGAAGGCACCGCCGCCGTCGAGGCATCAGACCTAATCCTTGCCGCCGCGCCCCGCCGCGCGGACGGCCGCGCCATTCTCACGCTGAGCCTGGCGCCGGCGGCACGGGTCCGGCACTTCCGCAAGGATCTCGACATCATCGTCGATATCATGCCGCCGCTGGCGCCGCCGGGACCGGCCGGCCTGGCCCTGGCCACCGAGGTTGGCGAGCCGCGGGCGACGGTGCGCTGAGTCACGGCTCCAGGCGGAACAGCGCCTTCGCGTTGCCGCCCAGCATCCGTTCCACCGCCGCTTCCTCGTAGCCCGCGCTTTCGATCACCGCGCGGGGCGCCGGATCGCCGATCGGGAAGGGAAAATCGGAGCCGAGCATGACCCGCTCGACTCCCACCAGGTCGATGAGGAAGCGCAAAGCTTCCGGCCGGAAGACGATGCTGTCGAACCACAGCCGCCGCAGCCCTTCGACCGGATCGGCGACCTTGCCGTTCTCGACGGCGTGGTTGCGGGCCAACCGGCCCAGCATGTAGGGCAGCGCCCCGCCCCCGGTCGAGGCGATCAGCTTCAAGCCCTCGAAGCGCAGCAGGTGACCCGAGAACAGCAGCCTGGATATGGCGATCGTGACGTCGGTGACCCTACCCACCGCATTCATCATGCCCATGTCGTGCAACCGCGCGTCGTCGGAGCCGAACATCGGGTGCACCATGATCGGCACGCCCAAACCCGCCGCCGCCTCCCAGAACGGATCGAGCGCCGGGTCGTCGAGGTTGCCGTGCCCGCCCTTCGGCTGGGTGCCGATCATCGCCCCGGGCATGCCGGCGGCGGCGGCCTCCTCCAGGACCGCGGCGGACAGCCTGCCATCCTGCATCGGCACCGTGGCCAGCGGCCGCAGCGCCGGATTCGCCGCCGCCGCCGCAATCATTCCCTGGTTCAGGAATCGGCTCCAGTCGGCGCCTTCCTCGGCCGGCAGCTCGTAGCCGAAGGCGTCGAGCCAGCCGCCCGGAAGCTGCAGGCCCAGACCCTGCGCGGCCATGAAAGCGCGCCGCCGACAATCCTCGCGCAGCCCCGGCATGATCGGCCGGGTCGGCGCGCCGCCGGCGAAGGCCAGACGCAGTGCGCCGTCGGCTTCGATCAGCTCGACCGAGGGGAAGCGCCGGCGTTGGCCGCGCAGCTCGTCCAGCGTCGCCTGCGGCAGGATATGGGCATGCATGTCGATGATCATCGCGTTCCTCCGCCACCGGGGCCGAGCATAGCGCGGCGTCCGGAATTGATTAAACTGCGGGCCTGACGAGGCAGAAGGCGGAGCGGGCATGAGCTTCGAGATCGAGCCGCTGGGCGAGACCTTCGGCGCCGAGATTCGCGACCTCGACCTGTCGCGGCCGTTGTCTGCAGCCGAGGCAGGCGCGTTGCGCGAGGCCTTCTTCGAGCGCCGCGTGCTCGCCGTTCCCAAGCAGGCCTTGAACCCGCGGCAACTGCTAGAGGTTAGCCGGCGCTTCGGCCCGGACCTTGAGGCGCACGTGCTGAACCAGTTCCACCACCCGGAGACGCCGCTGATCGTCGTGCTCTCGAACCGCGTCGTCGACGGCCGGCCGATCGGCCTCAAGGACGGCGGCTCGTTCTGGCATTCCGACAACTCCTACAAGGCACGCCCGGCCGCCGCCACCGTGCTCTACGCCATCGAGGTGCCGGACGACGGCGGAGACACGCTGTTCTGCGACATGACCACGGCCTATGACGAACTGCCGGCGCAAATAAGGGCCCGCCTCGACGGCCTGACCGCGACCCACGACTACGGCTACCGCGACGAAGTCGCGGTGCGCGAAGGCCGCCTCGCCGTGTTGAGCGAGGCGCAGCGCAAGGCAACGCCGCCGGTACGCCACCCGGTGGTCCGCCGGCATCCGGTGACCGGCCGCAAGGCGCTCTACATCAGCCCGGGAATCACCCGCGCCATCGACGGCTTGGACGAAGCGGAAAGCGAGGCCCTGAAGCAGCAGCTCTTCGAGCACTGCCTGAAGCCTCGCTACTGCTTGCGCTACCGCTGGCGCGCCGGCGATGTCGTCGCCTGGGACAATCCTTCGCTGATGCACAGCGCCACCACGAAGGATCTGCCCGCCGAGCGGCCGCGCACCCTCTGGCGCACCATCGTTTCCGGCGGCCCGACGGCTTGAGGCGGCGGCCCGTGCGCACCTGGATCTTCGGCTACGGCAGCCTGATCAACCGCGCCAGCGTCCGCCATACCCTGGCCGACGAGGCGATCGGCGAGGTCGTGCCCGGCCGCATCAGCGGCTGGCGGCGCTCGTGGTCGAACCGCGTGGTCGCCCGCGGCCGCACCGGGCTCGGCGCCTGCGTCGAGGCCGAAGGCCGCATCAACGGCGTTGCCATTGAGCTGCTGGATCCCGACTTCGCCGCCCTCGATTTGCGCGAGGCCGGATATATGCGCGAACGGGTCAAGGATCAGACCCTGGTCGACGGCGAGCTCTGGCTTTACACCAAGCCGGACGGCATGCCGGCCTCGGCGGAATTCCCGGTCGCCGTTTCCTACCTCGAAGTGGTGCTGTCCGGCTGCCTGGCGCTGGGCCGCGAGTTCGCCGTCGAGTTCCTCACCGAAACGCCGGGGCTGACCGCGCTGATGAACGACCGTGCCGCGCCGGTCTATCCGCGCCGGGTGCCATTGGCGGCGGATGAGATCGCGGCGATCGACGATCTGCTCTTTACCCACCTGCCCGAGCCCGTGACCCGGCCCCTGCGCCGGCGCTGAATTGCGCCGCAACGATCGGGACGACCGCTCTCTCCTCTGCGCCTAGCTTCTGGTCCGACCGAACGGCCGGAGGCGGCGATGATCGAACGGCAGATGAGCGCGGGCGCCTGGGGACTGCTGGCAACCTTGTCGTTGCTGTGGGGCGGTACCTTCTTCTTCTCCGAGGTCGCCCTCGCCGACCTGCCGCCGTTCTCGCTGGTGTTGGCGCGGTTGACACTGGCGTCGCTAACCCGACTTAAGCGGTTCGAGTGAAGATTCGGAAAAATTGCACTGGCGCGGGGTGCCGGCAGGGCGGAGTTCTGTGCTGCGCGTGTGCCTGATCCGGCGGAATAGCG
>Ga0326597_10001051_pt1 | contig 45899 bp, 46 predicted proteins | sample RVTome_12_FD_203789 | JGI IMG/M metagenome (GOLD analysis project Ga0326597, IMG submission 203789) | Soil microbial communities from uranium-contaminated site in the Upper Colorado River Basin, Wyoming, United States - RVT100D185 | ecosystem: Environmental > Terrestrial > Soil > Contaminated >...
ATTAACAAGGTGAACGAAAGGCGCCGCCTCTCAAAATACCTTGAGCGCGAAGACGAAAAGGCGTGGAACAAGCTCAAGGCAGATCTTAACTTGAAATAATTTTTTCGCCCCGCCAGTCATTTTTGGCGGGGTTCTCGTATTTTAAAATATGATTCACCCAGACCAACGTGTCGGTATTTTTATCGACACACAAAACATGTACTACAGCGCGCGCAATATTTTCGGGCGACGCGTCAATTTTAAAAACATCGTGACAGATGCCGTCGGCGATAGAAAACTGATTCGCGCCATGGCCTATGTTGTGAGCACGAAGACGGCAGAAGAGGCTCCGTTTTTTGACGCGCTTCGCAAAATGGGAATTCAGCTCCAAGAAAAGGAACTCATGGAATATGAATCCGGCCACAAAAAAGCCGACTGGGATGTCGGACTGGCTGTGGATGTCATTCGCATGCTCGACATGCTCGACGTTGTCGTGATTGTTTCCGGAGACGGGGACTTCATCCCCCTGGTCGAGTACATCCAAAATCGCGGCCGACTCGTTGAGGTGCGCGCATTCCGTGAAACAACCTCCACAAAACTTGTGGAAGCGGTTGATCAATACACAAACCTATCGGAGAATAAAAGACGATACTTGATTGGACCCAAGGCATCCGAAGAAACATCCTCTCCAAGAACACCGTCTGAAAAAACTCCCCCTGAACCAGAAGCATTCTTTATGGATGCCCCGGACGAAGAACAGGAAAAATCACGAGGTCGAAGATTAGAATTCTAATTCATCACGCATTATTCAAGTCCTGCCGAAACTGAGAGATCTCGAAGTATTCGAAGTCTTCTGTTTCTGCGGGACCTGCAACACATATGAAAGAACAAACATTCTCTACCCAGTGGGGTGGAAAAAATCTCACTATTTCAGTGGGAAAATATGCCGCGCAAGCGAACGGCGCCTGCACGGTTCAGTACGGAGACACGGTTGTGATGGCAACCGCAACCATGAGTGATGGTCTTCGGGATGGCCTGAACTTTTTCCCTCTCATGGTTGATTTCGAAGAAAAGCTGTACGCAGCCGGACGCATCAAAGGAAGTCGATTCATCAAACGCATGGGCCGGCCAACAGACGAAGCTGTCCTCACCGCGCGATACATTGACCGAGCCTTGCGTCCACTTTTTGACGACCGGATCCGTAACGATATCCAGGTTATCGTCCAGTGTTTGGCCTTCGACGGCGAAAACGATCCGGATATCGCCGGACTTATTGCCGCAAGTTGCGCCCTCCACATCAGCGATATCCCTTGGGACGGACCGATCGCCGATATTCGTGTCGGTCAAATCGACGGCGAGTGGATCATCAATCCTACGTATACTGAAAGAGACGCCTCCATTATCGACCTGAGTTTCGCAGGCACAAGCGATAGCGTAATTATGGTCGAAGCCGGAGCAAACGAAGCTCCGGATAGTCTGGTTTTGGAAGCCTTTTGGCACGGAATGGACCAACTCAAAGAACCAATCCGGCTCATTGAAGAAGTACGTGCAGCCGTTGGACAAGAAAAGCGCGACATGCTCACCCCAAAGACAGATGAAGAAAAAGCGACCCTTGAAAAGAAAACGGAAATTGAAGACCTTGTCCGTCCTTTTCTCGTAGAAAACGTAAAAGAACTTTTCTTTGGCTCCCCACAAGCAACAAAATCAGACCGCAGCGACCAAAAGAAGGAGTTGAAAAAACGGGTCATTGCTTTCATGGAAGAAAAAGGCGTCGATCCAAGCTTCTATTCATACGGAACCGGCATTATTTCCGATACCGTTGAGGCAGAAGTCACGCGATCCATTTTGGAAGAGGAAAAGCGCGTGGACGGAAGGGGAATCCGGGAGATTCGCAACCTCGTTGCCGAAGTCTCCATGCTTCCACGCGTTCACGGCAGCGGACATTTCAAACGCGGCGAAACCCAAGTCCTTTCCATTCTTGCCCTCGGCGCTCCCGGGGATGAACAACTCATGGACGGAATGGAAATCGTCGGAACCAAACGCTTCTTCCATCACTACAACTTTCCTCCGTTCTCTGTCGGCGAAACAAAGCCCCTTCGTGGACCAAGCCGACGTGACATCGGACACGGGGCTCTTGCTGAAAAAGCCCTTACACCAATGATTCCGGATAAGGAAACCTTCCCCTACACGATCCAAGTTGTTTCAGAAGTCTTCGGATCCAACGGGTCAAGCTCGATGGGTTCAACCTGCGGCGCCACGCTCGCGCTTATGGATGCCGGTGTGCCGATAAAGGCGCCTGTGGCAGGAATTGCGATTGGACTTGCTTCGGACGAGAAGGGAAATTGGAAAGTCATCACCGACCTTCAGGATCTGGAAGATGGAAAAGGTGGAATGGACTTTAAAATTGCTGGATCGAGGGAAGGCATCACCGCCGTACAAATGGACACAAAGACAAAAGGTCTTTCCCGCGACATAGTAAAACAAGCTTTTGAGCAGGGACTTGCTGCACGAAACGAAATTCTGGACGTCATGCAGAGCACTCTTGCTGAACCGCGATCAGAACTTTCCCCTCATGCACCGCGCATCATCACACTACGCATCAATCCTGAAAGAATTGGTGACGTGATCGGTCCGGGAGGAAAAACGATCAACGAAATCATTGCAACAACCGGTGTGGGCGCAATTGATATTGAAGACGACGGGCTTGTCATGATTACCTCAACAAACGCAGAAGGAGCCGAAAAAGCAGAGGCTTGGATCAAGAATCTCACGCGGGAAGTTGCTCCGGGAGAAATTTTCAAGGGCAAAGTCGTCCGCATTATGGACTTTGGTGCATTTGTGGAGATCTTGCCGAAAAAAGACGGCCTCGTGCACATTTCTGAGCTTGCACCTTGGCGAGTAAATGAGGTTGGTGATATCGTAAAAGTTGGGGATGAGGTATCTGTAAAGGTAAAGGAAATCGACGACATGGGTCGAATCAACCTTTCCATGAAGGATGCTCCGGGCAATGTCTATCCGGAGAGACCCCCACAGACGGGAGGTGACTTCCGTTCCGGACGACCTGGCGGAAAACCCGCGGATAAAAAGCGGGGAGGATTCCGTGGACCGTTCAAAAAGAGGGAAGAATAGCCATGCAACGACTCAACATTCCATTTGATCGACATAAACAAACAACCCGCCGCAAACGGCGGGTTGTTTGGATGTTTGTTTCTGGGTATCTGCTTGTTGCGCTCAGCGCGTGGTTTCTTAGCACACTCTGGCTGAGTCGAGATACTGTTTCAGCAGCCGCACCGGATCGCACAAACATCGTCATTCGACTGACAGCAGTCAAAAAGAACGCTCCCTTGTATCTTGAATTTCTCGGGAACACTCCACTGCTTTCAGGTCGCAGCCTCACAATCAGAGATCTTCTCCCACATATTCACGGGGAATTCGCCCTGTTCTTGCTTGAAGACGGGTCAAGAGCCGTGGCCATTCGATCGTCAGAGGCAGATATACCATACGAATTGTTTGACCATTTTGGCGTTGTCACGCGCGAGGTTACGCCAAACGTCTTTCTTTTGTCTGCCCAACCGCTTCCCGTAGCCGGAACCGCAGTGAAAAAAACGTTGTCTGGACCAAGTCTTTTCCCAGGAACTCGCAAATTAGGATCAGTCAGCATCAATTCACCCGATGAGCCTCTGTATGGATCCATTCTTTTGTCGAAAAAGAATCTTTCTGTCCGTTTTAACAACATGCCGCTCTCTTCTGAGTTACCGCAGATGCTTCCGCAGAACGTTTTTGCAGCAGTGTCTACACCAGCCTTGCCAAACACCAACGTTCTTTCTTTATCAAAACAGATCGATAACTTTATCGCACCTTTCGGCGCAAAAAAAACCGAAGATATTTCATCAACCGTTTTGAAGAATCCTGGGTATATTCTTCTTTCCGAAACGGAAAATAAAGTCAGCTTTCTCATATCCACATCTGAAAACCTCTTCGATGAAGGTGATCAAATGCGATTTTTATCCACATTCGCTGCACTAAAGAACCCAAAGCAGCAAGAATGGCTCCTTCCAGACCAATCTTCAGCGATCGAGCTGGTTTCGGATCCGTCCACAGTGAGTGTGGAAGAACGCATTTTCTTTGGAACACCCGTACAGCAAGTGTATGCAACAAAGGACGAACAAATGTTCACCGCACAAAAAGATGGCCAAGTAGTTATTACAAATAACGAGGACTTGCTGAAGTTTTGGGTCAATCCTGAAGAATCTGTGACAGAGTCGCCTGTTTGTCCAGCAAGCCACGCTCTGCTGGACGTCGAGCGCATGCAAATAATGTCGGACAAGTTCCTTCCATACAACCGCACATCGTTTCTTTCAACTATTTCAAAGGCAGTCGGCACAATAGGTGTGGAATCAAAAGGGAAAACAACAACTTTCAGACTTTGTAATCTCTAATGTGGATAAGTTGTTGTTAACCCACCTAAAATGTGGATAACTTTTTTCCACAACTTCACTCTTGAATACAAAAGTTACAGCGTCGTTAAGTTCTTCCCTAAGACAAGCGCTATTTCGACATGTTGACATTTAGTGTTCAAACTGATATACTAGTTTTACAGTTAAAGTGTTCTTTCTCAATATCCCAACTCGTAGGGAGGTGTTTCGAAGGCAGCGCGAAAGCGTCGCAGGTCCCCACTCCTGCTATCGGCTTCGAAGCATACCCCACTCCTTTACTGTTCTCGATTGAGACACAAAAACAAAAGGCAAACATCCACGGTTCGCTCGCATCAAATATCTGGCATCTTGACCAGATCCGCGGGTAAAACCAGTGAATGGTAGAGGGGATGAGTTGACACTGAGGCTCAGAATTCTGCTTCCAAGGACACCGAGTCCTGTATCCAACGACCTTCGTTCGATCCAGAACCCGGTGTCCAAGAAGGCGTCGTTCTACGGCCTCTTACTTGGGGCCACACCGTAAAAATATATTTTAGACGGGCTGTTGGCCCTTTTCTTTTTGTTGCGTTTTTCCGTTATCCTTGATATTCTTTTCTGGATGAACGCAGTTTAACCACCTTTAGTATGGACCAGACATTCCTCGCAGAAATGAAAGAAGTCCTCTCAAAAGAAAAAGCACGACTAGAAGAAGAACTCTCCCGTTTTGCCCACCGAAACCCGAAAGCAGTCTCAACAGATTATGAAGCAGAATTTCATAATATCGGGGAGAAAGAGGACGAAAATGCATCCGAAGTCGCCCAATTTAGCGACAATCTTTCTCTTGAAGGCGAGTTGGAAAAAGCGCTCCGTGATGTTGAGAAAGCGCTCGAAAGCATCGAAAAGGGAACGTACGGGATTTGCAAGTACTGCAGTCAAGAAATTGACGAACGCCGTATTCGTGCTCGGGCAACATCAAGTTCCTGTATCCAATGCAAAAAGACTTTGACCCAAGAAGTGTGAAACCGAATCGTTTTCGCATTTTCTGGAATCTCATTCCCGTTAGCTTGATTGTGATCGCTGACGAGATCACGAAGTTTTTCGCTCTCCAAAGACTCCCTGACGAGGGGAGTCTTGTGCGTCCGGGTATTCTCAGCTTTGCGATTCACAAAAACCTTGGAATTGCATTCGACATCCCGTTTCGCATCCCGTTTATCATATTTATTTCTATTGTTATCGGTCTCTTTTTACTCCAAGTAGCGAAAGCCAATCTCAAACGACATCCAATGATCTCGTTCGCAAGCCTCACGATCATCATTGGTGCACTGGGAAATTTGTATGATCGAATTGTATACGAGTTTACCGTTGATTACATTATTCTCTTCGGTCGCCTCGCAATCAATCTTTCGGACATCGTCATTGTCAGCGGTGTCATCATGCTTCTTATGACTTCAAGACGATCCAGACGACACAAACGCATTCATCCTGACGAGCCTGAACGGTAAATATTTGACAGAAGAAAATTTTTGCGGTACTCTATTTCTAGATGAACTCCCCATAACTGATGGGGAGTTTTTATATGCAATACATCAAGTCCGCCGCGCTCATTGGGATCGAGGCATTACCCGTGGAAGTCGAAACCGACATCGCATTCGGCCTTTCTTCCTTCAACATCGTCGGCTTGCCGGACATTTCTGTTAAAGAGTCGCGAGATCGTATCCGTGCAGCGATTAAAAATTCAGGACTGCCATTCCCAAGGACTCGAATCACCGTCAATCTCGCACCAGCAGACTTAAAAAAAGCCGGCCCGCTCTACGACTTACCCATCGCCCTGTCCCTTTTGCTCGCACAAGGCGCCTATTCCCATGCCGCCGTGGATACCAGTCTTTTCATCGGCGAACTTGCTCTGGATGGAAGCGTGCGGCCCATTCGCGGAGCGCTTGCGATTGCGCTGATGGCAAAGGATCGCGGCGTAAAGCGACTATTTGTTCCAAAAGAAAATGCCCAGGAGGCAGCGAGCGTTCCGAATGTGGAGGTTTTTGCTGTCCAAAGTCTTTCATCGATCATCGAGCACCTCAAAGGCACGGCACCTTTGGAGAGGTCAGAAGCAAAACCGCCACCGACATTCTCGACCATCGGACTTGATTTTAAGGATGTAAAGGGACAGGAGTTGGCAAAAAGAGGACTTGAAATCGCCGCGGCTGGCGGTCACAACGTCTTGCTTAAAGGACCGCCAGGAACGGGAAAAACCATGCTTGCCAGAGCGTTTCCTTCCATCTTGCCGCCGCTGAGTGTTTCCGAGTCGCTTGAGGCCACGTCCATCGCCTCGGTTGCCGGAATACTTCCTGTCGAACACGGACTCATTACCGAACGTCCTTTCCGCTCACCGCATCATTCTTGCAGTGCCGTTTCTCTCGTCGGGGGAGGTGCGTGGCCTAAACCTGGAGAAGTAAGCCTTTCGCATCGAGGTGTCCTTTTTCTCGACGAACTCCCAGAGTTTTCCCGATTTGTCCTTGAACATTTACGCCAGCCAATCGAAGACGGCGAAGTCACGATTTCGCGCGCTGCGGCAAGCGTCAAATTCCCCGCTCGATTCACACTGATTGCATCGATGAATCCGTGTCCATGCGGATTTGCAACCGATCCGAAAAAACATTGCACCTGTTCACCAAATAAACTCGCTCTCTATCAGAAAAAAATTTCCGGACCATTGTTGGACCGTTTCGATTTAATTATCGAAGTGCCGAACCTGGAAGGAAACAAACTTCTGTACGAAGACCCGGCAGAAGGATCCGAGGAGCTTCGCGGGCGGGTCGTCTCCGCCCGTGAGTGTCAATCAAGGCGCTTCATCAACAGTTCATACATCACGAACTCGGAAATTCCTGCATCGAAACTCAAAGCTTGGTGCACGGTCGAACCAGAAGGGATGAAACTGATCGAAATTGCCCTTGAAAAAAATTTGTTATCCGCTCGCGGGTATACTCGCGTGTGCAAAATTGCACGGACCATTGCCGACCTTGCCGGAGAAGAGCAAATCACAAAATTCCACATCGCCGAAGCCCTGCAGTTTCGGTCACAGGACTAAAACGCAGTCTCACTTTTTCGATGAACAAATTGTATCGATCGATACACTTATGTCTACACAACTTCCTCCAACCAGGAGACAACTTCAAAAACTCACAAAGCGTATTAAGGACGTTGAGAATGGCGCTTTGGTCGATTTTTCTCCTGCTCCCGGATCAACTGGCGTGAAAGCTTATGGAAAAGCATTGGCACGAAAACAAGACATCGTCCACAAACTTACGAAGGAGTACAAACTTGTACAAAAAGGGCTCGTCGAAATTGTTGATCGAGGTGATCAGGCGGAGGTTAAACTCACAAGAGATGGAGCGATTTTGGCCCTAAAGGATCGCATACGATTGGAAAATCTGGAACTCCCTGACGACCACAAATGTATAATCGTTTTCGATATACCTGAGGACGTTCAATCACTGCGAAAATCGTTGCGCCGCTTTTTAAAAAAAGCAGGGTTCATACAAGAACAAAAAAGTGTGTGGTCCTCCAAAAAAGACATTGGCGCTGACCTTTGTTGCTTGGTGAGAGAGCTAGATTTGGGAAAATGGGTAAAGGTCTATATTGGTCCTGAAGTGTAATCGTTTTTGTCCTGATCAGGACAAAAACGATTGTACGTTCTTTGTATTTGTTTTGTAGAACTGACGTCACAGAAGCCTTGCAATTTCGGTCGCAGGATTAGCTGGGTGTAACATTTTCGACGGAGTTCATTTGGTAAATGCATTGTGTTCAAAATGGACCAAATTTTACCGCCACACACTGCTCATTACTTTAATTGGTACCGCCGTTTTAACCCTTGACACCCTTCTTTTTTTCTGCGTAAATGTCATTAGATCTTCACAGAGGACGGAACGAAGATGTCTCAAGATACGCCCCCGCGTCTTACCCTGTTCAAGAAGTACGATCTCCACCATGCGCTCGGTCCGACAGTCCTGTCAAAGCCTGGAGAGGACTCGATCCCTCACTCAAAGAAATGGGTCGAACAACTTCGAAAGGCAAGAAAGCACTCCCTGATCGCCGACGTGATTTACAATGGCTTCTTCACCGGCATGGCTACCCTGAGCCTTGGGACGTTCATTGTCTTCCTGCGGATCTTCACACACCACCCGGAGGATGGGGTCGCCCTCTCCATGTGGCTTCTCAGCGCTGTGCTGTTCATCATCGGCGTCATATGCCTCGGTATCTCCATTCTGGAGGCAAATGAAGCGAAGCGCATCCTGAAAGACGGCCGCTCCGGCTTCCTTCTCCGGTTCATGAATGCCTGTGACGCCTGGAACCTGCGTGTTCCCTCGCTGAACAGCAAACTCAAGCTGGTCGAGCAGTGTCGCGTGAAGTACGAGGACATCCAGGAAGAGATCGAGTCGGCTCGTGAAGTGAACAAGAAGCTCAACAATGACCTCTGGTACGCGCAGTGGCAGATCCAAGAGCACGGCCCGCTCGGAGAGTGCATTTCGAGTGTGCCGCTCGATCCGCCAAAGCTCCTCTCCAAAAACATCGACGACAAGGATCTCCTGGGAGCCCTCTCGGTACCGGATCCGAACACGATTCCGCTTTCCGAAGCGAATCCTTCATAAAAACCTGGGACGGATGGCCACAATGGCAGGTAACTCACCTCGCCAAACCCCGCCTCGACACTCCCGAAGAGTGACCCCTCGCACGCCCGCGATAGAACTGCGCTTCACTGCGTCAACTTATCAAGGGCGTGTTTCTTATTAAGCTCCGAATCGTCTCTGCCTCCGATCAAACTCTGCGATGGCGGCATCCAAATCCTTCTCTCCAAAATCCGGCCAGTGTTTTTCGACAAACATCAGTTCGCTGTATGCTCCGGCCCAACTCATGAAACCGGATAATCGTTGTTCGCCGCTCGTGCGAATGATCAGGTCGGGCGCGGGCATGTCTTTCATCCAAATCGTTTTTGAAATAAGCTCTTCCGTCACATCCTCCGAAGCGATTCCGGACGCCACAATCTCTTTCACCGCATCAACAATCTCTGCATGTCCGCCGTAATTCAAAAAAAGGTTGATCTGCCCATTCTCATTTCCGTCTGTCTTTGCTTCAGCCTCGGCGACCGCACGGGCGACGTTCTGCGGCAATCCATCGCGGCGACCGATCACTTTTAAACGAATGCCTTTTTGATGATAAAAATCCAAATCACTTCTGAGCGCGTGCAAAATCAAATCCATCAAGTATCCAACCTCTTCTTCGGTCCGTTTCCAATTCTCGGTTGAGAACCCCCAAAAACTCACATATTCAATCCCACGATCAATACAAAGATCGCCAATCGATTTGAATGTTTCGTATCCGCGCCGGTGCCCCTCAAGTGTTGGCAGGCCTTTTTCCTTTGCCCAGCGGCGGTTTCCGTCTGGAATAATGGCAAGGTGTTTGAGATTCATAGGCTAAAAAACTTCGCTTGTATATCGTTTATAGGGAAGCGAAGTTGCATATGCTGGAGAGTATCGGAATTCTCCTCATGCGACAAGGTTAATTTGTTGTCCAGCGAAGATAGTAATAACCGACGATGAGTCCGACAATCCATAGCACGGAAATTGCATCGAGAAGACGCATACGAGACCGAAACTCGTTCCAATCCGACCATCCTCCATACTTCCAGGACCAGCGCCTTCCAAATAGCAGACAAGCAAATAAGGCAATGATCCCAAAAACAGGGACGAGCGAAAGCAGGAACCAAATGTACAAACGTGCCCCAAATGTCCAGCCCTGCGTCAACAAAAGCGCCCCGAGAGCCGGCCCGCGCAAGTACCGTGCACGCTTTTTCTCATCCGGTTCGAGAACGAGCGTAAACCCGCATCCGCCGCACTTTTCATTCCATGCATCCACTTCTTTTTTGCACCATGTGCACGTCTTAGATTCCATACCAACGTATTATAACTCAAAATAAAAAACAGGGCGCGCTCGGCTTTCCAAGCATGCGCCCTGCTTTATCGAACGTAATCCAGTGGATTTTGGAATCGGCCGTTCTTGATCACTTCAAAGTGAAGGTGTGTGCCTGTTGATCGCCCTGTGGTTCCTGTTTGGGCGATCGCCTGGCCTGCCGTGACATAGGTGCCCACACCGACGTAGTTTTTCGCGTGGTGACCGTAGCGAAGAACATATTGTGGGTCATCACATTGAACTTCAACCGTATTCCCGTATCCACCCTTCCAACCACTGTAAATAACAGTTCCACTACAAGAGGCAACACTTTGCGTTCCATAATCTCCGTCGATGTCCACTCCTGTATGTCGCCAACCATAGTACTGCGTAATGACGCGCCAGTTCGTTGGCCACACCCAAGATCCAGAACCGGCTGCCGATCCTTTTTTGGTCTGGCCGGAGTTATCGCTCGATGAAGACGGCGCTGTAAAAATAGCTGCCACAGGAGCCGTGCGGACAACAGGCGGCGCTGGGGGTTCGCCATTTGGAAGAATGATTTCTTCACCGATCACAAGATCGTCCCCACTCGCCAGCGCATTAAATGCAATGATCTTTGATTCATCAGAACTATACTTGGAAGCAATCTTTGAAAGCGTGTCTCCGTTCTTTACCGTATAAATCACCCCGTCGACGGGAGGAATCATGAGTTCCTGGCCCGGACGGATCGTGCTTCGGTACGTTAAATCGTTTGCCCACAAAAGAGAGCTCAGACTCAAACCGAATTTTTCGGAAATAGAACCGAGCACATCACCTTCTTGCACAACGTATGCCTCAACCTTTGTTCGCGGCGCAATGCTCTGCCCGTTTTCCCGAATGGTCGGAGAAGAAACAGATGATCCACCAACCGTGGTGGTCACGTATGCTTCGTCCAAATAATTAAAATCAACATGTGCACTTGCGTCCACGACAATGCCGCCCATGTAGGACGACGCTTGCGGCACAACAAGGTTCCCAGATGCTTCTACTACCTCAACAGTCGCAGAAGTTTCGTTTGAGACAAGCGCATACAGCATACTCTTTTGTCCAAAACTCTCCGCACGCACTTCAGATCCACCGAGGTTTACCATGCTGGTCATCGCCGCGATGGCAACAACGGCAAAGTGAATCGCGTATCGATTTGAGACGAGATAGAGAATGCGATGTTTGGCAGGGAGGACAACGCTGGAAGTTTGGCGCTTTATCCAAAAGGCAAAGCGGTACAATGGAACACCGAAAAATTGAACCAAAAAATGCCCGGCAGTCAAAATGGGCGCAGAAATTTTGCGCAAAAGAGGGCCGCCATGGCGCTTTAAGAGAATAAGTCCGCGCAGAAAGTCGAGGAGAATGCGGACACTAAATTGTTTGAGCGAAAGTTTTATACAAACTCCGATTTCTTGTCTCCAAACCCGCCTCAGATCATTCGTAACATCCGGATTCGTCAGGATTCTCTCGGCGGCTTCAGGCAAGAATTAGCCTGTGATTAGCCTTATTTTGGGCGACCACCCAATGGCCATTTTCTTCACTTGCGGGCACAATATAGCACATTTTCAGAAAACGGTCAACGGACGGGTGGAAGGGGGCTTAATTTGAGGCGATCCTGCTCAAAGCTAAAAAGCGACTCCTTCACAAGCAGGGCAAGCACCTCGTCGACGATGCGTTTGGACACTTCCGTGCCATACAAATTCGGAACGGCCTTCATTCCCTCATGGTTTTTGGCTCCTTTAATGATATCCGCGATGAGCTTCCCGTCTATCGGCGGTGCGATGATGTTTGCGCCGGCGAGCACGGTCTCGGCCCGGTCAGAACCGAATCGAAGCGTAACGCAAGGAATGCCAAGAATGTTCATCTCCTCCTGCATACTTCCGCTGTCGGTCGCGCACACGCTCGCCTTCTGCATCGCCGCGATCACGTCCGTATAAAATGGCCAAACGTCCGAATGAACGAAATTTTCCTTCTTTTCCATCTCGGCTAAACGCGAGGCAAGCCCAAACTCCTCGACCGCTGTTTTCGTTTGGTAGAGCGAAATGAGAAGAACGTGTTCTCCTTCGTTCACAAGTTGTTCCATGGCGTCAAAAATGGCGGTGAACCTTTCGCGACTCGCGCAGTTTTCCCGGCGATGGATACAAAATCGAATAAAGCCATCTCTGAGCGCTGGATACGTTTCGAAAATTTTTGAGCTTTTTGCGTCCTCCATGACCATCATCGTCGCGTCGTAAACCGTGTTGCCAACCACCTTTATTCGATCCTCGCGAAAACCCTCGCGTATGAGTGAATCACGGTCCTGCTCAGTCGGTGCGCAAAAAAGACCTGTGGCCGGCTCGGTCGTGCGCGTATTGAACTGTTCCGGATACGGCTCAATAGATCCGCGCTGCCAATTATCCTCGACTTGCAGTTTTTGAAAGTAATCCTCCCAATCCAACCCTTGAAGAATCTCTTCGAAAATTTCTCGCTTTGGAGTCAACGTGCGGATTCCAGCTTCAACATGAACGCTCGCAAACTCGTTCATGTACGCCGTATTGCTCACGGCCATGGCTGTCATCGTGTCGCCGTGGACGTACGGAATGACAATCTTGCCCATCGTCTTCATTTCCACAAGAAGATCGCCGAGCCGTCCGATAATCTGCGCGACCTTTTGATGCACGGGTCCGTCAATGTTCAAATTAAAATCCGGCACGATGCCGAATTCTTCTTGCATACCGCCGCTCAAATTAAAATCGTAATGCTGTCCGGTATGGCCGAGCAAAACAAACTCGCCGCGCTTTTTGAGCTCCAAATAAAGGGGAGCCTGTTTGATGATATCGGGCTTGGTCGCAATCATGACAAGATGCACATGTGTGCGCGCATCTGCCTTCAAGTCTTCCCAAAAACCTTCTCGAATAGTGACGTCATTTCCCATAGTGCGATCACAGTACTAAGAATCGCCCAACGAATCAAGGAATCCTCCCTGAAAAAAATCATCCCGCGCAAAGGGGGATGATTTATTTCACAATCTGCTCTGCAACGACCGCATCCTGAAGTGTGCTTTGATCCACGACGCACGTGTCGATGTTGCATCCATACAGAACGCTTCCCGCGAGCACGATGGAATCTTTCAATCTCGTTCCTCGAATATCGCACCCTTCCTCGATGTAATTCACACCTTCAAACGTGTTGCCAAGCCCGGGATCCTTCAAGTGCTCCGGAACCGGCAAATGTCCGCCGGCGTGCACATGCGCTTCCACATACGCCTTGAACGAACCAATGTCGTTCCAGTAGCCACTGAACGCGTACGCATGCGACTCAATTCCGTTTTTCAAAAACCATTCGAACACACCACCGAGCTTGTCCGGCATCTCGCGCGCGGCGGCGCGGACATGCGTGAGCGTGTGCTTTGGAAAAAAGTAGCAGCACGTTCCGGCGAGTGTAGAGCGCGGATGTTGCGGCTTTTCCTCAAAATCTACCACGCGCCTGCCGTCTGTCATCACAATGCCGTACCGACTTGCTTGTTCCAAACTCCCGAGATCATACACCGCAAGCGTGGGCGCACCACTTGTAAACGCGAGAAAATCCTGGATGTCGAATGTGTAAAAATTGTCGCCGCCGACGAGCAGGACATCCTCGTCGATCGCGAGCGCATCAAGAGCCAGCGCCACGGCTCCAAGCGCACCAGTTTTTTGATCTTCCGACACAGTCGGTTCAACAAAAATCGTGATGTCGCGCTCCGGATACCCGGCGCGCCAGGCATGAAAATCTGCCGCAAACATTTCGTTCGTGCTGACAATAATGGAGCTCTTCTCCTCCAAGCGATCAACAATATGCGAAATGACGGGTTTGCCAGCGATCGGAAGCAAGGGCTTTGCTTTATCGCTCGTGAGCGGCCAGAGCCGCTTTGCAAATCCGCCGGCAAGAATGAGAGTTTTCATAAGTGGCTCGATGGTAACACGACTTCGTTCTCTTTCAAACCCTTGAATGTTTTGTAGCTCAACCGATGAATCGGGCACGGGCCGTGCGCGGCGATCGCCTCGCGATGGCGTTTTGTCGCGTATCCTTTATGAACCTCGAAACCGTACTCTGGATACAGCCGTGCAAATTCGATCATCTTCCGATCGCGCGTCACTTTCGCAATAATGGACGCGGCTGCGATAGACTTCACTGTCTGATCTCCTCGGATCACACCTTTTTGTGGAATCTTGAGGCCGGGAAGTGTCCAAGCGTCAACAAGGGCAAACTCGACGTTGGAAATCTGCCCGATCGCTCGTTCCATGGCCAAGTAATTGGCCTTTCGCAAACCCAGACGAAAAATTTCCTCGTGCGAGGCCTCTCCCACGGCAGAGGCCAAAGCCTTTTCCAGAATCTGCCCAAAAAGATCTTCTCTTTGAGACTCGGAGAGTGTCTTGCTGTCTCGGATGAGCTTCAGCCGCGAGTCCAGAGGAAAAATAACCGCTGCCGCAACGAGTGGACCCGCGAGTGAACCGCATCCCGCCTCGTCAACACCAACGATGCGCTCGTATCCGAGAGCCATGAGCTGGCGTTCTTCGTTAAACGTGGGAACGGTTACCATGATTGACACTGAGAAGATTTTTTCTTAGTATACCACCGGGATCTCTGCAAAAGTACGGTGCGAGGCCACATCGGATCAGATTTTCTTGAGAGACTTGAACGATTCTGAAACGATATGAAGATATCGATGAAGAATCGTGAATGGCTCTCAGGGAAATCTGGCCGATTTGGAGCCGTGCCGTACTTTTGCAGGGGTCCAATAGATACTTTCATATATTCACTGAGCCTGTCGAAGCGCTCATCCTTAACTTCGCGGTCTTCGACTCGTTCGGTCATAACCTATCTATGGACAATACGATACTTTACGCAATGAGTGCAGCCGTGCTTGCCCTCATCTACGGAGGCTTTCTTATTCGCTGGATTTTAAACAAACCGGCAGGAGAAGGCAAAATGAAGGGCATTGCCCTTGCGATTCAAGAAGGAGCAAACGCATACCTTGCCCGTCAGTATAAGATGGTGGCCATTATCGGAGTGATCGTCTTCGTCTTGCTCGGGTTCTTGATTAACTGGACAACGGCTGCGGGATTCGCTGTTGGAGCAATCCTCTCGGGCGTTGCCGGATTTATCGGAATGAACGTTTCGGTAAGAGCCAACGTTCGAACCACCGAAGCAGCAAAGAAAGGAATGTCCGAAGCAATGGATATTGCCGTAAAAGGAGGGGCGGTCACGGGACTTTTCGTGGTCGGACTTGGCCTTCTTTCCGTTGCAGGATTTTATGCCTTGACCGGAGACATGTATGCTCTCGTCGGACTTGGATTTGGAGGTTCCCTCATTTCTGTGTTCGCTCGTCTTGGAGGAGGCATCTTCACCAAGGCCGCAGACGTTGGAGCGGACCTTGTCGGAAAAACCGAAGCAAACATCCCGGAAGATGATCCACGTAATGCCGCTGTGATCGCAGATAACGTTGGAGACAACGTCGGCGACTGCGCGGGAATGGCTGCCGACCTCTTCGAGACATATGCCGTAACTTCCGTGGCCGCAATGCTTCTTGCAACGCTTTTGTTCCCCGGAAACGAGGCGGTCGTGTTGTATCCGCTTGCGCTTGGTGCCATTGCCATTGTCGCTTCTATCATCGGATTTTTCTTCATCAAACTTGGAAAGAACAAAAACATCATGGGCGCCCTGTACAAGGGACTTGTTGTTGCCGGCGTGCTGGCCGCCATTGGATTCTACTTTGTCACACCTGCGCTTCTCGGCGGCATTGAAGGACTAAACGCAATGAACGTCTTCTACTCATCTCTGGTCGGCCTCGTGGTTACCGCGCTTCTGATCATGATCACGGAATACTATACCGGAACCGAGTACAGCCCCGTTCAGAAGCTCGCAGAAGCATCTGAAGGCGGACACGGCACAAACATCATCGCCGGCCTTGGTCTCTCCATGAAAGCAACAGCGCTCCCCGTGATCGCCATCGTGCTTGGAATTCTCATCTCCTTCCAACTTGCCGGTCTCTTCGGAATTGCCATCGCCGCCATGGCCATGCTCTCGCTCACCGGAATCATCGTTGCGATTGACGCCTTCGGTCCCATCACGGACAACGCAGGAGGAATTGCGGAAATGAGCGATTTACCCGAAGACGTCCGCGAGATCACCGACGCACTCGACGCCGTTGGAAACACGACAAAAGCCGTCACAAAAGCCTATGCGATCGGATCTGCCGGACTCGCAACACTGGTACTCTTCGGCGACTACATCCATGCCATTGAAAACGAAGGAGTCCACCTCGACTTCTCCTTGAACTCCCCAAGCATTATCGCCGGACTCTTCCTCGGAGGACTTGTAACGTACCTATTCGGTGCCCTTGCAATGGAAGCGGTTGGACGCGCAGCTGGAGCGGTTGTAGAAGAAGTCCGACGTCAGTTCCGAGAAATCCCGGGCATTATGGAAGGAACCGGCAAGCCAGAGTACGGGAAGGCCGTGGATATCGTAACGAAAGAAGCGATCCGCAATATGATCGCGCCGTCCCTCCTTGCCGTGTTCGCTCCGATTGTGGTCGGTGTGGCTCTCGGCGCGGAAGTGCTCGGAGGAATGCTCATCGGTTCCATTATTACAGGACTTTTCGTGGCAATCTCGATGACAACAGGTGGTGGCGCTTGGGATAATGCAAAGAAATATATCGAGTCTGGAAACTACGGCGGAAAGGGAAGTGATGCGCACAAAGCGGCCATCACCGGCGACACCGTCGGCGACCCGTACAAAGACACGGCGGGTCCTGCCATCAACCCGATGATCAAGATTTTGAACATTGTCGCGCTGCTGTTGGTTGCCTTCATCGTCTAAACCTCGAAAACACTCCGATGAACGTCGGAGTGTTTTGGTTGACAAATCGTACTCGGCTGGCTACACTCGCCCTGCTATGACTGATGTAAAAATTGAGGAATTACCAAAAAACCAGCTTAAACTCACCTTCACGGTCCCGCATGATGATGTGGTTCCATTTTTAGATGAGGCAGCTGCACGAATTTCCGACCAGACTCAAATTCCCGGATTCCGTCCGGGTAAAGCCGGTTATGATGTGGTGAAACGACGTGTGGGGGAAATGAAAATTTACGAAGAGGCGCTCGAGCCGATCGTACGAAAGAGCTTTGTCGAGGCAATTCTAAATCACAAAATCGATACCGTTGGTTCACCAAAAATCGACGTCGAGAAACTCGCGCCAGGCAACGATCTTGTTTTCACCTGCGAGGTCGCTCGCATGCCGTCGGTCACACGGCTTGCGGATTTCCGAAAGAAAAAAGTGAAAGCGAAGAAAGTAGAAACCAGCGACAAAGAAATTGATCTCGCCCTGAATGACATTTCCCGCATGCAAACAAACGAAATCCGAGCGGTGGCGGGCGAGGCAGCGGGGAAGATAGACAAGGTTGTTGTTTCGATGAACATGTCGAAGGACGGCGTACCGGTCGAAGGCGGACAGTCCCCGAACCACGCCATTTATCTGACAGAAGAATATTACATCCCCGGATTAAAAGAGGAGGTTTTGGGCATGAAGGAAGGAGAAACAAAAACATTTTCCCTCACCTTCCCGAAAGACCATGTCCAAAAACTTCTTGCTGGGGCGAATATCGATTTTGAGATCACGCTAAAAGAACTGTACCACCTTGAAATTCCGACCATCGACGACGCCTTTGCAAAATCCCTCGGACAAGAAGACATGGCTACGTTGAAAAAACTCATCCGACATAATATCAACGAAGAAAAACAAGCGGAGGAGATCGGTCGCCAGGAAAAAGAAATGCTCGAAGCCATTGCCAAAGATTCTCGCTTCGACGATATCCCCGACCTTCTCTTGAACGAGGAAATCAACAAAATGATTCAAGAGCTCCAGCACGGAGTCGAGGGACAAGGAGCGAATTTCGACGCCTATCTCAAAAGTATCGGGAGAACCCTTGCGGATCTTAAAATCGACTTTGCTGAGCAGGCTCTCCTTCGCATTAAAGTCGCGCTTGTCATTCGAGAAATCGCGAAACAGGAAGAAATAAAACCCGAGGAGGCACAAATCGACGCAGAGTTGGATCGTGTCGCCGCTCAATATGATGAAGAAGAAACCCGAAAACAAATTTACTCGCCTCAGTACCGCGAATACGTCGGAGCGATGCTGCGCAACCGCACCGTCATCGATCTGTTAAAAGACGAGATGCTCGAATCAGAATAAAAAGAGAACGCGCTCCGGAAAATTCCCGCAGCGCGTTTTTATTTTCCATGTCAGTTCTGCGCGTGTGCCTTCTCAATAAATTCCGAAAGGAGTATGGTAAGAGAAGACTATGAGAAAGGCCACAAAAATCGCCATCGCCGCAGCAACAGAAGCGGGGGGTCTGCTCCGCTCGCAATTTTTTGCTCGTTCTGGGTATGGCGTAACCTACAAAAAATTTAAGGAGCCGGTTTCACTCGTCGATTACGCGAGCAACGATATTATTATTCGGCATATTTCTCGAGCATTTCCTCGTCACAGAATTCTCTCGGAAGAATCTGAAGAGGCTCTCGACGCAACCATCGGAAAAGAGCCAACGTGGATTATCGATCCTCTCGATGGAACGTCAAACTTTATTGCGGGCATCCCCATCTTTGGCCTGTCGGTTGTATTGGTAGAAAACCGCATTCCTCAAGTCGGACTCATTTACGATCCCACACATAATGAGATGTTCGTGGCTGAGCGAGGAAAGGGAACGAAGTTAAACGGAAAAAAGATTTTTGTTTCCGACCGAGATGTGGTGAAAGGGGCGATGCTTTTTGCCGGGCGCGGGTATCGCCAGGACGATCGATTCAGGCACGGAAAAGTGATTTACGCCCTTGAAAAACAGACCACCTACTTCCGGCGTCTTGGTTCGGCAACGGTCATGCTTGCCTCGGTCGCAGCCGGCCGGGCAGACTCCGTTATTCTCACAGGCAACAAGCCTTGGGACACCGTTGCCGGCGTGCTCTTGGTTGAGGAAGCGGGCGGAAGAGTAACGGACTACTGCGGAAAAAAATGGACCATCTCGAGACCGGACGTTGTCGCAACAAACGGCGACATCCACAGCAAAATAATATCCATCACCAAAACGGTCGCGTCTCTTTGTCGGTAGCCTATGATCCTCACCGTGCACGTAAAGCCGAGTGCAAAACAAAACGCCATCCTCGAAAAGATCGATGGTGACACGATAAAAGTCAGCGTAACGGCGCCACCGGAAAAGGGGCGAGCGAATGCGGCGACCATCGCCCTTCTCTCTAAAACACTCAAAATCTCCAAATCGGAAATTGACCTCGTGCGTGGCCATACGACCCGAATGAAGCAATTCAAAATTCCAATCGCCGCCATGGAACACTTAAAAAACATGAACCTCTAGGTTCATGTTTTGCTTTCGCCCGGAACATCATCTACTCCGCCCGGGTTGAACGGATTGCAACGGAATACCCGCCAAATTGTGTACACCCCTCCTTTAAAAACGCCATATTTTTTAATGCAACGATACCCATATTCACTGCAGGTCGGATGAAAACGGCAATATCCTTCCGGATACAAGACTTTCATAAATCCGTGATCGAAAGAGAGAGTCTTTTGATAGATGCGAATCATGATTAGCACAATCCATCGTGGCGTGAAAGGAAGTCCCATCCGCATATCAAAGAAGCTTTGCCCGGTGAAGAACCGAATCAAGATGTTTCTCGATCTCTTGGCGTGTTTTTTTTAACGATCCGGGACGAACGAGAATCGCCACATCAAATCCGGGACGAATGCGGTCGAGCCGTTCATGGATCATGGCGCGAATCTGGCGGCGGATGCGGTTGCGATCCACGGCGCGTTTAGAAACTTTCGTTCCAACGACGACGGCAAACCGAGAAACATCGAGACGATTCTCCCGAAACTTCATTCCGCACACATCATCAAAAACGCTCTTGGCTTTCCCAAAGAGCGCTTTGATATCTTTATCATGTCGGAGTCGATTCTCCTTCGGCAACATACAATTACTTCTTTTTGGCCTGTACAGTAACACGCTTTCGTCCCTTTGCTTTTCGGCGCTTTAAGACATTTTGTCCCGAGCTAGACGCTTTACGTGCGCGAAAACCGTGCACCTTTGCCCGCTTGGCTTTTTTTGGCTGATAGGTTCGCTTTGGCATAAATAGGGTAAAAATTTCAAGTGGGAAGATACTACCATCTCATCCACATTTTATCAACCCCCTTCCACAGTTTAGGGGTACTTGCTCACATGTGGATAGATAGTTTAAACTACGACTCGTTACCGCTAACTTCCCCGTGATCGTTTTTAAACTCTTCGCATTTATTGCGAAGATCCACCTGCCTATGAATACGAATGAACTTTGGCAAGCTGTCCTTGGAGAACTAGAACTCTCCTTGTCCAAAGCCAACTTTACCACCTGGTTTAAGAGTACCTTCATTGCGCAATTTGAGGAAGGGGAAATTACAATCGGGGTTCCAAACCTTTTTACAAAAGCGTGGCTTGAAAAAAAGTACCACAAAAACATTCTTGTCTCTTTACAAAATCTTACCAACGCTCGTGTTCGGGGAATTGTGTACAGCGTTGAGGCGAAACAAAGCGAACCAAAAAATCTTTCCGCCTCCGCTGAACCGGAAACAGCACCGGCGAGCTCCGACACAGTTTACATTGACGATCTTCCACAAAATGTCTACGAACCGACAGCGCAAAACGCGGTTCCCGCAAGTGATCTCACCATTAACAACAAGTACATTTTCAAAAACTTCATCGTAGGCAAGCAAAATGAGCTCGCACACGCTGCCGCCCAAGCAGTTGCTGCCGAGCCGGGTGGTGTTTACAATCCTCTTTTCATTTATGGAGGCGTCGGACTTGGAAAAACACACCTTTTGCAGGCGATTGGCAATGAACTGCTCAGAAAACAGCCAAATGCTCGCATTTTATACGTAACCTGCGAACGATTCACAAACGACTACATCAACGCAGTTCGAGGAGGACAAGCGCGTCAATTCAAGAATCGTTACCGTAACGTTGACCTCTTTCTCGTCGACGACATCCAATTTATCACGGGCAAAGAAGGGACTCAGGAAGAATTTTTTCACACCTTCAACCAACTCTACCAAAACAACAAACAAATCGTTATTTCCTCAGATCGGCCACCAAAAGCCATCCCCGCCCTTGAAAACCGCCTTGTTTCTCGATTTGAGTGCGGCATGATGGCAGACGTTGGTAGTCCGGACTACGAAACCAGGGTTGCCATCCTTGAAACGAAGTGTTCAAACAAGCAATATCCGCTGGATCGCGACGTTTTGCACCATGTTGCTACGGTTGTGCAAAGTAATGTTCGGGAACTTGAAGGCGCGTTGAATAAAATCATCGCCTTCCACCAATTCAAGAACATCCGCCCGGAGCTGGAATCGGTAAAACCCATTCTTGCAAGCTTCCAACCAGCATCTTCAAGAAAAACCGTCTCTCCAAAACTTCTGATCCAGACCGTTGCTACCTATTTCGACGTTCAGACAGAAGACCTTCTCGGAAAAAGCAGGGAAAAGCGCCTCGCATTTCCTCGGCAAGTCGCCATGTACCTCATGCGAGAAGAAATGAAAGCGAGCTATCCGTCGATTGGGACAGAAATCGGAGGACGTGACCACACAACAGCCATGCACGCCTATGGAAAAATTTCCGACAAGCTGACGGATGACGAAAAGCTTCAACACGATATCGAGCTTATAAAACAACGATTATATGCTCTTTAACTCAAGTATTCCCGATAGTTTCCACAAGTTATTCCTTGTGAATGAATACGGGTTTAGAGGCGGATAAGCCTGTGTGTGGACACGCGAAAAGCCTGTGCAAAAAAACCACTGCATTTCCACCAAAGGATTTCATCCTCTTTCCGCACAGGGTTGCCCCGCAGGTTTCACACAGGGATGACATAAAATAATGCCTACAAACAAAACAAATAATCGACTTATCCTTCTTATCCACTCGCTTATTATTACTACTGTTTAAAAATATTTCCCCTAATACTAAAAACAAGCACTATGAAGTTATCTTGTACAAGAGATAACCTTCACCAAGCACTTGCAATTACAAGTCACCTGACTTCAAAGAATGTAAATCTTCCAATATTGCAAAACGTGCTCGTGAAGGCTGAAGGGGGAACAATTCGATTTACCACAACCAACCTTGAAGTAGCGATCACGTGCGCTATTCGAGGAAAAGTAGACGAGGAAGGAGAAATCACCATTCCGTCAAAACTCTTTTTCGACTACGTTTCCCTGCTTCCAAATGAAACAGTCACGCTTGAATCTGATGAATCTACCTTGAACGTCATCTGCGGCGGAAATGAAACGAAAATCAATGGTCTTCCAGCCGGCGATTTCCCACTTGTTCCAAAAGTTGAGACCCAGCAGTCGTACAAAATTCCCGTAGATGACTTCAAGAAGGCCCTGAGCCGCGTTATCTTTGCTGTTGCGACCAACGAGTCACGTCCAGAGCTCACGGGCATCTCCACACGCTTTCACAAGGGTCAGGAGAGCACCCTCACGCTCGCAGCAACCGATTCGTACCGACTTGCCGAGTGCGTCATTTCCATCGTTTCAGAAATCAGTCGCGATGAGTCGTTGATTATCCCAGCGCGGACACTTTCGGAGGTTAGTCGGATTCTTTCGGTGTTTAAAGATGAGGTGGATTCTCCGACAAGTGTCGAAATGGGTCTGTCGGAGAATCAAGTGGTGTTTTCCTACGGCGGGGTCGAACTTACCTCGCGCACAATCGAAGGGAATTATCCGGACTATCAACAGATCATCCCCAAGGATTTTCAAACAGAAACTTCGGTTGATCGGGATGATTTTGGGAAGGCAGTAAAGACCGCAAGTTTGTTTTCTCGCACCGGTTTGTTTGATGTAACGCTTGATTTGGATCCGGAAAAAAATCAGCTCAGCGTGCGTGCACTCGACTCGGCACGTGGGGAAAATACCGCCGCGATTGGTGCGGACATCTCTGGCCACAAGAACAACGTTACGGTAAACTACCGTTACCTACTTGATGGTCTCGGAGCCATTGAAGGCGAACAAGTTTTGTTCCAAATGATCGATCCGTCCAATCCGTGTCTTCTCACACCGAAAGACAAGACGCTCAAGTACCTGTACATCGTGATGCCAATCAAACAGTAAATTCTTAAACACTCACCCAAACTTATGGCACAAAAAACCAACAGCACATTACTTTGGGGAATCGTGGTTATTTTAGGGATTCTTGCCGCTTTTTACTTTATGTCGACGCAAGATCGTTCTGTTTCCGAACCGACGACGACTCAGGAAGAAGGTCCGGTTCTTATCGGTGTGATTGCACCGCTTAGCGGAGAAGCAGCTGTGTATGGCACAACCGTTTCGCGCGCTTATGACTTGGCCGTGGAAGAGATTAATGCCGAGGGAGGAATCAATGGACGCCAAATGAAGCTTATTTATGAGGACGGGAAGTGCACACGATCGGACGGGGCGACTGCCGCGCAAAAACTTATCAATATCGACAAGGTGCAGGTGATTTTGGGAGGAGTGTGTAGCGCAGAGACGCTGGCTGCCGCTGAAATTACCCAAGCCGCACGCGTCTTGCTCATTTCCCCGAGCGCAACAAGTCCGGATATCACGGATGCGGGAGATCTCGTGTTCAGAACCTATCCGTCCGACGCTCTCGAGGCGAATCTTATGGCCGCCTATGCTGATGAAGAGCTGGGGCACGAAAGAGCCGCGCTCATTTCCGAAAATACGGACTTCGCACAAGGTGTTCGCAAGGCGTTTATTGCTGATTGGATTGAGCGAGGGAATAATGTCGTTTTCGATGAGGCATACGAAACGGGCGAAGCAGATGTGAGTAATTTGATGACGAGTTTGCGAACGGCAAATGCACAAGTCATCTACGTCATTCCACAGACGCCGACTTCTGGCGAAGAAGTGCTGGAACAAATGCGCGCATCAAGCATCCGGGCTCAAATCTTGGGCGCAAATAGCTTGTTTGACCAGACGGCCTTTGAAGAAAAACCAACCCTCTACGAAAACATGATCTTGACACGCGTGCATTTGGACGATCAGAACGCGAAGATGCGCGCCTTCCTTTCCTCGTTTCAAGAAAAATACGATGAGGCACCGAACGAACCGTTCTCCGCTGCCGCTTATGATGCCGTTTACCTTATCGCAGAGGCTACTTCAAGGGTAGGAAGCACGGATGCACAGGCGCTCGCCAAGTATTTTAACGAGGAGGTAAAAGACTGGCCGGGTGTCCTTGGAGCATTCAACTTCGACGAGAATGGGGACGCTGAACTCGACCTGTCCCTTGTCGAAATTGCCGGAGGGTCGATTCGTCCGATCGAGTAAAAAAGCCCATAAAACAGCCCAAACCGGGCTGTTTTTGATTGTCGTTGCACAAAAAGTTTGGTAAGCTACCGTCATATCCCGATTGGGAAGAAACCTGCTTCTAGCGACATTTTTTAGAGAACTATCTTCGGCCATTATGACGTTTGGAATCCCGCAAACCCCTGATGAACTCACTCTGCAAATTGAGCGTTGTTTTGATGGGGCTGTTTGTTCTGATGATCGGCTCAGCGCAACGGTCTCGCTTTCCCGACGGAAGGACGGTCTGCTCATCCGTGCACAGAGTCCTCTTCTTCACGATCAGAGCATTCCAGAGGCGCCAAAAGGCACACGGGTGGGAAACCTTTGGAACTATGATGTCGTTGAAGTGTTTCTTGTCGGACCAGGTCACAGATATTTAGAGATTGAACTTGGTGCTGGTGGCCATTGGCTCGTTCTTGGATTCGATCGCATCCGACATCGAGAGAACGAATTTGAATCTTTCTCGCCAACTTTTCGGTATTGGAAGACGGAGGACCGAGCTTGGGTGAGCCAAATTGTGATTCCCTGGGAAATGATTCCGGAAAACATTCGAGCCATGAATGCGTTCATGATCGCTGCAGGAAAATTTCTCGCCTGGAGTCCTGTTCCAGGAGTGAAGCCGGACTTTCACCAACCGGACAGTTTCCCCTCGGTCTATTTTGCCTAAGTACGAGCATTTTACGCTCAAATAAAAACGCAGGGCTCGCAAGGCAAGCCCTGTGTTTTATTCTTGTGGCGGGGGCTGAAATGGATTTAGGTTCAGAAGCGGTTCGGGTTTCTCTTCTTCTGGTGGTTCTTCCGTCGGCGGCTCGGGCTCGCTTGAGCCTTCGTGGACGCTCACAACGATCCCTGCCGTTTCAACAACTTCGCCACTCATTTTTACCCCAGACGCGAACAGCACCCAGTCGCCCGGTTCTGGCAGTGTCCATGCAAAGGTAAGAAATGGTGTGGTAGGATCGGTTTTTGTCTCGACGAGGATTCTGCCGCCGACGCCGATGGACTCTTGATATACAGAGACCGATACAAAGTCGGTCGGACTGTCCAGGGAAACCACCGCCGTGAATGGTTCGGACGTTCGTTCAATAGATTGGCCGTTTTTTGGGTCAAGAAGCTCTACTCCGGAGGAAATCGCATCATTTTCTACACTGATGCCAACGGTATCAGAACCGACGTTATCGACGTCGTCGTACGCGAGGACTTTGAGCGTGTGGTAGCCGCGCGAAATGCTGCTCGGAATAGATCGGTCGATACGGAAAGGCTCGCTCACATCTGAGCCAAGGAAGAAACCGTCGATATAGAATTCGACGCGCGAAACACCTCGAGGCGCACGCGCTTCGACTTCCACAGAAATCGTGCGCGTCGCGAAGGATTGGTTATCTCGGGGAGTGTGAATCGTAACGGAAGGAAAGTTCTCTGGGATGTGGACGTCATCGAATTCCGTCGGAGCCGCTTCTTGGGAAATGACAATGCCGGTTTCTTCTTGCTTTCTACGGATCCAATCTTGGACCGCTGCTTCCCAGGATTCGTAGTACGGATCAGTTGGCGGGTTCGGGGCGGGCGCGGTTGGACTGCTTCTTTCAATGTAGTGAAGGATTGTGTGATATTCGGCAAACATGCGTTCTTCGCGGAAAGATTCCGGTGTGTACTCGGTTGCGAGTTTTCCCGAGGCAGTATCAACCACGGCGGTCGTCGTATCAAGACGTCCGTCAAGAATCGCTTTGCCGGTTTGAGGGATGCTTGGCGGTGTGAAGGATTCGACAGGCTTGTCCTCGAGGGCGCGTTTCATAAAAGCATTCCAAATGGGAGCCGTCACGGTCGAGCCTCCGGCACCTCGCTGCATTTCAGAGTTGTCGTTGTTTCCGGCCCAGACACCTACGGCCAAGGAGGGCGTATATCCGACCGTCCAGGCATCGCGGTAATCGTTGGTTGTTCCTGTTTTGGCTGCCACGGGGCGTGCACCGAGCTGGAGCGGGCTTCCTGTGCCAAACGTGGCCGCACGCGCATTGTTGTCGGACAAGACGTTTGTGATCGTCCGAGCAATGTTTTGGCTCAAGACTTCTGTGCCTTTTTCTTCTTGCCACTGCTCCAAAATAGCTCCCTCGGCATCCTCGACGCGAAGAATGGTAACGATGTTGTGATGCGTTCCTTCATTTGCAAATGTGGCGTACGCGTTTACATGTTCGAGAAGCTTAACTTCTGCGCCACCCAAAACGACAGAGAGACCAAAGTTTGATCGATCACCAAACGAGGTGTAGCCAAGAGATTCTGCGAAGTCGATCGCATTATCGACGCCGACGAGGTAAAGGGCTTTCACGGCAGGAATATTGAGAGATGTTTGGAGCGCCTCGCGGATGCGGATCGGACCTCGTTCGCCGAGATCGTAGTTATTTGGTGAATAGGTGCCGGTTGCTGTCGGAAAGTTGGTTTTTACGTCCCAAAGAACCGTGTTTGGAGTATATCCAAAATCAAACGCCTTTGCGTACACAATAGGCTTGAAACTGGATCCTGGCTGACGGAGTCTTGTCGCCACGTTCACTTGCCCGTCGATTTCTTCGGAAAAGAAATCTTTCGAACCCACCATCGTAAGGACTTGGCCGGTTTTCGGATCAATGGCGACCAAAGAAGCATTTTCAAAATCGTACTGCTCCGACCGTGCTTCTACTCCTGCCAGAACCTCTTCTTCGCCGATTTTTTGAAGCTCGTAATCGAGGGATGTGATCACTTTTAGCCCTCCCGTTTCCACCTGCCGCTGTCCATAGGTTTCGTCCAGCTGTTCTTTTACATGAAAGACGAAGTGTGGCGCTTGAATGTTTGTAATATCAACTTGGAGTGACGATTCTTCTGCCAAGGCGGCATTTGCTTCTTCTTCGGTAATAAACTCAAGCTCAAGCATGCGGCCAATAATCCAGTCGCGGCGTTCAGTAAGACGATCCGGGTTGTTCAGATAAGTTGTTGGTGCCTGCGGCATGGCGGCAAGCGTGGCGGCTTGTGCAATCGTGAGATCCTTCACCTCTTTGTCGTAATAATTTTGTGTGGCCGACCGGATGCCGTAATACGTAGACCCGTATGGGATTTCATTAAAATAAATCTGGAGAATTTCATCCTTTGAATAGCGCCGTTCGAGTTCAATGGAAAGAATGAGCTCTTTTATTTTTCGCGAGATGCGTCGCTCGTTTGTCAGGATGGCATTTTTCACCAGCTGTTGAGTCAATGTGGATCCTCCTCCGCGGCGTCCTTGAAACACGACGGCGCGCGCAAGTCCTTTTACGCTAAAGCCGTGATGCGTGCAGAATCGGGCGTCCTCGGCTGCGATCGTTGCCTGTAGTGCGTGGAGGGGAATTCCTTCTTCGTCGAATTCGAATGCTTCACCGTCTTTGCAGAATCCTTCCTGAAATTTTGCCAACGTGCGATTCTCTTCGCCGAAAATTTCGTACAGAAGATGTTCTCCACTGCGGTCATAGATTTTCGTGGTTTGGCTGATGCTTCGATCCGTCAGCGAATTTGGATCCGGAAGGTCTCGGCCATAAAAAGCAAAAACCCCGAGCAGTCCAAGGGATCCGGCAATAGCGGCAGCGATGAGAACAAGGAACGCGTTTTTTGCGAAATGTTTTGGAAGCTTGGTTTGCTTGAACCATTTTTTGCCCCGCAGGCCGCGAGATTTTCGCTTCTTCCAACTTTGCGTTCGGTACGATCGGGGATGAGACATATCTTTTTGAGACTTACGTTCCTTCATAGAGTAGCGAAAAATAGGAGAAAAGCCAAGGATTTAACGGAAGATCTTTCTGAACACATAAACGATTCAGGTGGTCGATTCTTTCAAAAACACGCGTTAATATTCGTCTTCAAAAGAAAACCAGCCTTCGCCAACGGTGGATAGTTCGGTTGACGAAGGAGGAGCAAACTGCTATGCTATTGCCCGCTCCCAAGAAGGGAGTTTTCTATTGCGAGTCGAAGCAAAAAGGGTTTCCCTTTATTTGACCTATCCATTGGGACTTCGGAGGAAGAGCTCAGCGGATATGTCGAATATCGTATCGATGGTTATAAAAATTCAAGATTTCGGGGCGAATTCGCCTCTTGTTTCTTGGAATCGGAAAGAACTCGCAAAGAAAGGAAAGCGGATAAGAAAAGCGTTTGGATGGGATATTGTTCTCGGCTTGCTCCTTGCGGTGGTTGCTCTTGGTGCAATTATGCCCAAGCAGGTTTTTCAGGACGAGGCATTTCTCGCCGCGGTTCCAGACGAAGAAACGGTGGGGTTGATGATCGCGGCGATGCAAAATGAGGCAGAGCAGCACGGTCGTCTTCCGGATTCAGAGGATGCCCCGCTTCGAAGTATGAAAATTCCAATTACCGCCTACGCCTCTGTTCCGGAACAAACCGATGCAACTCCGTGCATCACAGCCTCGGGTTTTGATGTGTGCCAGCACGGCGTGGAAAACATTGTGGCTGCGAATTTTCTTCCCTTGGGAACACGAGTGAAGATTCCGGAGCTTTATGGAGATAGAGTGTTTTATGTGGAGGATCGAATGAATGCGCGGTACTATTACAAAATGGATATTTGGATGAAGGACAATACGGAAGCGAGGCGTTTCGGTGTCCAATACGCGACCGTGGAAATTTTCTAAAAACAAAAATACCCGAAAATCTTCGGGTATTTTTTGGAGGCCACGGCCGGAATTGAACCGGCTCATCGAGGTTTTGCAGACCCCTGCGTTCCCACTTCGCCACGTGGCCATAACGATTGTTTCGAGAATATAGCAAGATAGGCACGGAAGATCAAGATGGGATACAATGCTTGTGAAACGAACACACCTACGAGTCGATTTATTTCTATATGAAAAAAGTTGCGATTCTTACAGGAGGAACAAGTTCTGAGCGCGAGATTGCGCTTCAGTCGGCTGAGACCGTGAAGGCGGCTCTTGAACCGCACGCCCGCGTGGTGGTTTTTGACTTTCCGGAACAGATGGACGAGTTTCTGTCGCGCAAGGCGGAATTTGATTCCTGTGTTCCGGTTTTTCATGGGAAGGGCGGGGAGGACGGAACCGTGCAAGGGTTTTTGGAAACGCTCGGCATGCCATACATTTTTTCAGGCGTGGCGGCGCATGCGGTCGGGATGAACAAAGGTCTTACGAAAGAACTCGCAAAGCGCGCCGGCATCCTGACGCCGGAGTACCACGTTGCCGGGCGAGGAGAAACGCATCACTTCGGCTGTCCGGTCGTGGTCAAGCCGATCGGGAGCGGGTCCTCGGTTGGTGTGAGAATCGTGAAGGAAAAAGAAAAGGTGGCCGAGGCTGTCGAAGAGGCGACGGCGGACGGCGGTGAGGCGATTATTGAGCAGTTTGTCGCAGGAGAAGAGTTTACGGTCGCGGTGATCGAAGAAAACGGCAAGACGTTCGCGCTTCCGGTGATTCAAATCAAGTCTAAAAACGAATTTTTCGATCTGGAAAGCAAGTACGATCCAGCGCTCTGCGAAGAGCTGTGCCCAGCGCCCATCGACGAAGGCCTCGCGCGCCGTTTGCAAACAATCGCCGTGCGCGCGCATGAAGTGATCAAGGCGCGCCACGTTTCGCGGTCGGATTTCATTGTCGATACGAGCGGCGAAATCTGGTTTCTCGAAATCAACACCATTCCAGGCATGACCGAGAACAGCCTCTTACCCAAAGCCATTCGCGCAAGCGATCGGGATTTTGGAGAATTGCTGATGGGTTGGATGGAACGCTGAAAAAAACCAGGGCATTGCCCTGCTTTTTATTTGATCTATTTTTCCGGATAATCCGTTTCTTCGATGTGGATCAGAATGTCCTTGATGTCGTCGTTTGTGAGAAGTTTTGGAACCCAGATCTTCGCGAGTTTGAGCAGCTTGATGTCGATGGATTCTTTTAATTCTCCAAGATGTTCCTGCGGTACCGTGAAGACCAGTTCTTGGAATTCTTCTTCTTGGAAACGGTGCAAAAGGTTTTGTGAAAGAACCGCGTATAATTTTTCGCGAGAAACTTCTCCGATGTTTTCGCTTTCTTCCGCGAAGTGAATGCCCGAAGGAGATTGGCCGGAAGATCGCTCGAGATTATCTTTTGGCGGGTAGTCGCTTGTGAGCGTCGTTATATATTCGACCATTCTGCCCTTCGCTTTGAAGAGCTTTGCCTGAACGCTGTCGGTGACAACAATGAGGGTCGTTTTTTCAAAAGCCTGGAGTTCGTGTGGAATTTGCATACGGGACAAGTATACCAAAAAATCGTATAATGGCGGAGTATGAAGAAGAAACAGCTTCGTCACGTCATTGTCGATTCTCTCCGTGAGATTATTTTTGGGCTTGAGGATTCGCTCGTTTCGACCCTCGGTGCTGTGACAGGAATTGCTGTTGGAACCGGAAGCACCTACATCGTGATTCTCTCCGGACTTGTCCTGATTGCGGCCGAGAGTACCTCCATGGCGGCCGGTTCCTACCTTTCTTCAAAAGTTTCCGCCGAAGCGAAACATACAGGCAAAAAGCGTGTCAGCGAACCAGTCGAAGAGCACGGGAGTCCTGTTCGCGCCGGCGCCGTCATGTGGTTTTTTTATTTTATCGGCGGCTTCGTTCCTCTTAGTCCGTACTTTTTCCTCTCCACCCAGCAAGCGCTCTGGCCGTCCATTGTGCTGACGGCGGTTTCTCTGTATCTCGTTGGCGCATGGAGCGCGAAGTATACCGGAAGATCAAAAGTGAAAAGTGGTATGGAAATGGTGAGTGTGTCCATTGCCGCCGCACTTGTTGGATTTATCATCGGTCGACTCGTGAGCGCATATTTTGGAATCGACGTCGCGGCGTAGTCGATCCTTGCTTTTACAGCGTTTTTTTGTTAGTGTCCTCCCGTATGGATGCGAAAAAGAACGACCGCCACGTGTATCTCGACCACGCAGCGACATCTCCGCTCGACCCAAGGGTGAAAGAAGCGATGGAACCATTTTTGGGTCCGCTTTTTGGGAATCCGTCGAGTTTTCATTCCGTTGGGAAAGTTGTGAAGGATGCACTCGATAATGCGCGTGAGCGCATCGCGAGCGTCTTGCATGCGCGGCCCGACGAAATCATTTTTACCTCTGGCGGAACGGAATCGGATAATCTGGCTGTGTCCGGATACGCTTGGGCGAACCGCGGGAAAGGAACACATCTCATCACAACCAGCTTTGAACATCACGCCGTGCTTGAGGCGATGATTCATTTGGAAAAGAAAGATGGGTTTGAGGTAACGTACCTGGTGCCGGACAAAAACGGACTGATTGATGTCAAACAGGTTGAGGAGGCTCTTCGGGAAGATACGATTTTGGTTTCTATCATGTACGCAAACAATGAAATTGGAACGATCCAGCCGATTGCGGAAATTGGAAACGTTATTGAAAAGTATCGGCAAGAAAAAAAGTTGCCGCATCTCAAATTCCACACCGACGCTTGCCAAGCGAGCAATTTCCTCGACCTTGATGTGCAGAAATTGCATGTCGATATGTTGACGCTGAACGGAAGTAAAATGTACGGACCAAAGGGCGTTGGACTTTTGTATGTGAAGCGCGGCATCAAACTTCATCCGCTCCAATTCGGCGGCGCGCAGGAGCGCGGCATCCGACCGGGAACGGAAAATATCCCCGGCATCATCGGTATGGCAAAAGCACTCGAACTCGCTGTAGAAGAAAAAGAAACAGAAACAAAGCGACTGCTCCCGCTTCGCGATAAACTGATCGAAGGCATAAAAGCGCGTATCGAGAAAGTTCGTCTGAACGGGGACGTGGAGAAACGGCTCGCGAACAACGTGAACATTTCGTTTATGGATATCGAGGGCGAGGCTCTGCTTCTCTATCTCGATGCGGCGGGAATTTATGCTTCAACGGGAAGTGCGTGCACGAGTGCATCGCTTGACCCGAGCCACGTCATCCTCGCGCTCGGACTTCCGTACGAAGTGGCGCATGGGTCGATCCGGTTTTCGCTCGGTCACGAGACAACCGAGGCGGACATCGACTACGTGCTCGAAACGCTTCCTCCGCTCGTGGCAAAACTTCGTTCGATTTCGCCGGTGCGGGTTGACGAAAAATACTTTAAAGAATAGGTCTCCGGGCCTACTAGATCTATGAATCACAAACAAGAACCCATCAAAGGAACCCAGGGCGACGTGACGAGTCAGGATAAAACCAAGTCGTGGTTTTATTCGCCTGTGGTGAAAGAACACTTTTTCAACCCGAAGAATTTTTTGCATGACGAGGTGGATGAGAGTGCGTTTAACGCGATTGGAAAAGTCGGATCGCCGGCGTGTGGAGACGAATTGCGCGTCTGGATGAAAGTGGATCCAGAAACCGAGCGCATCGAGGAATTCAAATGGAAAACATTCGGCTGCGGAAGCGCGATTGCGTCGACTTCGATGGCAAGCGTGATGGTAACCGAGAACGATGGCATGACGCTTACCGAGGCGCGGGCGCTGAAGCCGCAGGACATCATGGAACGCCTCGGAGGTCTGCCGCAACGCAAATTCCATTGCTCTGTGCTTTGCGACAAAGCTCTGCGCGACGCGATCAACGATTTTTATCGTCGCACCGAGCAGTTTGATAAAATCGTGAACGAGGCCGCGCGCGTGATTGATCCGGTTTCGAAAACAACGGACAAAGATATCGAAGAAGCCGTACTCGAAGGCGCGGTCACGATTGAAGCGGTTCAGCGAAAGACAAAAGTGGGCATCGGTAATCCGGGCGTGCTTCCGGCTGTTGAAGAGTTGATCCGTTTCTACCGCGAGAAATATTTTGGCGCAGAATAATTACGGCCTTCGACAGGCTCAGGCAATAATACGTGAATATTCGCTGAGCTTGTCGAAGCGGCAAAAGTCTATGAATCACAAGGAAAAACTAGAGGCGGGTCTTCTTCATCTCAAACCTGTGCTAGAATCTGGGGGACGCTCCATCGAGATTGTGGAAGTTTCCACGCCATCGGTCACAATTAAAGTCGCTGGATTCTGTTCCGGATGTGCATGTTCAAGCTCATATAAAGAGGCGCTCCAGGATTTCGTCGCAAATACTTGCCCGGACTTAACCGAAATTACTTTTGTTGAATAGCTATGAAAATTACCGTAAAAGTCGATCCGGATCTTTGTATCGGCGCCGCATCTTGCGTCACCATCGCGCCGGAAACCTTTCAGCTCAATGAAGAAAATAAGGCGTGGGTTCTCGACCACGGAACCGAACCGAATGGTTCCACATACGAGCGCGTCCTTGAAGTGACCGAGGATGAGTACGAAAATATTTTGCTCGGCGCGCAGTCCTGCCCGACGCTTGCGATTTTCATTTACGACGAAGCAGGAACGCAATTGTTTCCGGAGATGTAATATGCGCTATGTGATTATTGGCGGCGGCATTACCGGCACAACGGCGGCCGAAGAGCTTCGCAAGATTGATGCGGACGCCGAGATCACGATTGTGAGCGAAGAACAGCATCCGCTTTATTCGCGCGTCTTGCTTCCGCACTTCATTAAAGAAAAGATCCCACGCGAGCGCGTGTTTTTGAAAAAGGAGTCGTGGTATGAGGAGAAGAATATCATTTGGCTGCGCGGTGAGCGCGTAGAAAAACTTGATCCGAAAAACAAGTTTGTCCAAGTTACTTCCGGCCAAGAGATTGAATACGACAAACTTCTCATTGCCACCGGCGGAGACGTGCGTGTGATTGGGCAGGACGTGCGCGGTGTCTCTTATTTTCGCACGCTCGACGACGCGGATCACATCGTCCAGCTTTTGCAGGAGCGGAAGTCAGACGCGCACGGCGTTGTGTACGGCGGCGGATTTATCGCGTGCGAGTACATCAATATTTTTGAAAAATATGGCATGCCAGCTACGGTGGCGTTTCGCGGCGATCATTTTTGGAGCGCTGTTTTGGATGACGAAAGCGGGAAGCTCATCAACGATCGCATCCTTCAAGGTGGTTTTGCTTTGATTCCGAGGGCCACGGACATGGCACTTGAAGGGGAGAAGGAACTCGAGGCCGTTTCCTTTGGAGACAAACGCATTCCTTGCTCGTTTCTCGGCGTGGGCATCGGGATGGTGCGCGACGACGGATGGATACGGGAAGCCGGAGTGGAAATCGAAGCGGGTGTGCGCTCAAATGAGTTTTTGGAAACAAATGTTCCGGATGTATTTACGGCCGGTGACTGCGCGCAGTTTCACGATGTCATCGTCGATCGCCCCATGTTTGTAGGGAACTGGATGAACGCCATGAGCCAGGGCCGCGCCGTTGCCAAGTCCATGATGGGGGAGAGGACGCCGTTCAAACTCGTTTCCTCGTACGCGACAAATGTCCTTGGACTCGAGATCATTTTTGTCGGCGATGCGGAAAAAGCCGCCGCAGATGAGGTAATCGTGCGCGGGTCAAGTGCCGAGGGTGGCGTAACGCAGGTATTTTTGCGCGGAGGAAGGGTTGTCGGCGGCACCATGGTTGGACGAAACGCAGACCGTACGCCCATCACCAAACTCATTCAATCGCGAGCAGACATCGGTAATCGCGCGAAGTCTTGGGAAAATTCCGCAAACCCCATCGAATAGGAAAGATGTTCACGCAAGCAAGAAATATAGGCCACGAGCCTATTTTTTTGTTATTTTCTGGCACATTTCGTGTCAGGATGCGTTGACAAAATCTCCCGTGTATGATATAAATGCCCGTTCTCTGTGTGCGCCGTTTTGGCATTCATAGAGGGTATCTTTCGTTCTGTTGTCAGGTCTGCGGAGGAAACTTCGCGGATTTGGTGGCAGGGCATTTCGTTCCCTTCAACTTAGTGGCTTAACGTCACACAGAGAGGTCCATCATGACCACGACTCATCCGATCGATACGATCACGCTCACTGCTCACACGATTGCTAAGGGCATCATCGGTGAAGAAATCGAAGTCGCTTCCGCCAAGTGGACGGCCACGCAGGGTGCGCCGCTTGCCGAGGAATTTTTCCGGACGTTTCCCTGGCTTCGCGCGTTCCAACGCCTCGCCGCTGTCCTGCCGCCGATGGCACACCGCTCTCTGGGCAGTTTCCTGGGGCTTATTCTGAAGGAGACCGTCAGAGACCTGCCTGAAAGCGTCATGAACGCCAGCACGAAGGTGATCGTGGCGAACTCCATTCCGCACGTCTTGAACGGCGTGAGCCGGGAGGTGGCAAAGGCCATTCAGTCCGGCGGAGAGATCGACGACGCTGCGGTGAACGCAGAGATCTACGCGGGAGTAAACCGCGTGGCGAATCTCGACCTCAACATCGATCCGCACGCCCGTACGGGACGGCTTGATCTGGTGCTGTGGTCTACCGAGCTGCGAAACAAGTACTTCCGGCTTGTCCGCGACAGCGAGGGCAAGCCCCTCATCCGTGACGGGCTCTACGTCTCGGACGAGGCCGAGCTCATGATCGCCATCCAGCGCTGGAATGAAACCCACAAGCCGAAGACGAGGACGATCAAGGGCGCGCGCGGCAAGCCGACGGTTATCGAGACCGAACCGGCCGAAACGTTCCCGCTCTTTCCCGTGACCCTCGAGGAGGCGCATAACCTCACCGACGGACACGAGTCGGACGAGACGCGTCGGGCGCTCAAGTCGGTCCGGGACGCCATGTCCAACCAGAAGAAGGACTACGTCGACAGCTTCGGCGAGCACTCTTCCTTGGTCGGGCGTGTGTTCACGGCGGTGATCTTTGCCGGAGTGGCCTCGCCGGATCGTTGGATCATTCGAGATTACCTGAATGAGCGCGACACGGTTCCGAGAGCGGACATGCTCGCGTTCTGTCTGGACGTCGAACCGCGACTTCACGACAACCGCATGACAGATGCGGATCTCGACGGGTTCGTCTTTCTGCTCCAGAGCTACGGGAAGGCCGAGCTGGAGAATCGTACAGAGATGATGATGATGGCGCAGTGGGTCTGGGGCAAGGTGTTCGGCGACCGCTCGAACATGCCTTCCAGTGTCCGGTGGGCCATTCGCGGAGCAACCGTGGCGGTAGGCTTCCTCTTCGGGGGAGGTTTGGTGCTGAGCTCGCTCTACGTGTCCATTGGCGTGGTGAGCGTGCTCGTCTTCGCGTGGATCCACCTCATGCCAGATCCGGCGTACTGGATGGCCGTCACGGGCTGGCAGCCCGTGACGAATCGGGTCGCGGCGACCATCGTCTACGTCCTCGCAGCCCTTGGGGTGACGGTGTTCATGTTCCTTTTGAGGCCGATTGAGAAAAAGGCAAGATTTCTTAACTCAAATGGGCAGGAAGACTTCCTGACCAGGACGAGTTACCCAATCGCCGCTTGGTTCATGTTCAACGCGATGCTCACGGGTGCCATGTTGCTGGCTGGCTCTGCCTGGCTCCTGCGCGTGTACCTCTTCGTGCAGATGCTCCCCGGCGTGCTGTCGTATAGCTTGCTGGCAAAGTTTGCTGACGACGTGCGTATCGACCTCGTGTCGCGCGGATGGAATCTGAGTGCTGCCCGAACCATTCGCAATTGGTACGTGTCTGTTACGACCATCCTCATCATGGCGATCGCATTCTGGCAGGGGGCCTGGGATTACTGGCTCTCGTACGCGGACGCGGTGCTTGAAGTGAAGGTGGTCGATCAGAAGCTCGTTATCGATCCGCCCGGCAAGGGATACTACCTCGCCGAGGAGCTGATGGATGCCGACGAGATCGCGGCAGTCATGCGGGAGTTGAAGGGCAGCGAGAAGAGTCTGCTCACGGTTTCCAAAGGGTACGAGCTTCACGTTCCAGGATTCGTTGTGAAGGACGAGGAGGTGTCTGGCACCGGGGGCAAGGTTTCGTACCTGATCCTGAGCTACCCGCCCGTCATGAAGGAGATCGATCTTCTCTGGCACACCGGTGGCATTTCGGTGCCGTCCGGTGCGATGAGAGGAAAGACTGAGGCCAAGGAGAAGCCGAAGCCTCAGGTTCCGTCCCCGCCCGCGGCGCCGCAGAGTGCGCCACGGCCACAGACCACCCCGGTCCAACCGCCGCCCGTGGCAAAGGTTCAAGCGAAAAAGGGTCAAAGCAGGATTTCGCCACAGAAGCGCAAAGAGCTCTGTGCGGGATTGTCCACCCCGACCGCTCGAGCGCTCGGATGTCCTGGCCGCTAGGTTCTAAGGAGGCTCCCGGCCCGGGCAGTGTGCAAACGTGCACGCTGCCCGGAGCCGGTTTTTCTTTTTTCCCTTATTTTAGGCTAATTTTAGCCTGTTTTAGTTGACAAAATGGCGATTTTGTGCTATTTTACCTTCTCAAATTGAATCGCATTTTGCGTTTTTTGAGGGGAGAGTAAAGGCACGGATCTTCTCCGGCGTTCGCCTGAGACCCATCAGATTGGTGCCCTTACTGTTCCTTTACCCGTCTCGTGGCTTTGCTCGAGACATATCGTGGCGTATGCCACATGGAGAAGCCATGCATCGATTGAGTATGGCCCTGGCGCTTGCCTTGGTCCTGTGCGGATGCGCTTCGGCGCACCGCAATGCTTCCGGACAATTCACCTACGACATGAGTGGGGTTGCGCCCGGACAGGTGACGCATCACCTGCTGGCCACCGGGGCCGTGCAGGCGATGACGGCTGGAGGAGACCAGCCCGTGAGCGTGGACATCACCACGACCAACGGGCGCGGCACCACCAGCATCCGCATGAACTCGGGTCTGCCGCTCCTCGGTGCGGTGAACCCGTGCCAGGTGCGCGATCCGGTTACCGGTTACGCGCTTGGATGCGCGGCGGCCATGACCGCTCTGGCCAGACCGCCGGGGAATCTGGTCGGGTCGTTGCCGACCTCGCCGGCCGGTCCCACCAACAGCGACGAGATCAAGAGACTGCAGGGCGATCTCAATTTGCTCGTGCAGAATCTCAACGAGTAGGCCGGCACGGGGTGGTCCTGGGGCCGGTCGCCAAAAATTACTGTGCGGCCGGCCGTCAGGCCAGCTCAAGGAGTCGAGATGTTTCATTTCATGCTGGTGCTGGTGTCCGTCAATTTTGCGATGGCGGACGAGCCGAATTCGTCTTCGCCCGAACTGGTCGAGCAGATGAGGAGTGCGATGGCGGCTCAGAGCGCGGCTTTGGAGGCCATGGCGGCTCAGCAGGCCAAGCTCCAAGCCGAGCTCGTCAAGCTCCAAGCACTCGCGGACAAGTCGGACGACACGCAGTCGAAGGGTGAGAAGGTCCTTCGCACCGTGTCAGTCATCACCGAGCGGCAGACCGATCTGATGTGCTCGACGAATCCCGCGGACTTGCGAGCCGCGGGAGCCTACAACGTCATGCGCATCTTCGCGCTTCAAACTGGCGCGGACAAGTGGGTCGGACGGAAGGAAGGCGTGATGATCTTGGTCGAAAAGCACGGTAAGATCTTGGCGCCGGCCGGTGGACGCGAGGTCTACGCGGACCTCGACCACAACGACAAGCCCGACACGGCAGTCGCCACGGACGGTCAAGCTCATCTTGCGCCGTACGTGGCACTTCACCCAACAGGTGACGTGTACTGCGCGGCCGACCCGCTCGAGTCGATCATCCTTCACTACCTGGTCCCCAGCGATTCCATGGTAGGTTCCGAGGAAGTCTGGACAGACTCTCGGAAGAAGGGTGGCAACAAGGCCCTCTATTCTCAGGGAAGGAGCGGCCGCGGAGAGCGCGTGGCGCGTGGCGGACTCGTCATGTGAAGCTTAGGGAGCCGTTTCCTCGGAAGTGCTTGCGCTTTCGAGGAACGGCTCCTCACGAACCTTTGCTCATCGTTGCAAGGGTTTTTTGTTACAAAAAACCCGCCTAAAATTAGGCGGGTGCCATGTTTCGTTTTAATTCCCGGTTGCGGTTACGAGCTGGTCGATAATGAAGGTTGAAATCGCATAAGCAGTGACAATGATCACGATTCCAATGATTGCCTGTGCAAGAAGTCGCTTTGCTTTTTTTACACCATCTTCGTTTCCACCGGCCGTCATGTAAAGGAAACCGGCGTAGACAACGAGAACGACGAAAATGATTCCGAGCACGGAGAGGAAGACATTAATAAACCTTCCTACCAAGACTGGCAGATCCGGTTCTTGGGGTCCGAGCGGCGCTCCAACACCCGATGCTCCAAGAGTTGTTCGTGCTTCAGTGAGCTGGGCGAATGCTGTTGCTGGCAGGAAGAGGGCGGGAAGCGTAGAAATTGCCGCTCCGATTTTGTAGTACAGGTTTTTCATAGGTATAGGTTAATTTTTTTCTGAGATAAGTTATTGAGCGCTGCTTTTAAGGACTTCGGCGAGTTGGTCAAGGATGAAGAGGCTGGCGGCATAGGCAGAGGTGATGATAATCAGGCCGATGACCGATGAGCTGAGGAGTCGTTTGGCTTTTTTCACCGTGTCTTCTTGCCCGCCGGCAATCATGTAGAGGATGCCTCCGTAGATGAGCAAGATCAGGAAAACCATTCCTGACGCCGCGAGGACAACGTTCACGATCCTTCCGACAGTAATCGCGATCGGGTTCTGAACCCCCACATCAAATCCGGCGGTTCTGGCAGCCTCGTTCAGGCCTTGTTCCACCGTACTTTGCGCGAACGCAGGTACGTTCGGAATCGTGAGGAGTAGAGCCGAGAGGGCGAAGGCGAAGATAGGTTGTCTTAGAACATTCATAGCGTGAGAGGACAAGAAGTCGTCCGCTCGCGCCATGCCCCGTCGGGGTGACGGGGAAATGGATGTTAGGTGCTGAGAGATCCTTGGGTTGCCAGCGTGATTTGTGTAATCACGAACGAGGCAATGGCGAAGGCCGAGACGACGATCACTAGACCGATGATACCGGAGATGATGAGTTTCTTTGCGTCCTTTACTTTGTCGTCATTTCCACCCGCGGTCATCCACTTGAAACCACCCATGAGGATGATGATGACGGCAAGGATTCCGAGGAATCCGAGCGCGATGCGAATAATTTGTGCGATCGTGCTTGTGAGGTCGGCCTGTCCGAGTCCGGCCTGTCCGGCAAAATCTTCTCCCGTTGTTGCAGATCCGAAGAACTCATCTGCTGTGAGAGCTCCTTGAGTGAGAGCTTCTTGAGCAAGAGCTGCATTGGTTCCGATCATGAGAGCGGAAGCTGCAAGCGCGAATGCGATCGCTGCACCCATTGCGTAACCGAGTATTTTTTTAGATGTTGTCATAGACTCACCTCCTTTCTGGAGAATTAAGAACGAATTGAATTATTGAAGTTCACCCGTTGTAATGGCTGAGATAAGTGCCGAAACAAGGGTGTACGAGGTAAATATTACCACAAGTCCGATCACAGCCCAAATGAGTGTGTTCTTCCCTTTCTTGATCTGGTCTGCGTTTCCACCGGAAGTGAGCCAGAGCATTCCGCCATACACGAACATGAGAAGAGCGACTGCTCCGGAGATTCCCAAAAGCGCACGAATGACCCTTCCGATGAGAACACGGATGTCTGTAACGCCGAGAGGATTTTGAAGCTGAGCATGAGCCGCGGCAGGGAGAAAGGTAAGAATGCCAACAATGAGATGCGGGGCGATTTTTTTATACATCCGTGTCATAAAGACTATTTTTGCTGGATAAATTGGCAACATCGGATGTTCGCTGCGCCCGGGCATTGATCTGAAACGCAAGCACCCTTGGTTACATCTGGCGGCGTTACAACGGTCGTTTCATCAACACAAGCATACCATATCGTTTGGTCAGCAGAAAACAGCGGTTCCGGGTGGTCGATGAGACATTCACTCATACAAACCTCTCCCACACATTTACTGTTTAAGTCGCACGGTTCTCCATCCGTGCTGCCGTCCGGGGCGCACTGAACGTAGGCGCCTGTGGACAAGTTGCCGGTTTGCAGAGCGCTCACGAGCGTCCGAATTCCTGCAAAAGCAACAAGGACAATGACGAGTCCGAGTGTTGATGTGGTGATGTACTTTTTTCCTTTTGCAATTTTTTCTGAAGATCCGCCTGCGGTCATCAGGTTAATGCCGCCGATGATGTACATAAGGAAAACGAGCGCGGCGACGATAGCGGTAACGAAGTTTCCGATATTCCCGAAGACTTGGACGATATCTCCTGTTGTGCAATCGCCACGATCAGAACAGGCAATCGAAATACCGCACATAAACGGTCCGCACGCCGCCTCCGTACACACAAGACCTCTATTTGAGGATCCGCCATCGTAAGGCGTGCAATGCGGATAGGTGGCGGCAAAAGTGGACTGCGGAAGCAAGAGAAAAATCAGCGCGACGATGGTGAGGATTCGCTTCATCATAATGTTTGGTTCACCTGGTTTTGCGCATCGCGAAGAGCTCGCGAAAGATCGCCACCTTGCAAGGTGATGTCGATCAGATCGAGCAAGGCATCTTCGGCGACCTCTGCGTCATCTCCGCGGTACCAGCTTGTGGAGGTGAGGAGCTGGGAAGCGAAGATGAATAAGTCGTCCATTTCGATTTGGCTTTGGATGAGTGCGCGCCGTGCGGTCGGTTTGCCCGTCGCCTCCAAGTAGCTCGTTACTTGTTCCGGGCCGGTGGCAAATTGGATGAAGTCCCAGGCCCAGTTACTATGCTCTGACGCTTTGGCGACTGACTCGACCCAGTAGTTGGCGTAGTTGACCGTGCGACTTTCGCCGATTTGAGGCATGTTTGTAATTTCGAAATTTAGCCTCGGCGCCTGGGAACGGATAAACGGAATGTGATAGGAGTAGCCGAAAAAGAATGCGGTTTTTCCGGTCGTGAATGCGTCGAAGGATTCCGGTTGGTCGGCATTCCACGTGTAGACTTCCTTGAGAGGATTTGCAAAGTCAGTGTAAAAACGCACGGCATTCTCTGCCGGAACGAAGTCGCGGTCGGTTTCTCGTGAGAACGTGGCTTGCCCGCGATCGTCGAGCATGGGTGTGCCATTTTGCAGCATGAGCAAAGAAAGGATGTCGAATGAGCGTTCGACGTTCTGGCTTGTGCCGATGGCGGCGCCGGATTGTTGGATGACGTCGTTTTCTGAAATGCTGGTAAGACTCACGACGTTTTCTTGAAATTCCGACCATGTTTGAGGCGGCTGGGCAATTCCGGCTGCATTCAAAAGATCCCGATTGTAGAAGAGAGCCATTGTGTCGACGCCCATAGGGAGGCCAAAGATGCGGTCAATTGGTTCATTGTTTGGATTTGGTCGGTAAGGTCGGACGACATCTTCTGACACGATATCAAGAAAATCCTGCCTCAATGCCCGCAGGGAAAGACTTGGAATTTCACGCAACGTTGTGACCGTTTCGCGCCGAACAGTGCCTCGCTCTTCGGTAAACGGGATGGTCACACTGTCCGGAAGCGGCCGGATGAGGTTCTCCCATTCGCCGATCCATGAGTTGTGCACCGAGAAAACGTCCGGTCCCTCGCCTTCGGCAAACGCTCGGAGCAGTTCGTCTTTATATTCTTCCATTCGAACTTCGCGATAGACAAAGCTCACGTTCGGGTGAATCGCCCGGTAGTTATTCATGATGGTTGAGAATGTTTCCTGACCGTCGAAAACGCGCCAGATTTCAATCTCTACCGGCTCGGCGGCGGCCCGTTCGGCAGCCGAATTCCCTCGACACCCTTGTCCCATCAAGAAAAAGAGGGAGAAGAGAAGAATGAAACTTGTGAATCGTTTTGAAATGGTCATACGCCTATGTGTGGAGTTTGCAGAATCGGTTCAGGTACGCTTTGAGTTCTTTTTTTGTTTCCGGGTTTTTGAGACCGAGTTCGATTTGGGCTTTCAAGAATCCGAATTTGTTTCCACAGTTGTACCAAGTTCCGTCAAAGTTTACTCCGTACAGAGCCTTCTTATTTTTGAGATGCGAGGTGAAGGCGTCTGCGAGTCGAATTTCGCCATCTTTTCCCGGAGCTTGCGTTTTAAGGAGTTCGTAGATTTCCGGAGTGATGATGTACCTGCCGATCACGATCAGATTGCTCGGTGCTTTTTCCACCGGCGGTTTTTCTACGAAGCGTTTGATTTGATAGGTGCCAGCCTCAACTTCGACGCCGTCGATCACTCCGAAACCGGAGACCATCTTTTTTGGAACTTCGTCCAAGGCAATCACAGGATCTCCGTACGTGTTGTACACGTCGATGAGTTGACGGAGCACAGGCTTTTTGGCATCGATAATGTCGTCTCCGAAAAGGACGGCAACCGGCTCGTGTTTGTCGATGAACGGAAGCGCGGAAAGAATCGCATGGCCATCTCCGAGCGGTTTGGATTGACGCACGAATGCGAACTTTGCAAGTTTGCCGATCTGGGCGATTTGTTTGAGCTCTGCGACTTTCTTTTTTTGTTCCAAGCGGTATTCGAGCTCGAAGTTGCGGTCAAAGTGATCCTCGATCGCGCGCTTGCCAACAGCCGTGACGAAAATAATTTCTTCAATGCCGGACGCAACCGCTTCTTCGACAATGTATTGAATGATGGGTTTATCGACGACCGCAAGCATTTCCTTCGGCTGAGCTTTTGTGGCTGGAAGAAATCGCGTTCCCATACCAGCGACGGGGATAATAGCTTTTCGAATTTGCATAAATAGAGAGGAATTGTTGAGGGGATGAGTCCCATTATAGCGGAAAAAAGAAAAAACGACGAGGAAATTCTCGTCGTCCGTAGCGCGCTAGTCGCGCCAGCGTCCCGGGCCCGCCCAGGGATCGTCGCCCTCGTACATCGGGTGATCGAACCAGAGGCGTGCGCTCGCGACGTCGCACTCGTTTTCTTTCATGTAAATGCAACACAGCGAATTCGTTCGGTGTTGATCCGTACCCGTGCCGACCCTAAAGGTCGGCAAAACAAGGTCGGCAAAACAAATTTTACTCTAAACTCATAAAATAAGGCTTTTTCGAATCTTTGTGCTTCATTTAAATTTTGCCAACCTTTAGGGTCGGCAAATGGAATAGACGTCTCACAGTCTACGCTGTGTCGCATTTCTGTTTAGAATAGAACGGTCATCCGTGGCCATTTGCGCGTTCCTGCTGCATTGACGCTCCCCTATTCACATGCTATTTTTCGCACACCGTTTCACCACGGAGAGGTCGCATAGTCCGGTCTAGTGCGCCACACTCGAAATGTGGTAGGCCCGCAAGGGTCTCGAGGGTTCGAATCCCTCCCTCTCCGCCACCCTACGCTCCAGCAGAATTATTTATTGATGGAGCGCAGGGTGTTACCCGAAGCCTTTGGCGAAGGGTGGCGCAAAAAGTAGACAGCTGGAGCTTCGGGTGGCCTACGGCCAACCATTTCTCCAACACTCCAACAAGATATTCTATTGATGATTTTCTTTGTGAAGAAAAATATTGTTATCGGTATTTTAATATCTATCATCTGTTTGCTCTTGGCTTTTATTTTCGTTGAGTTTTCCTTGAAGATCGTAAAAGAGCCGTCCCAATCACCAATTACTTTGGAAGATATACAAAACGGTGTTCTTTGTTCGTCGCTCGTCTCCAGTTCGATATCCAACGGTGCGAACTCCGAAGACTACAATCGCATTTATTCAAGCTTGAAGGCACGCAGACTTAGTAGGCAGGAGTTTTCATTGACGCTCAATCCGGAAACCGACACTCTCACGAAAATCATTCCGTCCATTGACGAGGGGACATACGGGCACGAAACGATTTATCAGATTGTCTCAGACTCTGAAAACCAAGTGGGGTTTACTGCTACCTCTAGCGAAGAACAAGGAAACAAATACAACGAGCAGCTCATCGTGGAGGAATTCAACTATCGTTTCTTTAGAATTTCAGACATGGAAGGAAGGGAGTTGCGTATCGAACGTGGCACGTGCCGACCAAAATAGAACATGTTAATCAAAGAACCACCACAAACACTTCCTAGTTGGAAGTGTTTTTTGTTTGGCTTTCCAGAATGATTTTTCCCATCAGGAGAAGTTCGCCTTCGGTTGCGTGGTTTCCGTCCGCGGCGATTGAGATAACGCGGCTATTGGTTTCAAAAAGGAGAACGCGGGTAATTTGGCACACGCCCGTCGGGTGCGTTTCATTTGCAGAAATGCATTTCAAATTCTGTAAATCAAGTTGGATCATTTTTGCAGGCACACCAAGCACATCTACATCTTCCGACCGGTTTCCCGAAAATCGTTTCAGTGCGTCTTCTAGCGAAACCTCTTTGCGATCAAAAATTTCCACAAATCGCCACTCGTTTTTTTCCAGTACGACGATGACGGTTCCTTTTTGGATGACCTCCGATGCGAGGGTGTATTGCCCGGCTGTGTGCACATTTGCATCGAA
>Ga0326597_10001052_pt1 | contig 45898 bp, 31 predicted proteins | sample RVTome_12_FD_203789 | JGI IMG/M metagenome (GOLD analysis project Ga0326597, IMG submission 203789) | Soil microbial communities from uranium-contaminated site in the Upper Colorado River Basin, Wyoming, United States - RVT100D185 | ecosystem: Environmental > Terrestrial > Soil > Contaminated >...
TTCAACCCAACTTGCCGGAGTTGAACGCCGACGTGGGCGCCTTGGACATTGTGGCCGCCGTGGATGCGGTGAAGGAGTTGGCCTATGCGATCAGCGGTCCGTGCCCCTGCCCGTCGCAGGCGACCTGCAACGCTTTGGCGTGTGCGACGCCGGGAACCTGCACCGGCTCGGCCCTTCCCGGGCTTGGGACCGGGGCCATGTGCGTGCTGACGTGCACCGGCGGCGACAATGCGGGCGAGCCGTGCATCAACGACACGCATTGCCCGGGCGGCGGAACCTGTGGGAACGGCTCCTGCCGCGACCGCTGCGGCCGATGCTCGCCGCCGTAGCGAAGTCGGTGAAGGAGCGGGATGGTGGACTCGACGGTCAGCGGAACCACCCGTGAGCGGTTCCGCGATATGGTCAGCACCGCGCACAGTAGACGATTTCAGGCCTTCGTTAGGCCTGTTCGGATCGGCATGGACGCCCATCGAATCATAAGTACTTGGAAGGGAAATACACGCCCTACGTAGGAGAGAAACTGATTATGCCTAACACGATGAAAACCGTGCTTTGTATTCTCACATGCGCGGCGCTATTAACGCCCAGCCAGGCAACTGCGGCCGGCGGACCGGTAGCATCGAACACCACTTACCATTATTACTACTTCAAGGAACGAAAGCCGCTGACCCTAGACGCCGCACGAGTTGCAGTATTCTCGAGCGACGCGGCCAATCGCGGCGGGGTTGCGGCGATTGGAGAGGTCGATCCCAGCCTCGACGTGACCTCTGTCGCTCCGATGGTCATTCGCGGCTGGTCGTTCATCTCCACGATTCCCGAGGCACGGACCGCCCAACGGGTTGAAGAATCAGTCCGCCGCGTTGCCGGCGCTGCCGTTGCCGGCTTCGTTTCTCCTGTTTTCTTCGGCACCGACGGCGGTCCGGTGGTGATTACGCCGCACATCTTGTTGGGGTTCCACCCGCACGTGGACCGGGCACGGGCGGAAGCGATTCTGGGCGAATCGAAAGCGGGCGTGATTGTCGATCGCGATTGGGGCAACATGCGCGGGGCCTATCGATTGCGCAGCAACCAAGCCGACGGATTCGCCGTGCTGGAGGCCGCCAACGCCCTGGCCCGAAGACCCGAAGTGCGCTTCGCAGAGCCGGATGTAATCTTTACTGGACGTGGAGGACTGATTCCTAACGATACTTTCTTCGGACTTGTCTGGGGCATCCACAACACCGGGCAAGACGGCGGAACGCCGGACATGGACATGGATGGCCCGGAAGCATGGGACGTCACCATCGGCGACCCGTCGATCAAGGTGGTCATCATCGACACGGGTGTCGAACAGACCCACCCAGACATCAACCAGTTACCCGGAATCGACACGACGGCCGAGGCGCCGGGAACCGGAGGCGGTCCGGTCAACGAATGCGATAATCACGGGACGGCGGTGGCCGGGTGCGTCTCCGCGACGATCAACAATAATTTGGGAACCGTGGGCATCGCCCCCAACTGCAAGTCCGTATCGGCGCGACCCTTCATCAGCAATGTCCCCTGCGACGGCGGCTGGGACTCCATTGCAAGTTGGACTGTAGACGCCCTCGTATTCGCGGAGTCGATCGGAGCTAAGGTAACTAATAACAGCAACTTCTACGGTTTCGAATCCGCTTCAATCGAGGTCAAATACGAGCAGACGCGGGCCAATGGGATGGTGCATTTCGCCAGTGCAAACAACAACAACCAGTCCTCTAGTACTTATCCGGCTTCGCTACCGGGCGTGAACTCTGTGGCCGCCCTTGAGCGCCACGGCGCCCGGGCTTCGTTCAGCAATTACGGTCCGGATCTGTTCATTTCCGCACCGGGGGAGGACGTCCTAACCACAGATCGAACGGGGTTCGACGGTTGGGTGGCTGGTGACTACGTTTTCGCTAACGGCACGTCGTTCGCCTCACCGTATACCGCTGGGGTTGCGGCGTTGGTCCTCTCACTCAACCCGGATCGGCCGGCGTGGGCGGTTGAGAACATCCTGGCGGGGACGGCCGTCAATCTAGGAGTTCCAGGCTGGGATAGCAACTACGGCTGAGGGTTTGTCAACGCGCATGGGGCCGTGCTAGCCGCCGCGGACACCTGTAACGATCTCGGGCCCCCGGACTGCAACTCCAACGGCGTGTTGGACAGTTGCGATCTCTTCGAGGGTGCCAGTACGGACTGCAACGCGAACGGGATTCCGGACGACTGCGAGAGTACCGCCGATTGCCAACCAAACGGCTTCACCGACATCTGCGACATCTTTGAAGGAATCTCGAAAGATTGCAACGGCAACGGAATTCCCGACGAATGCGAGCCTTCTCCCGATCCCGATTGCAACGGTAACGGGGTTTTCGACTCGTGCGATAACCAAATTGTGGGAAGTTTGACCGGGGACCTCCCCGCCGTACTTGGGTTCGCAGATATTTCGGGTACCGGGACGGCTCTCAACTTCGAGGACGACGTGAGGGCGACGGTAATCATGCCCTTTGTCAGTGCGGCGTTCGATACTCCAAGGGTTCGCGTGTCCAACAACGGCGGGATTGGGTTTGGGCCCGCTCTCAACTTGGCCAATCCCAACGATCCGCTACCCAGTCCAGATGCTTTCGAAGGCAATGAAGCATTGCTCCCATTTTGGGATGATTTCGACGGGACGACGGGCAACGTTTACTACGCGACGGTGGGTTCGATACCGACGCGAACTTTCATTGTCGAGTGGAAAGATCGCCCGCATTTTGCAGGCGACGCGGTGCTTGATGGGGACGAGGCTACTTTCCAAGTTCATATCTTTGAAACTCCCGTGGGCGGTATCGTGGCCCAATACCTTTACGCCGACACGAACTTCCTCAACGTAAACTTCGACGACGGCCGGTCGGCAACCGTGGGGTACCAGCACAGCGTGACCAATGCGATCCAATGGTCGTACAACACCGCTGGAGCGGTCACGTCCGGGATGGTCATCTCCCTCCTGGCGGGTGACTTGAACAGCAACGGGGTTCCCGACGGGTGCGATCCGCCGAGCGCTTCGTGGAACGCCGACGCCCTCAGCCCTGAACGAACCACGCGGTCCTTGCGGTTCAGGTTGCCACCGCCGGCCTCGGCGACGGCTACGCCAGGGCAGTTCGCCATTAAGGTGACGATGGTCGACCTGCAACATCCGGTTCCGGCCAACTTGCCGACCAAGCCGCCCAAGGACTTCACCACCTTCGACACGAGGTTGAACGGGGTGTGCTCCGGCGGCTCCCTCCCGGGGCACCACTGCGACGACGACGGCGACTGCGGGGGCGGCACGTGTTCCAGTTTGGCCGCGTGTACCGCCACGGGAAATACGGCCGCGTGGTCGGCGGGTGAGGACACCACGCCCGACGCCGCGGGAGGCTTCCAGGGCGGATGCGCCCGTTGGGTCGGTCGGCCCGGCACGTTCATGGAATCGCAAGGCCCGCCGGCGAGCGGACCCTTCCGTGCGGCCAGATTGCAGTGCACGCCGTTCTACTTCGATTGGGTAACGGAGACGGCGGGTGGAACCATCGCCGTGGTGGGCGCGGAGATCGCTCCCAGCTCGGAGTACAGCGTTCAGGCGTTCGGGTCCTCGTGCAAGGGTGCGGAAGATGGTTGCTCGGATGTATCCCCAGCGGTGACGATGTTCACCCGCCGTTTCGGCGACGCGGCGTCTCCGTGGGTTCCACCGAATCCTTCGGGTCAGCCCAACTCGATCGACGTGGCGCAGTTGGTTGCCAAGTTCAAGGGGGCGACCACGGCCTCGCTGGTCAAAGCGGTCACGCAGCTTCAACCCAACTTGCCGGAGTTGAACGCCGACGTGGGCGCCTTGGACATTGTGGCCGCCGTGGATGCGGTGAAGGAGTTGGCCTATGCGATCAGCGGTCCGTGCCCCTGCCCGTCGCAGGCGACCTGTAACGCACTGGCGTGTGCGACGCCGGGGACGTGCACCGGTTCGGCCCTTCCCGGGCTTGGGACCGGGGCCATGTGCGTGAAGACGTGCACCGGCGGCGCCAATGGGGGCGAGCCGTGCATCAACAACACGCATTGCGACAGCGGAACCTGCGGCGCCGGCTTCTGCCGGGACCGTTGCGGCCGATGCTCGCCGCCGTAGCGAAGTCGGTGCCCAATGCCCGAGATGGAATGAATACGACGGGGCAGGACGGCACCCCCTTCTGCCGTGCGGTCGCCGGCTCGGAAATCACGCTCGATGTCGCCGCACCAACGGACTATCGCGAGGGGCGCGTTCTCTTTCGCCGTCCTTGGGCGGTGTATTCGAAGAGCCTCGTTGGTTGGACCACGGTTGTTTCGCGCTCCACCACGATCGTGTCTTCCAGGCCCAGGTCGTTTCCGGATTTGCGCTTTTTGATGACCTTTCCATGCTCGTCGAATTCCAGATCGGCCTGGGCGGTGTAGGACTTGGAGAGGTCAACGAGGGCCTTGCGGAAATCCTCTTTGTTGATCGTGGTGAGGGCGCGGACGGATTCGACGACCTCGTCGATGTAGCGGGTGAAGACGTCGCGGCGCTTGGAGTAGTCGGAGCGAGTGCGCTTGCGCTTGAGCAGCGTCGCCAGGCGGCGGCCGCATTCCGCAATGGCGAGCTTGACCTCTTTGCGGATTTCGTCGTAGTCGGCGATCGCCTCCTTGCCTTCGGAGATAAACGGCACCCAGACGCTGGCCATGTGAATGAGGATCACCATCGGGGCGCGGGGCAAGGCGCTGCTCGACTGCGACAGGCCGTAGTTGTTCCATTTCGTTTCCACGACGGACTTGAACAGGCAGCAAGAGCTTTGCTGATAAAGCAGCGGCACGCGGTTGGCGTAGCGGATGACACGAGATGACACTTCCTCGTCGCCCTTGCTGTTGCCCGTCGCGGCCTCCAAACCCTCATCTTGCCGATCATCGTGCTTGTCCATCCCCAGCTCGCCGCCGTAGGCAAGACCGACTTCGATCTGAAAGGGGTTTCCCCGATAAACCGCGGGGGGGCGGGTGCTGGCCGTATAGAACTCGGCCTTGATACCCTTGAGAAGCCCCGCGAGGATGGCCCCCGCGCCCATGGGGGCGAGGCAATCGGTCGAGGGGGCTTTGAGCTTGGCCGCCTGCAGGGCTTGATACAGCTTCTCCGCGACGGGCGGTGTCACGGCGTTGACCCAGGTCGCCGGCGTGACGCCCGCGGCGGCGCACACTTGCTTGGCGACGGCGGGACTGACCCGCGAGAACTCGGATGAAAGGAACGCCCCGAGTTTCTTGGCCCCGGTCTCCTTGAGCATCTTCATCAGCGTGCCCAACTCGATGCCGTAGGGGTGCGGCTTGATCTCCGTGGTCTCGGCGGGCATCTCTTCGGTGCCGCGCGGGAACTCCGTCGCGGCGGCGTCGGGCGGATGGTAAACGAAGCGGGCGTGCGGATTAGCGATTGCAGTTAGCTCAAGGTATTCCTCGACGCTTTGGCGCCCTCGGTTGTAACCCGCTTCAAGTTCGATCGTGACTTCGGTCCCGTGCGGCCAATCCACGTCGATGGTCTGCTCGTCGATGATGTCGGGACGGTTCTTCTTGGTGTCGATGGCCAAGTTGTAGAGATGGGCCTGAGCGCGCGATCTCGTTCGACTGACAATTCGCACGGGTTTGCCCGTGGTGATGAGGCCGTACATCCCCGCGGCGCTGATGCCGATACCTTGCTGCCCACGGGACATCTTCAAGCGATGAAACTTCGATCCGTACAGCAATTTCCCGAAGACGTTGGGGATCTGTTGCTTGACGATGCCCGGGCCGTTGTCGCGGACGGTGACGCGAAAGCGCTCGGCGTCGGTCTGCTTGATGGTGATTTCGAGGTCGGGGAGGATGCCGCCTTCCTCGCAGGCGTCGAGGCTATTATCGACGGCTTCCTTGACCGTGGTGAGAAGCGCCTTTCGTTTGTTGTCGAATCCGAGCAGGTGGCGGTTCTTAGCGAAAAACTCGGAGACGGAAATTTCCCGCTGCTGCTCGGCGAGCATCTCTGCGGTGGCGCCGCGCCGAGGGGCAGAGGCCGCTCGTCCGGGCTTACGGTGTACGGAGTCGCGTTTCTTCCTGTGCGAACGAGGAGGGCGAACCGGCGCATCCGGAGGAAAGGCGAGAGCTAACTGATCCGTCGAACGCGGCTTGGGCAAAGTCGAGACTTCTTCGGCCATCCGTGGCGCCTTAGTCACCAAACGCGTGATTCAACTCCGCGTGTATGATACCTGTACAGAGGGGGCGGGCAATCAGCCCGACCCATCTAGAAAGGGGCAACTGGACGATTCGGGGGAACCTGCGGCGGTTTACCCTATTAAGAAACGGGTTCAGCCGCAAACTCCCCAACCTGCGGGCTGCGGTGTCGCTTTACGTCGTGTGGTATGACTGGGTAAAACGGCAGACGACGCTTGGAACCACCCCAGCCTGCGCTATGGGGTTGGCTTCAAAAGCGTGGAGTATAGACTGCTTTATTCCGGCGTATTCGGAGTGTTGCTAAGCCGCCTATTGAGCTGTATAATAACCTAAAGAAAGGGAATTCTAGCCGTTTCAGGGATGAGCCGATAAAATTGGGTCGCCTTGGTTCTGGCGATCCTCTAAGTTGGGCAGACCTAGAATGGCACTCGAACGCGAAATTCAGACCTACCAAAAAGAGCTGCAAAATCTTTTGCAGCATGAAGGCAAGTTCGTTCTCATACATGAGAGTGATATCGCCGGGTTTTTTGAAACCTACGAAGACGCGATCAAGGCCGGATACGAGAAATACGGACTCCAACCATTTCTCGTAAAAAGGGTTCAGGCGGTCGAGCAGATTCAGTATTTCACTCGCGACCTCATAGAATGCCACATTTAACACTTCAGGTTTCGCCCCTAGGTCCGCTGCTTGATTTGTTCGTCGGTGCAAGCCTTCCTCGATTGGCGGCGCTAAAACAAGCTGGCCAACCAATACCTAATCCTGTGCCAATTAGAGGACTAATTGATACTGGCGCAAGCTGTTCCTGCATCAATAGAGAAGATTTAGCGCCCCTTGGACTCCCGCCAACCGGAAGGGTTCCGATTCAGACTCCGTCAACAGAAGATGGCACGCACGAATGCGATCAATACGATGTTCAGGTTTTCATTCTTCATTCGCCAACGATGAACCATCTCCGAATTCCTTTGTTACCCATAGTAGCCGCGAACCTCTCGAAGCACGGATACCAAGCCTTAATCGGTCGGGACGTACTGGCTCGTTGCCTCTTTGTTTATGATGGTGTAGCTAACGTTTTTTCTCTTGCCTTCTAATCTCGTTTTGCAAATTAGGACACTACCGTGTGGTGAACTGCGCCGACGGCGAATGGCTCAGACGGTGTGTAGTTTTTCCGCTGGCGTTCAGCGTCGAATAGGTTACAATGCCGGGCTAACGCGGCTAGCGCGATCAACGACCATAACTCTTTGTGTTTACGAAAGTTATGCCCGCCCAAAGCGGCGGGCGAGCGCGAATATGCCTCAAGGGCCGATCACGAACTGGCGAATCGCCGCGACCCGTCATAGGGGTTCCGGGCTGGAGGAGGTGCTGGATTGCCTACGTACGACCAAGCCGGAGCTTGTCCGCAGTTGGTTCCAGCAACTCCGACTTACTTCCATTTCAGCCGGGCTGCTTGAAATAATGGCCCCCAACGCTGCGCAAGTCCGTTACCTGGAAGCTCACTGCCGGCCGGCATTCACCGAAGCCGCCCAAGCAACGACAGGCCGCCTTTTGTCGGTCACGTTCACGGTCCTGAAGGGGGAGCAGACGAAGAACAACCTGACAAGCCCAGACCGCCGTGCGGCGTTAGACCCCGCCCATACGCTCGACCGGTTCATGACCGGCCCAGGCAATCAACTCGCTCATTCCACGGCGGTGGCAGTCGCGGAGCGGCCCGGCGGGGCCTATAATCCGTTCTACGTTTACGGAGCCGCCGGACTTGGAAAAACACACTTGTTACAGGGCATCGTCCACGCCGCGTTGGGCGGCAAAGTGCAATGCCTTTACGTATCGTGTCGCACGTTTGTTAACGATGCGATTCAGGCGATGGAGGATGGGCGGAGAAGCGAGCTCCGCGAACGGTATGGTACGGTCGCTCTGCTCGCGGTCGACGACGCACACCTGCTTGCCGGGCGCGAACGAAGCGAGGAAGAGTTCTTCCATGTTCTGAACCTGTTGTTGGGCTCGCAACGACAGGTCGTGCTGGCCGCCGAGCGCCCGCCGTTGGAGCTTCTGGGCCTTCAGGAGCGCCTGGCGAGTCGTTTAAGCGCCGGCCTTGTGGTGGCCCTCGAAGCTCCTTGCCTGGAGACACGGATGGCCATTGTTCGAGACAAGGCGAGGCTCCTGGCGATCGACTTACCGGAAAAGGTTGTCTGCCTGGTTGCGACGCGATTTAAGAGAAATATCCGTCAACTCGCCGAGGCCCTCGTGCGAATTGATGCTCTCAGCGAATTTGAGTCCAGCCCCATCACGCTTGATCTGGCGACCCGGGCGATTGCGCCGGGCTCTCCGGCCTTCACTGGAAAGAATAGGGTAAGTCCATGAAGATCGAAAATCGTGTGATTCCGGTGCGATCCCCTGTTGGTCCCTGCGTCTCAATCCCATCCGTCGCGGTGCGCGTTGCCCGGCACGCAGATGGGGCAGCGATCGTAACAACGTTCCTCACAGGTATCGCACGATCCGCACCCCACTTTTTGCCGCGCAGCGTACGGCCCCCAAAGTGGTTACGTTCGATTCCGATCATAATTTGAACCGATTTCACTCCCCTTATTAATACGATTATGTTAAGATCAAAAACAATAGGTCCTAGTCGCCTGCGGGAAACCTGTGAGAGGAAGAGACTCGTATGAAACTTAGATTTAATCGCGAAGAAGCGGCGGAAGCGTTGTCGGCCGTGTGTGCCGTGGCGGCCGTCCGTACACCGAAAGAAATACTGAAATGTGTACGCGTGGAAGCTTTGCCCGACGCTCTGCTTCTGTCGGCCACCGATCTCGAGATCGGTTTGCGTGTCGCGGTCACGCAGGTGGAGGTTGACGAACCGGGTGAGACCCTGGTCGTGGCGGATACGCTGGCGAGGATCGTTCGCGAGTGCTCCGACGAAGTTCTTGTTGCCGATACCAAGGCGAGCGAACTGCACATTCGAGGCGCGGGAAGTCATTTTCAGATCATCACCCAGGCCCCGGCGGATTTCCCGCCCGTCCCGACGCTTGAGGCCGAGCCGGACTTCACGATTGAGAACGGCCTGTTGCGGCGGATGATCGAGTGGACGGTCTTTGCGTCGGCGCGGGAGAGTACGCGGTACGCTATCAACGGCGTTCTTTGGGAAGTATCGGGGAAAGATCTAGTCATGGCCGCTACGGATGGACGGCGCTTATCCGTGGCCAAAGGCAAATTGGCGAGTTGTCGTACGAAGTCGGTCCCCAACGCTATCGTTCCCGGCAAGGCGTTATCGCTTTTCAGCCGCCTCCCCGGCGACTCCGAGGCCGGCGTCGCGGTCAAGGTGAGCACAAACCAAATGCTGCTAAGAGTCGGGAGGGCGGTCATCAGTACGAACCTGGTAGAGGGACATTTCCCGAAATACCAGGATGTGATCCCTGCCGACTGCGATCGAACGGTCGAGTTGAACACCGCGGAGTTCCACAGCGCCCTGAAACGAGCGTCACTGCTCACGAATGAAGAGTCCAAGGGGGTCCGCCTGTCCTTCGAGGACGGGTGTTTGACGCTCTCCAGCCGCGCTCCCGAGCAAGGCGAGGCGACTATATCCTTGCCGGTGGCGTACAAAGGAGAACCGATCGCCATCGGCTTTAATCCCGTGTTTCTGACGGACGTTCTCCGCGTAACCAACACGGACGAGATCACGTTCGCATTCAAGGAGCCCAACCGGCCCGGCGTGTTACGAATGGGCGACGCGTTCACCCACGTGGTCATGCCGGTGAATTTGTCATCCGCGTGATGCGACGGGGTATTTATGAAAACGGATCGTCGCCTTCATTGGGTAACGGCCAATCGGACCCCGCGCGGCACGATGTCGCCGATCGGTAAGATGCTTGGCGGCCTGGTGCAAGGCACATGGCGGCGCGACGGCGAACAACGAGTGCAACTGGCGTCCGTTGTCGCTCATTGCGTCGATCAGGAATTCCGGCGGCATTGTCGGATGGGCGATGTGCAGAATGGACTGCTTGCCGTGGAGGTCGATGAGCCGGGCTTGATTAGCATCATGCGAGCACAATGGGCGGCGAAGATCGAGGCGGCGTTTCGCAAGCAAGGCGCCAAGACGGGTGTACGAAGAGTCCTTTTCAAGTTCGGACGCAGCGGCGATCGGATTCCCCTTGGTGCCGGCGGAGTGAGCGATAAACATGGGTGAGACGATGACGATGGAGCGGCGGTACGACGAATCGAGCATCACGGTGCTCGAGGGGCTGGCGGCCGTCCAGAAGAACCCGGGAATGTACATCGGCGGCGTCGGCTCGGCCGGGTTGCACCACCTCGCTTACGAGGTGATCGACAATGCCGTCGATGAGGCGCTGGAAGGGTATTGCGATTCCATCCTCGTTCGACTCAATGCCGATGGGAGCTGTACGGTCGTGGACAACGGCCGCGGAATCCCCGTCGGGCCTTTGGCGCATGAGAATCCCAAGCTGAACGGCAGAGCAGCCCTCGAAGTGGTCATGACCGTGCTCAATTCAGGTGGGAAGTTCGACCGCCAGAGCTACAAGGTTTCCGGCGGACTGCACGGCTTGGGAGTCAGCGTGGTCAACGCCCTGAGCGAGTGGTTGGAGGTGGAAGTCAACCGCGAGGGGATGCAACACACGATGGCGTTCGAACGCGGTGCGATGACCCAGGAGCTGCGGACCCAGCCCGGATCGTCGAAGACGGGCACCAGCGTGAAGTTCCGGCCCGACCCCGCGGTGTTCCAGGAAGCCGAATTCAAATACGAAATTCTCCAGACGCGCCTCCGCGAGTTGGCCTACCTCAACAGCCGCCTGCGCATTCGCCTGGTCGACGAAACCACGGGGAGGGAATGCGAATACTACTACGAAGAAGGCCTGGTGGATTTCTGCGTGCATCTGGCCGGCGGCGCGGAGTGTTTGCACAAAGACCCCATATTCATTCGCGGCGAGGATGAATCGATCGGTATCAGTTGCCAGATTGTTCTTCTGTTTACCGACAGCTACACCGAGAACATCCTGTGTTTCGCCAATAACATTCACAACGTACACGGCGGGACGCACATGTCCGCGATGAAGACCTCCGTCTCCCGCGTGGCGAGCAACTACGCCAAGAAGAACAATCTCATTAAGGGGAACACCGCTGTAACGGGTGATGACTGGCGCGAGGGACTGACGGCCATCGTGTCGGTGAAACTGCGCGAGCCGAAATTCGAAGCCCAGACCAAGGTCAAGCTCCTTAACCCCGAGGTGGAGACCTTCCTCCAACAAGTATTGAATGAACGCCTCGGCAATTACTTCGAGGAGCATCCCGCGGACGCCAAGCGGATCGTCCAGAAGGGTGTCCAAGCGGCACAGGCCAGGGAGGCGGCACGGCGGGCAAGGGACCTTTCGCGGAAGAGCGCTCTAAGCGGCGGTGGACTACCGGGTAAACTGTGGGACTGCCGTAGCAAGGACGCTGATTCGACGGAACTGTACCTGGTGGAGGGCGACTCGGCCGGGGGGATCGCCAAGCAAGGCCGGGACTCGTTCACCCAGGCCATTCTTCCCCTGAAAGGCAAAATCCTCAATGTGGAAAAGGCGCGGGTGGACAAAATGCTCGCCCACGACGAAATCACCAAGCTGATCTCGGCCGTGGGGTGCGGGATCGGCAAGGAGGAATTCGACCTTAGCAAATGCCGCTACGGCAAGATCATCATCATGACCGACGCCGACGTGGATGGTTCGCACATTCGCACGCTGCTGCTGACCTTCTTGTTTCGCCACATGCGGCCGCTGATGGAGGCGGGAAAGATATTCGTCGCCCAGCCGCCGCTGTATCAAGTTAAGAAAAGCAAAAACGTGGAATACGTGCTCGACGACCGCACGCTCAACCGCAAGCTCGCGGAACTGGGGCTCGTGGGCACGGCCCTGCTGGTGCGGCAGGAAGGGCAAGGAGAGCGGGTTATCGAGGGCGAGCCGCTGCGTTTGCTGGTGACACAACTTGACACTCTTGAAGCGCAGACGCGGATCCTGGCCCGCCGCGGGATCGCCTTTGCCGACCTGGTTCAGCGATATCGCCACCCCAAGCACGGGTTGCCTAAGATTTTGGCCTGCATTTTCCGACCGAATGAGACCGAGCCGCGTCGGGAATACCTCTTCGACGAGCAGGGCCTGGCCGAGTTGCGCCGCAAAGAGTCAGTGGACGGCGCGATGGTCGAGGTGATGGAAGCACGCCACGTCCTACTGTCGCATTCCGACAACGGCGGTGAGGCCGACCAGCCCACCCATCGCATCGTCCGTTATCAACTGCCCGAATGCCGCGCACTGGACGCCGTGCTCGCCTCGATCGAATCCGCCGGGCTGTCGGTGGACGATCTGTTTCTGGTTCGTGAGGAACTGGTGACCGGCGAGCTGCCGCCGGCCAAGTTCCTGCTCCGCGACGGCGGCGGCGAGTTCACGGAGTTGGACAATCTCCTGGCCGTCGCTCCCGGCGTGCGCGACCTAGGCCGCAAGGGCCTGGGGATCAAGCGCTTCAAGGGCCTCGGCGAGATGAACTCCGACGAGCTGTGGGAAACCACCATGGACCGCGAGAAGCGCACCTTGCTTCGGGTGATCATCTCCGACGACCAGAATGATTTGGAGCAGGCCGACCTCGACGCCCGCGAGGCCGACCGCATCTTCCGCCTCCTCATGGGCGACAACGTCGAAGACCGCCGCCGCTTCATCGAAGACAACGCGGTGAACGTGAAAAACCTGGACGTTTAGTGGGCCGGTTTGAAGGAATCGCGAAGCTCATTCATCTCGGTTGTAAGCTCCTTGAAAGTAGCCGAATCTGCTCGTATTGCTTCCTGAAGTTCGTTCTCGCTCCAAAACTCAACCGCGCCGATATTTCCGACGACTACAAGCCCCGGCGATTCATGCCTTTTCGGTCTCCCAACCCGGGGCTGAGGCTTGTCGCGCTTCTTGGATTCTAATGGCGGAAGCCGAAGCCACGCACGAACAGCGGACGGCAGCAATAGACGCCAATTCTCTCTGATCGTGGCGTCCACGTAACGACAAGCGAGAAGTCGGAAAAAAATCTGCGCCCTTCCGAGTTGAGTAGGAGTGAGGTGATCCAGGTCCACTTCAACCAGCACCTTCTTCGCGTCTTCAAGTAGTCGTCGCTCCGTCAGCATCGGCCAACGGTCTGCAGGGTACATGGACACTCCACCGCGTCCAACCAGGCAGAGTACTACAGCGAACGGAGGCTGGGCGTCCCCAAAGACCCTCCCCCGAAACTCCGACGGGATCGTCACCCGTCCGGATTCGTCTGGGGCGACGTACGAAATCCCGATTCCTTCCGGGATGAGCGTAGTTTTGCCGGGACTCAGATCCATGCTGGCGAATATTACCGGAAAAATATACATCGTTTATAGTCTTTTTCAAGGTTTTCTAGTGGTCATGGCGGAAAAATCCGATAAATTGTCTTGACAGCCACAACATGTTGTTGTACGATGCAAGCATCCCACAAGCCGCTGTGCTTGTCGGGCTTTTGCGTGGGCGTATACTCGACGATCCGTGTTAACGGAGAAGCGAGGAACGGGAGGGTAGTGCGCGATGGATGCAAGCAACAACCGCGGACTTCTTGTAAGTCAGGTCGGAACCACCGAGTTGATCTTGGGTCTCTTGGCAGCCGTGGGCGAGAAGCTCCGCGGGCGAACGGGGAGCACACCCGACGTGGGGACGATACCCGTTCGCCTGCTTTGTAATGTCCTTCACCAGCTCAAGGCTGAATCGTCTGACTTTCGCGACGAGCTAAAGTATCTCGATTTTCGTAGCGCCGGCGATAATTCGAGCTCGAACACTCTTGAGCGCATCCTATTCGCGGGCGGCACATGGGGTCTTCATTACGTGCAGAATCCAGCGCTGGTGGCGATCGCGGTACCATCGTCCCAGGCGCGGAAGCGGCTTCAGGATTTCGAGGCCAACTTCGGGGCGGTGGCCAAAGAGCGACTCGACCAAATAGCGGAAGAGGTTACGGGTCGGCTGTGCGAAACGTGCCAAGTCGTAGCTTGATGATGTAGTCACTGCTTGTGGATAAGAGAACCGGGTATGATCCCCCTCGCGGAACTGCTTGGCTCGGTTCTAGGTCGGCGCCTACCCCCTCTCTTGAAATCCAAGATAGGAAAGGTCGATAACAAAATAATCCGGGATGCAGTTTGGGGAATGATCGAAGTCGAGGCTCACGAAGCCTTGCTGATCGACACCCCGCTGTTCCAGCGCCTGAGGGGAATATTTCAAACTGGGTTCACGTACCTTGTGTACCCGTGCGCCGTACACTCGCGATTCGAGCACTCGCTGGGGTGTCTTCACCTTGCTGGCCGCACAGTTGATCGGCTGGGTCGCGATTCTTGTTTGCAAATAGATGAGGCAGTTCGAGTGACGGTTCGTTTAGCGGCGCTCCTTCACGATATCACACATTGCATTTTCAGCCATGTCTCTGAGCCGCTTTACGAACGCGATCCGCGCGTCGAGGCCGCGCGTGCAGAAATCGTAGGACTCTTCCCGCCGAACGACGACACCGAAGTTGGGGCTGCGGAGGCTGTGACTTTCAGCCTGATCACATCGGCGCGATTTGCCGAGTTCCTCGAAGAGATGCGGTGCATCGTTGGCAAAGACAGACTTCCTCCCGAGGTCTCGCCCACGGATATCGCCCGGCTCATCGTGGGTCTGGCGCCGGAGAAATACCAGGACCGTTTGTACCTGGCCCAAATCATTAATGGACCGTTTGATGTAGACAAGCTTGACTATCAAGCGCGAGATGGGTACTTCACCGGCGTCACGATGCCGGTAGACCTTGACCGTCTGCTGGCGAGCCTTTGCGTCGGGAAACGCAAAAATCAACAGGTGTTAGCGGTGGATCACCGGGGAATTGCACCGCTCGAGCAGCTCCTTTTCAACCGAATGTTGCTCTACGATTCCGTCTATCATCACCACAAGATCAGAGCCGTGGTGCAACTCTTCCGACGAGCCGCGGAACGCGACAAGACTCTCACACTGGATTGGCTCATAGATCATGATGAGTATGACTTCATTGGCGGGGCTAGGCAGAGCGTCGCTTTGCGAGAACTCGTCACGCGGCTGCGCGCCAGAGACCTGCCGCATCGAGCCGTGGTAATACACCCTGCAACTGTTAATGACGACACGCCCGAGTGGCGTCATCGAATTGCGCAATACGTAGCAGAGAGCGACCCCTTCGATCGCGAGGCGTCAAAAAAGTGGTTGGATGGCATTACGGAATCAATCAAGCAGGAGTTGCCGAGCGAGTTGCAAGATTCGTTCTACTTGGATGTGCCGAAGCCGCCGAAATTCCAAAGAATCCAGAACACGACTTACGTCAAGCTCGCAGATGACCACCTTGTGAATCTGGATGAGATCTTTAAGATCACGTCCGCCCAGAACTCGTATGCGCAGCAGGCAAAGTACCGTATGTACGTATTCGCGGAGAGAGGGTCTGAACTCAAAGTGGCCGCGGCGGCGTTCAAAGCGTTTTCTTCTCGTGATCTCCACCTAAACGGGGAGGCATTCCGTCTCGCAAAGCTTCGACCAGAAGACGTCGGAATTGAAGCGGGCAAGATAATCCCGGAGCGAAAACCAATGCACGGGTTACTTCCACGCTGACAGCCGTACCAGTAACACGCCTTTATTCTGCCGTGGTCAAATCCGTGCCAGCAGTGTAGCTGCGCGTTCGGCGAGACTCGTCATTCATGTCAACGGATTGATGGTCAATCCCGTCGCCAGTTTGGGAAAAAAGTACGTGCTTTTTTGGGGCATCAGGCCGCCGGTGGACTTTGAGAGGCCGGGAATACACTCGGGTGCCGCGTGGAAAGGGCATTCTCCCCGCCCCGCCGATCCAACCGGGCTATAATATGACGTGACTGGTGGTCGCGCAGACCGGTGCGAAAATCCGGGTGTAATGGAATGCCGCCACTGGGGTGCGACCGCCGGGATTTACAGGAGGAGCGGCGATGGTCATCGAATTGAACAAAGAGGAATTCGACCTTCTTAGGGGGCTGGTGGATGCCCGCGTTCGCGAACTGGGGCCCGAAATCCACCACACCCACTCTCGGGACTTTCGCGATTCACTGGAGCGAACGCGCGAGGTCCTCGCTCAACTGCTGGGGCGGCTGACCGAGGTTGCGGTGTGACGCACGCAGTGTGCGAAGGACCCATCTATTCCAGCGGGTTGATGGCCAGTCCCGTGGCCAGTTTGGGGTGGAAGTAGGTGCTCTTTTGCGGCATCAGGCCGCCGGATTCGGCCACGCTGCATAAGTGTGCCATAGGAGTGGCATTGACCAGTAGGGCGACGCCCGCGAACTGTCGAGCAGTCTGCTTGGCTTCGTCCAACGACTTCACATAGTGCACCGTCGGCGCAGCCCCAAGTTTTCGCGTCAGCAGTTCGTCGATTAAATAGCGGTGCAGATAGGCGTAGTCCAGTTGGTGCCAGGCCGGGGATTCGTTGGGTTCGAGCGTCGCGAGTTTCGCGCGGTCCGTGAACTTCAGCGGGGTTTCTTTTTCCGATCGTCCGTCCCACAGCACAACGTCCGCGCCGCGGCCCTCACCCCTACCCTCTCCTTGGGAGGGAGAGGGAGATTTCTTCCCAATCTTGGCAACGCCCGAAGACCACGCTACGGCCAGAGCTTCGGCGTCGATTCGCTCTAAGACGCGATAATACGGCAAGATCAGACAACCGGGATCGTCCATGCTGGCGAGCACGAACATGACGTAGTTGGCCGCGTGATCGTCGGACAGCTTTCCGCCGCGTTGCTCGCGAAGCCAGTCGCGATACATCAGCGCTGTGCCGTAGCGGTGATGACCGTCGGCGATGTAAACCTTGCGATTCTCCATCGCCGCGACGACGGATTGGACCACCTTGCGATCGGTGACCACCCATATCCGACTCTCCACGCCGTCGAGCGTCCCCACCGCATCGGCACGCTTCGCGGCCGTCTCGGCGAAGAGCGAACCGATTTCGTCTTGCGGATCGCAATACAATCCGAAGATGGCCGAAAGGTTGCACCGCGTGGCCTTCATCAGCGCCAGGCGATCTTCCTTGGGGCCGCCGAAGGTACGCTCGTGGGGGAGGATCGACCCTTCCGAGAAGGGCTCCAAACGCACCCGGGCGATGAACATCCGGCGGGTGTACTGCTTGCCGTCGTGCTCGAACTTCTGATGATAAACGTACAGGGCAGAAGCGGGGTCACGGACCAGAGTTCCGTCGCGAATCCAATCCCGCATCGTCCGCGCCGCACGCTCGTACACCTCCGCCGGGCCCGCGGACTTGGGCGGCAGGTGCGGCAGGTCGATGGCCACGATGTTGTGGTCACTGCGTGCCAGAAGTGCCTTCTTATCGGCTTCCTCCAGCACGTCATAGGGCGGGGCGAGCACGGCCGAAAGATCGCCGCCTACTCGTCGCAGGTCGTAGCGAATGGCGGAAAAAAGAGCGATTTCAGGCACGTTCGATTCCTCGGGCGATGCAGCCTCAGCAGGCCGGTTTGGTTTGCAGGATATCCGCACGGCTTCCGAGTCGCAAGGCATACCCGCGGCGCTCCTTTCCGTCGATCATTCCCCATCGAAGTGACGATAAACAGTAGGTCGAACGAGGAGCAACGCATGACGCCGATGGTGGTGATGAGCGGAGGGGGGATCAAAGGGGCGACGGCCGCGGGTCGATACGCCAAGGACCACGATCTGATTCTCATGCACGTCAACTACGGCCAGACCGCGGCCGCTCGGGAAATCAGCGCCCTGGAATCGCTCGCTGCGACTTTCCCCCATGCGAAAGTCCTGGGGATCGCCCTGCCGCACCTGATCCAACTTCGACGCAGTTCGGCGGAGACCGTGGCGCAGCTCGGCACGCGCGGAGCGGCGGGCGCGACTCGCAAGGATCCATCGCTGCCCGTGTCGCCGGCCGCGATTCGCGGGCTGATGCCCATGGTGCTTTCCGTTGCCGCGAACGGAGCCTTGAGCGTCGGCTCCAAGGCTGTCGTCGTGGGACTGACCCGGACGGGCGACGCAACGCACCTCGGACTGCCCGGTTTGGAGTCGGGCGCGGACCAGCGACGGGAATTCCTCCACGCCTACAACATCATGCTGGAAACCGCGCTTCGCCCACGGTCGCAGATGCGGATCGAGGCCCCGCTGATGGAACTCACTTACGCCGAGGTGATCCAACTCGCCGTCCGCTTCCGCGTGCCGCTGGAGAAGACCTGGACCTGCGACGACATCGGCCCGCAGCCTTGCGGACAATGCGATCCCTGCAAGGCCCGCAGCCGCGCCTTCTCCGACGCCTCCTTCGTCGACCCGGCCACGGCTCCGACAACGTCAACACTCGTCAGAAGTCCGGGTCTGGTCGGAGCTAGCGCTGCTCCTACAGCGCCGGCGTAGCGTGGCTTCGAGGTCAGGGAGGGCTTGCCTGCTCCGCGCGTTTCAAGACCCACACTCGATACGGTCCGATCGAAGGCGCCGGCTCGTAGTTCTCCAGCACGCGGGCCAGTCCCTCGTGACACGCATCGTCGCACCATGACTCGAACTCCGGGGCCGGGCGCTCGGGGGCCAAAAGTGCATAGGCTTTGCCGGCGCTCAGCTCGGAAAGGATTTCATTCATCTGCTCCGGCGATCGCGGGTAAGTGAAGCGTGAGGCCGGGCGGCGGCCGGCGTGAACATAAACGCCCGCGTCGTAGGCCCACACATAGATTCGCTCGCCCTCGGGAACCAGAGTTCGGACTTGGCTCCCGATGACCGCAAGGCGCTCCCGCTGCGCCGGCTCCTGGTCATAGGCGACGCGGGAGGAGGCCAGACCGAGTCTGTAGTGCTCCAATAGCGGGCGACCTAGGATCACCGCCGCCGTCAGGGCGACGAGCACCCATGCGGCGCGATACCCTTTATCGAGCCGCCGGTAGACCTCCTCCAAGTGAAACAACCCCATCGCGGCGAGGAGAATCATGGGCGGGAAGGTCGCCTGCCAATAGCGCATCGAAAGGCTGGGACCCATCAGGGCCAGATCGGCCGCGACGATCCACCATAGCACCAGCGCCGCCAACGACGCTCGTGCTACGCGATTGGCACTGCCAGTCGAAACCGTAACCACGATGCCCACCAAAGAGAGCCATAATGGAAGCTGCAATGGTTCCAACCCCCCGTGGAGCCGCGGCCACGATTGCAACGAACGGACCCACGCGTCCCAGGTCGCGAAGCCGCGATTGAACGTGACGATCGCGTCCCAGGCGGAACGATCCGTCCCCTGCCGCGCGAGCAGAACGATGACCAGGGCAAGTCCCAAGGCAAAGCCGAGCCACGCGAACAGTGCGCTGACCAACCATCGTCGACCATGAAAATTCCTAATCACCAGCAGAACCAATGTGACGATGGTGATTGCGACCAGACCCGCGCCGCCGGTCTGTTTGACGCATGCAGCCGCGGACCAGAGCAATCCCGCGAGGATTCCGAACAAGAATCGGCGACCTGCAAACGAGGCGGAGACGGCGCAAAGCCAAAACGCACATGCCGCCAGCTCGAACATGGCACAGTAGAAATCAGGGTTGATCGACGGGGCGTCGTAGAGCCGCAACGTCGCCAGAAACGAAGCCAACACGGCCGTCCCGCGAGCGGCGGCGGGGCTGAGCAAGCGCCCGACCGCATACCAAAGCGGAATGATGCAAAGCAATGCGATCGCCGCGGGCAGCACCCACACCCCCAGTTGCCCGCCGGGTGAGAGGACGAGTCCCAGGGCGTTGAGCCACGCGACGCCCGGCGGCTTGTTCTCCCAGCAGTCTACGTAGAGCTTCCCGCCGTCGTACACGCACTGTCCGAGGGCAATGAGCTGATACTGGTCGTTACGCTGCTCGGCCCAGTACGAGCTCCAGGTTCCGACCGCAAGAAAACCAACCACCAATACCGCGGCGACGGCGTCCCACAACGTGTTGCCGGGCGGCGGACTCTCCAAAGCGGGCGGGGTCAGATCCGTCACGGTTATGTTCTTAGCGTCCATTGGTCCAATGCCAAGCTGCTGTCACTCTGCAATCGAGGCACTTCCTCCACGATACTCTACAGGGAACCCTTTAAAAGACAAAGGACACCGCTCATGTCACCCTAAGCCCGTCGTAGCCTGCCAAGGGTCTGCGAACGTAGATGCTTCGTCCCGCTGAATCGGGACCCAGCATGACATTCTGAGGGGGCTCTCATTTATTGCGAGTCCGTTGGGTCGAGATTGCGAATTCGAGCATGTTTTCCTAGAATCCGCGGCGTGTTTCGCTTTGAAGTTACGGCCAGTTCGGGATCGGCCCGGCGGGGCGTATTGACCACGCCGCACGGGGCGGTGCAGACACCGGCGTTCATGCCCGTGGGAACGGCCGGGTCGGTCAAAGGTGCCACCCCGGACCAGCTTCGCGGGACGGGCACGCAAATCATCCTTGCCAACACCTACCACCTCCAACTGCGCCCCACGGCCCGGGTCGTGCGGGAGTTGGGCGGCCTCCATCGCTTCATGGGTTGGGAAGGACCCATCCTCACCGACAGCGGCGGCTACCAGGTCTTCTCCCTCGGCGCCATCAACCGCATCACCGACGACGGCGTCGATTTCCGTTCGCACATCGACGGAGCGCCGATGCGTCTCGATCCCGGCATCGCCACGCGGGTGCAAAACGACCTCGGCGCGGACATCATTATGGTCTTTGACCAATGCCCGGCCCTGCCGTGCGACGCGGAGGCGATGGAGTCAGCCGTCGATCGAACCATCCGCTGGGCGAGGGTATGTAAGGAAGTTCACGCCCGCGACGATCAGGCCCTGTTCGGCATCGTCCAGGGCGGACTTGACCCCACCCTTCGGCAACGGTGCGCCGCGGCGCTGATTGAAATCACCTTTGACGGCTACGCCATCGGCGGTCTGTCGGTGGGCGAATCGCACGAGGAGATGACCGCCATCCTTCCACACATCACCGAGTGCTTGCCGCCCGATCGACCGCGGTATCTGATGGGCGTGGGGATGCCGCGGGACATCTTGGCCGCCGTGAACGCGGGCGTGGATCTGTTCGATTGCGTGTTGCCCACGCGCAATGGGCGTAACAGCTACGCCTTCACCGCCGCCGGTCCGCTGCGGATGCGAAACGAGGTTCATCGCCTTGACGCCGCCCCGCTCGAACCCGACTGCGACTGTGAGACCTGCCGCCGTTTCAGCCGCGCATACCTTCGCCACTTGTTCAACGCCGGCGAGATGCTCGGGCCGACCTTGACCTCCATCCACAACCTCCATTTCTACCAGCGGTTCATGGCCAGGATTCGCGAGTTGATTGGAGAGGGCAAACTGGCGACAATCACGGACGAGTACCCGATACTTTCACTGCCGTCCCCTCCCGGTGCGGCGGGATCGGATCGGCAGAAGGAGACCTCATGGACGTGTTGATGCTACTGATTGCGCAGACGACGGCTCCCACCGGCGGTTCGCAAGGCGCAATGGGCCTGTTCCCCATCGCCCTGATGCTGGGGCTGGTGGTCTTCATGTTGCTCAGCGCCCGCAGCCAAAAGAAACGCGAGCAGCGGGAGAAGGAAGCCATGTACTCGCGCATGACCAGGAACGACCGCGTCCTCACCATCGGCGGCATCATCGGCACGATCATGTCCGTCAAGGACAACGAGGTCGTCCTCAAGGTCGATGAGACCACCAACACCAAGATGACCTTCCTCAAGACTTCGGTGCAACGCATCCTCGCCGACGACCAAGCCTCCCCCTCGGACAAGCGGTGACCTCGTCGCGACCGTTGTAGTACTCCTCGATAAACTTCTTCTGATGTCGCGTGTAATCGGGCATAGCTCGTAGGCAGCCGCGAGACGCGCGTAGACTTCGGCGCAGGCAGCAGGGCGATAGGGTCATCCCTTGGCGGCAGACAATCTACGCGTCGAACAGCGCGAGGTAGCCGGTGTAGGAAAATCGCCGTCCGCGCCGTCGCCCGGTGGTTTCCTGTAAAACACCGATGCGAACGAGGTCCGAAAATAATTGGTCGATCGTCGGTTGAGATTTCCCAAGGGTTTCCCGCGCGAATTGTGTCGTGATGATCGGTTGTTCCACAAGCAAGTCGAGCAAGTTCAGAGCCATTCCGGACCGTCGCCCTAACTCAACGCGGAGTCGCGCGCGGTCGTACTCCAGAAGAGTAATGATGACTTTTGCACGGGCCGCCGCCTCTTCGGCGACCTGCGCTACGGCGGTGAGAAAGAAACTGATCCAACCCTCCCAATCCCCATCCGTGCGCACCGCCTGGAGGCGGTCGTAATACTCATCCCGGTGTACCTTGAAAAAATGAGAGAGATAAAGCAACGGCTCGGATAGCGCTTTCCGGGCCTTTAGGAGAAACGTAATCATCAGTCGACCCAATCGGCCGTTTCCGTCGAGGAACGGGTGGATGGTTTCAAACTGCGCGTGAGCCAGCCCGATTTCAATGAGCAGCGGCGTCGGCTTCGACTTGTTGAGGAACTTTTCGAGGTCGCTCATCGCCTGAGACATTTCGTCCGCCGGGGGCGGAACGTATCGAGCGTCGGCCGGGCTAGTCCCCCCGCTCCAATTCTGTGATCGCCGGAACTCGCCGGGCGTCTTCGTTCGATCGCCGCCGCGCGTGTCGGACATCAAAATCTTGTGGACTTCGCGGAGCAGACGAGTGCTGACCGGTAATTCCTCCAGTCGATGCAGCCCCGTTCGCAGGGCTTTGAGATAGTTGACGACCTCGCCAAGGTCGTTTGTTTGTGCCTCAGTCCCATCGGAAGCTTGGTATTCGAGCAACTCCGCGAGGGATGCCTGCGTCCCCTCGATCTGGCTGGAGAGCACCGCCTCCTGAGTAACGTACATGGTTACGAAGCGGTTCGGGTCCGGAACAAAAGATGAAATACTATCGAGTCGTCCGAGATTGCGCTCGGCCAGGGCGAGTTTCGATTGCAGACCTTCATCTACAAGCAGTGGAGGATCCGGCGGCAGCGGCTTAGGCATGAAGGCGCGGAACCCGCCGGGCTGCGTCACCCATTGGCCGGCACGATCGTTCGTTTTCTTCGCCGTGGTTTTCAATGCCGTCCCTAATATTAGCCAAAGGCTATTATAAGCTTCGGCACGAAATCTTATAATAGAGACTTCGCCCCACAAGGTCGCTTATTTAGTGACAGTTATCGGGCGTTCCAGAAGTGGGAATTGCCCTTAGAACGCGATTGCCTGGTACGTCCAAACAGACCCGCCGCCTGCGAAATACAGCAAGCGGCGGGTCCGGGTTGGCGCGTTACACCATCGTAAATGTCGTGAAGGCCGCTACGGCACGTTGTGTACAACGCTTTCCGGGTCCGTGGTCGAACTGTCGACCGACCCGACGTCCACGCCAGGGGCCGCGCCGCTGTCGACCGGTTTCGTTGGCTCGACGGGCATGGGTTCTACCAATATCGGCGGCTCCTCAACAAAAGGCACCCCGTAGTAGAGTTCATTTTCAACTGTGGACACGTCGCTCACAGCCGCCGCTCGAACGCCCAGGTTGGTCACCGCGTAAACCTTGTCGCCGATGAACACCCCGCGGGTAAACGATGAGCCCCAGTACCCGGCCTCATCGAACCGAGTGCTGATCCTCCCCATTTCCGTTAGTCCCTCGGTGGGAGTTGCGCTATACACGAACAATCCGTCAAATCCCTGTTGCTCAGGTGGTATTGGATCAATGATCTCGACCGGTTCATCGACGGGGGCGACATCCGTCCCACCCTCTGAACTTCCGGTGCCGCCGTCGCCGTCGATGAAGATCACATCACCATAGTAGGGATAGATGGAGACCGGCAAGGCCACCACCCCTCCTTCGGCAAAGTAGGTAAAGGCCTTGGGATCCCAGGTGGCCTCGGAGTACGCCCCCCCGGTGTCGCCGCCGATGATGACGTTGGACGAGCGCACCGGATTGGCGAAGTCGGTCACGTCGAAGATCGAAACTTGTACGCCCCAGTTGCCGGACTCGCCCGGCGGCGGGACATACTGCCCGACGGTGAGCAAGTGGTTCGTGTCCATCGGTACGACGAAGGTCGAGAACCCCGGCACTTCCAGTTCGCCTACGACGCGAGGGCCGGTCGGATCGGACAAGTCCAACGTGAACAGGGGGTCCGTCTGCCGGAAAGTGACCACGTATCCGCGGTCGCCCGCGAACCGGGCCGATTGCAGGGTCTCGCCGACGGCGATGTTTTCGACGCTGCCGACGACCCTAAGCGAACTGCCCTCAGGGCTGAGCACATGGACCTGATTCGACGACTCGGTCACGATTCCCCCGCCCGTTCCATCAAAAAACCAAGTGGGATCGATGGTTGTGGCCACCCGGAGGTTATCCATGTGCTCGCTCATGGAGTATTGGTTGAGGATTCGCCCTTGGACGGTCCCGGTCGCAATCGGTGTCGCGCCGCGGTTCGCGTAGGCGAACTTGTAAATGTCGGTATCGGTGCGGTTGTCGCCCTGCCAGTTATAATTGGTATCGGTAAGGTACATCGCTTGTAAGGACGAATAGATCAGCCCCGGCTCGGCCACTACGCCCAGCGCCGTGAACTGAGCGTCGTTGTCCACGTCGAGACTCACCAACGTCACCACGCCGAATCCGTCAGGATCGGTGGGGTGATAAAGTTCCCGCCAAGTGACCACCGTTCCCGCCGATTCGCTGCCGTCCGCGTTCACCTTGGTATAGGTCGGCAATAGCGTATTCACGTCCACCGTCGAGACGTCCATCTCCGGTCGGCCCATGAGGGGCATGACGTCAAAGTAGTAGTCCTGATAGTTGGCGACGACCATGTGCAACACGCCGTCGATCATCCGCGTCGCCGACTGCGTGCCGTCGAACTTGGTTTGCGAGAGCGCGATCGGGGCGGAGCGCGAGGTGACGTCGACGACGGTGACGATCGTGTGCGGCCTTTCGTAGACGAATTCATCGCCGCCGACGGGCGAGGCGATGGAGATCGACTCATCGGCGCTGATTTCAGTGCTTGTGGGTTCACTTTCTGAGAATGCGGCAACGTCAGTCTGACGGCCCTCGGCCGCAAGTCCTCCATCGGCGATGCCGCCGCCAAAATAGAAGTAGTACCCGCCGCCGGTGGTGATGGCAACGATCTTATCGCCGTGGAGGTAAAGGTCGCGGCCGTATCCCTCTAACGCCATCTCGCTAACCACGGCAATCTGATCGGAAGGCGTTGCCTGCACGATGCGAAGGATGCTGCCGTCGTTCACGCTGTCAATGATGTACAAGTAGGTGCCGTCGGTCTTGACCACATCGGCCTCATCGACGCCGACTTCTTGGATCGTCGTTCCGGAAAAGTCATCATCGGCAAGGGCCGGACTGGGTGGTGCTTCGGGCGCGGAATCGCCGGTCGCTCCGCCGTCCGCCGAATCCAACGGCGAAGTCCCTTCCAGGTTGCCGCGATCGAAGTCGAGGTAAGAGGAGTTCCGCAGATCGATCTGTCGCTTGAAATAAGCGGATAGTTCACTTTCGGATTCAAAAGCCTTTAATGCCGATGAACCCGTTTCCAACGGTTCGTCCGGTGGTTGCAACAGGTCCATAATCAGGTTGCAACCGGGCAGGGCCAAGGCCACGAACAACAGGCCAATCCGCTTGGCAGGGCAATACATGGCAGGAAACCTCCAAAAACTTAGAACTTAGCGGACGTTACACGCCCGTCGCGCTCCAATTATTCCGCGCATTTCAAGTATGCGTTACCCGAGTGCCCGGTCAAGGTAATTTCACATAGCGACGCTTTCCGTGATTTAGCGCAGTATCGGAATTCGTGCAGCACTCCGCCGGGCCTCGAAACGGGTCTCGCAGCCACAAGACCCCGCGGGCTTAGGCCCGCGGCCCACTATAAGAAGCCCGAGATTGCTCTAGGATGCGGTGATAAGTCGCACAATGTACGATTTCCCTTCAAATCATTGCCTCAAGCGTCGCCATTCCCTGATTCGGTTATATTTGTCCAAACGCCGCTGCTCGAAGGCCCTCCCGCGGAAAAACTGATCTGGCGTGGTATGAGCCCGGTCACGCCCAGTTGGTTCCTTCTTTCATCGCCTCCCGTTGCTCAATCGACGGTGCGTGTACCCCTGCGTGTTCACATCTTTGGAGGAAACGAGTCGGACACTCGACGCGACCAAGCGATATGTGGAGCGAACGGGGCACGCACCCCCACCCACTGCCCCTACGAGGTACAGCCGATCGGCCACGCATCCGATAAAGATGCGTATGAGCCGCCCAGCTCCGACCTCCCCAAACGCCGCCTGCGAACCCCCTGATCTTTCCTTTCCGCGTTGTCTGGTCGTGATGTACCACTATGTCCACGATCGGGACGCCCTGGCGCGACCCGGAGGACCGGGGATTCACGGCGGTCTCCGGGGGTTGACCGCTGTGGAATTCCGCACCCAGCTCGACCGGCTCCTCGCCGCGATGGAGCCGATCGACTGGCCGACGCTGTACGCGTGGATGGACGGTCGGACCGAAATCCCCGCGCGCTCGTTCTTACTGACTTTTGACGACGGTCTCGTGGATCACGCGGAGACGGTCCTCCCAATTTTAGAGGATCGCGGGTTGCGCGGGGTTTTTTTTGTCCCCGGTTCGGTGCTCGCCACCCATCGAATGCTCCCCGCCCATGCCATTCATCTGCTCCTGTCGGTCCTCGGCGAAGAAGCGTTGGAGCGAGAGTTACGGTTGTACCTGTCTGACCGCCGTGTCGAACGGTGGTGCCATTGGCTGGACCAACGGCCACCGGGCGATGACGTCGCCGCCGAGGCGATGTACCACTATGAGTCGCCCGCGCTCGCCCGCTTGAAGTACCTCCTGACCATGAAACTACCACTCGACCTTCGGGCAGCCGCCGTCGAGGAACTTTTCGAGCAACACGTCGGGTCGAGCACGCGATGGTCGAGGCACTGGTACCTGGGTTGGGACGACCTGGTGAAGATTCAATCCCTGGGCCACACCATCGGCGGCCATGGACACAGCCACGAGCCGTATGATCGTCTCCGTAACGACGAAATCCGTCACGACCTTTTGCAGAGCGCCGCCGTGCTTCGGGAAGGTCTCGGACCCGAAGTGCGACCCTTCTCCTACCCCTATGGATGTTACAATAACCAAGCCGTCGCAGCGTGCCGTGAGGCCGGGTTTGTGCATGGTTTCACGACCCACCGCGCCTGGGTGGAGCCTCACGCCGATCCGCTTCGACTGCCGCGTTTTGACGCCATCGATGTAAATGCCGTCCTCCGGGAGAAACAAGCGTGCCAACACGTTTGACTCCCTGCGCGGAGGTCGAGTCCCTAATCAGTCCGCGCGGGCTAAAGCCCGCGGCTCAGAGGAAAACAGACCTTTTGCGGCGGTTCATCGAGGCGTATTGGCTGCGACCGGAGAACGCCCTTTGGATGACGCTTCGTGGCGAAGCGCTGTCGTCCGTTCCGCTGCATCGTCCTTCGATCGACCTAAGCTGCGGCGACGGCGTTTTCAGCTTCCTGCACTGCGGCGGCAGGTTCGACCCGGCCTTCGACGTCTTTACATCCGTCGCGGGTTTGGATCGGCGGCAGAGCGAGAGGGGTGATATGTTCGACCACGTCCGCGACGACTATCGACCGCCGATCGTGTGCCGACCAACGGAGTCCATCGATGTGGGGACGGACTGCAAGTCCTCGATGCTCGCCAAGGCCGATCGACTACGCTTCTATGACCGCCTCGTCGAACATGACCACAACCACCCGTTGCCCTTCGGCGACGAAACTTTTGAGACCGTCTACTGCAATGCGGCGTACTGGGTGACCAACATCGACGAGTTTCTGTCGGAGATACGACGAATCACCCGCCCCGGCGGCACGATCATCCTCCAGGTGAAGCTCGAAAGCATGCGCCGATACACGTTGAGCGCCTATGAAGCGGCGCTGGGGCGGCGGTTTCTCGAAATCATCGGTCGCGGGCGGCTGGAGTGCTGGCCGACGCTCGCCGACCGGTCCACTTGGGAATCTCGTTTCGCCCGCGGTGGATTAACCATCAAGGGAGCAACTCCCTTCGTCACCGCCACCCACGCCCATTTGTGGGACATCGGCCTGCGACCAATCGCCCCTTTGTTAGTCCGAATGGCCAACGGTCTAACGCCTGCTACCCGAAACGCCATTAAGGCCGACTGGGTGGAGTTGTTTTGCGAATTGCTTGAACCGTTCTGTGATCCCGCGCTCGATTTGCTTCCCGCCGGTGACGAACCTGCTGAAATCCAGTATGTGCTGCAAGCCTATTAATCGGACTACCTCGGAAGGTTCCCAACGCGCTCCGTAGCAGGCCTCGGCGGCTTCCAGAACCGCGCAAGCTTCGGATTGGAGAGAATGGCGTCCTCCGTGAATCGCCGCTGTTCCTCTGGGGTCATATCACGCATTTTTTCGAGCAGCTCTTGCTGAATCTCATCCTTCATCTGAACGCAGTCAAACGCCTTCTTCGCCATGACTTCACCGACTCTTAAGATACCGATGCAATGAACTAACACAAGATTATGAAGCACCGAGACCGTCTTCCCCTACCCAATTCGGTTTCTGTACGGTAGGCTGTAGGAATGGCGAGTCCGTGGTTGGAGGAATTGAATCCGGCGCAGCGTCAGGCGGTGACGCACGGCGACGGGCCTCTGCTGATCGTCGCGGGGGCGGGGACCGGGAAAACCAAGACACTCGCCTGCCGCGTGGCTCAACTCATTGATCGCGGCGTCGCACCCGAGCGCATCCTGCTTCTGACTTTCACTCGCCGAGCGGCTGATGAAATGCTGACCCGCGCGGGTCGCCTGATCGGCGAGACCGGAGGGGTCAAGGTGTGGGGCGGGACTTTCCACGCGGTGGCCAACCGCTTATTGCGCATCCACGGATCAGCCGTGAATCTGCCTTCCGATTTCACGGTCATGGACGAAAGCGACTCCGCGGACCTGATGAACCTCATCCGCACCGATCTGGGCGTCGCCAAGACCGAGCGCCGATTTCCGCGCAAGAACACGCTCGTCAAAATCTATTCCCACACGGTCAACGCCCAACGACCGCTCCGCGAGGTCTTGGAGATCCATTTCCCGTGGTGCGGGGAGGACATCGAGGGCATTGCGCAGATTTTCGAGCGCTATGTCCGCCGCAAGCAAGAGCAGCACGTCTTGGACTACGATGACCTGCTGCTTTTTTGGAGTGCACTCTGCTCCACTCGGCGCGTCGGGGAAAAAGTCGCCGACCAGTTCGAGCACATCCTGGTCGACGAATACCAGGACACCAACACCCTTCAGGCCGAGATCCTCCGCGGGATGAGGAAGCGGCACAAAAACCTGACCGTCGTGGGCGACGACGCCCAGTCGATCTATTCCTTCCGGGCGGCCACGATTCGCAACATCCTGGATTTCCCCAGTCAGTTTCCCGGAACGACCGTCGTGACCCTGGAACAAAACTATCGCTCCACGCAACCGATTCTCGCGGCCTCCAACGCGGTGATGGCCCCGGCGCGGGAACGCTACACAAAAGAACTCTGGTCCACGCGGCGGTCCGAGGTCAAACCACAATTGGTGACTTGCCTGGACGAGGCCCGGCAGACCGACAATGTCTGCCAAAACATCCTCGCCCACCTTGAACAGGGTACGCCTTTGATGCGACAGGCAGTGCTGTTTCGAGCCGGGCACCACAGCGCGGTCCTGGAAGTCGAGCTGGCTCGCCGCAACATCCCCTTCCATAAGTTCGGCGGCCTGAAGTTCATCGAAGCCGCACACATCAAGGATATGCTCGCCTTCCTTCGGATTCTCGAAAACCCGTTCGACGAGATCAGTTGGTTCCGCGTGCTGCAATTGTTCGAGGGCGTCGGTCCGCGAACCGCGCAGCGCATCATGGACGCGCTGCAAGTGCGGCGACCCTCGCCGGCACCCGCTCCTCTCCAGGGAAAGGGGCGGGGCGAGGGTAGCCCGCTGGCCCGGCTATTGACGGCTCCGCCCACGATGCCGCCCGCCGCGCGAAAGATGCTCCAAGAACTCCGCGATGCCTTTGCCTATTGTCGGGGCATCGGTGACTCACCCTCGACGCTTCCCAAAGACGAGCCTCCACTTACGTTGCAGGTCGAGCGGGTTCGCAAGTTCTACGATCCGCTTTTTGAGCGGATCTATGAGAACCCGGCTGTTCGCTCGCGCGATCTCGATCAACTCGCTATGATCGCCACGCGCTATCGCTCGCGAGGCCGCTTTATCACCGACCTGACTCTCGACCCGCCGCGGGCCACCTCCGATCTCGCTCAACCGCCGTTCTTGGAAGAAGACTGGCTGACGCTCAGCACCATCCATTCGGCCAAGGGTTGCGAATGGAGCGTAGTGCACATCATTCACGCCGCCGACGGTATGATCCCCTCGGACATGGCCGTGCGTGATGAAGCGGGCGTCGATGAAGAACGCCGCTTGTTTTATGTGGCCATGACCCGCGCCAAGGACATGCTCTACGTTTACTTCCCGCTACGATATTACCACCGCCGCTACGGCCTGGGGGATGCCCACAACTACGCTCAGTTGACCCGCTTTCTACCTCCGCCGGCCTGTGCGCTCTTTGTCAAACAGTCCGTTCACGTCTCCGTGGAGGACGAAACGGCACTGGAACCATCCGGCGACTGCGCAACCTACGATCGCGTGAATCGTCTTTGGAGGGACTAGGCTCGACGCTTGCCGTTTTTCCTGCTCACGCGGTGTGACTCAGACCGTCCTGCCGCGGTTAAATCAGCCCGGCGAGGCTGGACAATCCCCGCGGGCAGGGCGCGGTTTGCAGCCCGAATTACTTCAACCTGTTGTGCGGTGTGGTCAGTCCCAGGGCACGTGACCGTGCTTATCGCTTACGTCGTCGGGATGGCGGGCATTGCGGCAGATCCGCCGGCCCTTGTGTCGAGGCAAGGCGTCATCGGCCAATACGACCGCCGGCCGAACCCTATAACGCGGACATTTGAGTGCGCTCCGGCTGCGGGTTGTATGGCGGACGGCACAGCGCCGGTGAACCGTAAAAAAACATTCAGCGCCGCGACCCGCTTGAACGGGGGCGTCGCCGAATGTTATCTCCCCCTCCTGAAAAAATCACACGTCGCCACGGCGTGCCTGGCACCCTCCCAATTCACATGCCGGCAGACGCCGAATTCGACCCAATGCGCACACCCAGACCGCATCGGCCTCGCCCCTCGCTCCTTCTAATCCCCCAACTCTTCGGAAGTGCCGGGTGGTCCGCGTGACCATCAACACCAACACTGAACCTATCAGTGGTCCGCATATTACCGAGACGCGTTCAAGGTTGTCAATCAAAAACTTCCTAAACTCACAAGTTTTTTTTGCCAAGCTACGGGTCGATTGCCCGTATAATATTCAGTGGAGCAGGCGTCCGCCCTTTTAACTCTGGTCTTACCTGATTAAAAGCGTGGAGTCTGTGAGTAACTCCGTTTCGAAGGGATCAATCGTTGCGCAGGCTGGTGGTATTGGCCAGGCCCGTGAAGCGGCGAGATCCGAGTCCTGCTTGCGACAATCCCTCGGGCCAGAGGCTCACGGATACGCCAAAGTCGTCTCGGGCCTCGTCGAGATCAAACGATAAGGCCCCGTACCACCGGGGGAATTTACGGATGACGGCAATCGTGAACTCCAGCGTGCGTCCCTGATCCAGGTCAAACAGCTCCCGAGCGGCAAGAGTATGTTTTTCGGTCATGCGATAGTTCATGTCGAAGCCGAGGAGATTGGATTCGGTCTTCTCAATAAACCTGTATCCGAGCAGATAACTGAATCGTGGCGTCCGTTCGACGGCGACGGACACGTTCAATATGTCGATCTGGGCGTCGTTTAGGTCGAAGTTCGACTCGGAAAGCAATGCCGTTCGGTCGTTGACACGCCAAATAGTCGAAGAGCTGACAAAATTGCGAGTGATGCTGTTTTCTGGGCGGCTGAAAGAAGTAAAGCCATTTGTTATTTCGTCGCCATCCGCGTCGTTAAACACTCCTATTTCCAGATCGTTTGTTAATACGTCAACGATCCGGCGGTTGTCGCCGGCCCCGCGTTTGGTTTGAAATCGCTGCCGAACGCCCACGGTTACACCGTCGGTCGCGTCGATCCCTTCCACCGTTTCATCAAAGAGGAACAGGTCGTCCTTGCTGATACTCGATTCCGACGTCCAGATGGTGAATTTAGGTTTGATGATGTGGCGGATGCCGTCCACATCGAACAAAGTGGACCGCGCGTTGGGATAGGTTTGGGTGAGATACATGCTCCCACGAAGGCCGACGAATCCGAAACCACGGGCGAGTCCGCCGTCGTAGGGCGAATCATCCCAGGCCGTGCCTCGTCCGGCGACAAAGGGCACCAATCGCCACGCACCGGCGTCAACCGGTAGCCCGACTTCTTGGCGGGTATCCGCGCGGAAAGTGGAGCCGGAGCTCAGGTCGGCGCCGTTTTGGAGGAATTCGCTGAAGGTCTGCTCCGCGGCACGATAGCGAACGATTCCAGCGCGGTTCTCGCTAAACCAGGTCGCCCCGTTGGCGAGCGATTCGCCGGCGAGGTGCAAGCTGAAATCCGGGAGCCGCTCCGTTTGAGTGTAGAAGTCGAGGATTCGAACCTGATAAGCCGCCGTAAAAGCCCAGTTGTCGCGCTGTTTCTTCATGTAGAGGATCGTTTCCTGCTCCTTGCCATTGTCGAACTCCGGCTCAAAGAACTCTTCGAGGAAGTTCCGATCGCTGATGTAGGACAACTCAAGGGAAATCTGCCAGTCGTCTTCGAGGTATTGGCGATGTCGAAACAGAAGCCGCCCGCGAATGTCGGGGTGGGATAGGTCTTCGCGATCGCTACCCAGCGAATCCTCACCGTCGTCGGAGATGAGATAACTCTTGAGGAGCCCGAAGTAGCGATCGCGCTCATAATCCGCATCGACGCCTAGGGCCGGACCGCGCTCGGAAAAATATTCCGATGCAAACGTCGCATGGAAGCCCTTCGGCGTTTCCAAGCCCAACAGGTTGAAGAGGTGCCACTTGGTTTCGAGCTCGAAACCGAAATCATCGCTGTACCCGGTACGCATGCTCTGGATCGCCGTCTCGCTGGTGTCCACGTCGCCGCGAACAAAGGGCCAGTAGGCGATGGCGTGTCCGCCCACGTTGAGTGAGGCGTCTTTGATCCGGAAGTTGCCCGCACGAATGCCCGCCTGCCCATCGCCCGGTTCGGAAGGCGTGCGGTTGATGAGGTCCACCCTTTTCGCGCCAATGTGGTAATGGGGGGTGTGAAACTCACTTGTGGTCAGGATGGCGTCTTGGGCGCTGAATTCGTTGACCGAGAGTTGCCGGATTTCCGCCGCCCGGACGTACAGGGGAATGTTCCGCTCCACGAGGGTCGTCCGTACCACCGCGTCGAGGATCAGGGCGCGGTCTTGCAGAAAATCGTAATAAAGCCGCGAGGCGCGAATGGCGTTGAGGCCCTGCGACGCTTGCACGTCGCCTTCGAGGTAAGCGGCCTCGACTTCCACATCACCCAGGCCGGTGGACATCAGTTGGCGATCGACGGCATCCGCGCGCTCTGTTGTTGCCGTGGGATCTCGCACCGGTTCGCCGCCCAGACCTGCGCGACTTGATTCCGGGGTGATGGGTGCGGTCTTTCGGGGTGGCAAGAAAATGACGACGGAATCGGCCCGGAGCTCCAGGTAGTCGCCGGTCCCCGGAACGCCTCGCGCCATATAGACGCCGCCGACCATGGTGATGACTTGCCGCCCGTCCTCGGCCGTGGACATGGAAAGCTCGCCGCGGGACTGGAAGTGGATGATCGGTTTCGGCGCAGGCTGGGCTTGTTTGGCGCCCAGCCCCGACGGGTCAAAAACGCCAAGCGATACGTCCTCGTCTTTACCGGGTACCTTTCCAGCGGCCAGCGCCAGTCGGATCGTGTTGCCCTCGCGGTAGACTTGGGTATCGGCCGAGGATTGCCTGGCTACGTCGTCGGCATGGGTGGCGATTTCGGCAAAGGTGCTGAGAGTGACGAACAGCGCGGGTCCGCTGGTCAATGTCCCGCCGATCTCATTGACCTCCGCATCGCGCCAAAGAAGGATCTGGAGGCGCCGATAGGGCTTCTTTTCGTACTGCCGATCCTCGATCCAGACCACAGCTTCTTTACTGCGAAGCACCGGTCCTTCCCGCTCACCGACGTTTAGGACGAAATCGCCAATGAAATGCAAGGCGTCGGTTCCGTCTGCATCTTTGAAGACATACACCAATTCACCGTTGAGCTTGACGGAGGAGTCGGAGATTCCGCTGGGAAGCAATGGTTGATCAACGCGGTCAGCTACCGGGACGGGTAGTTGCCCGTACGCGGCGGCACAGTGACAGCATAGTACGGCCAGCCGGGCGGTCCGTGGCTGCATGACCATTTAAGATTGGACCCTTGGGAGGGGTCAATTCCGGGACGGCGCGAAGGTTCCGCGCCCCTTCCGCCGCCGTCCTCGTGAAGCGGGGCAGTATAGGGGTTCGGCTAGGTGTGTCAAATGGGCTTCTATGGCCCTTGGGCGGGGGGGCAGTGGGGATGGCCCATGCCCTCCTCAACGCCGAGGACGGCCAAAAAAAGTTATCGGAGGTCTTCCCAATGGGCTGGGCCCGTGATAGAATTACGAATGCTCGAAAGCGAGTAGCGCGCTGTTTATCGGTTTTGCGGTCTTTTGGTAATCGGTTCGTGTTGCGCTCGCTTTGAAAAGTTTACTCGCCGTCCAACCCCCATTGGACGGTTCCCTAAGGCCCGGTCTACCCCACCGGGCCGCTTTTTTGTGCGTCCTGGCAATTGTGCCAACTCGCTTCTTCGCCGGCCGTCGGAGCCGGGCGTAACAATTCTTGGGGGCAGGTCCTTAGGGGAGTTCGCGCTTGCCAAGTTTGTCAGGCTCTAGGCTCAAGGCTTTTAGCGTACGATTTCCGTTCAAACTTTTCTCTAAACCGCCGCTCGGCCTTTCGGTTGTGATGGTGCAATCGGCGAGGCGTGAGGACGGCAACGTCCTATGATTGGTAGATGACCAAAACCGAGCCCGCGGGCGGCGAGTCCGATGGTCTGTATAGCCACGGGTAGTTGAGACTCGGCGTTTCAGCTTTTCGAAGTTATTTCGATCAAGCGTTGGACCGCTTCGCGGTATTTGTCCGCGGTCTTGGCGACGATTTCCGGCGGAAGATCGGGGCCGGGCGGGGTCTTGTTCCACTTGCCGGCCTCGACCAGCGTGGTGAGGTAGTTGCGGACGTACTGTTTGTCGAAGCTGTCTTGATCGCGCCCCGGTTGATAAGCGTCCGCCGGCCAGAAACGCGACGAGTCGGGCGTCAGTACTTCGTCGATCAAAAGGTACTCCCCCTCGCGAAGGCCCCACTCGAACTTGGTGTCGGCGATGATGATGCCTTTGCTCTTGGCATATTCCGCGGCGCGGTTGTAGACGTCGATGCTTCGCTGGCGCAGCAGCGTCATGCAAGGCTTGCCGACCAACTCGCAGGCCTGCTCGAACGAAATGTTCTCGTCGTGGCCCGACTCCTCCTTGGTCGCCGGGGTGAAGATCGGTTCGGGCAGTTTTTCGCACTGCCGCAGGCCCGGCGGAAGTTTCACGCCGCAGACGGCGCCCGTTTTGCGGTATTCGCTCCAACCCGAACCGGCCAGGTAGCCGCGGACGACGCACTCGATGGGCACGACCTTGGTTTTCTTGCAGCGCATGGTCCGGCCGCGAAGCTCGGCCAGGTGGGCCTCCAGACCACGCGGGGCGCGATCCTCAATGACCTCGATCAGATGATGCGGCACATCGGCGTCGAAGTAGGCGAACCAAAACCGAGAAATCTGCGTCAACAGCACTCCTTTGGACGGAATGGGTGTGGGCAGGACTACGTCGTAGGCGCTGATGCGGTCGGTGGCGACGAGGAGTATCTCGTCGCCCAGATCGTACACGTCCCGGACCTTCCCCCGCCGCAGGGGGTAGCCCGCGAACTGAGTCTCCGTAACCACCGTGGCCGATTCCGTCGCCATCATCAACCTCCCGCTCACTTTGGTGCTGGGATTATATTGGATTCCGCGACCTTGGAGCAGTACGCGGCGGCTGGCGGTCGGGTTTACCGCCGGCAAAATCCGTATCCTACCGGCTCGACGGCGTGGGGGCGGGTCGCCATAATGGCCCGCGGGCGAGGCGGCCAGAACGCGCTCGTTTGTTTGAGACGAATTTTCGTCGACCAGGCTTCCATGCTATCGTTTGCGGTTTACGCCAACGGGCAATTTGCCGAGAAAGTCAACCTGTCCGGCGCCTACGTCGTCGGCAGCGACGATGTACCCCTACGCGCTGATATCGCTTTCAAGAACGGCGTTGTAACCTGCAAAAAGCGTGCCGCCGGTCCGGCGGGACTGGCCTTGTTGTGGGAGGTGGCCGGGGCCGGGACCATCCTGCTCGAAACCATCCGCGTCCAAGAGCGTGACCAACCCTACGTCCTCCAAGTCGAACTCGCCCGCGGCCGGCTCATGCGCATCAATCACAAGCTCGAGGATTGGGGGCTGCTGGACTACGAAGGGGCCGAGGAGTTGGCCGTCAAAGTCGGCAAAGCGCGGGACCTGCTGATCCAGGCCCTCCAGGCGGACCAACCCGCCCGGGCGGCCGCTTTGGGCGACGAATCACTCAGCCTGGCCGTGCAGGCGAGCGAGGAGTTGAGTCAGTTTCACGCGTCGGCATTGCTCGGTCGGCGGAAGCAATCGGGCGGATTGGGTCGCCGCGTCTTCGGATGCTCGGTCCCTTTGGACAAGCCGTCGGAATTGGGCCGCAAGCGCCTCGCGGCGGCCTTCGATTTCGCCACTGTGCCCATCGTCTGGCGAGACATCGAACCGACCGAGCAGAACTTCAACTGGAAGCCGCTCGACGCTTGGGTCGAGGCCCTCGCCAAGCAACCCCTACCGATCCGCGGGTCGCCGCTGCTTTCCTTCAGCGAGAAGAACATCCCTGACTGGCTGTACATCTGGGAGCACGATTTCGACACCATCCGCGACCTCGCGTTTGAACACGTGCGGCGGGTGGTCAATCGTTACGGGCAGTACATTCAGACCTGGACGGTGGTCAGCGGGATTCACGCCAACAACTGCTTCACCTTCAGCTTCGAGCAGCTCATGGAGTTGACGCGGATGACCGCGGCGCTCACCAAGCAGCTCTCCCCGCGTGGGACGGCCATCCTGGAGTTGGTCGCGCCCTGGGGGGAATATTACGCCCGCAACCAGCGCACCATTCCGCCGCTACTCTACGCCGACATGGCCGTCCAGAGCGGCGTGGGTTTCGACGCCTTCGGGCTTCAGTTTCAATTCGGGCCTGCGATCGATGGGATGTACGTTCGGGACATGTTCCAGATTTCTTCCATGCTCGACGGGTTCGCCAAGCTCGGCAAGCCGCTGCACATCACCGGCGTCCAGACGCCCTCGGACACCGCCGCCGCACGATCCGAAACCGGCGACGAAGTGTTGGCCCTCGACGGCGGAACATGGCAAGGGCCTTGGAGCGAGGACGTTCAGGCCCGGTGGCTGCGAAGATTCATCGAGGTCGCTCTGAGCAAGCCCTTTGTGGAAACGGTTTCCTGGCGGGGGTTGGCCGATCATGGCCGACAAGAGGTCCCCCACGGGGGACTCCTCCGTGCCGACCTCGCCCCCAAGGCGGCGTACCAACAATTGCTCACCATTCGTTCGGAGCTTCTCGGCACGCCGCAGAAAACCGCCGGCGAGCCCGCGCACTAAAGGGCCGCGACCTTCGGGTCGCGCGAACGTCCGCGCCGGCGCTCGCAGGATCAGACCATGAACGACCCACTACCGACGGACAAGCGCCGCGTCTTTGATGCTGTCTGGACATCTCTGGTCGGGCTGGGCGTGATCCTCGCCATCACGGTGCTGCGCCATGGGGTAATAACGGGAACGCACCAGCCGGCATGGCCGGCGCCGGCGTCGTTGAACCCCAACACGGCGCCCTGGTGGGAATTGATGGTCCTGCCCGATATTGGGGAGACTTCCGCCCACAAGATCGTCGATTATAGGCTTGCCCACGCGGACGAAATGCCCGTCTTCAACGGTCCCGCCGACCTCGAACCCGTTCCCGGCATCGGTCCCAAGACGATCCAGCGCATCGCCCCCTACCTTCGGTTCAACGAATGACCGGCGTTCGGCCGATTGGGGTGGGTCAACGTGAACGCGCGTCCGTGGGGCTCTGAAACGCTCGCTTCCCACGGGCCGCGCCGAGATTCGCCGCGGGCCGAAAGCCGACGCGGATTCGACAACCCCACAAGCTCACCCTCGATTGTTTCGAGGCATTGCACTACTCGCCGTTCTTATTGATACGCGTCGTGACAGGAATTGCAGTTCGCTTCAAGCTTGGCAAACAACGAATTCATCTTGTCCTCATCGGCCTTGTCCTTCTTTTTCGCTTCCCCGGCGAGTTCCAAGGCCGTATCGCGCAGCTGACCCGCCCAAGTGCGATAGTCCTCTTTCTCATTGTGATAGGTGTTCACGTTGGCGAGTTCGGCCAGTGCTTCGGAGGTTAATTGAATCGTCCTGGGTCGATCCGGGTCTTTCTTTCCGGTGAGCGACGTCTGCAGCTGCTTGAACGCCAGCATCTGCCCCGTCATCAGCCCGTGCACCGACGCCACCGGCTTGTAAGGTCCCGCCACAGGCGCCGACGGAGCGCTGTCCGCCGTGGTCACCAGCGCCAGACACCAAGCGCACCCCGCGAACAGAACCACGGTCAACGCCATCCTGCGCACCATCATTGTCAAGCTCCCGGTCGAAAACGTCGCCATTTCTGATTCACTCTTTGGCGGCGTGATTATTCGGTGATCGGCGTCTGATGTCCAGTCGCCTCACCATGCACCCTGTTACGCCTCCGTTGCGCCGCCCTCGGGTAGGTTCAGCGTCCGATCCGTAATGTCATACGCTTCGCAGTACGCCGACAACATTCCGACGTAGGAGGTCGGGACTTCGCACGCCTTGTCCAACTCCAGGGCCGTTTGAACCGCGCGGATGCTCCGTTCATCCGGACCTTCGATCTCCACGAACAACCCCAGCCGCGCCGGTTCGTCGAGCTCGATCCTGCAACCGTCATGCTGCCAGCTCTCCCGACGCTTTTCATAGTGCAGAATCGGACCGAAGCCGAGCCTCTCCAACACCCGCGCCAGCCCCTCTCCATCCGTGACGCCGATCTCGATCTCCTCACGCGACTTCAACGCCGCAGCCAATCGCGGGCCTTTGAACGTAAAGGTAGCCCGCCCTCGCCTCCCGTCGGGCAATAGAAGCCAGCGCAGGCGCAACCCGCACCCTCGTTTACGCAGCATCCCGTCGGTGCGATCATAAATGCGGTTGGTCTCGACCACGGCCTCGATGAAGCGCGCCCCGACGTTTCTGAGCCGCTGCCGCACCGGCCCGTGCGACTCCACCCGCAACTTGATTTCAATCTCGACAGGCATCCCAAATCTCTAGTCGGCGATTGAAAATTCTTCGCCGCCTTACACGAGGATATTAACGAGTCGCCCCTTGGCCACAATCACCTTGCGAACGGCCTTCCCGCCGATGGCGGCCACAACCTTCGGATCGGCCAACGCCGCCGCCTCGACGCCCGCCTCATCCGCGTCCGCCGCCACCATCACCCGCGACTTGATCTTCCCCCCAACCTGCACCGCGATCTCAATCTGCTCGTCGCGGGCGAGGTTCTCCTCAAACGTCGGCCAGGCCTCGTACGCGAGGGTCCCCCCATGTCCCAACCGGGACCACAATTCCTCCGCCAAATGCGGGGCGAACGGGGCCAGCACAAGCACGAAGGGCTCCAACACCGCGCGAGATCGCTGCTTCAACGGCGTCATTACGTTTACAAAATCAAACATGGCCGCGATGGAAGTGTTGAACTTCAACGCTTCGATATCCTCCGTCACCCGCTTGATCGCCTTGTGCAACGCACGCAATGACGCGGCCTCCGGCGGGTCGTTCGTTATCGCCGGGCTAAGCTCCCCGTTCGACTCGTCCACGAACAACCGCCAGATTCGTTGACAGAGTTTGAACAGCCCCGGCACATCCCGCGTGTTCCACGGCTTGGACGTCTCCAACGGGCCCATGTACATCTCGTACAATCGAAACGTATCCGCCCCGTACTGAGCGATGATCTCATCCGGATTGACCACGTTTCGCAGCGCCTTGCTCATCTTGGCGACGATGCGTTCCACCGGCTCGTTGGTGCCCTTGAGCACGAACCGCTCCTCGCCGCGTTCCTCGACCGCGTCCGGCCCGACAATCATGCCCCGCCGCTCGCGATACGCGAAACTCTGGATCATTCCCTGGTTGAACAGCTTGCGAAACGGCTCGCGGGTGGAGACGAACCCCAGGTCGAAAAGCATTTTGTGCCAGAACCTGGCATACAGCAGGTGCAGCACGGCGTGCTCCGCCCCGCCGACGTAGAGGTCGATGGGCATCCAATATCGTTCCGCGGCCGGATCACAAAACCGATCGGAGTTGTTTGGATCGATAAACCGCAGGTAATACCAGCACGACCCCGCCCACTGCGGCATGGTGTTCACGTCGCGCCGGTACCGCCCGCCTCCGCGCGTCACGTTCACCCATTCTTTGGCCCGCGACAGCGGCGGTTCGGGCAGCGACGCCGCATCATCCGCCGAGGGAGTCGGCTTGAACTCCCTCATCGGCGGCAGTTCGACCGGCAACTCCTCGTCATCCAACGCGATCGTCTCTCCATCCTCCCCGTGCAATACGGGAAACGGTTCTCCCCAATACCGCTGCCGACTGAACAACCAGTCGCGCAGCTTGTAGTTCACCGTCGCCCGACCCAGGCCGTTCGCCTCCAACCAGGCCGTGATCTTCTTTTTCGCGTCTACGGTGGAGAGTCCGTTCAACGTACAGACCTTGCCCGCAACACTCGTGGTGACGCCGGACACCGGCGAGTTGACCGCCGTACTCTCCTCACAGAACGCCGCTCCCCAGGACTTCGGATGCTTCACATAGTGTTCGACCAGCCGATCCACTCCGACCCGATCGCGCAACTCGGCTACGGTTCTGTCACCAAGTCCATGCGACTTCCGCCTGTGCTCCGCGATGCTCTCCGCAAGCTCAGGCGCTTCCCTTGCCATCTGCTCAAACCCATCCGAGGTCGCCCGGTCGATCCGCGACGCCATCTCCGCGACTCGCTCCTCGATCCACGCCGCGGTCGGTTTCACCACCGCGATGATCGGCAGACCGAACGCGCACGCAAACTCAAAATCGCGCTCATCGCTTCCCGGAACGGCCATGATCGCCCCCGTCCCGTACCCCATCAGTACGTAATCCGCGATCCAGATCGGTATCCGCTCCCCGTTGACCGGATTGATCGCATAGGCCCCCGTAAAAACGCCGGTCTTTTCCTTGCTTTCCGTGGTGCGGGTCATATCCGACTTGCGCTTGGCCGTCTCCACGTACCGGACGACTTCCGCGCGAAACTCTGTCGTCGTGATTTTCTCGACCAGAGGATGCTCCGGCGCCAGCACCATGTAGGTCGCACCGAACAACGTATCGGTCCGCGTCGTATACACCCGAATGGGCGGTGTGCCACTGCTCTGTGAGCAGTGGTCCTTGGGAGCCACTGGTCCCGGCGCGCCGGGATCCGCCAGTGGAAACATAACTTCCGCCCCCACGCTCCTCCCCACCCAGTTCCGCTGCATCAGTTTGATCGGCTCAGGCCAGTCAAGCTCGTCCAAATCCTTGAGCAACCGCTCCGCATACTTGGTGATTCGCAGCATCCACTGACGAAGCGGCCTGCGGAAGACCGGGTGACTCCCCCTGTCACTCCGACCCTCGTTGTCCACTTCTTCGTTGGACAGCACCGTGCCAAGCGCCGGACACCAGTTGACCGGCACCTCGTCGATGTACGCCAGCCGCTGCCGATCAATTGCCTGCCGCTTCTCAGTCTTGGACAGTTTTGCCCATTCGCGACGACTCACATGTTTCGACCGCACGAGCCGCAGCGACGCATCCACGCCCCACCGCCCCGACTCCAACTCGGCCGCCAACTCCGCGATCGGCCTAGCCCGACCGATCACCATTCCGCCGTCCGCCCCGGTCCATTCGCACCACTCGTCGTACCAGCTCTCGAACATTCGCGCGAACATCCACTGCGTCCACCGGTAGTAGCCCGGATCGCACGTCGCCAGCTCCCGGCCCCAGTCGTAGGAGAAGCCGAACATCTTGAGCTGCCGCCGGTACATCTCGATGTTCTTCTGCGTGGTGACCGCCGGGTGGACGTTGGTCTCGATGGCGTACTGCTCCGCAGGCAGCCCGAAGGCGTCGAACCCCATGGGGTGCAACACATTGAACCCCCGCATCCGCTTGTACCGCGTCACAATGTCCGTCGCGCAATACCCGATGGGGTGCCCCACGTGCAGCCCCGCCCCGCTCGGATACGGGAACATGTCCAGGACGTAATACTTGGGCTTCGTGGTGTCGGCGCGGGGGTGGCCCGGATTGAGCGTCCGGAAGGTGGCGTGCTCTTCCCAATACCGCTGCCACTTCGCCTCGATCGCGGCGAAGTCATATCGACCGGGCTTTTTGTCCGAATCCATCGTCATCGTCCGCGCACTATATCAGAACCGCGACCGTGAGGGAGCGGTCAATCCGAACCCGACGCGCAAGCGACGGGTCGACGGAAGCCCCAAGTAGGATCCGCCGCGCGGACCAAACAGATTCGACGTCTCCCCCGTTATCCGATACACTCTCCACCCAAGCGCTGACGAGCACGCTCGGCGGTTGCCCTTCTTTGGAGTTACGCAAATGACGCCCGACTCTCCCGACGCCGATACCCAGTGGATTCAGCCCGCCTCCGATCCGCGCGAAATCGATCGACAACGCTTCCAACGTCCAAACGTCGCCGGCGCCAAACCCGAACGCATCGGCTCCTACAAAATCCTTGAAACCCTCGGCGAGGGCGGCATGGGCATCGTGTACCTCGCCGAGCAGAGCAAACCCATCCACCGCCGCGCGGCCCTCAAGATCATCAAGCTGGGCATGGACACCAAGCAGGTCATCGCCCGCTTCGAGACCGAGCGCGAGGCGCTGGCCTTGATGAATCATGTCAACGTCGCCAAGGTCCTCGACGCGGGAGCGACGGAGTCGGGCCGACCCTACTTCGTCATGGAGTATGTGCCCGGCATTCCGATTACCGAGCATTGCGATAAGCACCGACTCAGCACGGATGAGCGGCTGCGCTTATTCGTGGACGTGTGCCATGCGGTGCAACATGCCCACCAGAAGGGAATCATTCATCGCGACATCAAACCATCAAACGTGCTCGTTACGGTTCAGGACGACAAACCTGTCCCCAAGGTCATCGACTTCGGCGTGGCCAAGGCCACCCAGCATCGACTCACCGAACGCACGCTCTTTACCGAGCAGGGTCAACTCATCGGCACGCCCGGCTACATGAGTCCCGAGCAAGCCGAGATGACCGCCTTCGACATCGACACGCGGACGGACATCTATTCGCTGGGCGTGTTGCTCTATGAACTCCTCGTCGGGGCCATGCCCTTTGATACGAAATCTCTCCTGCAAGGCGGTCTCGCCGAAATCCAGCGCATCATTCGCGAAATCAATCCACCCAAGCCGAGTACGCGATTGAGCAACCTCCAATCCGAACCCAGAGCGCCAGCGACGGGCCAGCCTCCCCCCTTACTAAGGGGGGATAGAGGGGGGTCGCCGGTCCAATCCGAGCCGCGCCCATTAGGAAGCGGACCCGAGGCGTCTGCGGTGGCAAAGTCTCCGCTTCCTGACGGGCGCGGCTCCTCCATCGACGCCATCGCCCACCTCCGCCATACCGAACCTAAGACCCTCATCCGCCAAATCCGCGGCGACCTCGACTGGATCGTGATGAAGGCCATGGAAAAGGACCGCGCCCGCCGCTACGACACCGCCAACGGGCTGGCCCTGGAGATCATCAGACACCTCAAACACGAACCGGTCTTGGCGGGTCCACCCAGCGCCGGCTATCGCCTCCGTAAGTTCGTTCGACGCCACCGCGTCACGGTCGTCGCCTCGTCCGCCGTCATTCTGTCCCTCGCCGCGGGACTGGTGGGCACGAGCGTGATGTACGTCCAGGCCCTTCGGCAACGCGATCGCGCCCAAGAGGCTGAGCGTTTGACTCAGGAGAGCCTATCGGAGGCTGAGGAAGCGCGGAATGAGGCCGAACAGGTCACGCAATTCCTCACCGACACCCTCGCCGCTGCCGATCCCTCGAAGCAAGGCAGGGATGTAACCCTCCGCGAAGTTCTGGACCGGGCCTCCGAGAAGATTTCCCAGCAGTTCGCGGGTAAACCGCTCATCGAAGCCCGTCTTCAGAAAACGGTCGGCTTGACCTATGACAAGCTGGGCCTTTATGAGCGGGCGGAGGCGCATCTGGCGGATGCCGCGGCGACCTACCGGCGAGTATTGGGCGAACGGGACTCCCGTACGCTGGCGGCAACGAACACCTTGTCCGTTACCATTGGGAACCTTGGCAAGTACCCTGCAAGCGAGGCCGCTCATCGAAGCACGCTTGAAATTCAACGCCGCGTCCTGGGCGAGGATCATCCCGATACGCTCGCCTCGATGAGCAACCTGGCCAATGCGTTCAGAGAGCAGGGTCGCTACGACGAAGCGGAGGAGCTTCATCGAAAAACACTGGAAGCCCGCGGCCGCACCCTGCGCGAAGGGCATCCCGACACGCTCGCGTCGATGAACAACTTGGCCAATGTGCTGATGCACCAGGCCCGCTACGCCGAGACCGAGGAGCTTTACCGCAAAACACTGGATGTCCGCCGCCGCGTCCTGGGCGAGGAGCATCCAGACACCCTTGCGTCCATGAACAACCTCGGCAACGTGCTTCTTTTCCAAGCCCGCTGGTCCGACGCCGAGGAGCTGTACCAAAAAGCCCTGGAAATCAAAAGTCGCGTCCTGGGCGAGGAACATCCCGACACCCTTGCATCGATGAACAATCTGGGAAGTGCGGTTTACTACCAGGCCCGCTGGTCCGAGGCCGAAGTGCTTCATCGAAAAACGCTGGAGATCATGCGTCGCGTCCTGGGTATTGAGCATCCGGTCACGCTCGCGTCGATGGGCAACCTGGCCAACGTACTGATCGACCTGGACCGCTGCGCCGAGGCCGAGGAGCTTGCCCGACTAGCACTTGCGGTCTGGGAAAAAAGAGGGGACAGGACCCATGTATGGCGGTGGGTGACGGCCAGCGTCCTGGGAGACGCACTCCGGGGACTCGGTCGCTTCGCCGAAGCGGAGCCGCCTCTGCTGGAAGCATCTGACGCTCTCAAGGATCGCCAAGACGCATCGCCAACAGAGAAGCGGCGAGCGCTGGATCGCATTGCTCGACTCTACGAATCCTGGGGTGCCGCCGAACCGGGCAAGGGCTACGCCGAAAAGGCCGCCCAATGGCACGCCAAGTTAGAGGAAATGCCAATAGATCAAAACGTCGAAACTTCAAAAAACGAAAACGCGGAAACGCCAGATTAGGCCGCGGAACCCCTATAGGGATGCCGCCAATGCACGAAGAGCACACGGATCATCCAAACCCGTCGTCCGACTTACGAAATCGCGACACCATCTCCCAAGCACCCGCTCCCGACCGTGGACCTTCTCAAGGGTACTCACCCCCCAACACCATCGGCCCGTACAAAATTCTCGAAGTTCTCGGCGAAGGCGGCATGGGCGTCGTGTACCTCGCCGAGCAGGATAGGCC
>Ga0326597_10001053_pt1 | contig 45884 bp, 35 predicted proteins | sample RVTome_12_FD_203789 | JGI IMG/M metagenome (GOLD analysis project Ga0326597, IMG submission 203789) | Soil microbial communities from uranium-contaminated site in the Upper Colorado River Basin, Wyoming, United States - RVT100D185 | ecosystem: Environmental > Terrestrial > Soil > Contaminated >...
CTTGGGTTGGCGGAGCTGATCCACGAAATCCTGCATCTGCTGTGACGGCGGCGCGGTCATCTTGCTGACCACGTACATCACGATGAATCCGACGGGAATGCCGAACAGCCCGGCGGAAATATTGGCCACGCCGAACCACAGGTCCATGCCCAGGTAGCGCGTGCCCACCAGATAAATCATACACACCGCAAAGCCGGCGAACATGCCCCAGCAGGCACCTGGCGTGTTGGCGCGCTTCCACCACACCCCCAATACCAATGCCGGGAACAGGCCCGATGCCGCAATGGAGAAGGCCCAGGCCACCATGGACAGAATGTCCGCGGGCTTGGTGCTCGCCAACCAGGCGGCAAACACGGCCACGATGACCAGCAGCGTGCGCGCGATGACCAGCCGACGCTTGGTGTCCGCCATGGGGTTGACCATGCGGTAATAGATGTCGTGGCTCAGGGCATTGGCGATGGCCAGCAGCAGACCGTCCGCCGTGGACAGGGCCGCAGCCAGACCACCCGCCGCCACCAGACCCGAGATCACGTACGGCATCCCGGCAATTTCCGGTGTGGCGAGCACGACCACGTCACGGTTGATCCACAGTTCCGCCCACTGCAACAGGCCGTCACCGTTCATGTCAGTGATCTTCACCAGCCCGATCTCACCCCAGACGCGCACCCAGCGCGGCATATCGGTGATGGCATTGCCGATCAGGTTGGCCAGCACCTCATACTTTGCGAAGGCCGCATAGGCCGGCGCCGTGAAGTACAGCAAAAAGATGAAGAACAGGGACCACCCCACCGACTTGCGGGCTTCGCGCACGCTGGGCGTGGTGAAGTACCGCATCAGGATATGGGGCAATGCGGCCGTCCCCAGCATGAGACAGAATATCAGGGCGAAGAAGTTCAGCGGATTGTAGGTCGTGAACGGCAGCGCATGGGCCTTGGCAATGCCGTACTGCGCCTCGAATTCGCCGATCTGCTGGAGGATCGTGCCATAGGTCAACTGGGGAATCGGAATTCCCGTAATTGACGTGGACATGATAACCGCCGGAAGCATGTAGGCGATGATCAGGATGATGTACTGCGCCACCTGAGTCCAGGTCACGGCGCGCATACCGCCCAGCATGGAGCAGAGCAGAATCCCCAACAGCCCCACGAACACGGCGATGTGGAACGGAATGCCCAGGAAGCGCGAAGCGATGATCCCCGTCGCGTAAATCTGTGCCGTCACATACGTGAAGGAGCAGAAGAACAGCACGAGAATCCCGATCGAGCGGGCCACGTTGCCGCCGTGGCGGGTGCCCAGAAAGTCCGGCACGGTGTAGGAACCGAACTTGCGCAGGTACGGTGCCAACAACACAGCCACCAGCACATAGCCGCCCGTCCACCCCAGCACGAAGGCCAGGCCGTCATAACCGAGCAGATAGAGCGTACCGGCCATCCCCACGAAGGAGGCGCCGCTCATCCAGTCCGAGCCGGTGGCCATGCCGTTGAATACGGCCGGGACCATCCGTCCGGCGACGTAGTACTCGGTGACTTTTGAGGTGCGTGACAGAATGCCGATCACCGCGTAGACGGCGATCGTCATGAAGACAAACAGATAACCGATGATACGGTTCGGTACCCCGACTTGCTCCAGAATCCCCAGCACGATCACAAAGGCGATGAAGCCGCCCGTGTAGAATCCATAAATCTTGCCGAGGTTGTTCAGGAAATCTCCTTTTCCATTTGACATGGACAAACCCCCTTAGATGTCGAAGTGATGAAGTATCATTCCTCGGCGACGCCAAATTCCTCGTCGATACTGTTCTGCTTTTTCGCGAAGACGAAGATCAGGATCACGAATGCGATCAGCGATCCTTGTGACGCCATATAGAATCCAAGCGGGAACCCAATTATGACGATCTTGTTTAATGCGGTTACAAAGAAATGAATGAAGAAACTGAAGAAAAACCAAATGGCTAGCGTCCAGATCATCAACGATTTGGTACGCCTCCAATGCGCTTCAGCCTTTTCGGGAGTGACTCCGTTATCACCAGCCATAACCGATCACCTCCAAATTAGATTGCCTGCATACGCGTGGCCATCACCGAGCCATCGACGGCGGGGCGATGGGGCCGACACCGGGCGATGCATGAAGGTGCAGAATTCCCGGCCTCAAAACAAACGGAGGCGGAACCCCGCATAAATGGGATTGAAATCGGCATTGTTTCCCCCTTTTGGGACGAGCGACGCCGATGGCATCGGTTCGTCACAGTCTTGTCACCATCGACAGCGGGGTATTTGACCGAGCGGTCCCCCGTTGCCGGCGGCTTATCGCGACAAAGACATTTTCTGCCATAGCGCGATCGGTTAAGGTATGTAAAGAAAAATGCTGACAGGTATACCTGCCAAGGAAGGGGAAACGAGTGTTCCAACAGATGACATCCGCCCTGTGGCACTGGGCCGCGGCACCCCGCAAGATACGGGATGGCGCGGCGCTGGAGCAGTACCTGTCCGAACGCGGCGCATACATCGCCCAGGCCTCCACCTACAGTTATTGCCGCGCGCGCACGGGATTCATGGGGCCAAAGCTGTTCCACGAACAACCCTTTCTGGCGTCCCTGGAGATCACCCGTTGGGAGGCGCTGCATGCCGTGCTGGCCGATCTGTTCGTGATCTGCGAGGGCGTGCTGCGCCCCCTTGCGATTCAGACAGGCGACGGGCAGGGCCCCGCCGCGCTGCGCGAGGCGCTGCTGGCCCGCTACCGGGGGGCGTTGAATGCCCACGGCCCGGCGCCGCACCACCCCGAGGGCTGGGAGTTTGCGGTGGAGGCCCTGGGGCAGCGGTTGCGTCAGATGCAGTTGGCCGCCCCCCGCTCGCCGGATCTGGTGGGGGCTGCCTCGGGCAAGGTCATCTTCGACCATCTGCCCTTTCACGAGGACATGCTGCGCTTCGACGAGGAGATGGTGGTGAATTCCGTGCGCTTCCGCATCCTGCGCTTCTGGGAGGATCTGCACCGGCGGCTCGATGGGGCGGCGGTGACAGCCGACCTGCTGCGCGGGCCCCCTGGCCGTGCGCAGGCTCCCGGCCAGGGCGCACCCGTGGACAGCGGCAACACCAGTGTCGCGCATTCCGGCGACTGACGCGCCGCGTGACGAAGCGATGCTGGGTTTTCTGATCGGCTGGGGCTTGAGCCGCTGCGGTTCAACATGCTGTCGGTTCAGCAAGCTGTCGGCTCAAGAAACAAGGGAGAGCGCTGTCGGACAGGCAGTCGGGCTCACCGTTCCGTGCAGCACGGGCCTGCCGGGTCCGGCGCAAGGCAGGCCATCCGGCATCCCGGCCCGCATGCTACCCCTCCCAGCGCCAATCGCGGACTTCCGGCATGTCCTCGCCGTGCTCGATGATATACGCCTTGTGCTCGACCAGGCGGTCGCGCATGGCCTGGTGCACGTAGGCCGCCTTTGCCGCCAGGCGCGGCACGCGCGCCACCACATCCTGCACCAGGTGAAAGCGGTCCAGGTCGTTGAGCACAACCATGTCGAAGGGCGTGGTCGTGGTGCCCTCCTCCTTGTAGCCTCGCACATGCAGATTGGCATGATTGGTGCGCCGGTAGGCGAGCCGGTGAATCAGCCAGGGGTAGCCATGGTAGGCAAACACGATCGGCTTATCGCGGGTGAACAGCAGATCGAATTCCCGATCCGGCATGCCGTGCGGGTGCTCGCTCTGCGGCTGCAGCTTCATGAGGTTGACCACGTTGATCACGCGCACCTTCAACTCCGGCACGAATTGCCGCAGCATGGAGACCGCGGCCAGTGTCTCCAGCGTGGGTACATCCCCGCAGCACGCCATTACCACATCCGGCTCGTCACCCCGATCCGAGCTGGCCCATTCCCAGATGCCGATTCCGGCACTGCAATGCTTGAGCGCGGCATCCATGTCCAGGAACTGCAGCGCAGGCTGTTTGCCGGCCACGATCACGTTGACGTAGTTGCGGCTGCGCAGACAGTGATCGGTGACGGATAGCAGCGTGTTGGCATCCGGCGGCAGATACACACGGATCACATCAGCCTTCTTGTTCACCACATGGTCGATGAAGCCGGGGTCCTGGTGGGAGAATCCGTTGTGATCCTGCCGCCACACATGGGACGTGAGCAGGTAGTTGAGCGAGGCAATGGGTACGCGCCAGGGTATTTCGTCGCGGGTCGCCTTCAGCCACTTGGCGTGCTGGTTGAACATGGAGTCCACAATGTGGATGAACGCCTCGTAGCAGGAGAACAGTCCGTGGCGCCCGGTGAGCAGATACCCCTCCAGCCAGCCCTGGCAGGTCGTCTCGCTGAGAATCTCCATCACGCGCCCGGCGGGGTCCAGATATTCGTCATCCGGCAGCCGTTCGGCCAGCCAGGTCCGCGGACTCACGTTCAGCACCGCGCCCAGCCGGTTGGACGCCGTCTCGTCCGGACCGAACAGGCGGAAATTCCGCGTCTCCAAATTCCGCCGCATGACCTCGGCCAGGAAGTTGCCCATCACGCGCGTGGCCTCCGCCTCCACGGTACCCGGCGCGGGCACATCCACCGCGAAGGCGCGGAAGTCCGGTAGCTGGAGCCCGCGCAGCAACATGCCGCCATTGGCATGGGGCGTGGCGCCCATGCGGCGCTCGCCTTGCGGCGCCAGCGCCGCCAACTCCGGCCGCAGGGCGCCGTCGGCATCGAAGAGTTCCTCCGGGCGATAGCTGCGTAGCCAATCCTCGAGCTGCTTGAGCAGTTCGGGGTGTTGGGCCAGTCCGGCCAGCGGCACCTGATGCGAGCGCCAACTGCCCTCGGCCTTCTTCCCATTCACCTCCTTGGGTCCCGTCCACCCCTTGGGGCTGCGCAAGACGATCATCGGCCAACGCGGCCGGGCCACATCGCTGCCGTTCCGTGCCTTGGCCTGGATATCGCGTATCTCTGCCACGATGGCGTCCAGCGTGGTGGCCATGGCCTCGTGCATCAACTCGGGCACATCGCCTTCAACGAAATAGGGATGGTACCCGTAGCCCACCAGCAGGCTCTCCAGTTCCCCGCGGGGAATGCGCGCGAGGATGGTTGGATTGGCGATCTTGTAGCCGTTGAGGTGCAGGATCGGCAGCACGGCGCCATCGGTGGCCGGATTGAGGAACTTGTTGGAGTGCCATGCCGCGGCCAGCGGCCCCGTCTCCGCTTCTCCATCCCCCACGACACAGGCCACCAGCAGGTCCGGATTGTCAAAGGCCGCGCCATAGGCATGGGACAGCGCATAGCCCAGCTCGCCGCCCTCGTGAATGGAGCCGGGCGTCTCGGGCGCCACGTGGCTGGGGATGCCGCCAGGGAAGGAGAATTGTCGGAAGAGCATGCGCATGCCCTCGGCATCCTGGCTGATGCTGTGATAGTGCTCGCTGTAGCTCCCCTCCAGGTATGTGTTTGCGACGAGTGCCGGGCCACCGTGACCCGGCCCGGCGACGTAGAGCATGTTCAGCTCGTTCCGGCGGATGATGCGGTTGAGGTGCACGTATATGAAATTGAGACCCGGCGTCGTGCCCCAGTGTCCCAGCAACCGGGGCTTGACGTGGGCAAGCTGCAACGGCTCGCGCAGCAATGGATTGTCCAGCAGGTAGATCTGTCCCACGGAGAGGTAGTTGGCTGCACGCCAGTAGGCGTGCATGGTCTCCAGCTCATGTGCGGAGAGCGTAGCGGTCATGACGGTTTCCTTGGGTGGATCGGTTTCAGGATACGCCGGTGAGACAGCGTGCCGTATCCCAGGCAATCATGCGTTCCTCGTCGCTGGGCATCACCCAGGCATGCAATGCAGCGGTGGCGTCACTGATGCGGGTGGGCCCGCCGTCGGCGGCGGCATTGCGCGCCTCGTCCATCCGCAGGCCGCACCAGGCCAGCGGCCCGCCGATGCGCGCCCGAATCTCCGGTAGATGCTCCCCCACGCCGCCGGTGAACAGAATGGCGTCGGCCCCGCCCAGCGCGGCCAGATTCGCGCCGACCGCCTTGCGCACGCGATAGCAATACAGCGCCACCGCCAGGCGCGCGCGTGGATCGTCCGCCTCGTGGGCCAAGAGCTCGCGCAGGTCGCCGGAGCGGCCAGAGACACCCATGAGCCCACTTTCCTCATTGAGCAGCCGCTCGACCGCTGCCGGGCTGAGCCCCTCTCGCTCGGCGAGGAACGCCGGCAGCGCGGGGTCCACATCGCCGCTGCGGGTGGCCATCAACAGCCCCTCCAGCGGGGTGAAGCCCATCGAAGTATCCATCGAGCGCCCACCCTGCACTGCCGTGGCCGAACAGCCGGCACCCAGGTGCAGCACGATAAGCCGTGCATCAGGGAGCGCGCCGGTCAGTTCACCATAGCGCTCCACGACGGAACGGCAGGAGGTTCCGTGGAAGCCATAGCGCCGGATGCCGTGACGCTCCGCCAGCGCCCAGGGCAGGCCATACGTCTGCGCGACCTGTGGCAGGTGCGCATGAAAGGCCGTGTCGAATACAGCCACATGGGGCAGCGCCTCATCCAGCGCGGCCTGTACGGCGCCCAGCCCCGCCAGCGCCGGACCGTTGTGTAGCGGTGCCAGCGCCCGGAGCGCCTCCAGATGCGCCAATACGTCATCGTCAATGCGCGCGGGCTTCTGGAAGCGTGCCCCGCCATGGACGAACCGGTGACCGACAGCTTCAATGCTCCCCAGGGTTGCCGCATGCGCCGCGAGCCTGTCCAGGAGCAGCCTCACGGCGGTCGCGTGATCGGCGACGGATACCGCCACGTGTTCCGCCGCGCCGCCCGCGGGCTGAAAGGTCAAGCGCGCGTCCGCTCCCAGCGCCTGCACGCGCCCGGTCGCCAGCGTGCGCCCTTCCGTGGAACGCTCGGCATCGGGCGGCACATGCTGGAGCTGAAATTTCAGCGACGAGCTACCACAGTTGATGACGAGCACGTTCATGATCGGCGTGGCATTGGTTGTGTGGATGATGAACCCGCAAGAGGCGCGGAATGCCGATGCTGGCGACTCCAACTTCCAGCTTATCCCGACCCCGGCCCCTGTGAAACCATCAGCGCGTCGGGCCATCCCCGCCGTCGCGGGTACCCCCACCAACGGGCCTGCCAGAGGCTGTGGCCTTCACATCAAGCGGCATCCTGCCGCCATGCTGCCGATAGCGGATTGCCGATCCGCGCAGCGCTGACTGAGTGCACTTCCTGTCAGGCTGCCGGCCGACACATGGGCCGGTGGCGTCGTATTCGCCGGACGGTGGCCCCGGATGCACGTGCCGCGTGGAACGTCCCGCGGTGATTGACGCGATGCGCGGGAATTCATACGGTACAGCCCAGCCCCGGGGGACGGGAGCCCCGATGCCGAAATCCCAGCCGTGCGGAGCGCCGCGCCGGCGTTCCCGTCGCAAACCAGCGCTACGAGAGCCGTCATGACTCGATCAAGAACCCCCAGCCATCGTCTGCAATCCCCCTGGCGCATCGGGGTGGATGTGGGCGGCACGTTTACCGACATGGTGCTGCGGGACCATGCCGGGCGGCTGGACGTGTTCAAGGTTCCCAGCGTGCCGGCCCACCCGAGCCAGGGGGTGCTCTCCGCGCTGCGCACGGCGGGCGATGCCTACGGCCTGACGGTGCAGGCGCTGTTGGCCGACTGCGCGCTGCTCGTGCACGGCTCCACCATTGCCACCAACACCATGCTGGAAGGCAAGGGCGCCCGCGTGGGCCTGCTGACCACGCGGGGCTTCCGCGACGCGCTGGAGATCCGCCGCGGCATCCGCGAGGACCAATGGAACCACCGCGAACCCTTTCCGCCGGTGCTGGTGCCACGCTATCTGCGATTGCCGATCACGGGGCGCATCGGGCGCGACGGCGAGGAGCTGACACCCCTGGATTTGGCCGATGCCGGGGCGGCGGCGGAAACCTTCCGCGCCGAGGGCGTGGAGGCGGTGGCCGTGTGCCTGATGAACAGCTTCCTCAACCCGGCCCATGAGCAGGCCGTGGGGGCGGCCATGGCCGAAGCGGGGGTGGGCGAGTACATCTCTGTTTCCACCGACATCGTGCCGATCATCGGCGAGTACGAGCGCACCTCCACCACGGTGATCAATGCCTACCTGGCGCCCAAGGTCGTGGCCTACCTGGAGGAACTCAACGCCGAGCTGCAACGCCTGGGGCTGCACCGGCCCATCCTGCTGCTGCAGAGCAACGGCGGCGCGGTCAGCGTGACCCAGGTGGCCTCGCGTCCGGTGAACCTGGTGCTCTCCGGGCCGGCGGCGGGCGTGGGCGCCATGAACTACTACCGGGAGTCGGCCCAGACCGACAACATGATCGCCATGGAGATCGGCGGCACGAGCTGCGACGTGACCCTGATGGCCGATGGCGACGTGGCGGTCTCCGATGCGCTCAACATCGCCGGCTACCACGTGGCCACGCCTTCGGTGGAAATTCACACGGTGGGCGCCGGCGGCGGCACCATCGCCGGGGTGGATGCGGCCGGATTGCTGCACGTGGGCCCCAAGGGCGCCGGGGCCAATCCCGGCCCGGCCTGCTACGGGCTGGGCGGCGAGGAACCCACCGTGACGGATGCCCAGCTCGTGCTGGGCCGCCTGCGCCCGGGCCCCTATGCGGGCGGCGCCGTGGTGCTGGACCTGGACAAGGCCCGGCAGGCCATCATCTCCCGCGTGGCCGAGCCCCTGGGGATCGATCTGGAAGCGGCGGCCTCGGGCATCATTCGTCTGCTGGAGCAGAATCTGCTGCATGCGGTGGAGAGCCTGAGCATCGAGCGGGGCCACAACCCGCGGCGCTTCAGCCTGGTGGCGGCCGGCGGGGCGGGGCCCATGCACGGGGCGGTGGTGGGCCGGGCCCTGGGCTGCCCCCGCGTGTATGCCCCCCGGCAGGCAGGCGCCTTCTGCGCCATCGGCATGCTCCATTCCGACGTGCGCCAGGATTTTCTGCAGGTGTTTCTGGAGCCCCTGGACAGCGTGTCGCCGGAGACGGTGGATGCCCGCTTTGCCGAGCTGACCGAGCGCGCCCGGGCGGCCCTGGCCGAGGAGGGCTTCGGCAAGGCGGATTCGGTGCTCGATCGGGAGCTGGACCTGCGCTATCGCTCCCAGCAGTGGACGGTGCGCGTGCGGCTGGCCGCCGAGGGCGGCTTCGACCCCGCCGCGGCGCGGGCCACCTTTGAGAGCGAATACGATCGGCTGTACGGCCACATCCAGCCCGGCGGGCACCTGGAGATCACCGCCCTGCGCGTGGTGGGACACGGGCTGCTCTCGCCGGAGCCGCCCCCGCCCCCGCCCGCCGCCACCAGCCGGCCCCAGCCCCTGGAGACGCGCCCCGTGTACATGCCCGAAGGGGAATGGCGCGACGCGCCGGTGTATCGGGGCGCAGACCTGGCGCCGGGGCATGAGCTGGCCGGGCCCCTGCTGGTGGAGGAGCAGACCACCACGGTGTTCGTGGGCAGCCGGGACCGCCTGAGCGTGGACGCCAGCAACAACTATGTGATTCACCTGGACAACGGGGAGGCCACCGCATGACCCAGCACGCAACCTACAGCCACGCCGCGCCCCAGCCCGCCCTGGACCCCATCGTGCTGGCCCTGGTGCAGAACCGCCTGGACTACATCTCGCGGCACATGGGCTGGGTCATGACGCGTACGGCGCGCAGCCCCATCTTCAGCCAGAGTCACGACTTCTCCTGCTTTCTCACCGATCCCCACGGGACGCTGATCTCCAACGCGGACGGGGTGCCGATTCATACCGGCGGGGGCGGCTTTGCCGCGCGCGCGCTGATCAAGGCCTTCGGCGATGACATTCACGACAATGACATCTTCGTGCTCAACGACCCCTACGAGGCGGGAGGCAATCACTTGCCGGACTGGGTCATTGCGCGGCCCGTATTCGTGGAGGGGCGCCTGTGCGGCTTCACCTGCAACCGGGCGCACCAGTCGGACATCGGCGGCGGCGCGGCGGGCACCTACAACCCGGAGGCCACGGAGATCTTTCACGAGGGCATTCGCCTGCCACCGCTCAAGCTGGTGGAGCAGGGCAAGACCCGCGAGGACCTGTGGAAGCTGCTGCTGATCAACAGCCGCACCTCCGATGCGCTGGACGGGGACCTGCGCGCCATGATCGGCTCCTGCCGCATCGGCGGGGAGCGCGTGGCTGCGCTTGTGCAGGAACTGGGCACCGACGAGGCCCTACAATACTTCGAGGGCGTGTTGAGCCACGCAGACCGGCGCTTCCGCGCCGCCGTGGCGGAGCTGCCGGACGGACGCTACGAGGCGCTGGAATACACCGACGGCGACTGCTTCGAGCAGATGAAGATCGCCATCCGCGTGGCGGTCACCATCGACGGCGACGGGATGACGGTGGACTTTACGGGCAGCGACCCGCAGATCCGCGGCTTCAAGAACAGCTCGGTGGCCAACACCTGGTCGGCCGTGTACATGGCGCTGGCCTCCTTTTTCGATCCGGACATTCCCCGCAACGAGGGCACCTTCCGCGGCGTGCAGATCATCGCGCCGGAGGGCACCATCGTGAATGCCCGCCCGCCCGCGCCGATGACCATGAACACGGTATTCGTGGCCCACGAGATCGTCGTGTCCGTGTGGAAGGCCCTGGGCCAGGCGGCCCCGAAGCGCAGCCTGGCGGGCTGGGGCAAGACCATCATGGGGCTCACCTCCAGCCGCGAGGGCCGCACCGAGCCGTTCGTGATGTACCACTGGAATGCGGCCTCGGGCGGCGGGGCGGTGAACGGGCGGGACGGCTTCTCCCAGATCGGGCACCTGATCACCCTGGGCGGGCTGACCCTGGCCAACCTGGAATCCTATGAGCAGCTCTACCCCATGGTCTTCCACAAGCAGGAGCTGCGCGTGGATGCCGCCGGCGCGGGCAAGTTCCGCGGCGGGCCGGGCGTGGACTACGAGGTGCACATCCAGGTGCCGGCCAACTATTCCTTCCGCGGCGAGGGCATCGTCTCCCCCACCGGCTTCGGCGAGCAGGGCGGCGGCACGGGGGCCAAGGGCGAGATGACCCTGCACCTGGACAGCGGCGAGGTGCTGCCCGCCCCGCAGTACGGCAACCGGCGCTACGAGCCGCTGACCCTCAAGGCCTCCTCCCCCGCCGGGGGCGGCTGGGGCAATCCCCTCCAGCGCGACCCGGCCCTGGTGCTGGCGGACGTGCGCAACGGCATTCTCACCCGCGAGGCGGCGGCGCGGGACTATGGCGTCGTGCTCCAGCCCAACACCTGGGCCATCGACGATGCGGCGACACAACAGCGCCGCACCGGCTGATGCGCGTCGGCCGCGGCAGGATTCCCGCAATGAGAAGGGTGACAGCATGGCGGCAAGCAGAGATTCCGCGACGTGGCGCGTTGGCTTCTGGGCCGCTGTGCTGTCCACGGTGTTCAGCCTGGCCTATATCGTCGCCCAGCTGGCCGAATGGGCCGGACTGCTGGGCTCGGGGGGCGGCGCGGAGAGCGCCAGCACCGTACTGGGGCTGATCGTGCTGCTGGTTCCCTCGTTCTTCCTGGGGAGTTCGTTCGTGGTGCTGATGGCGTGTGTGCATTTGCTGGCGCCGCCCGAACGGCACGCATGGACATTATCAGCGCTGGCCTTCGCCACGATGTATGCCGTGCTCACCGGTACCGTGTACTTCGTGCAACTCACGCTGGTGGCGCCGCGCATGCTGGCGGGACGCACCGCCGGCATCGAGATGTTCCGCTTCGAGCCCTTCGATTCCTTTCTCTATTCCGTGGACATCCTGGGCTACAGCTTCATGAGCCTGTCCACGCTAATTGCGGCCATGGCGTTCAACGGCATGGCGTTCAACGGCATGGCGTTCAGCGGGCGGGGTGGTGTGCAGCGGGTGGCGCGTGGCTTTCTGCTGGCCAACGGGCTGCTGCTACCCTTCATCGCGTTGCAGATCTATGTCCATGACCTGATCTGGATCGCGGCCCTGTGGGCCATCACCTTTCCGGGCGCCACCTGGGCGCTGGCCGTGCTGTTTCACCGCCGTGCGCCCGTCGCCGTCGGCCGACGCGGCTGACCACCGCGGCCCGCCGTGCCGCCCCGCCAATCGCAACCGGATCGCCCATGTACCGCGTAGCCATCGACACCGGGGGCACCTTTACCGACTTCGTGTTCCACGACGTGGACACGGGGGCCATGCACTTCTGGAAGACCCTGAGCACCCCCGACGAGCCGGAACAGGCGGTGCTGCGCGGGCTGATGCACCTGGAGGGCGCCCTGGGCGTGACGCTGGGCGACGTGTCGCAGATCCTGCTGGCCACCACCGTGGCCACCAACGCCATCCTGGAGCGCAAGGGGCGCCGCACGGGCCTGCTCACCACGCGGGGCTTCCGCGACGTGCTGCTCATCGGGCGGCAGAAGCGCTACGACACCTACGATCTGTACATGGACAAGCCCCGGCCCCTGGTGGCGCGGCGGGACATTCGCGAGGTGGACGAGCGGGTGGCCTTCGACGGGCGCGTGGTGCAACGGCTGGACACCGCCGGGGCGGAGGCGGCCATCCGCCGGATGCTGGACGACGGCATCGAGTCCATCGCCGTTTCCCTGATGCATGCCTATGCCAATCCGGCCCACGAGCAGGCCATCGGCGAGCATATCCAGTCCCTGGCGCCGGGCCTGCCCATGTCCCTCTCCTCGGAGGTCTCCCCCAAGTTCCGCGAGTACGAGCGCACCAGCACCACGGTGGCCAATGCCTACATCAAGCCCCTGGTGGATCGCTACCTGGACGGGCTTGCCGGCGTGTTCCGCGACCGGGGCTTCGGCGGCGAGCTGCACATCATGCAGTCCAACGGCGGGCTGATCACCACCGAGCTGGCCTCGCGCTTTCCCATTCACATCGTGGAATCCGGGCCGTCGGCCGGGGTGCTCATGTGCGGGGAGGTGGGACGGGCCGAGCGGTTCGAGCATGTGCTCACCTTCGACATGGGCGGCACCACAGCCAAGGTGGGCGCCATCGACGGGGGCGAGCCGGCCATCACGCCGACCTTCGAGGTGGACGGGATCAACCTGCGCCGCTACAGCGGCCTGCCCCTGAACATCTCGGCCATCGAGTTGATCGAGATCGGCGCGGGCGGGGGCAGCATCGCCGCAACGGACATGGGCCTGATCCGCGTGGGGCCGGAGAGCGCCGGGGCCGCGCCCGGCCCCATCTGCTACGGCAACGGGGGCACACGCCCCACCATCACCGATGCCAACCTGGTGCTGGGCTATATCGACCCGGAGCGCTTCGCCGGCGGCACCATGCGCCTGGACGTGGCCGCGGCGGAGGCGGGGCTGCGCGAGCACATCGCCGCGCCCCTGGGGCTCACCGTGCGCGAGGCGGCCTGGGGCGTGCACGCGGTGGCCAACGCCAACATGGAGCGGGCCATGCGCTCCATGTCCATGGAACGGGGCCGCGACCCGCGCAAGTATGCCATGGTCGCCTTCGGCGGGGCGGGACCGATGCATGCCACCCGCCTGGGCCGCGCCCTGGGGGTGCCGCGGGTGATCGTACCCTGGGGGGCGGGCGTGGGCTCGGCCATCGGCCTGCTGGAGGCCGAGCAGCGCTTCACCGTGTCCCTGACGAACATCCAGACGCTCACGCCGCAGGCCACGGCCGGTATCGCCGCCATCTACCGCGACCTGGAGGGCCGGCTGCAGCGGGAGCTGGTGCGCGGGGAGCTGGAGCATGTGGTCGCCTGGCAGCGCTTCGCCTTTCTGCGCTACAAGGGCCAGGGCTACGAGCTGAAGATCGACCTGCCCGCGGGCGCCATCACCGGGGACTATGCGGCGGCGCTGATGGAGACCTTTCACCATTCGTACGGGGAGACCTACGGCTACAGTCAGCCGGAGGAGGCCATCGAGGCGGCAGATTGGTATCTCACCGCCGTGCTGGCGCGGCCGCCCGTCAGTGCTGTTACCGGCGATGCTGCTGCCAGCGCAGGCGCCACCAGCGCCGCGGGGGAGACACCACCCGCTGAGGTGCCCACCCCTGGCGAGCCGGTCACTCGGCCCGTGTACTTTCCCGAATACGAGGACACCATCGACTGCCCGGTGCTGGACCGCTATGCCCTGGCGCCCGGCGCAACCTTCGCGGGCCCGGCCATCGTGCTGGAGCGGGAGTCCACCACGGTCGTGCTGCCCGGCGACCGGGCGGAGGTGAATCCCGCCCGCCACCTGATCATCCACCTGGGAGGCCCGACATGAGCACGAGCAAGACAGATAGTAGAAAGGCAGGCAGCAGCAAGACCGCAACCGGCAACAGGAAAGCCGCGAACGCCATCGACCCGGTGACCCTGAGCGTCCTGTGGAGCCGCCTGATCTCCGTGGGGGAGGACATGGGCAGCGCCCTGCGCCGCACGGCATACTCGGCGGCGGTTCGGGAGGGGGACGACTTCTCCACCGGCTTGTTCGACCGGCAGGGGCGCATGATCGCCCAGGGCAATTTCTCCCCCGGCCATCTGGGCGCCATGCCCTCCGTCGTGCAGTCCGTGCTGGCGCACTACCCGGCGGAGTCCCTGCGTCCGGGGGACTGCATTCTGCTCAACGATTCGCGCATGGGCTCGGGCCATTACCCGGACTGCTTCGTCACCTCCCCGGTGTTCGTGGACGAACGGCTGATGGGCTTCGTGGTCAACTGCGCCCATCACGTGGACATGGGCGGGGCGGTGGCCGGGTCGCAGATCGTGGCGGTGAAGGAGGCCTTCCAGGAGGGCCTGCGCATCCTGCCCGTGCGCTTCATCCGCGAGGGGGAATTGCAGGAGGATGTGCTGCGCCTGATTCTGGGCAATGTGCGCCTGCCGGATCAGGTGCGCGGCGACCTGATGGCCCAGCGCAACACCAATGTGATCGGCGCCCAGCGCCTGGCGGAGATCATCTCCGACTACGGGCCGGCCCAGATGGACGCGGCGGTGGAGGAAATTCTCACCCGCTCGGAGACGCGCATGCGCGAGCTGATCGGCGCCATCCCCGACGGCAGCTACACCTACGAGGACTACATGGACGACAGCGGGGTGGACAGCCGGCCGATCCACTTCCACGTCGTCGTCACCATCGCGGGCGACCAGCTCACCGTGGACTGGTCCGGCAGCAGCGACCAGGTGGCCGCGGGCATCAATTCGTACATCAATTACACCCGCGCCTATTCCATCTTCGCCATCAAGGTCTTCACCGACCCCTACCTGCCCCAGAACGAGGGGGCCATGCGCCCCATCGACGTGGTGGCGCGGCCGGGAAGCTTCTTCAATCCCACCTATCCGGCCCCCAGCAGCGGGCGGGCCGCGGTGCAGGTGCGGCTGTTCGAGGTGATCTGCGGCGCCTTGGCACGGGTGATCCCCAATCGCGCCATGGCCAGTTTCTCCCACTGGAGCAACCCGGTGTGGGGCGGCACGGACGACGCCGGCAAGCCCTTCATCTATTACGACATGATCTTCGGCGGCTACGGCGCCCGGGCCGACAAGGACGGCGCGGAGGCCCTGGCCCCCGTGTTCAACGCCACCAACATTCCCGTGGAGGTGCACGAGAGCCACAATCCGGTGCTGGTGCGGCGGCTGGAACTGATGCCCGACACCGCCGGCGCCGGCACCTACCGGGGCGGGGCGGGGCTGCGCAAGGATGTGGAACTGCTGGCCGAGCGGGCCACCGTCTCCCTCTCCGGCGACCGCCATGTCTACCGCCCGCCGGGGCTGTTCGACGGCGAACCGGGCACCCTGGCCCGCACCGTGCTCAACCCGGACGGCGAGGCCCGCGAGCTGGACTCCAAGGGCGTCCACGAAATCCACCGGGGCGACATCCTCAGCATCCAGCTCTCCGGCGCCGGCGGCTACGGGCCTCCCGCCAAACGCGACCCCGACGCCGTGCGCCAGGACGTCGCCGATGGCTTTCTTAGCGAGGCCGAGGCCAAACGCATCTACGGGGTGGATGTGGGGGAGTAGGGGGGATGCGTCAATGTGTCTACTGTCAATCTACACCCGAGACGCTTACGAGGGACCATGTCTTTCCTCGTGGATGGTACTCGCAGTTTACACCAAAAAGTGTCCAGAGATGGATTGTCCCATGTTGTTTGGAATGCAACAAACGACATGGTGAGAACGAGGAAAGCCTGCTGGTCCGATTTGGCCTCGCGCTTGATCCCGGCGATCCAGAATTCCGCGATATTATTGAGAAGGCCAATCGATCAATTGTCGCAGCCGCAGCCACTTCAAATCAGGATTCAGAATACAGAGAAAAACTTCTACTCAAATTGCGCGATGAACTTCTGACTGGAGGCGCTGAACTGGCAGAGCATGCCTTAGTGCTGCGAGATGGGTCATGGGCCGGGCAGGATGGCCAATTCACAGCGCTGCAAATAGACAAGAGAGCACTGGACACACTGGCAACGAAGCTCGCTATTGGATTAACTTACTGGGATGAAAAGACTATTCTCTCAGGCAGCTATAGTCTGACGGTCAGCCCTGTTAACGAGCCGGATCCGAAGATCAATGAATTTCTTTCATCAAGCGGCAGGGAAGTGAGCGGCGGACCAAGCATCTATGCTCTTTGGGGATTCCACCCACGAGCCCCAAACCATCGCGTGTATTACTTTGAAATCTTTCGATTAATCCGAATATATGTCGTTGGCATTCCAAGCCCTCATGAAGTCGATCAGACCTGAGCCGACTGGACATTTAACAAGCCCACTCCCTAGCCCTCCTTCAATCAAGCAGTGATGTCGACCGCGGGTCGCCGATGGCGCGTACGATCAGGCCGTGCTCTTGCTGTAAGCCGCCTACACCGCCACGTCCAGCACCTCGCCTTTGCTGCTGGGTTCGGGGATCGGCTCCCCATCGGCACGCAGGGCCTCCAGGTGCATGACGATGGCGTCATGGATTAGAGTGCGCACCTCCTCGGGCGTCTCCCCGACGGCCACGCAGCCGGGCAGGTCGGGCACATAGGCGCCGTAGCTGCTGTCCCCCTTTTCGATCACGACCAGATAGCGCATTAGCGATCCTCCAATCCTGCTTGCCGCCAGATGGATTTCAGCGTTCCCGGCGGCATTTCCACTTTTGCACGGCCGCCAAGCCGCGGTGCAACTTCATGCGGGGAGCGCGAGGGGGCTTGCTCCCTCGCAGCCGTTGCTTGTGCCGTCTCCCCCTACCCTTTCTTGAGCCATGCCTCCGTGTCGACCATGGCTTTGTCGAAGGCGGCGAACATCTCGTCGATCTGGGGTTCGGTGATGATGAGGGGCGGAGAGAGGGCCAGGGTCTCGCCGATGGCGCGCATGATCAGGCCGTGCTCCTCGGCCCGATCCATGAAGTACTGCCCCACCTTCTGCTCCGGGTCGAACTGGCGGCGCGTGGCCTTGTCGGCGATCAGCTCCACGGCGCCCATCAGCCCCACGCTGCGCACGTTACCCACCAGCGGGTGGTCGGCATAGCGCGCGATGGCGGCATTGAAGCGCGGGGCCATGCGCTGCACGTGCCCCACGATGTCCCGCTCCTCGAAGATTTCCAGGGTGCGCAGGGCCACGGCGGCGCAGACGGGATGGCCCGAGTAGGTGAAGCCGTGGCCGAACTGGCCCAGCTTGCGGCTCTCGGTGACCAGCCCCTCGAACACCGCGTCGTTGACCATCACCGCCGCGATGGGCAGATAGGCCGAGGAGAGGCCCTTGGCACACGTGATGATGTCCGGCCGCAGGTCATAGGTCTGGCTGCCCCACAGGTTGCCCGTGCGCCCGAAGCCGCAGATCACCTCGTCGGCGATGAACAGCACGTCGTATTTGCGCAGCACCGCCTGGATTTTCTCGTAATAGGTGGGCGGGGGCACGATGACCCCGCCGCCGCCCATCACCGGCTCGGCGATGAAGGCCGCGATGGTCTCCGGCCCTTCCTGGAGGATCAGTTTTTCAAGATTGCCCGCCAGGCGCGTGGCGAAGTCCTCCGGGCTCTCCCCGTCCTGGGCGAAGCGGTAGTGGTGCGGGTAGTCCGTGTGCAGAAAGCGGTCGATGGGCAGGTCGAAGTCCAGGTGATTGCGCGGAATGCCCGTCAGGCTGGCCGAGGCGATGGTCACCCCGTGATAGGCCTGCACGCGGGAGATGATCTTCTTTTTCTGGGGCCGCTCCAGGGCATTGTTGTAATGCCACACGATCTTCACCGCCGTGTCGTTGGCCTCCGAGCCGGAGTTGGCGAAGAACACCTTGGACATGGGCACGGGCGCCACCGCCTTGAGCTTGTCGGCCAGGTCGATGCCGGGCAGCGTGGCCTTGTGGCGAAAGGAGGGATAGTAAGGCAGCTTGCGCAACTGCTCCGTCGCCGCCTGCACCAGTTCCTCCTCGCTGAAGCCAAGCGCCGTGCACCACAGCCCCGCCATGCCCTCGATATAGCGCCGCTCCTGGTCGTCGAAGACGTAGATGCCCTCGCCCCGCGTGTAGATCTTGGGGCCCGTCTCCTGGTGGTGGAACAGGTTGGTGTAGGGATGCAGCTGGCTGGCGATGTCCCGCTGGACGTAGTCGGTGTGCTGGTCGCTCATGTCCCCCCGTTCTTTTTGACGAATTGATGATGCACCACTCGCCCCGGTATCGGCGGCCCGGCGCGGCCGGTGGTTTCCGCGCTGCCTATTGCAGCAGGGCGAAGCTGATCAAGGTGAAGGTGACCACGCCCGCCACGGTGGAATAGAGAATGGTGGCCGACGCCTGGGCGACGAATACCCCATAACGCTGCGCAATGACATACACCGTCCCCGCCGTGGGCAGCGCCGCCACCAGCACCGCCGCCATAGCCCAGTCGCCCGGCGCCGGGAGCCAGTAGAGCAGCACCCCGGCCGCCAGCAGGGGATGGACGGCCAGCTTCATGATCACTGCCGTGGAGACGGGCAGGGCGCTGCCCAGGGTGTTGCGCCCGACCAGGCTGCCGCCGATGGCGAACAGGGCACAGGGCGTGGCCGCGCTGCCCAGCACCCCGAGGAAGTCGAACACGCCCGCCTGGAGCTCCCAGCTGGTGGCCGCGAAGGCCATGCCGGCCCAGATGGAGAGCACGAAGGGATTGAGCAATGCCGCCCGCAGCGTGACGCCCAGGGCGCGCGGGAGGCCCCCGCCGCCACGCCGGGCCACCTCGATCAGCACGATGGTCAGCGCCGTCATCACGGTCAGGTCCACCACCATGGTCAGCGCCACGGGCACCACGGCCCCCTGGCCGAGCAGGGTGGTGATGAGCGGCAGGCCCATGTAGCCGGAATTGGCGAACACGCCGCCCAGGGCCTGCACGGCGGACTGGGGCAGCGTGAGCCGCAGCACCAGCCATCCGCCGACGAGCGCGGCGCCGAAGACGCACAGCTCCACTACCAGCCACGCCCCCATGAAGGGTAGGTCCAGCACCTCCTGGGGCGGCTGCTGGGACATGACGCGGAACAGCATGGCGGGCAGGGCGAAGTAGTACACGAACGTGTTGAGCCCACCGATGCCCGCTGGGCTGAGCACACGAAAGCGCCCGGCGGCATAGCCGCAGCCGATCAGGGCGAACAGGGGCAGGGTCGTGTTGAGCGTGGAGAGCACGGCGCGCCTCAGGCCGGGTGGCTCGCGCGGCGCAATTGCAGGCCGGCCAGGGCATTGCGGCTGAGCAGCACGATGTTCGTGCCCCCGGCCAGCAGTTCCACCGCCTGCACCGCGTAGAACATGGTGTCAAAGCGGCCCGCAGCGGACCAGCGGGCCAGCAGCACGGCACTGGGAATCAGCAGGGCCAGACCATTGATGGCGGCGAATGCCATGCGCCGGCGCTTGGCGGCCACCAGCGGATCGGTCCAGCCCGCGCCCACGCGATTGCCCATGATCCCCGCCCCGGCCAGCAGCAGCACGAGCAGGGGAATGGTCTGCAGAATGCGCAGCTTGACCAGCGCCACCTGCTCGTGGGTGCCGAACAGTTCCACGACGACCGTGGCCCCGAAGAACACGCCGATCACCACGATGGCCAATCCGCCGAACATGGCGTGCAATTTGACAATGCCCACGGGACCTCCCATTGATCGATGCGCGGCGGGCGCGAGCCGCCAGTGGCGCGAGTCACAGCGTAACAGCCCCCGGCGTGCCCCGCCATCCCGGCACGGCTAGCCCACGCGGTGGGGCAACAGATACAGGAGGATGGCGAAGAAATGGCAGGTGCTGCCGAGCAGCACGAAGCCATGCCACACGGCGTGGCTGAAGGGCAGCCGGTCCCACAGATAGAAGGCGGCCCCGCCTGTGTAGGCCAATCCCCCGGCCAGCAGCAGGATCAGCCCGCCCAAGGGGATTGCCCGCACCAGGGGCACCACGGCCACCAGCACGATCCAGCCCAGGCCGATATAGAGCAGGGTGGAGAGCAGGTCGAAGCGGCCGGTGAAGAAGATCTTCAGCACGATGCCCACCCCGGCCAGCCCCCAGACCACGCCGAAGATGCTCCAGCCCCAGCCCCCGTTGAGTGCCACCAGGGCGAAGGGCGTGTACGTGCCGGCGATGAAGAGGAAGATGCCGATGTGATCGGCCACTTGCAGCACGCGCTTGGTTCGCGGGCGATGCAGCCCGTGGTAGAGCGTGGAGATGGCGAAGATCAGCACCAGCGTGCCGCCATAAATGCTGAAGCTGACCACGTGCCAGGCGCTGCCGAAGATCCCGGCCAGGGAGATCATGGTGGCCGTGCCGCCGATGGCCAGCAGCAGCCCGGCCAGGTGCATCAGCATGTTGATGCGCTCCTCGCCACGCGTCTCGCCGGAGACGCGATGCCGCCCCTCGGGCGTCCAGATGTGCGGGTCGTTTTGTGGCATGACGTTAGGCTACATGACGTTAGGCTACATGGCGTTGCGCGGCATGGCGTTGCGCGGCATGGCAGTCGTCGGGAGAAGATGGTGTTGCGTGGAGAGAGCCCGTGCGTAACAGGCAGGCCTTAATGCGCCTGCTGCATCAGTGTATCCTGCGCCGCGGGGATGCACCACGCCCCGGGGGGCGCACACGTCAGTGCCGGAGGGATGCGGTTTATGGCCGAGGGAAACGGAGACAGTGTGGTCATCGTCGGCGCCGGTCCCGCCGGGTTGGCCACGGCCGCCATGCTGCGCGAGCGGGGCGTCGTGCCCACGGTGCTGGAGGCGGGGGCCGGTCCGGGGGAGAGCTGGCGGCGACACTACGAGCGGCTGCACCTGCACACGGTCAAGCAGCATTCCGCACTGCCGGGGCTAACCATGCCCGGGGATTATCCCCGCTATCCGTCGCGGGAACAGGTGCTGGCCTATCTCCAGGCGTACGCCCGGCATTTCGCCATCGAGCCCGAATGCGGCGTGACGGTGCGGCGGGTGCGGCCCGAGGGAACGGGCTGGCGGCTGGAAACAGACGGGGAATCCCGTCACACGCGGGTGGTGGCGCTGGCCACGGGGCACAACCGCATCCCGGTACGCCCCGAGATTCCGGGACTGACCGACTTTCCCGGCCAGGTGCTGCATGCCGCCGAGTTCCGCAATGGGGAGCCGTTTCGCGGACAGCGGGTGCTGGTCGTCGGCGCGGGCAACTCCGGCGCGGAGATCGCCCTGGATCTGGCCGAGCACGGGGCCCTGCCGACGTTGGTGGTACGCGGCCCGGTGCATGTGGTGCCGCGGGAACTGCTGGGCCGGCCCGGGCAGAAGACGAGCATCCTGCTCTCCCACCTGCCCCGGGCGCTGGCCGACCGCGTCAGCCTGACCATCCTGCGCCTGGCTGTGGGCGACCTGACCCGCTGGGGCATCGTGCGCCCGGCACTGGGGCCGCGCACCATGGCAGAGACGCAGGGACGCATTCCCCTGATCGACATCGGTACGCTCGGGCTGATCAAGCAGGGACGGATCGCCGTGGCGCCCGCCCTGACGGCGGTGGATGGGGCCACGTGCAGCTTCGCGGACGGCCGGCGGAAGGAGCTGGATGCCATCGTGCTGGCCACGGGCTACCGCTCGGGGCTGGAGACGCTGCTGCCGGAGCACGGTGCGCTGCTGGACGAGCACGGCACCCCGCGGGTGCATGGTGCCGCCGCGGCGCCGGGGCTGTACTTCATCGGTTATCGGGTCACGGCCACGGGCATTCTGCGCGACATCGCCCGCACGGCACCGACGCTGGCGGATGATATCGTGCAGTACCTACAGCCGGGCGCGTCCCGGGAGTAGGGCGGAGCGGTCGCGGGCTCAGGAAAACGCACTCACGCCGGTCAGGCTGCGGGCGATGAGCAGCTTCTGGATTTCCGTGGTGCCGTCGGGAATGGGAATCACCAGTGCCTCGCGCACCAGCTTTTCCACGAGGAATTCCCTGGTCACGCCGTTGCCGCCATGAATCTGCAGGGCGTCGCGGGCGGCCTTGAGGGCGATCTCCGTGGCATACCACTTGGCCATGGCGCATTCCTTGTCGGCCCGGCGGCCGGCCTGGATGAGTTGGGCGCCGCGCATGATCAGCAGGCGTGCCGCATCAATCTCCGTGGCCATTTCGGCCAGCTTGGCGGCGATGAGTTGATGCCCGGCGATGGGCTTGCCGTGCTGCACCCGGTTCTGGGCGTAGCGGATGGCCTCATCCATGGCGCGGCGGCCGATGCCCAGGGCCCACATGGCCACGTGCAGCCGGGCCACCTCGAAGACCTGCAACGTATTGCGCAGCCCGTCGCCCTCGTTACCGAGCATATTCTCCGCCGGCACGCGCACGTCGGTGAAGAAGAGTTGCGCCGTGGACTGGCTGTTCAGGGCGATCTTGTGAATCTCCCGGGATTCGAAGCCGTGCTCGGTCCGGTCCACCAGAAAATGGGTCAGGCCGGCGCGGGGCTCGTCGCTGGTGCGGGCCGTGACGACGGCAAGGTCCGCGTAGCCCCCGTTGGTGATCCAGGTCTTCTCGCCATTGATCACGAAATGGTCGCCGTCCCGCCGTGCGCGTGTGCTGACCGCGGAGACATCCGAGCCCACATCCGGCTCGGAGATGCATACGCACAGCATCAATTCCCCGGCGAGCACCCCCGGAATGTAGCGCCGCACCTGGGCCGCGCTGCCGTGCCGCAACAGGAGATCGGCGCCGACGGCATTGATCAGAATCGGCCCCGCCACATCCGCGGAGGTGTAGACCACCTCCTCGTACAGGCGCAGGTGCGTCTCCCACTCCAGCCCCATGCCACCCTGCTCCTCCGCGAACGGCGCGGCGATCAGGCCGAAGGGCACCAGATCGCGCACGATGGCGACCATCTGCTCCTTGGGGATGAAGCGGTCCCGGTATTCGACAACGATGGGTTCGACCTTGCTGTCCAGGTGGCGACGCAACTCCGCCACGGCCAGCCGTTGCTCCTCGGAAATGATCATGCCTCTCGCACTCCGGAAATTGCCTGTTGCCCGCGCGGCGCCCCTGGGGCCTGCCGCCCGGGCGGGTGCAACATTGCCCCCTGCGCTGCCTGGGATCAGCATACCGGATCGTGTCCGATTTTCCTCGTCACCGGCCGTCCGATTCCGGAATGCCGCCGCAATATCGGACATCTTGTCCGGGTCACCATGCCCGACGGCCTCCGCTGCCAGTTTTGGACTTTTCCGCCGGATTCGCGGCAAAGTCGCTGCGGAAGCAATTCTGCGCTACAAGCGCATCACATTTGGAGAATTGCCGAAGGTAAGAAGCATTGGCACCCGCCGTGCAGCACTGGGGGCGGGAAAGGGTGCCATTGTCCGGCATGCGGGGATAGACTGCGAGGATGGCGGTCTGAGTCGACCTGCGCAGCGGAGGGGACCCGCGGCGATGCACCCTGTACCGATAAGCCCATGACGCTGCGCAACCACAGAACGAGGGGATATTTCCGCCTGGCGGGGATGCTGTTCTGCGTTCTGCTCGGATCGGGGTATGCCCTGCCGGCGGCCGCGGCGGAACGCGTGGTGCTGCAACTCCGCTGGGAACACCAGTACCAGTTCGCCGGCTACTATGCTGCCCTATGGCAGGGCTATTATGCGCAGGCCGGGCTGGATGTGGAAATCCGCCCCGGCGTCACCCCGGAGCGCAAGCTCCTCAGCGCCGTGGAGGAAGTCGCCGCCGGCCGTGCCGATTTCGGCATCGGCGCCGCCGAGGTGCTCGTGGCCCGGGATCGGGGCGAGCCGCTGGTCATCGCATCATCCATCTTTCAGCAAAGCGCCGTGGCCGTGTTCAGCCGCGAGGAGACGCGGGTGGACTCGCCCGCCGCGTTGACCCGCTTGCGGCTGCGCCGGATTAGCAATGACCTGACCGATGTGGAACTGCAGGCCATGTTGCTGGCCGAGGGCCTTTCCCCTGACAGCATCCCGATAATCGACCTCCAGGGCTGGGAAGGACGCAGCATGGAATTGCTGCACCAGGGGGTCATTGACGCCTATGCGGGGTATTCCCTGAGCGCCATGTGGCGGGCGAATCAACTCGGGATGTCGCTCGGCATCATGCGCCCCTCCACGTACGGCATCGACTTCTACGGCGATGCCTTGTTTACCACGGAGACGCTGGCCCACGATCGGCCGCGCCTGGTGCGGCGATTCGTGGAGGCCAGCCTGAAGGGATGGCACCATGCCCTGGAGAATGCCTACGGCACGGCCGAGCGCATTGCCCGCGAATTGCCCCGGGCCCTTCCCGTGGAGGACAGGCTGGAATTCAACCTGTTCCAGATTCCCGAGGTGCAGCGTCTGATGCTCTATCCTGTCGTCCCGCTGGGCAACACCAACCCGCAGCGCTGGCAGCGCATGCATGAGACATTGCACCAGGTGGGGCTGGTGCGCAGCCACGACTTCCCGGACGCACTGGTATTCAATCCGGCCAAGGAGACAGCACAGCGCCGGGAACTGCAATTCCGCGTGGCTGTCGGCGCCCTGGGGGTGGGCACCGTGCTCATCCTCGCGTTCCTGGTCTGGAATGCCATGCTCCAGCGGCTTGTTGCCCATCGCACACAGCAGCTTGGCGAGAGCAACCGCCGCTACCAGCATATCCTGGAAAGCATGCACGAAGGTCTGGCCGTGCTGGATACGGAGGGCATCATCAGCTACGTCAACCCGGCGCTATGCACCATGTTGGGCTATGCGCCGGAGGAGATGGTGGGGCGCCGCCCCGAGGAGCTGGCGGTATTGGACGCGCCCAACCGGGCCATTCTGCGGCGGGAGCGCGCCGCCCGCGAGGCGCAGGGGGCCCGCGGCTATGAGCTCACGCACTGGCGCAAGGACGGCACCCCGGTGCTGACCCATGTTTCCCCCAATCCCATCGTCGATGACCAGGGCCAGGCGCGGGGACTGCTCACCGTGATCACTGACATCACGGCCCGCAAGCAGGCGGAGCTGGCGCTGCAGGAGAGCGAGGAGCGCTTTCGGGCCGTGGCCGAGGCGACCCCCATGCCGATTCTGGTGGTGAATCAGCAGAACCAACGGGTCACCTACGCCAACCGGGCGGCAACGCGCTTCTTCACGCCGTTCGGCGGCCCCCTGCTGGGCCTGGCGGCCTTCACGCTGTGGAGCAATCTGCACGGGCCGAATCCGCTGAATCTGCTGGGCCGCATGCGCGCCCCGGAAGGCTTCGAGTCCCGCATCCGGCTCGCCACCGGGGAGGAGCGCTGGGTCGCCGGGATGGTGGAACCCATGGTCTTCGACGGACAGCCCAGCGCCCTGATGGGGCTCATGGACGTCACCGCGCGCAAGGATGCGGACAAGCTGAAGGACGAGTTCGTGTCCATGGTAAGCCACGAGTTACGCACCCCACTGACATCCATCCGGGGGTCCCTGGGACTGCTGGCGGGCCTGCACGGCGCACAACTGCCGGACGAGGGGCGGCGCATCCTGGACATCGGTCAGCGCAACGTGGAGCATCTGCTGCGGCTGATCAATGACCTGCTCGACGTCCAGCGCATTGAATCCGGCAACCTGCAATTGCAGCTGCACCCCCTCGGACTGGCGGACCTGCTGGCGCAGGCCGTGGAGCGCATCCAGGGCTTTGCGGATGGCTTCGGAATCAACATTCACTTGACGCCGCCTCCCGCGGACATCACCGTGCTGGGTGACCGGGACCGGCTGATGCAGGTGATGACCAATCTGCTGTCCAATGCGGTCAAGTTCTCGCCCAACGCCGGCCGGGTGCGGGTCGATGCCGAGGTCACCGGCAGCCAAGCGCGGGTGCGGGTGATCGACCAGGGCAAGGGCATTCCCCCACTGCATCGCCATCGCATGTTCACCAAGTTCGCCCAGGCCGACGCCTCCGACAGCCGCAAGCTGGGCGGCTCGGGGCTGGGCCTGAGCATCTCCAAGGCGATCATAGACGCCCATGGCGGCACCATCGGCTACGACACCGTGCTGGATGTGGGTTCCACCTTCTATTTCGACGTACCGTTGGCCCCATCCGCGGGCGCATCATCCACCGGCTGATGCTCCAGGGCGGGATCGTCGGGGGCGGGGTCGCCGGGGGCAAGGCCGGTCAGTTCCTGTTCGGCGGCCTCCAGCTGTTCCCCACTGCCGAAGAGCAGCACCAGGTCGTCCGCCATCAGCGTGAATTCCCGTGAGGGGTTGCTGATCGGCACGTCGTTGCGGCACACCCCGATGACCGAGGCGCCGGTACGATGGCGCAGATCCAGCTCCCGCAGGTTGCGGCCCACCGCCGGGGAGGCCGCATCCAGGGGCACCTCGGCGAAATCCGCCGATGCCAGCATGGTCTCCAGCGTGGGCAGCATGGCCACCCGGCGCCGCTCACCGCGCAAGAGGCGGTAACGCTCCTGCCGGATGAGGGACTTTTCCCGATTGATCAGCCGCTCCGGTACGCCGAAATTGGTCATGATCCGGCCGGCCAGTTCCAGCGATGTCTCGAACTCCTCGGGCACCACCTCGTCGGCTCCCAGCACATACAGTTCGTCCACTTCCGTGACGAATCGCGTACGCACAATGATGAACAGGTCCGGATTCATGCGCCGCGCCTTGCGCACGATGGTGCGGGAGGAGGCGGGATCGGCAATGGCCAGCACCACGGCCCGGGCCCGCGTCACCCCCACCGACTGGAGAATGGCATCCCGCGTGGCATCGCCGAAGCGCACCAGTTCGCCGGCTTCGCGATGCACGCGCACGGCCTCCGGATTGATCTCCAGTATCACGTAGGGAACGCTGAGCTGGCGCAGCACGCGGGCCACATTGACCCCGTTGACGCCGAATCCCACGATGATCACATGCTCCTGCAGCCGCTCCACGCGACGCTGCATGTGCTCCTCCCGCTCGGCCAGCGCCGGCCGCACGCTCATCAGGCTGCCCCCACGGCGGGCCAGCACCGCTTCCAGCCAGGCCAGGCGGGGCGCGCGGCGGGCCAGGCGGGGCGCTGCAATGATCGCAAAGGGCGTGAGCAACATGGTCAGCACGGACACGCCGATCACCCGGGCATGCATGGCGCTGTCCAGCAGACCCACGGCGGCCCCCTCCTGGGCCAGGATGAAGGAGAACTCGCCGACCTGTGCCAGGGCCATGCCCGCCAGCGTGGCCACCCGCGAGCCGAAGCCGAGGGCGAAGACGATGAACCAGATCAGGATCGCCTTGAAGCCGAGCACGACCGCCGTCATGCCGAGCAACGTGCCCGGCTCGCGGATCCACAGGGCCGGCTCCACCAGCATGCCCACCGACACGAAGAACAGGCTGTTGAAGGCATCGCGGAAAGGGCTGATCTCCGCGAGCATCTGTTGGGCATATTCGGACTCGGAGACCACAATGCCCGCCAAAAACGCGCCCAGGGCCAGCGACAGCCCCATCTCGTTGGCCAACAGCGCGGTCCCCAGCACCAGCACGATCGTGGTCAGTGTGAAGATCTCCCCACTCCGCGTACGCACGAAGCGCTCCAGCAGCCAGGGGAAGATGTACTTGGCGCCCAGCAGAATGATCGTCACCGCCGCCAGGGCATAGCCCACGGCACCGGCGGCTTCCCAGGGCGAGGCGGCGGCGCCGGCGGCCAGCAGCGGAATCAGTACCATCACGGGAATGACCGCCAGATCCTGAAACAGCAGGATGCTCACCGCGATGCGGCCGTGGGGGGCGGCGCTGCCGCCCTGCTCGTCGATCAGGCGCAGCACGATGGCCGTGGAACTCATGGCCATCAATGCCCCGAGCAGCACGGAAAGTTGCCACGACAAGCCGAATGCCAACGCCAGTCCGGCACCCACCATGGAGGTGAACAACATTTGCAGGCCGCCCAGCCCCACCACCATGGCCTTCATGCTCGCCAGCTCGCGCAGGGAGAAGCGCAGCCCGATGGTGAACAGGAGCAGCACCACGCCGATCTCCGCCATCACCTCGATGGCGTGACGGTCGGAAACCAGGCTCAGTCCGCCGGGCCCGATCAGCATACCCGCCACCAGAAAGCCGACCACGTTGGGGATGCGCAGGGGCCGCAGCACATAGATCGTGCCCAGCGACACGGATATCACCACCACCAGGTCATAGAGCAGATTCATGTCATGCATGACGGGTCGCGCCGCAAACTCAGGTCAGGTCTTGGGGATTCCGGACACACGGGTCACCCGCCGCGGAATACCATGCACTTGGCTTCATGGCCCTGCCACGTGCTCCGGCGGCATGGCCATGGCGTGATACGAGGCCCTTTCAGCATGACGCGAATTGTCATCGACGTACAGTCCGGCTTATCATTGGGGCTCCATTGTCAACTCTCATGCCTGTAAAGATGACTGAAAATCGGCGACAGATACCTGACCGCCGCGAGAGCGGCCGCCGCATGGCGGAACGGCGACGGGCCGGCATTGGCGAAGTGATTCCGGAGCGACGCAAGGGCCCTCGCCGGGCAGACAGCCGCCGGACCGGCATTGATCGCCGAGACGAACCAGAGGCCTGGGCCGAGGCGCAAAAGAAGAAGCAGCAGGACTAGCACCCCGGAAGAAATGGCGCCCGGGTGCCCACCGCGCCCCGCTGCCCGCCACCCATGGGTCACGGGTGCCGTGGCCATCCACCGGACCGCGGTGAGGCTGCCACCGCCGCGACTCGCCCCACCACTCCCGCACCGTCCGGGCCATCCGCATGGCCGGGGCGACGATGTCACGACAATTGCACGCTTTTTCGGCCAGGAGGCGTCATACGCCTGGCGGGGCCGGCTTGTGTTTCAGGTGACAGGTCGGCTAAGCCAGGGACATCGAGCGAGCCCGTGGCCATCAGCCACCGGCATCCCGGCTCCATGACCCGACGCAGCACAGCGCCCTGGGAGCGCGGCGGCCATGAGCGATCTGATTCTGCCGGCGGAAGCAACACCGCGACGCGGCCTCGCCCGCTATATCGAGGAGAGCGCCGCCTTCGCCGAGCCCTTCATGGTGACGGCCGGACTGCTGGCGGTGATCGGCCAGCCGCTGTTCTACGTCATCTGGCGCTATCTGATTCCCCAACCTTACGAGAATCTGTCCCTGCGCCTGGTGTCCGCTGCCCTGTGCATACCGCTGGTGTTGAAACGTTACTGGCCCCCGGCGTTGCGGCGCTTGCTGCCCTGGTACTGGCATGCCGCCGTGCTGTACACGGTGCCGTTCCTGTTTGCCCTGTTCGTGTTCCTCAATCACTTCAGCCTGATGTGGGTGCTGACGGAGATTGCCGGCATCTTTCTGCTGACGTTCTTCGTGCACTGGGCGCTGGCCGCGGCCATGTTCGTCGTTGGCACTGGCGCCGCCTATGGCGCATCCCTGCTGATGATGGAGGCCGAGCCGATCACGGCGCCGGTGGCGGAGATTCTCATCGTCTACCTGTTCACCCTTTGCGTGGGCGGCGCCATCAACTACCGCCTCCAGCGCTTCCGGGAGGCCCAGGTGGCCTTCGAGAAGCGCTTGCGGCTGCTCTCCGGGCAGAACGCGACCATGATGCGGGAGCACAACCAGCTGTTGGGGCGCTTCCTGAACAATGTGATCGTCAACCGGCTGCAACGCTTTCAGGAGCAGCATGGCCTGGACGTGGCCCTGCGGATGATCACGCAACAGGAGAAACGCTTCTGCGGCATCATGCAGGCGGACATCCGCAACTTCACGCGCATGTTCGATGTGGACACGGAACTCCAGGTGGCCCAGCTCATCTCCCAGTGCTTCTCGGAGATCACCGCCACGGGCCAGGATCTGGCCGTGATCAAGCCGATCGGGGACTGCATCTTCCTGTACAGTGACGAGGAGCACGGCCGGGAGGAGGCCGTGCTGAACATCCTCACGCTGGCCTGTCTGTTCGTCCACTCGGTGGACCGCATCAACGAGTCGCTGACCTCGCGCAACATCGTTCCGCTCAACTTCGGCATTGCCGTGCATGCGGGGGATGCCATCTACGGCAATCTGGCCAGCGACACGATGATCGATCCGACGGTGATCGGGATCAATGTGAACCGCACGGCGCGCATGGAGGAACTCACCAAGTCGCCCGTGATCCGCGAGCTGGTCGGCTCCAATGCCGTCATCCTCTCCGAGGAATTCTACTGGATCGTGCGCAAGGCCTACCGCGACCTGCCCGGCGTGGTGCCGCTGGACCTGACGGCCCTGCAGGTCTCCATCCGCGACTTCCCGAACATCACGCGGGTCTATGCCCTGCCCCAGGCCGGCGCACTGGCCTTCTACCCGGTGGCCCGCGAGCGCCTGCGCCATGCGCGCATGGCGGAGACACCGCGCTTCCAGGGCAATACCCACAGCCTGCTGCGCGGCGTGGAGTATTACACGGAAATGTACGGCAGCGGGCCCAACACCACCTGGTCTCTCTTCTTCAATGTCAGCGCCCATCCGCCGGAGCGCGTGACCCAGATCGTGCGCCGGCACTTCTCCCACCTGGAAAGCAGCCTCAGCCAGGGCAGTGAACGCTGGCTGACCCTGTCCACGGCGGCCGACCCGGGGGAATACGACGAGACCGACGTGGATGGCTGGATCGCCACCTTCATCGACGCCCTGACCGACCACGCCAACAGCGGACAGGGCCGCTCGGGCGGCCCCTGACCCGCGGACGGCCTGTCAGGCGGCCTCGCCACGCTTGCGCGCTTCCGGCCATTGGGCCAGGTCCACCACATCGCGCACTTCCGCACACACCGCGGCGACGCGGGCCAACTCGGCGCGCGTGTGGGCGGCATTGATGGTGAAGCGGATCAGGGAGCGATTGCGCGGCGTGGCCGGGTCGCAGAAGACGGAACCGAACACACCCCGCGCCTCCAGGGCATCGCGCAACTGAATCGTCAGGTGCTCGGCCCCCGGCACCAGGGCCAGGATCTGCGATTCGTCCTGCCCCACGTCGTAGCCCAGGCCGGCCAGCTTGGCGCGCAGATATCGCGCATTGTCCAGCACCTGCTCCCGGCGGTCGTTCGCCTCGCTGACCACCTGCAACGTGGCCTGGAGCCCGGCCAGCTCGTGGGGCAGCAGCCCGGAGCTGAAGATGGCCGGCCGGGACGCGTAGCGCAGGTATTCCATGTTGCGCACCGAACCGAGGATCAGCCCGCCCCGCGCAGCATAGGCCTTGGAGAGGCTGGCCGTGCGGAAATGCACCTGGTCGGTCAGCCCCAGCGCGGCGACCATGCCCTCACCAGCGGTGCCGAAGACCCCCAGGGAATGGGACTCATCCACCAGGATCACGCAGCCGTGACGCGTAGCCACATCCACCACCGCCGGCAACGGGCACACGCTGCCATTGGTGCTGTACACCGAGTCCACGATCACCAGACCCGGGCCATGCTTGGCGATCAGCGTGTCCAGCGCCTCCACGCGGTTGTGGCGAAAGGGCCGGGGCGTGGCGCCGGCGGCATGTACCCCCTCCCACAGGGACATGTGGGCGAACATGTCCAGGTACACCGGCGTCTCCGCATTGGCGATGGCCTGGATCAGGCCCGTGTTGGCACACCACCCCGACTGGGCGACCAGGGCATCCTCCGCCTGCGTCGCGTGGGCCAGGGCCCGTTCCAGGGCACGCTGGGGTGTCTCGCCGAACAGGAACACGCTGGAACGCAGCACCCCGTGCCCCTGGGCGTGCAGCGTCTCGGCCTGGGCCTGCATGATGGCCGGATGGCGGCTGATGGACAGGTAGTCATTGCTGGTCAGGATCAGGTCATCGGCCCCGGGAATGCGGCCCTTGAGAATGTGCCCGCCTGTCACGGCATTGACGGCGCGCTCCCGATAGTAGGTATCCACGCGCTCCCGCAGGAATGCGGGCTCGGCCTGGGGCTTGGACGACGACGCTAGGGCGAACAGTTGCTTGGCTGCCAACATGGGGGTGCCTCCTCGACTCGAAGCGAAACGATGAGCTGCCGGCGCGGAATCCGGCAGCCTGACGAAACACGAACGCACGGCATGCGCAGGTCGCGCGCATCCGTGCGTGCGGGACTTCTCCACAGTTTTTCCAGAAAATCTGCACGACTTCCTCGCAGACTCCATACACATTGCCGCGCTTTGACGCAAGCTATTGTTCTGGAAGGGTTTGTTAATTTCTAAGGAAAACACGTCCCCGGCGGCCCCGGGAGCGGAGCGGGGCGAGCGGAGATTGCGGCGGCGCGTGACCGCGGAAATCGCTCCCGGCGGCGCCCACAAGTCGCCATGGGGGCGGGACTCCCGCGGAAGCGGTACCCGCTGAGGAGCGGGCCCGGGAGCGCAGCGGGTACCGCCGCGGCGCGGGAGCATGGTCAATTCTAAGGAATCAGCGGCGTGCCGTCGGGCGTCGCAGAAATGCCGACCGCGCGAGGGGTCGGCGGCATGGCGGCAGGGCGGCATGGCGGCGGGGCATGGACCGCACCGAGGAGGCCCGGAGGCATCCCCCGGCCGCTCAGGCCCGACCGGGCAGTTCCTTGCGGTACATCAGCACGACGAGCGGGGCGAACACCGCCACGGTGCCCGCACCGGTCAGCAACGTGGTGGCCACGGCACTGCCCACGGGCTCCCCGTGCATCAGGGCACGGGCCGCCTCCACCGCGTGGGTAACCGGGTTCCAGGCCACCACCTGCTGCAGCCATCCCGGCATGGTGGCCGGGTCCACGAAGGCGTTGCTGACGAACGTCAGCGGAAAGATGAAGGTGAAGCCCATGGCCATCACCGACTCGGGAGACTTGAGGCGCAGGGCGAGGGGCATCCAGGCCCAGGACACCGCCATACAGAACGTGGCAATCAACGCGAATGCCAGCAGCACCCCGACCACCCCACCACCGGGCCGAAAACCCAGCAGCAGCCCCAGCACCACCATCACCGTGGCCGCCATGGCATAGCGCAGCAGATCCCCCAGCAGCGCGCCGATGAGCGGCGCCGGCTGCCAGATGGGCATGGAGCGGAAACGGTCGAACAGCCCCCGCGTGAGGTCGGTATTGAGTCCGACCGAGGTGTAGATGGTCAGGAACAGCAACGTCTGCACGAAGATGCCCGGCAGCAGGAATTGCAGATACTGCCGCGGCGAGCCGGCCAGCGCCCCGCCGTACAGGTAGGTGAACAGCAGGGTGAACATGATCGGCGACAGCGTGACATCGAAGAGCTGAAACGGCTGGTGCCGGATGCGCAGCAATGCGCGCCAGGCCAGCGTGAGGCAGGCGCCGAGCACCCCGCTGCCCGTTCCGTGCGGGCTGCGCTCACCGGAAAGGATGGTCATTCCGTCACCTCCGATTCATCGGTCACGGCCCCGTGGCCCGTGAGGGCAAAGAACACCTCGTCCAGGGTCGGCTCGGCCAGGGAAAACCAGGTGACGTCGATCCCCGCCGCGCCCAGCCGCGCCAGCAGCGCCGTGGCATCGTCCACATGCGCCGCATGGGCGATCAGCATGTCCTCCCGCTGCACCGGTTGCGCGCCCGCGGGGGAATTGCCATCGAGCAGGGCCCGCGCCTGGGGCAAGCGGCTGGGGTCGGCCAGACGCACGTGCAGGGTCTGTCCGCCTACGCTCGCCTTGAGCTCCCGGGCCGTGCCCTCGGCAATGACCCGTCCCTGGTCGATCACCGCCAGACGTTGGGCCAGGCGGTCGGCCTCCTCCATGTACTGGGTCGTCAGCAGCACCGTGGTGCCGCCGGCGGCGATTTCCCGCACCATCTCCCACACCTGTACGCGGCTGCGCGGATCGAGCCCGGTGGTGGGCTCGTCCAGGAACAGCAGCTTGGGGGGCACCGCCAGTCCCGCCGCGATGTCCAGGCGCCGGCGCATGCCCCCCGAATAGGCGGACAGGCGCGCCTGGGCGCTCGCGGTCAGATCGAACAGCTCGAGCAGTTCCCGCGCCCGGGCGCGGGCGGCGCGCCAGGGCAGACCGAACAGCCGGCCCACGAGGATCAGATTCTCCAGCCCGGTCAGATCCTCGTCCAACGAGGCATACTGGCCCGTCAGGCTGATCTGCGCGCGCACAGCGGCCGCTTCGCGCACCACGTCGCAGCCGAGCACACGCACCTCGCCCGCATCCGGGCGCAGCAGCGTGGCCAACACACGGATGGTGGTGGTCTTGCCCGCGCCATTGGGCCCCAGCAGCCCGTAGATCATGCCGGGCTCCACGCGCAGGTCGATGCCGGCAAGCGCCGTGGTGGCGCCAAAGCGCTTCACCAAGCCGGCGATTTCAATGGCGGGAGGCATCTGCGTGGGCTCCAGGTTGGGTGCCGGGCCAAATCCGCGCATCGGATGCCGCGCCCACGGCTCATGCGAAGCCGGGGCCGGACGGAAGGCGACGGACGTAGCGGGATTCCATGCAACGAATGGCCGCGGGCCAAGGGGCATATGCGGCCAGCTTGTGCCATCCTGCCCGCCCACACCCTCTCCAGGGACCCGTTCCGTCCAGGCTGCTGGGCAATGAATGTGGCGGACAAGACGTAGTAGCAGGAGGGAGACTTGAACTCCCGACCTCGCGATTATGAATCGCGCGCTCTAACCAGCTGAGCTACCCTGCCGAATATGGGAACAGGAAATTCTGCGGGATTCGGCGCCGGGTTGTCAATAGACGGGCGGGGCAATGCGCGGGGTCGCCACCCGGGGCGGCTGCTTTGACCGGCGAAAAGGCTGGTGTTACCGTGGCCCACGAGGGAGAGCGTCCCGCGGCAGGCGCCGGGAAGGGGGCACCACCGCCTTGCCCGCGATCGCGGAAACGCGTGGGGGCACGGACTCGCCAGACGGCACAGCAACTCCTCAAGCACAGCAACTCCTCAGGCACAGCAATGCCTGAGGTACAGAGAGGGCAGACCCATGGTGCAATCCCAGACCGGCCATGCCGTAGACTTTGACCTGAACGATGCGGATATCGTCCGCGACCCCTATCCCATCTTCAGCACATTGCGCGAGCACGACCCGGTGCACTGGAGCCCCGCGCTGCGCGCCTGGATCCTGACCCGCTTCGACGATGTGCGCGACGCGCTGCAGAACGCGGAATACACGGCGGACCGCATGTCCCCCTTCGTCCATGCCTCCGAGCGCCACGGGCGCAGCAAGGCAGCGGAACTGGGGCGGCTGCTGCGGCATTGGGTGGTGTTTCACGATCCGCCGGATCACTTGCGCCTGCGGCGGCTGCTCAACCGTGCGTTCACGCCGCGGGAGATGAAGAAGCTGGAGCCGCGGGTGGAAGCCACCGTGCACCAGTTGCTGGATGCCTTCACGTCGCGTGGGGAGACGGACCTGATCGCGGACTTCGCCTATCCCCTGCCCGCGCTGGTGATCATGCGCATGCTGGGCGTACCCGACCGTGACCTGGAGCAGGTGCGCGTGTGGTCGGAGGAACTGGGCACGTTCATCGGCCATTCCGTCGAGGCGGACCGCTACGAGCGGGCCCACACGGCCATCACGGAAATGGCAGAATACTTCCGCCGCATGGCCCACGACCGCCGCAAGCAGCCCCAGGACGACATCGTGAGCCAGCTGGTGGGCGCGATGGACGAGCAGGGCAGCATCTCCGAGGATGAGCTGGCCTGCAATGCCCTGTACCTGCTGTTCGCCGGTCACGAGACCACCACCAATCTGATCGGCAACGGCATCTACCACCTGCTGCGCAACCCCGAGCAGTACCGTCTGCTGACCGAAAACCGGGCGCTGCTGCCCTCGGCGGTGGAGGAGTTCCTGCGCTATGAGAGCCCGGCCTTCTCCAGCGTGCGCGTGGCTGCCCAGGACATCACGCTCCACGGCACGACGATGCACGAGGGAGAGCGCGTGGTGGCGTTCCATTCCGCGGCCAATCGCGACCCGGCCGTATTTACCGATGCGGACCGGCTGGACGTGACCCGCGATCCCAATCCGCACATCGCCTTCGGCGTGGGGGTGCACTACTGCCTGGGTGCCCCGCTGGCCCGCATGGAGGGCCGCATCGTGTTCGATGCGTTGCTGCAGCGGCTGCCGGAGCTGAGCCTGCAGGAAACCGATCTGCCATGGACGGCCCAGCTCATCGTACGCGGCGTGGAGCGGCTGCCCCTGAGCTTCCGCGCCACACCTCCCCTGCGGCGGGCCAGTGCCTGAGCAGGATTTTTTCTGCGCGGCCCCGGTGCCGCTCGTGCCGTGAAACGCCAAATCTCGCGTCCCACCAAAACTGCGTCCACCCGGGCGGCCCCGCGGGGCATGCCCGCCGCACCGTCCCCCAGCACCGCGTTTCGCCGACGGCATTTTCCCGGCGTCACCGCCAAGGAATGGAACGACTGGCGCTGGCAGCACCGCCACCGCATCCAGCACGCGGAGGAGCTCGCCGCCCTGCTCACGTTGAGCGTGGACGAGAGCGCGGCGCTGCGCCGCCTGCAGGGGCGGCTGCCCCTGGCCATCACGCCCTACTATGCGGCGCTGCTGCACCCCAGCGACCCGAGCCAGGGCCTGCGCCGCACGGTGGTGCCGGCCGGGGCGGAATTCGTCACCACGCCGGGGGAGCTGCGCGATCCCCTGGACGAGGATGCGCACAGCCCCGTCCCCGGGCTGGTGCACCGCTACCCGGATCGGGCGCTGCTGCTGGTCACGAACACCTGCGCGACCTACTGCCGCTATTGCACGCGCTCGCGCATGGTGGGGGCCAGCGAGGAATCGCAACGCATCACCACCAGCCGCCTGGAGGGCGCATTGGCCCATATCGCGGCCACGCCGGCGATCCGGGACGTGCTGATTTCCGGCGGCGATCCGCTGGTGCTCAGCGATGCGCGGCTGGATTGGCTGCTGGGGCGGCTGGATGCCATGCCCCATGTGCGCTTCGTACGGCTGGGCACCAAGATTCCCTTTGTCATGCCCCAGCGCATCACCGCGGGGCTGGCCCGCGTACTGCGGCGGCACCGGCCCATCTGGATGAGCCTGCACATCAACCACCCGGCGGAAATCACGCCGGAGTCCGCCCGGGCATGCCATCGGCTGGCCGATGCAGGTGTGCCCCTGGGTGCCCAGACGGTGCTCCTGCGCGGGGTGAATGATGACCTGGAGATCCTGCGGGAGTTGCTGCACGGGCTGCTGGAGATTCGCGTCAAGCCCTACTACCTCTTGCAGTGCGACCCCATCCCCGGCTCGGCCCACTTCCGCACGCCGGTGCATCGCGGGCTGGAGTTGCTGGCCGGGCTGCAAGGGCACACCAGCGGCTACGCGGTGCCCGCCTTCGTGCTCGATGCGCCCCAGGGCGGGGGCAAGATTCGCCTCGTGCCGGAGCACATCGTGGGGCGCGAGGGCGGCGATCTGCTGTTCACCAACTACGAGGGGCGTCTGTTCCGCTACCCGGATGCCGGGGGCACCCTGGGCGAAAAGCCCACTGCCACCCCGGCGGACGCGCAGCCCGCCGCGTGGCGGCTTACCGGCGCGTGGCCGATTTGAGATCGGCGGCCATTCTGGCATATTGGGGCACTGCGCAACCAACCAGGTGGAAGAATTCATGAAGATCGAAAAGCACAACGTGGTGGCCAACAAGCTGGACTATGCCAAGGGCAAACGGCCACCGGTCGATTGCATTCTCTGCGCCGTGGCCCAGAACGATCCGAGGGTGGACAATCTGGTGGTCTACCGGCACGACGGCCACTTCGTCACGCTGAACCTGTACCCCTACAATCCCGGACACATCATGATCGTACCGGCGAAGCACTACCTGGACGTGCGAGAGATGGAGGATGCGGAAGTGTTGGTCACCAACCGACTGCAAACCCTGTCCCTCAACGTGCTGGAGAAGGTGTACCGGCCCGGCGGGTTCAACATCGGCTGGAACGTGGGCAAGACCTCCGGCGCCAGCATTCCCCACATTCACCTGCAAATCGTGCCGCGCTACCAGACCGAGATCGGCTTCTTCGATATCCTCTCCGACACGCGCGTGATCGTGGAAGAGCCCCACGTGACCCGCGAGCGGCTGCGCCAGGCCTTCAACGAGGAAGGCGCGCGCTTCTTCGCCGCGGGCTGAGCCGCCCTTAGCCGTGTGGTGAGCCATGTCCGCGCCACGCCGCGCCGCTCCCTCCGCACACCCGCGAAATCGTCCCCGATGCCTCCCCCCGCCGCCGAAATGTGGTATATTTTGAGGGTGTTTCGCACCCGTTTGGCACGGAGTACGCAATTCGTCACAGGTAACTGACGAATTGTTGGGAACGCATCACGGAAGCCGGGTAAGACCATGGGAATTGGAAAGATGACCGGGCCCAAAAAGGCGGCGATCCTGCTGCTGGCCCTGGGGGAAGAAGGCGCTGCCGAGGTGGTGAAGAACCTGGAGGACAGCGAGATCAGCCAAGTGGGCTACTACATGGCCCGCTTCACGGACGTCTCCCCCGAAGAGCTGGATATGGTGCTGGAGGAGTACTACAACGCCCAGTCCGGTGACGGCAGCGGCTTCCTGATCAATGCCTCTGGCGACTTCGTCAAGAACACGCTGGCCAAGGCCCTGGGGGGCGACCGGGCCAAGGACCTGGTGGACAACCTGTCCGCCAACGTGGAAGAAAGCGCCCTGGAGTCCCTCAAATGGCTGGACCCCAAGGCCATCGCCAACTTCATCACCCATGAGCACCCGCAGACCATCGCGCTGATTCTGGCGCACCTGGAAGACCCGGAGCAGACGGCCACCGTGCTCAAGGAGCTGCCGGAGAACCTGCAGGCGGACGTGGTCTACCGCATGGCGATCCTGGAAGGGATTCAGCCCGGCGTGGTCTCCGAGATCGACGAGGTGCTGTCCCGCGAGATGCAGGCCGCCGGCGCGGTGGGCACCGCCAAGGTGGGGGGCATCGAGGCGGTGGCGGAAATGCTCAACTCCCTGGACAAGTCCACGGAAACCCGCGTGCTGGCCACCATCGAGGAGAGCAACCCGGATCTGGCCGAGCAGATTCGCGAGCTGATGTTCACCTTCGAGGACATGGTGCTCATCGACAGCCGCGGCATGCAGCTCATCCTCAAGGAGGTCGACCAGCAGGATCTGACCCTGGCCATGAAGACCGCCAGCGACTCCATCAAGGAGCTGATCTTCAGCTCCATGTCCCAACGGGCGGCAGACATGCTGCGGGAGGACCTGGAGGTGTTGGGGCCGGTGAAGGTGGCCGATGTGGAACGGGCCCAGCAGAACCTGGTCAAGGTCTCCCGCCGGCTGGAGGAAGAGGGCAAGATCATCATCGGCGGCCGTGGCGGCGGCGACGTGATCTAGTCCGCCCCCGGACGCAACGGGATCGAGCAGCCATACAGGGCACTGCCGCCGGGCGGCAGTGCCCTTTTTGCGTTCGTGGGACGGGCTAGCGATCCGGCCCGTCGGTCGGCGTGCGATAGCGCCCCTCGGCGTCCAGCCGTTCGCGCACCCAATCCTCCACGCTGGGATGCAGGGCCTGGGGCATGTCATCCCCGTCGGGCCGGGCGAACTGGGCCAGCTCCAGGGACACCTGGGCCAGCTCCACGCCATCCACGTTGGCATCCACCAGCACGGCCCGATGCAGGTCCGCGCCGGTCAGCCGCGCCTTGACCAGCTTGGCGCCGGTGAGGTCACAACTGCGCAGCCTGGCGCCCTGCAGGTTGGCCAGGGACAGCACGGCAGCGGACAGATCGCAGCCGAACAGGTCGGCCCCGGCCAGCTCGGCACCGTGCAGATTGGCCTCGGTCAGGTGCGCCCCCCGCAGGTCGGTGCCGGTGAGGTCCGCGCCGGACAGGTCGATGCCCGGCAGCAGCGCCCCGGCCAGCGTGCGCGGCCGGGCGCCAAGCTCATTCAGCTCCCGTACCAGTCCCTGCACCCGGGCGCTGCCTTCGCTGCCCCCCACCGTGAGAAAATAGCCCAGCTCCCGCTGGCAGCGCCGGCGCTCCCGCCGCCGCCACGCCACACGTTCCAACAGGGCCAGCAGGGCCACGAAGACCAGCGCATTGGCTGCCGCGGTGAGCACGACCAGATAGATGGTGCGCCAGGGGAGCGGGCCCAGCAGCTCCAGCCACCAGCCGGCGAGCAGCAGCACGCCGACGAGACACACCAGTCCCACGGGCACCAGGAACGCCGTCCAGTCGCGCCGTTCGTCCATCATGCTATTCTCGTCTGTATCACCCGCGTCCTTGACGGGCCGGCGCCAATCCGGTCAAAGGGAGAGGCGCGCCAAGCAGCGGAACATGCGTCATCCATGTGCTGCAGGCCATAGCGTATCATCCAACCATCCGCCCAGGAGCCCCACGATGTCGCGAAAGCTCGTGTCTCAAAAGCTCGGAATGCTAATCGTGCTGGCCATGCTGAGCCTGCCGCTTGCGGGCTGCATCACGATCGGCAAGTCGTTCTCCATGCGCCCCATTTCCCTGGTGGAAAAGGGCAAGACCAGCCAGAAGGAGGTGCTGGCCCTGTTCGGCAATCCGGTGCGCACGGGCAAGGAGGACGGCAACACCACGTGGACCTACCTCTATTACAAGGCCAACGTGTTCGGCAGCTTCGAGGGCCGGGACATGGTGGTGAAGTTCGATGACCAGGGCCGGGTGCTCTCCGTGACCTACAACACCACCGAGCGCAGCGGCGGCGAGTAGCCCGTGGGCTAGCCGGCGGCGGCCAGATGCTGGGCCGCCCAGTCGGGATAGGTGCCCGTCTCCATCATCAGCGGCCGCACCACCGCGCGCAGCACGCGCAGCTCCTCCGCCGTGGGCGGTGCCGTCTGGGGGGCCGCCCCCGTGACGCCCAGGTCGAAGCCCGTGGCGGCTACCACCGCCTCGGTCGTGTGGGGCGGATGCACCGACTCAAGCTTCAGCACGCCGGCCTCCCGGTCCATGGCCAGCGTGGCCAGGGGCGTGACGACCTTGCTTGGCCCACCGAGGCGCAGCATGTGCGGCGGCGTCACGCCGGCGGCGGAGATGAAGTCCACATGCTCCACGAACACCCGTGGGGAATGCTCCGTGCGGAAGACGACGGTGCGCCGGGCCGCGTAGTAGATCAGCCCGCCGCCATAGCCACCGGGAAAGCGCACGTCGGGATGGTCATGGTCCTGCCCCAGCAGGTGCAGGTTGTAGTTGCCCTGCTGGTCGATCTGCACACCGCTGACGAAGAACAGCCCCAGGTCGCCCCGCTGGGCCAGGTAATGGAACTGCCGGGACGTGCGAAAGGGAAAGAACGCCGGGCTGCCCAGGATGAGAATGTCGGCCTGGGGCGCATGGGTGTGCTTGGCCAGCAGCAACCCGGCCGCCGGGATCATGGACAGGGCGCCGCAGGCGGAGATTTCTCCGTCCCGCACCTCGCGGGACAGGTGAATCGCCATCAGTTCTTCCGGGGCAGGCGCGGTCATGAGGCCGACTGCCGCTGCGATTGCATCGTCGGCGTCGCATCCGGATCGCTCTCCGGCCGGTCGCGATAGACCACTTTCTTCAGATAGGCCTGATGGTCCGCCACGCCGTGCACCGTCTCTTGCAGATAGGCGGCGAAGGCCTCGTCGTCCTTGCTGTGGGCCACATAACGCCGCATGTGCTCCGCATCCACGGTGTAGCGGCCCGGCATGCCGCCCGGGTGAGCCCCATAGGGTGCATGGGCCAGCACGTTGACCAGCACCTTGGGCAGAAAGGTGCCCTGGGCCTCCGCCTCGGTCAACGCATCCACCACCTCCTCGACGGTGACGACGACCCGGTGCGCGGCCTCGGCCAGCAGCACGTCATCGGTCACCACGCCCAGGTCCACATTGCCCGCCTTGTCGGCCCGCAGGCCGTGCAGCAGCGCCACGTCGGGCCGCATGGCGCGCACCACGACGGATTCGATGGACGGGTCGAAAGGATCGGGACAGATCATCATGTCATCCCGGCGTTTGAGCAGGTCGCTGCCCACCAGGCCCACAAACGGCACGTACGGCACTCCCATGGATCCAGCCTGGACCATCGTGAACAGCACACCTCACGTGTTGTCCATGGCGGTGATCCGTCCGGCCGTGACATGGCGGGCAAAGTTGGGGCCCGTGCGGGCAAAGGGCCCCAGGGTCACGCTGCACGTGTCGATCACGTCCGCCGCCCCGGCACCCACCAGGAAGTCCAGGTTGATCTCGCCACCTACCACGCCCACGGCCCGCAGGCCCGTGGTGCCCTGTCGCACGATCTGCCGCAACAACGCCATGGGCGGGCGCTCGTTGCCGGCGCTCATCACGACCTGGTGATGATCCTGCACCAAGGCGGCAGCCGCCTCGATGGATGTCCATTGCGCTGACATGGTTCCTCCCGTGGGGATCGTTCATGTGCCAACAGGCCTTCGCCCGCCGGCGCTGCAATGCTTGCGCTTGGGCCCGTTGTACACGATCCGGGACACTTTGAAAAAGGCCGGAGGCGACGATTCCTGCCTGTGGCGAAACCACGGTGGGGGCGCGGCGGGGACGGTGCGGACAGCAAGGGACGGCGCGCAGATGCGGCCCAGGGCCGCGAGGGCCGGCACGGGAGGCGCCGGAAACCTGCTGCGCGCGGGTGTGGCGGCTAGTGCAACCTGACCTCGTCCACCGCCGGCGGCACCTCACGGGCATCGATGAACGCCTTGATGGACGCCACGGTATCCTGAATCAGGCCGATGTGCGCGGACATGGCATGCTTGATGGCACCGATCTGTTCGGTACTGAAGTCGCCGTTCTGCAGCAGATCGTTGATGCAGTACACCACGTTGCGCACATTCTGCCCGATGACAAAGAGTTCATAGACCAGTTGGTTCAGCTCTTCCGTGCTCACCGCAGCCTGCATGGGCCCGGTGGTCAGGCGGGAGAGGCTGCGTACCCGCTCGGTGATTTCGGCCATGGCATCCACGTACTGGATGGCATCGCTGATCGGTGTGCTCATCGCCGGTATGTCCTTTCCTGGACACGAGCCCATGACGCAGGGTTGGGGCTCGTGGCGGATCATTGGGGAACGGGCTGTTCGGCCCGCCGTCTCATGCCTTCCATGATGACGGAGGAATGTGGCGGCAATGTGCACGCTTGGTAGGTAATTCAAGAAATTATCGCGACGAAACGGGCATATTGCGGCAATTATCGCGACGAAACGGGCATATTGCGGCGCCATGGGGGCGCGGGGTCGGGCTATTCCGGCTTCGGATTGCCCTCGGCCAGGCCTTCGCGCACCAGGCGCAGCTTGCTGTCCATGGTGACCCGGTCGATGACCAGGTCCATGTGCTGCCGCTCCTCGACCAGGTAGTCCGTCACGGCCTGGCGCAGCCCGGGATGGGACAGGTGGTGCATGCTGTAGGTGGCGGCGGGATCGAAGCCGCGCAACTGCTTGAATTCGCCCCCAGCCCCCGGCTCGAAGCGCTGGATGCCCGTGTCGATGCAGTGCCGGATGGCCTCGTAGTAACACACGTTGAAGTGCAGATGGCGCACCTCCTCCAGCGCCCCCCAATACCGCCCGTAGAACACGCCGTTCTTTTGCACGTTGAACGTGCCGGCGATCACCCGCCCCTCCCGCTCGGCCACCACGAAGCACAGGTTGCGCTTGAAGCGCTCCACGATGAGATCGAAGAAGGCACGGTTGAGGTACTGCCGGCCCCAATAGAGCTTATTCACGTGGAGTTGGTACAGCTGGAACATGGTGCCCGCCATGTCATCACCAATGTCAGCGCCGGACAGGGCGCGAATGGTGATCCCCTCGTCCGCCATCTCGCGGATTTCACGGCGAATCTTGGTGCGCCGCTTGCTCTTGAACTCGGTCAGGTAGTCGTCGAAGGTCGCGTAGCCGTGGTTGCGCCACTGGTACTGCATCCCCACCCGCTCCACGAATCCCGCGTCGCGCAGGGGCTCCCGCTCCTCCGGCAGGCAGAAATTCACATGCACCGAGGACAGGCCGTTGTCCCGGCACAGTTGGGCCAGCACACCGCCCATCACGCGGATCAGCGCATCCCGGTCGTGGTCGGCCGCGTAGAGAAAGCGGGCGCCGGTCGCCGGGGTGAATGGCACGCCCACCAGCAGCTTGGGATAGTATGCCACCCCCGCCCGCTCCGCCGCGTAGGCCCACTGGTGATCGAAGACGAACTCCCCCTCGCTGTTGCCCTTGAGATAGACCGGGCAGGCGCCGACCAGCCGCCCGTCCTGCTCGACGAGGATATGGTGGGCGGCCCAGCCGCGCTCGGGGCGCACGCAGCCCGCCTCCTCCAGGCTGCTCAGCCAATCCCACTCCAGGAACGGGCTCTGCCCGTGCGCCAGGGCATCCCAATCCGCGCGGGACACATCGGCCAGGCGCTTGGCAATTCGAACGGTCAGTTCAGCCATGGAATCCAATCTCCAAGGACCGCAGGCGCGGCCATGTTCCCCGCTGGCTGAATTTTACTCCGTGCCCAAAGTCTGGCAACCTTGAGGTGTTCGCCAGGGGCGCCCCGATGGGGCGCAACGCCTACGGCGGCACCGCCCGCAAAACCCTTCCAGACGGCAGACACGACCATGAGCAAAGCCTCGGATTCCGCAGCGTCGCACCCGGAGAGCAACCGCACCGTGATGGTGGATGGCGTGGAACTGCGCCTGGCGCTCCCTGACAGCATGCCCATCATGGCGGTCGGCTCGGAGAGCACGAAGAACCAGTTGCGGGCATGCTGGCTGGCCCGGCCGGATCATCCGGAGCAGGAGCTGGCCCTGTCCCCGCGCATCCTGGGGCAGCCCGGCGTGGGCAAGACGACCGTGGCCTTTACCATTGCCAAGGAATTCACCGAGCGCGTGTACATCTTCCAGTGCACCTCGGACACCCGGCCGGAGGACCTGCTGGTGATGCCGGTGGTGGGCTCCGGCCAGACCATCCGCTATCACGCCTCGGCCCTCACCTCGGCCATGCTCACCGGCGGCATCTGCATCCTGGACGAGGGCAACCGCATGAGCGAGAAGAGTTGGGCCTCCCTGGCGCCCCTGCTGGATTCGCGGCGCTACGTGGAATCCATCGTGGCAGGGATCAAGCTGCATGCCCATCCCGATTTCCGCCTGTGCGTGACCATGAACGACGACTCCTCCACCTACGAGGTGCCGGAATACATCCTGTCGCGGCTGCAACCGCAGATTCGCGTGGGCTTTCCCTCGGCGGAAGAGGAACGGGAGATTCTCAAGGTCAATCTGCCATACGCGGACGAGGAACTGCTGAAGATGGTCAGCGAGTTTCTGGGCCGCTGCCATCAGTACGATCTGCCCGTCTCCTCCCGCGACGGGGTGCACATCATCCGCTTCGCGGAACGCCTGGTCAGTGGCACGGGGCTTTCCATCGCGGAGGCCATTCAGCAGTCGACCGAGCAGATCGTAGGCGAGGACTTCGCCCAGTTCCTGGACCCGACTTATCAGCCCCAGCAGGGGCCTTCGCTGAGCTATGCCGATGCGGAATTTCTGCTGACCCGCTTCAAGCCCCGCGGCAGCGGCAACTGAGCCACGGGCGCTGCCGTGGCGGGCGCGCGGCCCATCGGCGTATCGACACGGGAACATAGACCATGACCGCACCTGCGTTGGCCCCAGTTCATCCGCCCTATCTGCTGCTGGACGGCATCTACTGCGTTCCGTCCCTGCATGGGCATCAGCGCTTCGCGGGGCTGGTGCGCCGGGCGTTTCTGGAAGTGCAGCCCGATGCGGTGGCCGTCGAGTTTCCGGTCACGCTGGAGCCTTCCCTGCGCAAGGGGGTGGAGCGACTGCCCTATCTGTCCGTGGTCGGCTACCAGGACTATTCCGACGAACTGGAAGA
>Ga0326597_10001054_pt1 | contig 45851 bp, 40 predicted proteins | sample RVTome_12_FD_203789 | JGI IMG/M metagenome (GOLD analysis project Ga0326597, IMG submission 203789) | Soil microbial communities from uranium-contaminated site in the Upper Colorado River Basin, Wyoming, United States - RVT100D185 | ecosystem: Environmental > Terrestrial > Soil > Contaminated >...
CCTCCCGTAGGAGTCTGGGCCGTGTCTCAGTCCCAGTGTGGCTGATCATCCTCTCAGACCAGCTACGGATCGTCGCCTTGGTAGGCTTTTACCCCACCAACAAGCTAATCCGACGCGGGCCCGTCCAGGGGCGATGAATCTTTCCCTCGCAAGGCGTATTCGGTATTAGCTCAAGTTTCCCTGAGTTATTCCGAACCCCTGGGTAGGTTCCCACGCGTTACTCACCCGTCTGCCACTCTCTCCGAAGAGAGCGTTCGACTTGCATGTGTTAGGCCTGCCGCCAGCGTTCGTTCTGAGCCAGGATCAAACTCTCAGGTTGGAGTCATGATCTCTGTATGCTCCGGGGGAATTTCCCGGAGCCGATCGCTCGCTTCAATCACTTCGTACTTGACGAGTGCCGAAACGTAGGATCGCGAAGTCACATGACACCTGCCAACAAGACAGGCGCGCCAGGACGCCGCCGCCCACGTTTCTCTTTCCAATCCACAATGTCAAAGAGCCGGGGCGGACGACGGGCCCGCACCCTGCGAAACGGGGAACACCCCGCGCCGCGACGCAAACAGGCTGACCATCCCATGATGTCAGCCCGATATGATTCCACTCTCGGGAATGGTAATCAAGTGCCCGCCGGGAAAAATGCGACCGCATCGCGTCCGGCAAAGCTCGGCGTATATATGGATAGGACACCGCGGTGTCAACCGCCGAGTGACGGCGCCGGCCCGCGGACGGGCGCGACTTCGAGCGGCGCCGGCAGCCCATTTCGCGGTTCCGGGCCCCGCGCCCAACCAAGGGTGAATTCAGGCGCCGACGCTTGCCCCGGACTTTTCACACCGTCACGAGGCGTCATCGCGCCCGGGCCGGTGCCGGAAATCCGGGTTAACCCCCGGCTAAGGATTTTCGCCCCAATCTCGAGGCGATGGTGTGGGGATCGGCATATCTGCGCGGCGCGCCGCAAGCGGGCCGCGGGGGGGCCAGTGGGCCCGTCAACCTGTCGCGGCTCGGCGCGGGAACGCAGCCGCCGGTGCCGGCGAGCCGGCGCGGGGCGTGGCTCATCACCGCGCTGGCGCTGTCCAGCATCGCCACCGGCTTCGGTTCCATCGCCCTGATCAAGGCCGGCAGCCTCGAGGACGCGAGCAGACCGTCCCCGGTCCACATCACGCTGGCGCCGTTCTCGCCGGCGCCGCCGGCGGCGGCCGGTCCGGTGGCCACACCGGCCGGGATCGACCCGGCGCCGGAGGTGACGGGCTCGGTGTCGCCGCGCGCCCAGCCGGCGCACGCGGAGGACGCCCCGCCGCTCAGGCGGTTCGACGGTCCGCTGCCGATGGAGGGCGCCAGCGCCGCGGTCGAGCGCGCGGCGCTGATGGCGGCGCGGGCCGCGCTTGCCGGGATCGCGGGCCGGCAATCCATGGCCGACCGGTCCGTGGTTGACCGGCCGACCGTGCTGGCCGCCGAGGCCGCGCCGCTGAGGCTTGCGAGCCTCGCCGTGCCGCAGAGCCTCGCTGTTGCGGGATTGCGGCCGGGCGCGGGCGAGGAGGAGGCCGGGACCGACACCGAGGCGCCCGCCGATACCATCCTGATCGCCGAGAACGACACCCTCTACGACATTCTGGAGGCGCGCGGCGTCGCGACCAGCGAGGCGGTCGCGATCGCGCGCGCGCTGGCCGAGGTGTTCCCGCCGCGGGACCTGCGGGCCGGCCAGGAGCTGACGCTCGCCAGCGACCGGGACGGGGATGCAAACCCGGTCGTGCGCGAACTGGTGCTGATGACGCGGGCGGGCGAGTTCGCGGTGAGCCGGCTCGCCGGCGGCGGATTTGCCGCCACAGCGCGGCCGATCGCCGAATCCGAGCTCGAGCACCACCGCGCGCTCGCCGCCATCAAGGGCAGCCTTTACGGCACCGCGCGGGACCAGGGCGTGCCCGACCCGATCATCGTCAGGATGATGCGCACCCATTCCTACGATGTCGACTTCCAGCGCGAGATCCACCCGGGCGACCTGTTCGAGGTGTTCTATGCCGCCGGCGGCAACGGCGCGGACGGGTCCGCCGCGCGGGGCCAGCTGCTCTATTCGTCGCTGGCGACCAATGGCAAGACGCGCAGCTACTACCGCTTCACCGACGAGGGCGGCGTCACCGACTTCTACGACCAGACCGGCGCCAGCGCGAAAAAGCCGCTGATGAAGACGCCGATCAACGGCGCGCGCATCTCATCGGGCTTCGGCATGCGCAGGCATCCGATCCTCGGCTACACCAAGCTGCATGGCGGAACCGACTTCGCGGCGCCCGCGGGAACCCCGATCCTCGCCGCCGGCGACGGCGTCGTCGAGGCCGCCGGCCGCAATGGCGGCTACGGCAACTACGTGAAGCTGAAGCACAAGTCGGGCCTCGCGACCGCCTATGCCCATATGAGCCGCCTCGCCAGGGCGATGAGCCCCGGCAAGCGGGTGCGCCAGGGCGATGTGATCGGCTATGTGGGCTCGAGCGGGCAGTCGACCGGCCCGCATCTGCATTACGAGGTTCACCTCGACGGCAGGAAGGTGAACCCGCTGACGGTCAAGGTCGCGGGCGGCGGGCGCCGGCTCGAGGGCGCCGAGCTCGCGGCGTTCGAGGCCGAGCGCGACCGGATCGACGAGCTGCGCATGGAGGCGCCGGTCGAGGCGCTGGTCGCGGCGGCAAGGCCGTGAGGGGCGGCAGGGCCCAAGGCAAACGGCCTCGCCATTCGTCGCGAGCCGAAGTGAGCGTCTGCATCTGGCGAAGCCACGCACTCCCCTTCGTCATTGCCCGACTTGATCGGGCAATCCAGTAAACGGCGCGGCTTGCGGATTTATCCGAAATGTCGTCGGCTACTGGATCGTCCGGTCAAGCCGGACGATGACGGTCAAGCTTGTCGCCGCCACACCGACCTGTCGCGGCATGGCCGAATCAGACTGCGCCAGAGCAAATTTCACAAGAAAAGATTCGCTCAATTTGCTCTATCTCATTGTTTGTCGCGCATTCCGGGCGGAGAAGTAGTTCCCACTTTTCCTGAATGCGCTCTAATCCAGCCGGAAGCTCCGGTCGGAGCAGTCGAGGGTCACGATGATCCGGCCCTCGTTCATCGACCAGCGGTAGAGCTCGTAGGTTCTCACCCCCGATGCGTGCATCGGGTCGGCGTCTGCGAGGGCGCGGGCCTCGGCCCCGCCCGACGCCCGGTAGAGGATGAGCCCGAAGGCGGTCACCGTCCTAGCCGGACAGCCGTAGATCAAGTCCGGGGGTGAAGACATGATGTTCAATCGAGCCCCTCGCGACGATTCAGTCGGTCGGTTCTGCCCGGGGATCGGACCCACGTTCGGTCTCGGACACCTCTTCGACCCACACCGGCGCCGTGAGATCGGTGCCCTCGGCAACCGTCACGGTCCCGGCGAGAATGCCGAAGAGATAACGTAATTGGGGCGCTTCAGGTGCGCCCTTCTTCCTTCAGCAAGGCGCCTCAACATGCAATCCGGGCTACTTGCTTCTTCACCTCGGACGTCCTCAGGCCGCCGCCTGCGCCGTGGCCTCGGGCTCGATCGTGAGCCCGTCGCCCGAGACGGTGATCCGCACGGTGTCGCCGTCCTTGACCTCGCCCGCCAGGATCTTGCCGGCCAGCCGGTCCTGGACCTCTTTCTGGATCACCCGCTTCAGGGGACGGGCGCCATAGGCCGGATCGTAACCCTTGTCGGCGATCCACTGGCGCGCGGCATCGTCGAGCCCGAGGGTGATCTTGCGCTCGGCGAGACGCGCCTTGAGGAGCGCCATCTGGATGTCGACGATCGCCGCCATCTGCTCGCGCCGCAAGCGGTTGAAGAGGACGATCTCGTCGATCCGGTTGAGGAACTCCGGCCGGAAGCTCGCGCGGACGACGGCCATCACCTGCTCGCGCGCCGCCGCGGAGAGCTCGCCTTCGGCCTCGGCCGCGAGGAATTCCGAGCCGAGGTTCGAGGTCATCACGATCAGCGTGTTGCGGAAGTCGACGGTGCGGCCGTGGCCGTCGGTGAGGCGGCCGTCGTCGAGCACCTGCAGCAGGATGTTGAAGACGTCCGGGTGGGCCTTCTCGATCTCGTCGAACAGGACCACCTGGTAGGGCCGCCGGCGCACCGCCTCGGTCAGCGAGCCGCCCTCGTCATAGCCGACATAGCCGGGAGGGGCGCCGATCAGCCGGGAGACGGCATGCTTTTCCATGTATTCCGACATGTCGATGCGGATCAGCGCCGACTCGTCGTCGAACAGGAAGGCGGCGAGCGCCTTGGTCAGCTCGGTCTTGCCGACACCGGTCGGGCCGAGGAACATGAACGAGCCCATCGGCCGGTTCGGGTCCTGGAGACCGGCCCTGGCGCGGCGCACGGCGGTCGAGACCGCCTCGACCGCCTCGGCCTGGCCGACGACGCGGCGGGCGAGTTCGTCCTCCATGCGCAGCAGCTTGTCGCGCTCGCCCTCCAGCATCCGGTCGACCGGAATGCCGGTCCAGCGCGAGACCACCTGGGCGACATGGTCGGCGGTGACCGCCTCGGCGACCAGCGGCGCCACCGCACCTTCGGCCCCGGCGGTCCCGGCCGCGGCAAGGCGGCGCTCGAGATCGGGGATCACGCCATAGGCGAGCTCGCCGGCACGGGCGAGATTGCCCCCGCGCTGGGCCTGCTCGAGCTCGGTGCGCGCGCCCTCGAGCGCGGCCTTGAGGTCGCGGGCATCGGACAGCTTGGACTTTTCCGCCTCCCAGCGCCGGGTGAGCGCGCGGGCCTTGTCCTCGAGATCGGCGACCTCGCGCTCGATCCGCCGCAGCCGGTCGCGCGAGGCGTCGTCGTCCTCCCTGGTCAGCGCCTCGCGCTCGATCTTGAGCTGGATCACCCGGCGGTCGAGCTCGTCGAGCTCCTCGGGCTTTGAGTCGACCTGCATCCTCAGGCGCGAGCCCGCCTCGTCGACGAGGTCGATCGCCTTGTCGGGCAGGAACCGGTCGGTGATGTAGCGGTTCGACAGCGAGGCCGCCGCCACCAGCGCGTTGTCGGTGATGGTGACGCCGTGGTGGAGCTCGTACTTCTCCTTGAGGCCGCGCAGGATCGACACCGTGTCCTCGACCGTCGGCTCGGACACGAACACCGGCTGGAACCGGCGGGCGAGGGCCGCGTCCTTCTCCACATTCTTGCGGTACTCGTCGAGCGTGGTGGCGCCGATGCAGTGCAGCTCGCCGCGGGCGAGCGAGGGCTTGAGGAGGTTGGAGGCGTCCATCGCGCCGTCGGCCTTGCCGGCGCCGACCAGGGTGTGCATCTCGTCGATGAACAGGATGATGCCGCCCTCGGCCGCCTCGATCTCGGCGAGCACCGCCTTCAGCCGCTCCTCGAACTCGCCGCGATACTTGGCGCCGGCGATCAGCGAGCCCATGTCGAGGGCGAGCAGGCTCTTGCCCTTGAGGCTCTCGGGCACGTCGCCATTGACGATCCTGAGCGCGAGACCCTCGGCGATGGCGGTCTTGCCGACGCCCGGCTCGCCGATCAGAACCGGATTGTTCTTGGTCCGGCGGGCGAGGACCTGGATGGTGCGGCGGATTTCGTCGTCGCGGCCGATCACCGGATCGAGCTTGCCCGAACGGGCCTGCTCGGTGAGGTCGCGGGCATATTTCCTCAGCGCGTCGTAGCTGTCCTCGGCACTCGCCGAATCGGCGCTCCTGCCCTTGCGCAAATCGTTGACCGCACGGTTGAGCCCGTCGGCGGTGACGCCGGCCTCGGACAGGATCTTCGCCGCCTCGGCGGCCTTCTCGATCGCCAGCGCGATCAGCAGCCGCTCGACGGTGACGAAGGAGTCGCGCGCCTTCTCGGCCAGCTTGCGGGCGGTCTCGAACAGGCGCGCCGTCTCGGGCGCGAGATAGAGCTGGCCGGCGCCCGAGCCCTCGACCCGGGGAAGCCTGGCCAGCGCCTCATCGGTGGCCGAGCGCACCTTCGCCGAATCGCCGCCGGCGCGGTCGATCAGGCCCGAGGCCAGACCCTGGTCGTCGTCGAGCAGCACCTTCAGAATGTGTTCGGGGCGAAACTGCTGGTGGCCGGACCTCAGCGCCAGACCCTGGGCCGACTGGATGAACCCGCGCGCCCGCTCGGTGTATTTCTCGAAATCCATCTCCTGCTCCTTCCGCCCGCGGCCGTCACCCGAAGCATGATGGCCGCGTCAGCGCATTGAGATCTGTCAATATCTCCCGAGGATCGCCGCTCCGGCCGACCCAAGCTGGATATAGTGTTGCAATCGGACAACGAAAGACGGATCAGCTGATTTTGGTGCATCATCGCGCCGAACAGTTGACGGATGGCGAATGGCGAACACAGGCACAAAGGGCGCGGGCGGGCCTGCGCGCATCGCCGGGATCTTCCGCTACCCGGTCAAGGGCCTCTCCGGCGAGGCGCTCGATGGCGTCGACCTTGCCGCCGGCGAGACCCTGCCGTTCGACCGCGCATTCGCGATCGAGAACGGCCCGGGCGGGTTCGATCCCGAAGCGCCGCGCCATCTGCCGAAGACCGCGTTCGTGATGCTGATGCGCCACGAGAGGCTGGCCGAGCTCGACACGCGCTTCGATCCCGAAACAACCACGCTGGAGATCAGGCGCGAGGGCGCGAGCGTCGCGAGCGGGCGGCTGGGCGAGGAGGCCGGACGGGCGGCGATCGAGCGGTTCATCGCCGGGTTCATCGGCGAACGGCTCCGCGGGCCGCCGCGGATTGTCGCAAGTCCCGGGCACAGCTTTTCCGATGTCGGCGCCAAGTGCGTTTCGATCATCAATCTCGAAAGCGTGCGCGAGATCGAGCGGGTGGCGGGACAGACGGTCGAGCCGATCCGGTTCCGCGGCAACATTTATGTCGACGGGCTCGCGCCGTGGGCCGAGTTCGGCTGGGTCGGGCGGGAGGTCAGGGTCGGGGAGGTGCTCCTTGCGCCGTTCAAGCGCACGGCGAGATGCGCGGCCACCACGGTCAATCCGCGCACGGCAAGGCGGGATATCAATATCCCCGACCTGCTGGTGCGCGCGTTCGGACACGCCGAGTGCGGGATCTATGCCCGGGTGGTGTCGGGCGGGCGGATCGAGCGGGGGATGGCGGCGCGGATCGAGAGCACAGGCGAACCGCGACCTGATTGAACCGCCGCGAGGACCCCCGCCCCGGCGCGCCGGAGCCGGCGGGGCCGGCGGGTCGAGGCCCGGGAGTCAGGCGCTGAGGGTATCGGTGGCGGGATGGGAGCGCTGGTCGGCACGGTCGGCGTCCGGGTCACCGGCCCCGCCATTGCCCGATCCGGCGGCCGGGTCGCCGGCCTCGTCGAGGTGGCGGCCGGATGAGCCGGCGCCGCCGGTGCCGGCGGCCTGGGCGGACGGGCCGGCTTCGCCATTGACCTCAGGCTGCCCGCCGTCGCCATCACCGGCGCGGGCGCCATTGCGGCGCCGCCCGCGGCGCGGACGCGCCTCGCCGAGCTCCGGCTGGTCGCCGTCACGCTCTGCCTGAGGGAACGCAGACTGCGGCATCGCGGGCTGATCGCCGGCGCCCTCGGCCGGCTGGTACTCGGCCGGCTGGTACTCGGCCGACTGGTACTCGGCTGACTGGGCGGTCATCGCGGTCACCTGCGCCTGGGCGGCGGCGATGATGCGCAGATAATGCTCGGCATGCTGGAAATAGCTCTCGGCCGCGATCCTGTCGCCCGAGGAATGGGCATCGCGCGCGAGGTTCAGGTACTTGTCGGCGATGTGGGAGGCGGAGCCGCGAATCTTGACGTCGGGACCGCTCGAATCATACACCCGGCTCAGCGGGTTGTGCTGCTTGCGACCGCGGCTGCGCGGCTTCTTTCCATGTTGCGATTGTCTCATTTTACCGAATCGTTTCCACAAGCGGGCTCTCACCTGCCGATCGCCGAGTTCGAGCGCCAGACATTCCTATGCCGTGTTCAACTCCGGCAGGATGCGGCTTCGTGCGCCGACAGGGCGTCGGGACGGCCAACATCCGCGGCAAGACCGGGAGGGAGCCCGACGGTGCCTATGCGGAGCCCTGACAGTAATTGGCCGGACAGCGTCTTAAGAGTCTGCTAATTCCAGAATCTGCTATATCCGCCCCTGATGGCCATCCCAACCCCCTTCGGGACGGCGCACGCTCGCCCCTCGCGGGGTCAAACGGTGGCCGGAGACTAACCGTTTCGACCAGCCATTCCAAGTCATTTCTGCCCCGCGCGCGCGCCGGCCCGGAACCCGGCGACGACGCGCGCGCGGCCGGCGAGATCATGGCTCACGCCGGCGGGCGGCGGAGCCGGCGCAAAGCCGGCCGCGGACATCAGCCGGGCGACGGCCCCGGCCTGATCGGCGCCGATCTCGACCACCAGCCAGCCACCGGCCGGATCGGCGATGCGCCGGCCGGCGGCGACAACCGCACGGTGGCCGTCGAGACCGTCCGGGCCGCCGTCGAGCGCGCGGCGCGGATCGTGGTCGCGCACCTCGGGCTCCAGCGCGGCGAGCGCGGCGCGACCGATATAGGGCGGATTGGCGATCACCAGATCGAAGGTTCCAGCGACCGGTCCGGCCCAGTCGGCGACGCAGAAACCGGCCCGCGCCGCGACCCCGAGCCAACGCGCGTTGGCCCGCGCGACAACAACCGCCGCCGGGTCGATGTCGATGCCGAGCCCGGTCGCGCGCGGGCACTCGGCAAGGAGCGTGACCAGGAGCGCGCCCGAGCCGGTGCCGAGATCGCAGATCCGGAGCGGCCGTCCCGGCAGCCTTTCAAGGATCGCGAGCGCGACCTCGACCGCCGTCTCGCTGTCGGGGCGGGGGTCGAGAACCGAGGCCGCCAGCATGAACTCGCGGCCGAAGAACTCGCGCCGGCCGAGGATGCGCGAGACCGGCTCGCGCGCGGCGCGGCGCGCGACCAGGGCCGAAAACGCGTCCCGCGCCGCGGCGCCGACGCCGGCGCCCGGCCGGGCGATGAGGCTCGCCTGGTCGCACCCCAGCGCATGGGCAAGGAGCAGGCGCGCATCGAGGCCGGGGGCGGCGATGGCGCGGCCCGCCAGCAGCGACGATGCCTGCGACAGCAGCCGCGCGATCGTCGCCTCGCCAGCGGCCAGCCCGCCCGCAGCCGCGCCGGCCCCGCTCACGCGACCTTCTCGGCCGCGGCCAGACGGCGGGTCTGGTCTTGCGCGGTCAGCGCGTCGATCAGCTCGTCGAGGCCGCCGCCCTCGAGGATCTGGTCGAGCTTGTGCAGGGTCATCTGGATGCGGTGATCGGTGACCCTTCCTTGCGGGAAGTTGTAGGTGCGGATGCGCTCGGAGCGGTCGCCGGTGCCGATCTGGCCGCGGCGTTCGGACGCGCGCTCGGCGTCGCGGAGCTGGCGCTCGCGCTCGTAGAGCCGCGCCCTGAGGACCTTCATCGCCTTGGCCCGGTTCTTGTGCTGCGACTTCTCGTCCTGCTGGGAGACGACGATGCCGGTCGGCAGATGGGTGATCCTGACCGCGCTGTCGGTGGTGTTGACCGACTGGCCGCCGGGACCGCTGGCCCGGAACACGTCGACGCGCAGGTCCTTCTCGTCGATGGTGATGTCGACGTCCTCGACTTCGGGCAGAACGGCGACGGTCGCGGCCGAAGTGTGAATCCGGCCGCCCGACTCGGTCTGCGGAACGCGCTGGACCCGGTGGACGCCGGACTCGAACTTCAGGCGCTGATAGACGCCGGGACCCGATATCGAGGCGATGAACTCCCTGTAGCCGCCGACTTCGCCCTCGTTGGCGGTCATCACTTCGCATGTCCACTTCCTCAGCTCGGCATAGCGCAGATACATGCGCACGAGGTCGCCGGCGAACAGGGCGGCCTCGTCGCCGCCGGTGCCGGCGCGAACCTCGAGAATGGCGCCGCGCCGGTCGTCGGCGTCCTGGGGCAGGAGCAGGAGCCTCAGCTCGCCCTCCATCGCCTCGAGCCGGTCGTGGAGCTGGCCCAGCTCGTCACGCGCGAGCGCCCTCAGCTCCTCGTCGCCGCGCGGCTCGTCGAGGAGGGCGCAGAGCCCGTCGCGCTCGGAACGGGCGGCGCAATAGGCCCGGGCGGCCCGGGCAACCGGCTCGAGCTCGGCATGCTCCTTCGACAGCCGGACATAGGTGTCGGCGTCGGGCCGCGAGGCCATGTCGTGCTCGACCGCCTCGAAGCGGTCGATCAGCGGCTTGAGCTTGGCGGGATCGAGCATGGGTGTCATCGGTTGCGGGACATTCGGCCGGCCGGAATCACCGGCCGCGGCGGCACGGGGCGGATGGCGCCGCTCCAGATCCTCGATCGCGCATGATCTGTTCCGAAAAGTCGCTCCCACTTTTCGGGATCATGCTAGCCGTCGGCGCGGCGCAGGGTCAGACGGTCGACGGGCAGCCTCGTCACCCCGGTCCCGGACGGGCCCATCAGCCCCGCGAGCGCTCCTTCGACATAGACCTCGAAGGCGCCGGCGTTGTCGGTGGTGACGGTGAAGCCGGAGCCGGTGGGCAGCCGGTAGAGCGCGCCCTCGTCGACCCGCCTGGCGAGCAGGCTGCGGCCGTCGGCATCCTCGACCGTCAGCCACACCGGCCCGCGGGCGCGCAGGATGACGTCGGCCACCGGCTGGGCCACGCGATCGATGGCGGCGCGGGGCCGGGCGTCGATCGCCGCCCGGTCGCGGGCTTCGGCCTCCGGCTCGTCGCGCAGCGGCGCGAAACGGGCGATGGTCGCGTTCGGGATCGGCGCGGTGCCGGTCCCGGGCGCCGGCGCGGGCGGCTCGAGCCGGGTCGGCTCGATGGCGATATCGACCCCCAGCACCTCCCCGGCAGCGGGCGCGGGCGCGGGCGCGGGCGAAGGTGCCGCCGCCGACCGCACCGGATCGGCCTTGCCGGCGGCTTCATCGTCCGCGACCGCGACGAAGGTGCGGTTGATGAGCGATCTGAGCGCCCGCGGCAGCGGCTCCAGCATCGCGGCGGCGGTCGCGATCGGGCTCGTATAGTGCCAGCCCGCCGCCGCCGCGATGACGACGACGATCGCGGCGGCGGCGCGCCAGCGCCGCAGGCCGCCGGTGGCGGCGCGAACCGGTTCGGCCAGGTGCTGGCGCAGCTCGATCTGCTCGCGCGCGCGCCTGACCAGGGGCGAGGGCTCGAGACCCAGATATTCGGCATAGGTGCGCACATAGCTCAGCGCATGGGCCCAGCCGGGCAGAACCGCGAAGTCCTCGTTCTCCAGGGCATGAATGTATTCGGCGCGGATGCGCGAGGCGGACGACGCCTCGGCGATCGTCTCGCCACCGGCCTCGCGCGCGCCGCGCAGGGTCGCGCCCACACCCCATCGCGAGATGTGTGCCTTGTACGCGTTTTCGTAATCGCGTTCGACCATCTCAGCCAGACGATGATCCGCCGGTGCCCCAACCCTCGCGCGCAGTGTAGCGCGAACCGTCGGCCGGCACCCGGCGCGACCTCAAGACTTGGTTAACCGAACCAGTCAATCAACATGATACAGGCGCGCGGGCCCGTGGACAACGAACCTCTGCGCCCGGTCGTGCCGCGCGCCGAAGGCCGCCGCTCAGACCGGAATGTCGTGGCGGCGGGCGAACTCGGCAAGCCCGTCGCGGATCGAGGCCGCGCCGGCGTCCATGAGCGCGCGCACCTCCTCGCCGGCCTGCCCGAGGTGGGTCGCCAGCACCATGGACTTGACCGGTCCCACGCTCGCCGGCGCCATCGAAATGTTGCGGAACCCGATCGCCAGCAGCGCCAGCGCCTCGAGCGGCCGGCCGGCCATCTCGCCGCACAGCGACACCGGCACGCCGGCGCTCCCGGCGGCCTCGACGATGCCGGCGAGCGCCCTCAGGACCGGAACGCTCAAGGGGTCGTAGCGGTTGGCGAGCCTCGGGTGGCCGCGATCGCTGGCGAACATGTACTGCAGGAGATCATTGCTGCCGACGGCGGCAAAGTCGACTTTCGGCAGCAGCCGGTCGAGCTGCCACAACAGCGCCGGGACCTCGATCATGACGCCGAGCGAAATCTCCCGCGGGGTCGCGACGCCGCGCGCGCGCAGGGTGGCAAGCTCGCGATCGACATGGTCGCGGGCCTCGACGAACTCGCCGATTTCCGCCACCAGCGGAAACATCAGCCTGAGGTGGCCGCCGGCGGCGGCGCGGATGAGCGCGCGCAGCTGGAGGCGCAGCAGGCCGGGCCGGTCGAGCGCGAACCGGAGCGCGCGCACGCCGAGGGCGGGATTGTCCTCCTTCGAGCGCCTGAGATAGGGCACGACCTTGTCGGAGCCGATGTCGAGCGAGCGGAACACCACCGGGCGGTCGCCGGCGGCCTCGAGAACGGCGCGATAGTGACGCTCCTGCTCGCCGAGGCGCGGAAACCTCGAGGCGAGCATGAACTGCAGCTCGGTGCGAAACAGGCCGATGCCGGCGGCGCCGGAATCGTCCAGATGCGGCAGATCGACCAGGAGCCCGGCATTGATCGACAGCTGGATCGGCACGCCGTCGAGGGTGACGGAGGCGATGTCGCGCAAGCGCGCATACCGGGCCTGACGGCGGGCCCGGAACTGGACCTTTTCGCGGTACGCCGCCTCGATATCGGCGGTCGGGCGGACATGGATATCGCCGACCTCGCCATCGACGATCACGGCGTCGCCCTGATCGACCAGGTCGCAAACGCCGCGCGGGCCGGTGACGGCGGGAAGCCCCAGCGCCCGGGCGACGATCGTCACATGGGAGGTCGGCGAGGTTTCCTCGATGATCAGGCCGCGCACCTTGGTGTGGTCATAGTCGAGCAGCTCGGCCGGTCCCATGTTGCGGGCGACCAGGATGGCGTTGTCGACCAGCTCGTCGGTCGACACCGTCTCGCCGCGGCCGGCCAGATGGCGCAGCAGGCGCCGGGCGAGATCGTCGAGATCGTGCAGCCGTTCGCGCAGATACGGATCGGTCTGGCGCAGCATGCGGGCGCGGGCCTCGGACTGGACCCGCTGCACCGCGGCCTCGGCGGTCAGGCCCTTGGCGACGGCCTCGGCGAGGCTGCGGGCCCACCCGCGATCCTGGGCGAACATGCGATAGGCCTCCAGCACATCACGGTGCTCGCCGCCGCGGGCGACCTCGGGCGCGGCGAGCATGCGGTCGATCGACTGGCGCAGCCCGTCCAGCGCCCGATCGAGACGCGCCGTCTCGATGTCCATGTCCTCGGCGATGATCCGCTCGACCTCGACCCGCGGCTCGTGCAGCACCGCGTGTCCGAGCGCGATCCCCTCCGACAGGATGACGCCACGGGTCGAATAGGCGTGAATGTGGCGCGGATCGGTCTCGCGGACCGCCGCGAAATCACCCAGTTCGCCGGTGGCAATCATTTCCGCGATCACCATGGCGATGGTCTCCAGGGCCTCGACTTCCTCGTCGGAATAGACGCGGGGTCGCACGTTCTGGACCACGAGTACGCCCAAGGTGTGGCCGGCACGCAGAACCGGCACCCCGAGGAAGCTGTGATAGGCCTCCTCGCCGGTCTCCGGGCGGTAGGCGAAGCGCGGATGGGATTCGGCATCGGAGATCGCGAGCGGCTGGGCCTCCTCGGCGATCAGGCCGACGAGGCCCTCGCCGACGCGGAGCACGGTGTTGTGCACGGCCGACTTGTTCAGTCCCTCGGTCGCGAACAGCTCGAGGCGCTCGCCCGGCTTGGCGACGTAGATCGAGCACACCTCCGCCACCATGTTGCTGGCGATCAGCGAGGTGATGGCGTCGAGGCGCGCATCGGCGCTCTGCGAACCCGCCATGAGTTCGCGCAGGCGGCGCATCAAGAAGCGTGGTCCCGCGGGGGACACCGTCATCCCGCACTCTCCTCAATCCGGACTGGGCCTCGAACAAGACCGGGCTCGCCCGGCCGGCCGCACCGGGCCGGCGGGTGTCACGTCATCAATACCCTATTCGGCGTCGAGCCCGTAGGCGGCATGAAGCGCCCTGACCGCAAGCTCGGCATAGGCGGCATCGATCAGCACCGAAACCTTGATCTCGGAGGTGGTGATGGCCTGGATGTTGATGCCGCGGTCGGCCAGGGTCTGAAACATCTGCGCCGCGACCCCGGCGTGGCTGCGCATGCCGATGCCGATGATCGACACCTTGACGATGTCGGCCTGCCCGGTGAGACGCTCGTAACCGATCCGGTCGCGCGCGGCCTCGATGGTCGCGAGCGCCCGTTCGAGGTCGCTCTTGGGTACCGTGAAGGTGAGATCGGTGTGCTGACCGTCGTCGGAGACGTTCTGCACGATCATGTCGACGTTGATGCCGCTCGCGGCGAGCGGGCCGAACACGCCGGCGGCGACGCCCGGCTTGTCGGCCACCCTGAGCAGGGTCACCTTGGCCTCGTCGCGCGCATAGGCGATGCCACTGACGATCTCTTGTTCCACGATCTCTTCCTCATCGCATACCAGTGTGCCGATCCCCGAATCGGTGGCGGGAATGTCGGACGGCCGGGCCTCCGGCTCATCGAATGTCGAGCGCACGCGCAGACGCACGCCGTGGGTCATGGCGAGCTCGACCGACCTTGTCTGGAGCACCCTGGCGCCGAGCGAGGCCATCTCCAGCATTTCCTCGTAGCTGATCCGCTCGAGCCGGCGGGCGGCGGGGACGATCCGCGGATCGGTGGTGTAGACGCCGTCGACGTCGGTGTAGATGTCGCAGCAGGCGGCGCCGAGCGCGGCGGCGACGGCGACGGCGCTGGTGTCCGAGCCGCCGCGGCCGAGGGTGGTGACGCGGCGATCGGGGCCGATGCCCTGAAACCCGCAGATGACCGCGACCTGGCCCTGGGCCAGGCGCTCCTCGAGGGTCGCGGTGTCGATGTCCATGATCCGCGCGGCGCCATGGGCATCGCTGGTGGTGATCGGGATTTGCCAGCCCTGCCAGGAGCGCGCCTGAATGCCGATCGACTGAAGCACGATCGCCATCATCGCGGCATTGACCTGCTCGCCCGAGGCGACGATCGCGTCGTACTCGCGCGCGTCGTGGAGGGGCGCGGCGGTGCGCGCGAGCTCGGCCAGGCGATCGGTCTCGCCGCCGGCGGCGGAGACGACGACGGCGACCTCGTGACCGGCGTCGCACTCGCGCTTGACGTGGCGCGCGGCCCAGCGCAGACGCTCGACATCGCCGAGCGAGGTTCCGCCGAATTTCATCACGAGTCGCGCCACGCCGGTGCCTCGCTTGCAGGGTTGCGCACGCCTGATTGGTGATTGCTGGCGTTGGCCCGTATTACGTCGCAGGCGTGGCGTCAAGGATTGCCCGAGCGACGAGATCGTTTCCCGCCCGCGCGGAACCGGCGCCAGCCCGGGCGCGATGACGCCGCGTGACGGTGTGGGAAGTCCGGGCTAGATTTCGATCGTCACGCAAGGACGGATAGAGCGAAACAGCCGCGGTCCCATGAGCCCTGAAACATCCGTCGACAGACACGAGATCGACCGGTTCGCCAAATCCGCGCGCGAATGGTGGGACCCGACGGGGGCCCACCGGGCGCTGCACCGGCTGAACCCGGTGCGGATCGGGTTCATCCGCGATCAGGCGGCCAGCCACTTCGCGCTCGATCCAAGGTCGCTGACCCCGCTCGCGGGGCGGAGCGTCATCGACATCGGCTGCGGCGGCGGGCTTCTGTCGGAGCCGATGGCGCGGCTCGGCGCCCGGGTCACCGGGATCGATCCGGGGGCCGAGGGCATCGAGGCGGCGCGCGCGCACATGCGCGAGGCGGGCCTCGAGATCGACTACCGCGCGACCACCGCCGAGGAGCTTGCACGGGCCGGCGCCGCGTTCGACCTCGTCCTCGCGATGGAGGTGATCGAGCATGTCGCGGACCCGGGCCCGTTCATCGCCACCGCCTGCCGGCTCGCCGCGCCGGGCGGCATGGTGGTCCTGGCCACCATCAACCGGACGCTGAAATCGTTCGCGCTGGCGATCGTCGGGGCGGAATATGTGCTCGGCTGGGTCCCGCGCGGCACCCACCGGTGGGAGAAGTTCGTGACGCCGGGCGAGATGGAGGCGGCGCTCGGAGCTGCCGGGTTCGAGGTTGCGGCGCTCACCGGGGTCGTGTTCAACCCGCTGGGCGAGGGCTGGCGGCCGGGGCGCGACCTGGACGTCAACTACATGGCGGCGGCGCGGCGGCCGGGCTAGTTGCGCTCGTTCGGCGCCGGTAGCAGAGCTAGTTGCGCTCGTTCGGCGCCGGCGGCAGGGGCAGAACCTCGATCCCCTCCTCATGGAGCTCCCGGGCCTCCTCGAGGCTCGCCTCGCCATAGATGCCGCGCTCCTCGCTCTCCTTGTAATAGATGCGGCGCGCCTCGTCGGGAAATTCGGCGCCGACATAGTCCGCCGTCGCCTCGACATGCTGCCTCAGCCGGTTCATCGCCTCGCGCACCGCCCTCGCCTTGGCATCGGCGATCGACGGCGGCGGCGGCTCGCGGCGGTTGGCCCTGACCGGCAGCCCCGGCGTCATCAGCCGCTTGGCGACCCGGGTCGAGCCGCAGGCCGGGCAGGCGAGGCCGCCACCGGCGGCCTGCTGGTCAAAGGCGGCCGAGTTCCGGAACCACGATTCGAACGGGTGCTCGCGCTCGCAGATGAGATCGTAGCGGATCATGACGCGGCCCTCCGGCGGCCGGCCGGGGCGCCCGGCGGCGCGGCAACCGAAAACGGCCGGTCATGGCCGAGCGCGGGAATGCGGCCGCGGGCCTCGGCGACCTCGGCCGGATCGACACGCGCGGTGATGATGCCGGGCTCGGTCCCGGCCTCGGCGATGATCTCGCCCCAGGGCGAGACGATCAGGCTGTGGCCGTAGGTCGCGCGGCCGTTCTCGTGCCTGCCGCCCTGGGCGGCGGCGAACACGAAGCAGCCGGTCTCGATCGCGCGGGCGCGCAGGAGAACATGCCAGTGGGCCTGGCCGGTGACGCGGGTGAAGGCGGACGGCACGGTCAGGAAATCGGCGCCGCCATGGGCCAGCGCGCGGTAGAGCGCGGCGAAGCGCAGGTCGTAGCAGATGGTAAGCCCGCAGCGGCCCCAGGGCAGATCGACCAGCACCGCCTCGCCGCCGGGCCGGTAGCTCCTCGACTCGCGATAGCTCTCGCCGCCCTGAAGATCGACGTCGAACATGTGAATCTTGTCGTAGCGGGCGAGAATGGCGCCCGTCGGACCGACGACGAACGAGCGGTTGACGGCGCGCTCGCCGTCGAGCCTGATCGCGAGCGAGCCGATGACGAGGTGGCGGCCGACCTCGCGCGCGACCTCGCCGAGCGCGGCCAGGGTTTCGTCGCCCGTCTCGTCCGCGAGCTTTGCAAACAGGCTCGCGCGGTCCTGCTCCATGAGGCCGGTCTGCTCGGGCGTGATGATGAGATCGGCGCCGGCATCGGCCGCCTCGCGGATGAGGCGGCGCGCGGTCTCGATGTTGGGCCCGACCTCGCGCCCGCAGCGGAGCTGGACGCAGGCGACGGTGAAGGCGCGCTCAGCCATCGGCGGGCTCGGCCAGCAGCGGGTCGAGCCGGCCGGCGCGGTCGAGCGCGACCAGGTCGTCGCAGCCGCCGATGTGGCGGCCGTCGATGAAAATCTGCGGAACCGTGCGCCGGCCGCCGGCGCGCTCGGCCATGTCGGCGCGGCCGCGCGAATCGAGCGTCACGTCGATCTCCCGGAACGCCGCCTTCTTGGCCGTCAGCAGCCGCCTGGCGGCAAAGCAGAAGGGGCAGAACCGGGTGGTGTAGATTTCAACCCTCGCCATGGTTTCCGTCTCGTCAGGGCGCGTTTCCAGCCCTTCATCCACCAAATATGGCGTTTTCTCCCTCGCCCGCAACCCGGGCGAAAGTGAGGACATCGACCCGCCTCGCGCCGGCGCGCTTGAGGGCCCGGGCGCAGGCGGCCGCGGTCGCACCGGTGGTGAACACGTCATCGACGACGAGGATGGCAGCGCCCCGGACCCCGCCCGGTCGCGCGAGCGCGATCGCGCCGGTCAGGTTGCGCGCCCGCGCGGCGGCGCTGAGGCCGGTCTGCGGGCGGGTCCGGCGCCGGCGCGCGAGCAGGCCCGGCGCGAAACCGCGGCCGGCCCGGGCGGCGATGTGGCGCGCGAGCAGGGCGGCCTGGTTGTGGCGGCGCGCGGCGAGCCGCAGCCAGTGCATCGGCACCGGCACGACCAGATCGGTGTCCTCCAGAAGCTCGGCCCCCGCGCGCGCCATCCACGCCGCCATCATCGGGGCGTGGCTGACGCGGGCGCCGAATTTGAGCGCGGTCACCAGATCGCGGGCGGGACCGTGATAGAGTGCGACCGAGCGCACCCGGTCAAAGGGGTGGTCCGAGGCGAGCGCCGCCGCGCTCAGCGCCCCGGGTCCGAGGTCATAGGCAAAGGGCAGGCCGAGGCGGGCGCAATAGGGAGGCTCGATGAAGTCGATCCGGGCCCAGCAGCGCGGGCACAGGGCCGCGCAACGCTCGACCGGCGCCGCGCAGACGGCGCATTGCGGCGGCATGACGAGATCGATGACCCGCGTCAGGCCGGCGGTGACCAGGGAGCGGACATCGGACCATGGCGGCTGACCGGTCGGTTGGGCGGGGATGAGCATCGGCAAATTCTCCCGGGCTGTTATACCAGCCGCCGGCGGCGGCCTCCAGCGCGGGCCGGGGAGGTCCTGACCCGTTGAGCGAGCACCAGCTTTTCGATCGCGGCCTCATGCGGCGGCGGCGCGCGCGGGCCGCCGGGCGCGGGGCCGGGCACGCGCTGATCGGCACCGTCGCGCGCGACATCGCCGAGCGGGTCGGCGAGGTCAACCGGCGGTTCGCGCGCATGCTCGAGGTCTCGGCGGTGCCGGGCGCGGTGGCCGGGCCGCTCCTCGCCGCGCAAAAGGTGGGCGAGGCGGTCACCGCGCTCGCGTTCGCGCCGGCGGGGCCCGCCTTGGCGCCGTCGGTGGTGATCGACGAGGAGGCGCCGGCGTTCGCGCCGGGCAGTTTCGATCTCATTGCCGGCGCGCTGACCCTGCACGGGCTCAACGACCTGCCGGGGGCGCTCGGGCAGTTCCTCGGGCTGCTGAAACCCGACGGGCTGTTCGTCGCGGCGCTGTTCGGCGGAGCGACGCTGAGCGAGCTGCGCCAGGCGTTCGCCGCCGCCGAGGCGGAGATCGCCGGCGGCGTGTCGCCCAGGGTGATGCCGTTCGCCGAGCTCGGCGTCGCCGGCCGGCTGATGCAGCAGGTTGGCTTCGCGCTGCCGGTCGCCGACCGCGACCGGCTGACGGTGCGCTACGACAGCGTGCTGGCGCTGATCGGCGACATCCGCGCCATGGGCGAGGCGAACGCGCTCGCCGAGCGCACCCGCAAGCCGATGTCGCGCGCGCTGCTCGGCAGGATGATCGAGACTTACCGGGAGCGGTTCGCGGATGCGGACGGCCGGGTCCGGGCGACGTTCGAGATCATCACCGTGACCGGATGGCGCCCGCATGAAAGCCAGCAGCGGCCGCTGCGGCCGGGCTCGGCGCGGATGCGGCTCGCCGACGCCCTCGGCACGAGGGAATTCCCGGCCGGGGATCCGGCCGGCTCGCGGCCGCCGAGGCGCAAATGACGGCGTGAGAAGTCCGGGTCAGAACAGTCCGCCGATGTTCAGGAACGAAGCATTGAGCCCGCCGCCGACGGCGTCGATGCCGACGACGATGGCGATCCCGATGCCGAGGGCGATGAGTCCATATTCGATGGCGGTCGCGCCATCGTCGGCGGCGGCGAAAACGCGCAGCCGCTCCCGGGCGGATCGCGAAAACGGCAGGGCAATATCAGGCCACATCTGTGCCTCCCTTTCACCAGCGCCGGGGCGCTAGAGGTAGTCCCGCAGCATGGCGAGCAGCGGACGGTCGGCCGGCGGCATCGCGTAGTCGGAAAGACGCTGCGAGCGCACCCAGGCGACGTCCTGACCCTCGCGCGGGCGCACCGTGCCCGACCACCTTCGGCACACATACAGAGCCATGAAAAGATGAAAGTCATGGTAAGCGTGACTCGTAAAAGTTAACGGTGCGAGGCACGACTCGGTAACGTCGATGTCAAGCTCCTCGGCGAGCTCGCGAATGAGCGCGTGCTCTGGGCTCTCGCCCGGCTCGACCTTGCCGCCGGGGAACTCCCACAGGCCCGCCATCGGCTTGTCCCGCGGCCGCCGCGCGAGCAGCACCCTGGCGTCGGAATCGATCAGCGCGCAGGCGACGACCAGGACCAGCGGCAACCGGCCTTCAGCCATGGCGCGCGGGCGGGCGATGGGCTTCAGGAGCGATAATCGGCATTGATGGCGATGTAGCGGCCCGTAAGGTCGCAGGTCCACACGGTGTCACGGCCACGGCCGACGCCGACATCGACCGTGATCTCGATTTCCGCGCCCTTCATATAGGCCGCGACCCCGGACTCGGCGTAGTCCGGATCGACCTCGCCGTCGAGGGCGACGCGGGTCGGCCCGAACCAGATCGCCAGCCGGTCGCGCGAGGCCGGCTCTCCGGCCTTGCCGACCGCCATCACCACCCGGCCCCAGTTCGCGTCCTCGCCGGCGATCGCGGTCTTGACCAGGGGCGAGTTGGCGATCGACAGGCCGATGCGCCGGGCCGAGCGCGCCGAGCGGGCGCCGTTCACGTGAATGGTGACGAACTTCGTCGCCCCCTCGCCGTCGCGCACGATCATGTGGGCGAGCTCCAGAAGCAGCTCATCGCCCGCGCGGCGGAAGGCGGCGAGCCGCCGGTCCGCGGCGTCGACGACCCGCCGGTGCGGCGCCCTGCCGGTGGCGAAGGCGAGAACGGTGTCGCTGGTCGAGGTGTCGCCATCGACGGTGACGGCGTTGAAGCTCGCGCGCACCGATCGTGCGAGCCAGTGCTGTAGGGCGCCCGGAGCGATGTTGGCGTCGGTGAAGACGAAGGCCAGCATGGTCGCCATGTCCGGCGCGATCATCCCCGAGCCCTTGGCGATCGCGTTGAGGCGCACCGGGACGCCGTCGATCGTGGCGCCGCGGGTCGCGTATTTGGGGAAGGTGTCGGTGGTCATGATCGCGCGGGCCGCCTGGTCCCAGCCATCGGGAGCGGCATCGCGCGCAAGCGCCTCCAGCGTCGCCAGAACCGGGGCCGGATCGAGCGGCTCGCCGATCACCCCGGTCGAGGCCAGCATGACCTCGTCGATGCGGCAGCCGACATGGCGCGCCGCCGCCCCGGCCATCGCGGCGCAGCTCAGCTCGCCGCGGCGGCCGGTAAACGCGTTGGCGTTGCCGGAATTGACGAGCAGCGCGCGCGCCACCCCCTGGCCGAGCCGGTCGCGGCACCACTCGACCGGCGCCGAGGCGCAGGCCGAGCGGGTGAGGGTTCCGGCGAGCGATGTTCCCGGCTCGCAGATCGCCAGCATCAGATCGGTCCTGCCGCCATATCTGATGCCGGCCGCGGCCGCGGCAAGGCGGATGCCGGCAACGGCCGGCATGCGCGGCAGGGACTCCGGCGCCAGGGGGGAAACAGGCGTTGTGGGCATCGACGAACGAGCAACCGCGGCAGGGACGCGCCAGGCCGCCTACTGGCCCTCGCCCTCGGCGGCCGGCCCGGAGATGTCCTCGCCCAGCACCTCGAGGTCGGCGGCGGCGCGCAGCTCCTCGGTCTTCTGCCTGACGCGGTCGCGCAGCACCAGCGCCCGCATCTGGCCCTGCACGGCCTCGAGCGGCGGCGGCGGGCGCAGGCGCCGGTCCTCGAGCTTGATGACGTGCCAGCCGAACCGGGTCTCGACCGGCTCGGAAATCGAGCCGACGTCGAGGGCGAAAGCGGCCCCGGAAAACGCCGGCACCATGGCCTCGGCGGTGAAGTAATCGAGATCGCCCCCCTTGGCGGCGGACGCGCCGGTCGAATGGGCGCGCGCCAGGTCGGCGAAATCGGCACCGCCGCGCGCCATCGCCAGAATCACCCTGGCCTCGGCCTCGGTGTCGACCAGGACATGGCGGGCGCGGACTTCCTCGGTTTCCGGCAGGCTCCCGATCTCCTCCGAGTAGCGCGCCTCGATTTCCTCGTCGGTGATCGAGCCGACGAGGACGGTCTCGATATAGGCGTCGTGCAGGGCCTTGGCGGTGTAGTAGGCGAGGCGGTCCTTGAACTCCCGGCTTTGATCGACACCGGCCCCGCGGGCGGCGCTGGCGTAAAGATGCTGCTCGACCAGGTGATCGAGAACGACCACGAGCTTGAACTGGGCCGGGATCTGATCGAGGTCGGCGCGCAGGCTCTCGGCCGCGAGCCTGACGTCGCGCTCGGTGATGTCGGTGCCGTCGACGGTCGCGAACACCTTGGGAACCCCGGCCCCGCTTTCGGGCGTCTGGGCGTCGGCGCGCGGGCTCCAGGCAAGCCCACACGCGACCACGGCCGCGCACGCGGCTGCTGCTCGGTTCGACATCGAGACCTCCTTTGCGCCAGTCGGGCGCAACGCTAGGCGCATCAGCGCGAAAACGCAAAAACGTTCGATCCGCGGCGAGGGACTGGCCCGGTCGACGCGCTGCTTCGTTGACAGGGTTTGGCGCCGGACTTATCTGTCTCGATGTCCTGCCGTGTCGGCGCGGGCGATATCGCCGCGTGCCGTCGTGCGATGGCAAGAGGAATCCCATGCTCAATATTGGCAAGGTCGCGACGCGGCTGTTCGGCTCGCCTAATGAGCGCCGGCTGAAGGCCTACCAGCCGAAGGTGGACGCCATCAACGCGCTCGAGCCGGAAGTCGAGGCGCTGAGCGAGGAGGCGCTGAGGGCGCGCACCGCCGCGCTGCGCCGGGAGCTCGAATCGGGCAAGACGCTCGACGAGATCCTGGTCCCGGCGTTCGCCACCGTGCGCGAGGGCGCCAAGCGCACGCTCGGCCAGCGCCATTTCGATGTCCAGCTGGTCGGCGGCATGGTGCTGCACGAGGGCTCGATCGCGGAAATGAAGACCGGCGAGGGCAAGACCCTGGTCGCGACCCTCGCGGTCTATCTCAACGCGCTCGAGGGCAAGGGCGTCCACGTCGTCACCGTCAACGACTATCTCGCCAGGCGCGACGCCGACTGGATGGGCCAGATCTACCGGTTCCTCGGCCTTTCCGTCGGCTGCATCGTCCACGGGCTCGATGACGACGAGCGCCGCGGCCAATACGCGTGCGACGTCACCTACGGCACCAACAACGAGCTCGGCTTCGACTATCTGCGCGACAACATGAAGCACCATCTCGAGCACATGGTCCAGCGCGGCCACCGGTTCGCGATCGTCGACGAGGTCGATTCGATCCTGATCGACGAGGCGCGCACGCCGCTGATCATATCGGGCGCCATCGAGGACAAGTCGGAGCTCTACGTCACGATCGACAAGTTCGTGCCCGGTCTCGTCGCCGAGGACTACGAGCTCGACGAAAAGACCCGCCAGGTCACGCTGACCGAGGACGGCAACGAGCATGTCGAGGCGATGCTGCGCGAGGCGGGGATGCTGCGCGGCGAGTCGCTCTATGACGTGGAGAACGTGTCGCTGGTCCACCATGTGAACCAGGCGCTGAAGGCGCACCAGGTGTTCAAGCGCGACAAGGACTACATCGTCAAGAACGACCAGGTCATCATCATCGACGAGTTCACCGGGCGGATGATGGAAGGCCGGCGCTACTCGGAAGGGCTGCACCAGGCGCTGGAAGCCAAGGAGGGCTGCTCCATCCAGCCGGAGAACCAGACGCTGGCCTCGATCACCTACCAGAACTACTTCCGGCTCTACAACAAGCTCGCCGGCATGACCGGCACGGCGGCGACCGAAGCGTCCGAGTTCCTCGACATCTACGGCCTCGACGTGGTCGAGGTGCCGACCAACATGGCCGTCGCGCGGATCGACGAGGACGACCAGGTCTACCGCTCAACGGACGAGAAATACGGCGCCATCATCGAGCAGATCGAGGACTGCAAGCAGCGCGGCCAGCCGGCGCTGGTCGGCACGACCTCGATCGAGAAGTCCGAGCAACTGGCGGCGCTCCTGAAGAAGAAGGGCTTTCGCCAGATCGACTTCACCGACCCGAAAGCCTTCTCGGCGCTCTATGACGGCGACGGCAAGACCCGGCGCAACAAGCTGTTCGCGGTCCTCAACGCGCGCTATCACGAGCAGGAGGCGAGCATCATCGCCCAGGCCGGTGTTCCCGGCGCGATCACCATCGCCACCAACATGGCCGGCCGCGGCACCGACATCCAGCTCGGCGGCAATGTCGAGATGCGGATCGCGGCCGAGGCCGCCGATATCGAGGACGAGGCGGCGCGGAATGCCGCCATCGCCCGGATCACCGCGGAGGTGGAAACGGCGAAGGCGGCGGTGATCGAGGCCGGCGGGCTGTTCGTGATCGGCACCGAACGCCACGAGAGCCGGCGGATCGACAACCAGCTTCGCGGCCGCTCGGGCCGGCAGGGCGATCCGGGCACGTCGCAGTTCTACCTCGGCCTCCAGGACGACCTGATGCGGATCTTCGGGTCCGAGCGCATGGACGGGATGCTGCAGCGGCTCGGGCTGCAGGAGGGCGAGGCGATCGTCCATCCGTGGGTCAACAAGGCGCTGGAGAAGGCGCAGTCGAAGGTCGAGGCGCGCAACTTCGACATCCGCAAGAACATCCTCAAATACGACGACGTGATGAATGACCAGCGCAAGGTCATCTTCGAGCAGCGCATCGAGCTGATGGAGGGATCGGACGTGCCGGCCACCGTCGTCGACATGCGCCACGAGCTGATCGAGGACCTGGTCGCGCGCCACATCCCGGAAAACGCCTATCCCGAGCAGTGGGACACGGACGGGCTCCAGGAGGAGGTCGCGAACCTGCTCAACCTCGACCTGCCGGTCAAGGACTGGGCGGGCGAGGAGGGCATCGCCGACCAGGAGATCCGCGCCCGGCTCACCGACGCGGCCGACCGGGCGATGGCGGCGCGGGCGGCGCGCTACGGCGCGGACGCGATGCGCCAGGTCGAGAAGATGGTGCTCCTGCACACCCTCGACACGCTGTGGCGCGAGCATCTGGCGATGCTCGACCACCTGCGCCAGGTGGTGGGCCTCAGGGGCTATGCCCAGCGCGACCCGCTCAACGAATACAAGACCGAGGCGTTCGCCCTGTTCGAGACCCTGCTCGCGCGGCTGCGCGAGGCGGTGACGGCGCAGCTCATGCGGGTCGAGATCGTCCACCAGCCGCCGCGGCCGGCGCTCGAGGACGACGAGCTGTCGCGGCTCGAGGAAATCCACCCCGAACCCCAGCGCCTCAACGGCCGGACGCAGCACGAGGCCGAGGCGATGCTCGAACCGGTGGGCGGCGAGGCCCGCGACGCCGGCACGCCGGGCGCGGCACCGGTGCGCTCGCGGGCGGCGGCCCATGCGCTCAACCCGCGCGACCCCGCCACCTGGGGCAAGGTCGCGCGCAACGCGCCGTGCCCGTGCGGCTCGGGCCACAAGTACAAGCACTGCCACGGCAGGGTGGCGTAGGCAGACACCCCGATCCGCCAGTTTCATGCCGTCATCCCGCAGGCCGATTCCGCCCAAATCCGGGACCGGTGAAAGCCGGGACCGGATTTGGCCGGAAAATCGAGCGGTCCGCGACCCGGGGGCCGCCGGCACGGAGCAAGCGGCCCTGGGTCGTGGATGCCAAGACTCGCGCCCCGGCGCCGCGCCCTCGCGCGACCGTCGCGATTCACTTCATCTAAACGGATTGGGCCGCAAGTTTCGCCGGGTTTCGGCAAGCATCGGTGCGTCGGGTCATGGGCGGCGGTCACATCGTCTGGAAGCTCTGGTTGTTCATCTGCGCGGTGTGGCTTGCCATGCTCGCGGCCGCGATCGGCTGGCTGCTGCCGGGACCGGACTGGACGGACGCGCTCCATGCCGCCTTCGCCTACGGCATCGCGCCGGTCATCGGCGGATCGGTGCTGATCTACTGGAGCTGCCTCATCGCCCCGTGGCGGGCCGGCCGGCGCGAATAGAACGTTCCGGCGCCGGCCCGCTCGCCTATTCGCACACCAGCCAGCGCTCGATCCGGAACAGGATGTCGCCGGTGCCACAGCTCGCGGCCAGAATGTCGAGGCCGCGGCAATAGGCGCTCCTGACCTGGGCGCTCGGCATATAGCCGGAGATTTCGACCTCGAGCCGCGCGAGCCGGTCGAGGTCCGGGCGCTCCCACGCCTCGCTGGCCCGCTCGGCGGCGACGATCCAGGCGAATGCCTCCTCGCCATCGGCTTCGCGGCCCCTGCCCTCGCGCAGCGCCAGCGCATAGGCGAGCTGGGCGGGGGCGAAGCACTGGCGGGCCGATTGCTCCAGCCAGTCGGCGCCGGCGGCGTCGTCCTGGCGGGCGCCGCGGCCGGTCATCAGGGCGCGTCCGACCTCATACTGGCCGGTCCCCGAACCGCGCTCGGCGGCGGCCAGCCACAGCTTGAAGGCGCGCCTTGAGTCGTTGAGGCCGTAGGCGGGATCTGACAGCAGCCTGCCGCCCTCGACCATCGCCATGACATCGCCGCCCGCGGCGGCGCGCTCGAACCAGCGGGCGGCGTCGGGATGGTCGCCGAGATCGCGCTTGATCTGGCCCAGCATGGTGTAGCCCTGGGGAACGCCGCGGTCGCCGAGCTGCTCGAGCATCTGCGCCGCCGTCGGCAGGTCGCCGTCCTGCAGCGCCTGGAGGGCGCGCTCGCGCAGCCGATCGGGCGAGGGCTCGGCCGGGGTCTGCTGGCCCGCGGCGCCCGCGACCATCAGCACGAGGGCGACCAGGGCCGGCGCCGGGGGGATCGCGCGCAGGAGCCCGCGAAGGACAGACAAGGCAGAAATGGCCGCAACCGCTGACATTGAACCGCACCAGACGATAGACCGGCTCGGCATTTCACGCTATCCCGCACCGCTGGAGCTGAACCGGCAGCGGGCGCCATGGCAACTGACCAGATCATCCTGTTCGCGATCCTCGCGCTCGTGTTCGGCTTCCTGGTGTGGGGCCGCTGGCGCTACGACCTGGTCGCGTTCTCGGCCCTCATCGTCGCGGTGATCGCCGGCGCCGTTCCCGAGCGCGCGGCCTTCTCCGGCTTCGGCCACCCGGCGGTGGTGATCATCGCGCTGGTCCTGATCATCTCCAGGGGACTGTCGAACGCCGGCACGGTCGAGCTCGTCGCGCGCCATATCGTCAGGTCCGGACAGGCCCTTTCGGGCCATATCGCGGTGATGTCCGGGCTCGCGGCCGCGCTTTCGGCGGTGATGAACAATGTCGGCGCGCTCGCGCTGCTGATGCCGGTCGATATCGCGGCCGCCAACAAGGCCAAGCGAAGCCCGGGGCTGACGCTGATGCCGCTGTCGTTCGCGTCGATCCTCGGCGGGCTGGTGACGCTGATCGGAACACCGCCCAACATCATTATCGCATCCTACCGCGAGACCGCGCTCGGCGAGGGCTTCGCGATGTTCGATTTCACGCCGGTCGGACTTGCCTGCGCGCTCGCGGGCGTCGGGTTCGTCGCGACCATCGGCTGGCGGCTGATTCCGGCGGCGGCGACGGCGCGTGACAGCGGCCAGGAGCTGTTCGACCTCGGCGGCTACATCGCCGAGATCGAGGTGCCGGAAGGCTCGCCCGCGATCGGCAAGCGGGTGCGCGACCTCGACGAGGTCGCCGACGAGCATGACGTCCAGGTTCTGGGCCTGGTGCGCCGCGGCAGGAGGCTTGCCGGGTTCGCGCGGGCCGAAACGATCCAGAAGCGCGACATGCTGGTGATCGAGGCGGCACCGGAGGTCATCGACGGGTTCGTCGGCGCGCTGGGCCTCACCTATATGGGTCAGCGCAAGGACGGGCAGGCCGACGCGAGCGGGGACCTCACCTTCGCCGAGGCCGTGGTCACCGAGGGGGCGCGGATCGAGGGGCGCGCTGCCGCGTCGCTCGGTCTGCCCGCCAGGTTCGGGGTGACGCTGGTCGGCATCTCGCGCCAGGGCAGGCGGTTCCGCGAGCAGGTGCGCAAGCTCGAAACCGAGGCCGGCGACGTGCTGCTCCTGGTCGGGCCGGCCGAGCGGGTGGCCGGCGTCATCGCCTGGCTCGGCTGCCTGCCGCTGGCCGAGCGCGGGCTCACCGTGATCCGCCGCGACCGGGCGATGCTGGCGGCGGGGCTGTTCGCCGCGGCGATCGCGGGCGCCGGAGTGGGACTCGTCCCGCTGACGGTGGCGCTGGCGGCGGTCGCGATCGGCTATCTGGCGTTCGCCATCGTGCCGCTCAGGCAGATCTACGAATCGGTCGAATGGCCGGTAATCATCCTCCTGGGCTCGATGATCCCGATCGGTGAGGCGCTGGAGAGCGCCGGCGGCACCGCCCTCATCGGCGGGCTGATCACCGAAGTCTCGCACGGGGCCGCCACCTGGGTCGTGCTCGCGGTGCTGATGGCGGTGACGATGACGCTGTCGGACGTGATGAACAACACCGCGACCGCCGTCATCACCGCGCCGATCGCGCTCGATGTCGCGGGCCGGCTCGGCGCCAGCCCCGACCCGTTCCTGATGGCGGTCGCGGTGGCCTCCTCGTGCGCGTTCCTGACCCCGATCGGGCACAAGAACAACACGCTGATCCTCGGGCCCGGCGGTTACCGGTTCGGCGACTACTGGCGCATGGGACTCCCGCTCGAGATCATCGTGGTCGCGGTGGCGGTGCCGGCGATCCTTCTCGTCTGGCCGCTGTGACACGCGGGGGGACACCGGGCGCCACGGCGCCGCGCGCCGAGGCGAGATCGGCACCGGCCCGCTCCGCCACCGCGCCCACCGCCCCCGCCGCGCCATGACGTTCGTCCTGTTCAAGATCGGCTGGACGCTGGCGCGGCCGGGCACCGCCATCGTCCTGATGCTGGCCGCCGGCACCGTCATGTGGTGGCGCGGCGGCGGCCGGTGGCGCGCGGCGGGCCGCGCCCTCTCGCTCGCCGGGGCCGGCCTGCTCGCCGGATTCTGGACCCTGCCGCTCGGCAGCCTCGTCACCGCCCCGCTCGAGGCCGCGGTCGCGGCCGACGCGCTGCCGGCGGAGATCGCCGGGATCGTGATCCTCGGCGGCGCGGTGCACGCGCCGCTGAGCCGGCGCCACGGACAGCCGGCGGTGAACGAGTCGGCCGAGCGCCTCATCTCGGGGCTCGCGCTCGCCCGCGCCCACCCGAAGGCGCTGGTGATCTATTCGGGCGGAAACCCGCAGGTTTTCGGCGGCGAGGACACCGAGGCCGCGAGCGCGAGGTCCATCTTCGAGTCGCTCGGCTTTGCCGGACCGCGGTTCGCGTTCGAGGCGCAAAGCCGCAACACGCGGGAAAATGCCCTCTACAGCAAGGACATCGCCCGGCCGGGCAATGGCGAGGCCTGGGTGCTGGTCACGTCGGCCGCGCACATGCCGCGCGCGCTCGGCGTGTTCGCCGCGGCCGGCTGGCCGATGCTCGCCCATCCGGTCGACTACCGGACCGGCGGTGATACCGACCCCTTCGCCGACATGAACATGGCCGAGGAGCTGGCGCTGTTCGAATATGGGGTGCGCGAGTGGCTGGCTCTTGCCGCCTATCGGCTGCGCGGCTGGACCGGGAGCCTGTGGCCGGAGGGGCGGTAAGGCACGCGCACCGCGGGGGGGCGTTCGCGTCCGACAGCTCGTGGCTCGTAGCTCGTAGCCCGGGTGAAGCGCAGCGTAACCCGGGCTACCGATCAAGACCTGTCCCCCGCCAGTCACTCCAGCGGATAGAAGCACGCGACCCGGCGCCCGGCGCCCGCCTCGCCGAGCGGCGGCATTTCGGCGAAGCAATGCTCGCGCGCCCGCGGACAGCGCGGCGCATAGGGGCAGTGGCGCACGAACAGCGGCGCGTGCGGCTCCGGCGGAACCTTGCCGGGCTTGCGGCGAAACCTCGGATCGGGCTTCGGCACCGCGGCGATGAGGGCCGCCGTGTAGGGGTGCAGCGGGCGGGCGAACACCGCGGCGGTCGTTCCTTCCTCGACGATGCGGCCGAGATGGATCACCGCGACGCAGTCGGTGACGTGGCGGATTACGGTCAGATCGTGGCTGATCAGCACATAGGTGATGGCGCGCTGGTCGCGCAGATCCATCATGAGATTGAGGATCTGGCTTCTCACCGACACATCGAGCGCGGACACCGGCTCGTCGGCGACCAGAAGGTCGGGATCGGTGACCAGCGCGCGGGCGATGGCGATGCGCTGGCGCTCGCCGCCCGAGAACGCATGCGGGTAGCGTCCGATCGCGCCGGGATCGAGCCCGACGGCGACAAGCCCCGCCGCCACCCGGTCGCGGCGCTGGCGCGGGCCGAGACCGCGGGCAAGAACCGCCAGCGGCTCCTCGATGCTGCGGCCGACGGTCTGGCGCGGGTCGAGCGAGCCATAGGGGTCCTGGAACACCATCTGGATGCGCCGGCGAAGCTCGCGCCGCCGGGCGCGCCCGAGCCGGGCGAGATCATCGCCGGCGAAGCGGACGGTGCCGAGATCGGGTCGCTCGAGCCCCAGCATCAGCCGCGCCAGGGTCGACTTTCCGGCGCCCGATTCGCCGATCAGCCCGAGGCTGACGCCGGCGCGAACCGACAGCGACACGCCGTGAAGAACGCGCAGCCGCGCCCGCGCCGCGAGAATGGTCCGCCGCGGCAGGCGGTAGTCGCGCACCACGTTGGCGACGTCGAGCAGCGCCGGCGGGGCACCCGACACGGGCCCGCTCATGGATGGCCCGGGAAGAAGCACATCGCCTCATGGCCGGGAGAGAGCGATACCGGCGGCGGCAGACCGGCCCGGCAGCGTGGGCCGGCCGACCGGCAGCGCGGCGCGAACGGGCAGCCGATCCTGAGCGCCGGGCCGGGAGGCGGAACCTTGCCCGGAATGGTGCGAAAGCGGGCGCCGGCCGCCTCCCGCATCGCCGGCAGGGCATTGAACAGGCCCACGGTGTAGGGGTGGGCCATGGCGGCGAAGACGGCGGCGGTGGGGCCGTGCTCGGCGATCATGCCGGCATACATCACCATCATCCGGTCGGTCATCTCGGCGATCACGCCGAGATCGTGGCTGATCAGCACCAGCGCCGCGCCTTCGGCATCGGTCACGTCGACGATGAGGTCGAGGATGCGCGCCTGGGTGGTGACATCGAGCGCCGTCGTCGGCTCGTCGGCGATGATCAGCGCCGGACCGGCGGCAAGAGCGATCGCGATGACCACGCGCTGGCGCTGGCCGCCCGACAACTCGTGCGGGTAAAGGTCGGGCGGGAAGCGGGAGGCCGGAAGCCCGACATGGTCCAAAAGCTCGCGGGCGCGATCGCGGGCGGCGGCGGCGCCGAGCCCCAGGTGAATCCGCGCCCCTTCCGCGACCTGGCCGGCGATGGTGCGGACCGGATTGAGCGCCCGCATCGGCTCCTGGAACACCATCGCCATGCGTCGGCCGCGCAGGCCCGAAAGCAGGTCGTCGCCGGCATTGAGGATTTCGCTGCCGTCGAGGCTGACGCTGCCCGATGCGCGCGCGCCCGGCGGCAGCAGCCCCATGACGGCGAGCGCGGTCAGCGTCTTGCCGCATCCCGATTCGCCGACAATGCCGAAACTTTCGCCCGGCGCCACGGTAAATGAGACCCCGTCGACCACGGTGACGGGGCCGTGGGCGCCGTCGAACGCGACCGTGAGCGCGCGCACGTCGAGGAGCGCCATCGCCTCACCTCGGCCTTGCGAGGCGCGGATCGAGCACGTCGCGCAAACCATCGCCCAGAAGGTTGAGGCCCAGAACCGCGACCGCGATCGTCAGACCCGGGAAAATCACCAGATGCGGCGCCACGTGGATCATGGTCTGCGACTCGTTCAGCATCCGGCCCCATGACGGGTCCGGCGGCGTGGTGCCGAGGCCGAGATAGGACAGGCCCGCCTCGGCCAGAATGGCGAGGGCGAACTGGATCGTGGCCTGGACGATCAGGATGCCGGCGATATTGGGCAGAATGTGGCGCAGCGTGATCGAGACCGCGCCGCGTCCGGCGAGCCGGGCGGCGAGGATGAACTCGAGCTGCCAGACGCCGAGCGCGGCGCCGCGGGTGAGCCGGGCGAACACCGGAATGTTGAAGATGCCGATGGCGACGATCGAGTTGACCGCGCCGGGCCCGGCGAGCGCCGTGATCATCACCGCCGACAGCAGGGCGGGAAAGGCGAACACGAAATCGCTCGCCCGCATCAGCGCCTCGTCGACGAGGCCGCGACGCGCGGCGGCGAACGCACCGACGGGAACGCCGAGCCCGACGCCGATCGCAACCGCCACCAGGGCGACGACGATGCTCGTGTGGCTCGCCTTCATGATCATCGAGAGAACATCGCGGCCGAAATGGTCGGTGCCGAAGGGATGGGCGGCCGACGGCGGCATCAGCCGGTTCGCGATGTCGAGCGTGTCCCAGGGATGGGGCGTCCAGAACAGCGCCGTCGCCGCGATCAGGCAGAAGGCGGCGGTGATCGCCGCGCCGAGCACGAGGGCGCCGGACCGCGGCCGGCGCAGCGCCGGGGCGAGATGGCCGTCAGGAAAGGCCATGAGAGCCGCGCCGCAGACGGGGATCGAGGACCAGATAGGCGAGATCGACCAGGAAATTCACCGCCACCACCGCGACCGCGAGCAGGAGAACGATCTCGCGCACGACGATGAGGTCGCGCTGGGCGATCGCCTGGAACAGGAGCCGGCCGAGGCCCGGCAGGTGGAACACGTTCTCGATGATGATGGTGCCGGAGATGAGGAACGAGAACTGGAGCCCCATGATCGTCACCACGGGAATGAGGGCGTTGGCGAGCGCGTGGCGCCACAAGGCGGCCCGGCGGGTCAGTCCCTTGGCCCGGGCGGTGCGGACATAATCCTCGCCGATGGTATCGAGCATCGAGGAGCGGGTCACCCGGGTCAGGATCGCCGCCTGCGGCAGGGCCAGCGCCACCGCCGGCAGGACCAGCGCGGCGAGCGCCGGCCGCAGGCCCGCGTCCCAGCCCGGAAACCCGCCCGCCGGCAGCCATGGCAGAACAACGGCGAAGACGATGATGAGCAGCATGGCAAACCAGAAATTGGGAATCGCGATCCCGATCTGGGCCACGGCCGAGATGGCGATATCGCCGGCGCGGTTGCGCGCCGACGCGGCGAGAACACCGGCGGGAACGGCGATCGCGACGGTCAGCGCCATGGCGATCAGGGCAAGGGGAAAGGTGACCGCGATGCGCTCTGAAACGAGGTCGAGGACCGGAACCCGATAGGTGTGGCTGAGGCCGAGATCGCCCCGCGCGAGCGCCGCCAGCCAGAGCAGGTAGCGCTCGACCGGCGGGCGGTCGAGGCCGAGCTCGCGGCGGAGCGCGCCCAGGTTCTCCTCGCCCGCGCCGACACCGAGCATGACCGCGGCGGGATCGCCCGGCAGCACCTCCATGACCACGAAAACGATGGCCGAGGCCGCCAGCAGGGTCGCCAGCAGTCCGAGGAACCTGCGCGCCAGCAAAAGCGTCATCGCTGCTCTTCAAGTGTCCCGTCCGGCGCGGCCGAACCTGTCCTCAGTCGGTCCAGCGCACTTCGGTCAAATCGTTGGCCTGGATCGGGCTGTTTTCCCACAGCCCCTCGATCCGTGCGTTCCAGACGCCGGACTTGGCGAGCTGAAACAGATAGCCGCTCGCCGCGTCAACGGCGAGAAGTCTTTGCGCGAGCCGCAGCAGGCGCGCGCGCCGAGCCTCGTCGGTGGTGGTCGAGAGCTCCTTGTAGGTGGCGTCGAAGGCGGCGCTGCGGTAGCCGAAATAGTAGTCCTCGCGGGCATAGATGCCGATGTCGAACGGCTCGGTATGGGAGACGATGGTGAGATCGAAATCCGCGCCCTTGAACACCTGATCCAGCCACTGCGCCCACTCGACCGGGACCAGCTCGAGCGCGATGCCGACCCTGGCGAGCTGGGCGGCGACGATCTCGCCGCCGCGCCGCGCATAGGTCGGCGGCGGCAGCTCGAGGGTGGCCCGGAAGCCGCCCGAAAGTCCGGCCTCGGCGAGCAGCGCCTTCGCCTTTTCCCGATCGTGCGGATACATGCCGGTCAGATCGACATAGGCCGGGTGATGAGGCGCGAAATGGCTGCCGATCGGAGTTCCCAGACCGAACATGGCGCCGTCGATGATTTCCTGGCGGTCGAGCGCGTGCTGGATCGCGCGGCGCACGCGCACGTCGTCGAACGGCGGGCGACGGTTGTTGATCGCGAGGATGGTCTCGCCCTCGGTGGTGCCGATCTCGACATGGAAGCGCGCGTCGTCGCGAAACCGGACCAGCGCCTCGGGCGCGGGAAAGTTGGCGAAACCGTCGACGTCGCCGGCGAGCAGGGCCGGGACCGCGGCGGCGGGATCGGAAATGAACTTGAAGGTCGCGCTCTCCAGGGCCACCGGCGCGCCCCAGTAGTCGTCGTTGCGCACCAGCTCGACCCGCTCGGCCCTGACCCACCTGGCGAACCGGAACGGGCCGGTGCCGACGGGCTCGGAAGCGTTGGTGGCCGAGCTCTCGCGGGCGACGATCACCGCATCGCCCCAGCCGAGACCGAACAGGAAATCGCCGGCCGGCCGCTTCAGGGTGACCTCGACGGTGAGGGGATCGATCGCCCGGACACGCTCGATCGGCTCGAACAGGCCCTTCTGGGCATTGGTCGAATCCGCGGCCATCGCCCGCTCGAGCGAGAACACGACGTCATCGGCATCGAGGCGGGTGCCGTCGTGGAACCTGACCCCCTGATGGAGGACGAAGGTGTAGGTGAGGCCGTCGCCCGACACCGACCAGCCCCGGGCCAGGGCCGGGCGCACCGCGCCGTGACGGTCGATCCTGGTCAGGCCCTCGAACACATTGGCGTAGACCACCTCGTCGATGGCGGCGGCGGCGCCGGCGGTGGGGTCGAGATGCGGCGGCTCCAGCGCCATGCCGAGGGTGAGGCGGGTGTTCGCCGCCGCGGCGGCGGACATGGCGGCGGCCAGCGCCACACAGGCGGCAACAACGAACCTGGTCACGTCACGCCCTTTCAATATACCAGCCTCCGCGATCGGAGCGCGGCGGGTGGCGCCTGCTCGAGCGCGATCCAACCCTATAGATGAATCGGATCGCCGCTCCAGATCCTCGATTCCGCATGATCCTTTCCGAAAATCAGGTCCCATCCCCGATCGGGCCGGGGATGGGCATTTTCGGGATCATGGGCCAGTGGTCCGATTGCGACATTTGCCTCCCTTCGCCGCACCCGCCGTGGCAAGTGTCGGAATCATGAGGACCACTAGCATGTTATTGAATCTAGTGGAGATTTTGAATTTGACATTTGAGCACGAGCTTGGCCGCAACCGGGACTCAAATGTCAAATTCGCTCCACTAGGAGCCTGTCCATTTAGTCCCTTTGGCCGACCTCGACGAGAATGATATTCGCCGCCGTCTGCTATTCGGAGTCGAAGCTTCCAGCGGAGGCGTGGATTCGGATGCCAATGAGAATCTCATTCTTCATGATTCCGCAGTTTGCGACTACTCGGACACACTCCTAGCGGCCCACCGTCGTCGCGATCGGCAGGTATTCGTTCAGCGACCAGCCGACCATGGAGGCATCATAGAGGCGAACGTTTTCGATGCCGAGGACCTCGCTCATCACGAACCAGTCGGTCGCCGACCAGTGGCCGGTGTTGCAGTAGGCGATGATGTCGCCGTCATGCTCCTTCACCGCCCGCGGCAGCAGGCGGGACAGCTCGTCGCGGGGTTTGAGGCGATTGGCGTCGGCCGCATAGAACTGCGCCTGGTCGACATTGATCGCGCCGGGGATATGGCCCGGGCGGCTGGCCTTGGGGTGCTTGGCGGTGCCGGCGAACTGTTCGGGCGGGCGCGCATCGACGAGCAGGGTGCCGGTGCCGAGCGCGCCGGCGACCTGCCTCGTCGAGACCAGAAGATCGGGCCGCGGCCGCGCGGTGAACGCGGCGGGCGAGGCGGCCGAGGGCCCCGACGCCGCCGGACTCGACGGATCGGCGCTCCAGGCGTTCCAGCCGCCATCGAGGATCGCGACATCGTCGTGGCCGAGATATTTGAGCGTCCAGTAGACCCGCGCCGCAGCGCCGAATTCGGTGGCGCCGCTGCCCCGCGGGACGATGACCACGGTGCTGGCGTTGGAAACGCCGAACGAACCGATGTGCGCGGCGATGTCCTTCAGCTCGGGCAGCATGCCGACGATGCCGCCCAGCTCGCTCCGCCAGCCGCCCGGATAGGGCGCATGGACGGAGCGGGGGATGTGGGCCTCGGCAAAATCGGCGGCGCCCGACCCGCCGCTCCTGAGGTCGAGGATCACGAGCCCCGGATCGCTGAGCGCGGATTTGAGCCAGGCAACCTCGACCAGAGGCCCGGGAACGCCGACCGCCGAGGCCGGCCCCGGCGAACAGGCGAACATGACGAGGGCAAGGACGAGGCCGGCGGCGCGACGGGAATCGGTTTTCATGGCGGTTCGCCTCGGCATCGGACAGGGCGATTGTATGATCGGCGCGGTCGCGGAATTCAAGCCCGTTCACGCGCGAGGATCGAAAAATTATCCAATTTAGTCATTGACAATGAAGGAATAAGAAAAATATTTCTAAATTCCAACGAAATCGCTCGTCCTCGCGCCGGCGCCGGCCGGGACCGGGCGGGCGGGAATTCAACATGGCCATCAAGATCGACCGCACAGACCGGAAGATTCTGGCGATCCTGCAGCGGGACTGCACCCTGCCGGTCGCCGATATCGCCCAGCAGATCGGACTTTCCACGACGCCGTGCTGGCGGCGGATCCAGAGGCTGGAAAAGGACGGGGTCATCGCCCGCCGGGTGGCGCTGCTCGACCCGAGGAGCATCAATGCCGGGGTCACCGCGCTGGTGGCGATCAAGACCAACCAGCACAACGAGGAGTGGTTCCAGCACTTCAAGCAGGTGATCGACGGTTTCAACGAGGTGGTCGAGTTCTACCGCATGGCCGGCGAAATCGACTATCTCCTGCGGGTGGTGGTGCCGGACATCGAGCGGTTCGACCGGTTCTACAAGCGGCTGATCGCGAAGGTGGCGCTGAGCGACGTGTCGACCAGCTTCGCGATGGAGCAGATCAAATACACGACCGCGCTGCCGCTCGACTATGTGGACGAGCAGCCGGTCGAGTAGCCGGTGTCAGGTTGCCGGGTGTCAGGTGTCAGGTGTCAGAATGGCAGGATCCGGTACCTGACGCCAACGGCATTCGGGGCCGAGCCCCGGGACATCACCCAAGCGTCATTCCGGAAAAATCCGGAATCCGGTTCATGATCAACAACTTGCGGCTCCGCCCGGCTGGACCCCGGCATTGGCCGGGGTGACGGAATGGTTTCGGTTTCTGGCGCCATTGCCGCGACCACCCGACACCTGACACCCGATACCCGACACCCGACACCTGCTATTTGGGCTGCGCGACCACCCTGAGATAGGGCTTCAGGGTCTTCCAGCCGCCGGGGAACTTGTTCCTGGCGTCCTCGTCGGACACCGCCGGGACGATGATCACGTCCTCGCCCTGGCGCCAGTTCGCCGGGGTCGAGACCTGGTGGCGCGCCGTGAGCTGGAGCGAATCGATCACCCGCAGGACCTCGTCAAAATTGCGGCCCGTGGTCATCGGATAGACGATCACCAGCTTGATCTTCTTGTCCGGGCCGATCACGAACACGTTGCGGACGGTCTGGTTGTCGGCCGGCGTGCGCCCCTGGGAGCTGCCGCCCGCCGAGGCCGGCAGCATGCCGTAGAGCTTGGCGACCTTGAGATCGGTGTCGCCGATCATCGGGTAGTTGGGGGCGTAGCCCTGGGTCTCCTCGATGTCCTTCGACCAGCTCTCGTGGTTGGTGACCGGATCGACGCTGAGGCCGATCACCTTGGTGTTGCGCTTGTCGAACTCGGGCTTGATCTTCGCCATGTAGCCGAGCTCGGTGGTGCAGACGGGGGTGAAGTCCTTGGGGTGCGAGAACAGAACGCCCCAGGAATCCCCCAGCCACTCGTGAAAGCGGATCGGGCCCTCGGTGGTCTCGGCCTCGAAATCAGGTGCCGTTTCGCCGATTTGCAGTGCCATCTGATGCCTCCCTGTGATGTGGTTTCGCCGGTTCAACGCGGCGCATGGAGCTTAAATAAGCCCGGCGGCGGCCCATGTTCAACGGCCAACCATGGCCTGGCGACGACGATGCGCGCGGCGCGCTCACACCGAGCCGCGATACGAGCGTGCCAGCGCCTCGCCGAGAGCCCTGTCGCGACCGTAGATGTCGCCCCGGAAATGGACGCTGCCATCCTTGTTCACCCAGGCGGTCAGATAGGTGATGTGGACGCTGACCGGCCGGTCGAGGGTGACGATCCGCCGCGCGCCGGAGCTGATCGCGGCCTCGATCCCGGCGCGGCTCCAGCCCGGCTGGCCGCCCAGCAGGACCTCGGCCAGATCGATCGGATGCTGGACCCGGACGCAGCCATGGCTGAAGCTCCGGACCGCGCGCTCGAACAGGCTCTTGGACGGGGTATCGTGGAGATAGACGTTGAACCGGTTCGGGAACATGAACTTGATGCGGCCGAGCGCGTTTGCGTCGCCCGGGTCCTGGCGCAGCCGGAACGGGATGTTGCGCCCGCGATAGGCGGCCCAGTCCACGTTCCAGGGACTGATCTCGCCCGAATCCGAAAGCACCCGGATTCCGTCGCGCGCGAGCGAGCCCGGGTCGGCGATCAGCTTGGGCAGGAGCTCGTTGCGCGCGATCGACGACGGCACGTTCCAGAACGGATTGATCTCGATGTACTTCATCTGCTCGCTGAACACCGGCGTCTGGTGATAGGTCTTGCCGATCACCACGCGGGCGGTGTGAACGGTCTTGTCGCCCTTCACCACCTTGAGCTCGTAGTCGGCGAGGTTGACGAACACGTACTCGGCGCCAAGGTCGTCCTCCATCCAGCGCCGGCGCTCCATGTTGAGCTCCATCTGCTCGACCCGTTCGGCCAGCGGCACGTTGAGCGCGGCCAGCGTTCCCGGCCCGACGACGCCGTCGACATCGAGCCCGTGGCGGAACTGGAACAGCTCGACGGCGGCAACCAGACCATCGTCATAGAGCGCGCCGTCGGCGGGCGCCGGCGCGGCGGCGGGGTCATAGTGGCCGGACTGGGCGAGCCGCCGGCGCAGCACCGCGACCCGTGGCTGGCTCATGCCGGGCTCGAGGGTCTCGTCGTCGGGCACTTCGACCCATCCGCCGTTCGCGGCCTCGGCCCGGTACTCGGCGAGCTTCTCCCGCAGCCGGGCATAATTCGGCGACCTCGGCGCGAGGCCCTCCAGCCAGGCCGCGGGATCGGGCGCATTGAGGATGCCGGTCAACAGCTCGGCCGCGCTCGGCCCCCTGGGGAAGATCGCGATGTCGGAGTTGACCTCGTTCGGATCGACCCGGCCCTCGGAGAGATCGCGGCCGTATTCGAGCAGCGCCTTGGACAGGCGGATCTCGAAATCGGCCAGCGCGGTGGGCGTCGTGACCCCGAGCAGCAGGCTGACCGTTCCGACATCGTAGTTGGCCGGAACGAGGGCGTGGCTCCCGGCATCCAGGAGCGCGCCGATCAGCGCGCGGGCGCGGTCATTGGCGATGACGCCCGTCACCCAGATCGGCTCGTAGAACCGGGCGTCGTAGAATTCGAACAGATCGGTCAGGCGCTCGGGCGCATCGCTGCCGGTCAGAACCCCATCGTCGAACTCGATCCTGAGGAACACCGCGGCCGGAATTTCGTCCTCCGGAACCAGCTCTTCGGCGGAGGCCTCCTCGATGATGACGGAATCGATCAGGCTCTCGCCGTCGCGGGGCGGAACGGCGCCGTCCCCCGGCGCGTCCTGGGCGGAGGCCGGGGCGGCGCCAAGCAGCAGGGCCAGAACCGCGACGAAGATCGGCCGGGCCGGCCTCGGGTTAGGCGACATCGGCGTCCTCCCTGCGAATTTCCGAGGACCGAGGATACAGCAATCTGGCCGAACGCCCGAGACTCGCGGTCCGGCCCACGGCCGGGCGGCCGGGCGGCCGGCCCGTTCAGACCGCGAGCACGCTCTCGAGCTGCCTGACGAGATCGTCGTTGCCGGCGCGGGTGAGGTCCTTGGCCACCTCGGCGGTGACGCGATCGGCGATCCGCTTGGGCAGGGCCGCGCGCAGATGGCCGAGAAACGACGGCTCGGCGATCAGGACCAGCCGGTCAAAGCCGTTATTCCGGTCGTGCGCCGCGAGATGGCCGCAAATGGTCTTGGCGAAAGCGGCGGCGCTCTGGCGCTTGACGTCATTGGGCCGCTCCATCGCATGACGGCCGGCGGCCATCCGGTCGTGCACGCGGCCCGGCCGGTCGGCATAGACCTCGCCCTCGCGCTTGATGTCATTTTCGAACGCCGCGCCCGGAACGTCACAAATTCCGCGGCCGACACCCTTGTTCATCACGATTCGCGCACGGGCCGCATCGGCGACGACAATCCAGGTTGTGACCGGCTTGATCATGAAGCGCCTCCAGCTGAAAGACATGTGATGTCCACACAGTCATATGGTGATTTGGCGTGCGGCATCGAGCCTGGCAAGGCTCACAGCGAGCCAAGAAAGGACAACAGCCGGCCGCGGTCCGCGCCCGCGAGACCGGCAAAGGCGTCGCGGGCGGCGCGCGCCTCGCCGCCGTGCCAGACAATGGCCTCGGTGAGCGAGCGGGCGCGCCCGTCATGCAGGAACGCAAGGTTGCCGTTGACCTCACCGGTGAGGCCGATCGCCCACAGCGGCGCGGTGCGCCATTCGCCGGCGGCGGCGCCGGCCTCGGCAAATCCGTCATCCAGTCCCTCGCCCATGTCGTGCAGCAGGAAATCGCTGTAGGGCGCGACCCGCCGCCCGCCGAGATGGGGCTGATCGGGATCGGGCCGGGTGCTGAATTCGGGGCGGTGACAGGCGCCGCATCCGATCGCGGCGAAGATCGCCTCGCCCTGGCCGACCCCGGCATCGGCTGGGTCCTGCCGCGGCGGCACGGCGAGATTTTCGGTGTATCTGACCAGCCATTTGAGGATCGCCGGCGGCGCCTCCAGGTTCTCGAACTCGGCCGAGTTGCCGTCGGGCGCGGCGCGGCAGCGGCGCTGGGACGGCGTGCAGTCGCCATGGCCGGCGGGCCTCGGCTCGCTCGAGACGCCCATGTCGGCGCTGAGCGCGGCCGCGATCTGGCCGGCAACGGTCGGCTGGCTCGCCTTCCAGCCGAAGCGGCCGAGCGCCAGAGCCCCGTGTTCGGAGGTGACGATGGCGGCCCGGCCGGAAATTCCATCGCCGTCGCGGTCGTCCGGATCGGCGCCGGCGATGATATCGGCCTCGGCAATGCGCTGGACCAGCCCCAGCCCGACCAATGGCGGGGCGATGCGCGCCGAGACGACGAGGCCCGGCGCGATCGGGCCATAGGCCGGCGCGGCGATGGTGAAGTCGGGCCGGCGCATATGCGCCTCCTCGCCGTCGGCGAAGGCGAACGTCTCCCCGGTCCAGGTGACCGCCACCCGCCCTTCGGCGGCGTGGCCGGCGATGGCGCGGTCCTGGAGCTGGGCGCCGTAGACGGGGTCGGGAACCATGGCCCGCGCGGCATCCCGGTCCGGCCACGCGAGCTTCACGATCATCGTCAGCGCGTCCCCGCCGCCGGCGCCGTCCCCGGGCGGGCGGCCGCGGCCGTCGCCGACGTGGCAGCTCTCGCACGAGCGGGCATTGTAAAGCGGCCCCAGCCCGTCGAAATGCGCCGGCCCCTCGCCCGCCGGTGTCCAGAACTGGCGGAACACGGCACGGCCGAGCCGGAAATCGCTGAGGGTCTCGAAATCGGCCGCGGGATCGGGAAAGCCGAACACCGAGGGCGGCGCGGACGGGCTCCCGCCCGGCTCATCGGCGGCGCCGGCGGCGGGCGCGCCCGGATGTGCCAGAACCACCGCCGCCAGGGCCGCGGCGCACGCGGCGCGGCGCGCCATCAGCCTCCGGTCACCGACATGTGGCGGGCAACGGCCGGGCGGCTGCTGCGGCGGTCGATGATGAAATCGTGGCCCCTGGGCTTCCTGGAGATCGCCTCGTCGATGGCGCGGGCGAGCTCGCGGTCGTCACCGGTGGTGCGCAAAGGCGTCCTCAAATCGGCGGAATCGTCCTGGCCGAGGCACATGTAAACGGTGCCGGTGCAGGTCAGGCGCACCCGGTTGCACGATTCGCAGAAATTGTGGGTGAGCGGGGTGATGAAGCCGAGCCGGCCGCCGGTCTCGGCGACGTCGACATAGCGCGCCGGGCCGCCGGTGCGGTGGCCGCTTTCGGTCATGGTGAAGGTCTGGGCCAGACGCGCGCGCAGGAGCGACAGCGGCAGGTACTGCTCGGTGCGGTCGCCGTCGATGTCACCCATCGGCATGGTCTCGATCACGGTGAGGTCCATCCCCTCGCCATGGGCCCAGCGGATCATGTCGGCGATCTCGGTGTCATTGACGCCGCGGAGCGCAACGGTGTTGATCTTGAGCTGGAGACCCGCGTCCCGCGCCGCGCGGATGCCGGCCATGACCTTGCCGAAATCGCCCCACCGCGTGATCTGCCTGAACAGGTCCGGCTTCAGGGTGTCGAGCGAGACGTTGATCCGGCGAACGCCGGCATCGGCGAGCTCGCCGGCGAAGCGCGCGAGCTGGCTGCCGTTGGTGGTCAGCGTGATCTCGTCGAGCCGGCCCGACTCGAGGTGGCGCGCGAGACGGCGGATCAGCCACATCAGGTTGCGCCGCACCAACGGCTCGCCGCCGGTCAGCCGCAGCCTGGCGACGCCGCGGGCGACGAACACCGAGCACAGGCGGTCGAGCTCCTCGAGGGTCAACAGATCGGACTTGGGCAGGAACGTCATGTTCTCCGACATGCAATAGACACAGCGGAAGTCGCAGCGGTCGGTCACCGAGACCCGCAGATAGGTGATCGCCCGCCCGAACGGGTCGATCATGGGCTCGGGCCGTTGCAGATCACCGGCAATGCTCATAGCCTCACTCCGCTCATGCGACAGGTCCGGTTGCCAGTATAACCGTTCTGTCCATTCCGAAACATCGGCCTCGCAGGGGCCGAATGCAACCCGTCCGGCTCCAGCCGTCCCGATCGCCCGAGACCTTCCCCCGCCCCCGCCCCCGCCCGCGCCATGTGGAACACGCCCGCGCTCGCACTCATCGCCGCCGTGTTCGTCATCGCCGGCTGCGTCAAGGGCATGGTCGGGTTCGGGCTGCCGATGGTGGTGATCGCGATCCTGACCGCGGTCCATGGCCTCACCGAGGCGATGGGGCTGATGCTGGTGCCGTCCCTGGCAACCAATCTGTGGCAGGCGCTCGCCGGCGGCAGGCTCGCCGAGATCGTGCGCCGGCTGTGGTCGTTCCTGGCCGCGATCTCGGTCTTCGTGTGGCTGGCCTCCGGGCTCCTCGCCCGGGCCGACTCGAGCCTCCTCACCGGCGGGCTCGGGCTCCTGCTCGTGGCCTACGCGCTGGTCAGCCTCGCGACGCCCCAGGTGCCGCCGCCCGGGCGGCACGAGCGCTGGATGTCGCCGCTGGTCGGCGCGGTCAACGGCGCGATCACCGGCCTCACCGGCACCTATGTGCTGCCGTCGGGTCTCTATCTCCAGGCGCTCGGGCTCAGGCGCGACATCCTCGTCCAGGCGATGGGCGTCGTCTTCACCCTGTCGACGGTGATGGTCGCGGTCGCGCTCGCCGGCCGGTCGCTGATCGGCGGCGACGTCATCGTCCTGTCCGCCCTGGCGCTGGCGCCGACATTCGCCGGGCTCGTGATCGGCCAGCGCCTGCGGCGGCGGCTGCCGGAAGCGCGGTTCCGGGCCGTGTTCTTCATCGCGCTGGCGGTGATGGGCGTCTATCTCGTGTTGCGGGCGGTGACGGCCGCGGGCTGACGGGAGCGGGCCGCAGGCGCGTCACCCGCCAAAGAGGCGGCGGAGCCCGTCCTCGGGCCGGCCTCCGGCCGGACCCGGGGGCCGCTCCGCGCCTCTTGGTTGTTTCGTCCCGGTCGCGGCTGCGCCGCTCCGCGCCTCTTGGCTGTTTCGTTCCGGTCGCGGCTGCGCACCGCCGCACCACAAACCACGGCGTCATTCCCGCGCAGGCGGGAATCCATTGGGGCGGTAGCCACGGACGAAGGGGCAAGCAGGTTCAGGCCAGGAATATCCGGCCGGCCGTGCGCCTCGACCTGGGCGAAAGCGCAATCCCGAGGATTATCTGACAGGCCCCAATGGATTCCCGCCTTCGCGGGAATGACGGTGGAGCGTGGGGTGAGGCGTTCAGCGCGTAGCGGGCGGGTCGGCGCCGGAGGCGCGTCACCCGCCGGCCGGGCGTGCCGCAATGGCGGGTTGCGGCGCGGCGCGCCGAACCCACCCTACCTCAAGGGCGAGAACGGCGCGCCGTCCATGATCTTGTCCTCCTGGGCGACGATCATGCCGGCGGCGGCGTTGCGGTACTCGGCCCAGCCGGGATCGGCGTCGCGGGCGGCGCGGCGGCGCTCCATGTCGGCAAGGTCGTCATACTCCCAGATGTGCACCACCTGGTTGAGCCGGCCGATCCGGCTGGTCAGGAACGCGGCGAGCCTCAGCCCATGGCGCTCGGCGACCGGCATGGCGAAGGTCCGGTAGACCTCGACATAGGCCTTCAGCTTCTGCGGCGCGAGGTCATAGGTGCGCACATCGTAGATCATGGCGTGTTCTCCCTGCGGTGGCCTGATGGTGACGGGCCGGGCGGTCGCGCCCGGCCCCGAGGATGGCGAGCCTTATCAGCACCGCCGGCCGGTGACCACTTGACCGCGTGGCTCAAAATGCGGTCGACGCCGCAACCCGGCCGGGGCATGGTGGGCCGGTCTTCGATGGTGCGGCGCGATGCGGACTTTCGTTGCGTTCCTGGTGCTCGGGCTCGGCGCGGCCCCCGGCGGCCTCGCGGAGGCGCGGGCCGACTGCGCGCTCGAGGCCGGCGAGCGGGTGCGGATCGCCGGAGCCATCGACGGCGACACGGTGTCGCTCGCGGGCGGCGGCGAGGTGCGCCTGGTCGGCATCCAGGCGCCGAAGCTGGCGCTCGGCCGGGCCGGATTTCCCGAATGGCCGCTGGCCGGCGCGGCGGCCCGGGCGCTGTCGCGGCTCGCGGGCGGGCGCGAGGCGGTGCTGAAGTTCGGCGGCGCCCGCGAGGACCGGCACCGGCGCATCCTCGCCCATGTCTTCGTCATGACGGGCGAGGGGCCGGTCTGGGCCCAGGGCCGGATGCTCGAGCGCGGTCTCGCGCGGGTCTATTCGTTCGCCGACAACCGCGCCTGCGTCGCCGACATGCTGGAGCGCGAGCGCGCGGCGCGTGCGGGAAAACTCGGAATCTGGGCCGATCCCTCCTACGCCATTCGCGACGCCGAGGCGGAATCCGCGCTCGAATCGCTCGAGGGAACCTTCCAGCTCGTCGAGGGGCGGGTCGAAGACGTTGCGATTGTCGGCGAGCGGGTCTATCTCAATTTCGGCCAAGATTACCGGCATGATTTCACCATTTCCATCGATCCGCGCGATGCGCGGCGGTTTGCGGAGCGGGGGAAAGCGTTGCGCGACGTCAAGTCTCGCCGGGTGCGGGTGCGCGGCTGGATCGCGGTCATCAACGGGCCGATGATCGAGGCGACCCACCCCGAGCAGATCGAGATCCTGGATGGCCCGCGGGAAACGCGGTGATGGGCGGGGCCACGCCATGAGCCGGATCAGGGCCGCCATCCTCCTCGCCGTTGTCGCGGCGGGGGCCACGGTCGGCGGCTGCGTGCGCGTGCTCGACGACGACACGATGATTCCGCTGATGTCGCTGCGCGAGGAGGAGGAGATCGGCCGCCTCCAGCACCCGCGGATGCTGGCGGCCTTCGGCGGCGCCTATGACGACCGCGCGCTCGACCAGTATGTGGGCGAGCTCACGGTCAGGCTGATCGAGCGCTCGGGCTCGCCGAACGCGGTGCGCA
>Ga0326597_10001055_pt1 | contig 45851 bp, 34 predicted proteins | sample RVTome_12_FD_203789 | JGI IMG/M metagenome (GOLD analysis project Ga0326597, IMG submission 203789) | Soil microbial communities from uranium-contaminated site in the Upper Colorado River Basin, Wyoming, United States - RVT100D185 | ecosystem: Environmental > Terrestrial > Soil > Contaminated >...
GAGGTCTACGAGTGCGGCGAGGAGACCCTCGGCGAGACCTGGGTCAGGTTCGACATCCGGTACTACACGGTCGCGCTGGTCTACGTCATCTTCGCGGTCGAGATCGCCTTCCTGTTCCCGTGGGCGATCGTGCTGAAGGAGTCCTTCGCCGGGACCGGCGCGGCCGCCGGCACGGGCATCGGGCTGTTCGCCCTGATCGAGGGCGTCCTCTTCATCGTCGTGCTGTTCCTCGGGCTGGCCTACGTGTGGGCCAAGGGCGACCTCGACTGGGTCCTGCACTACGCTGGCCGCGAGTACGCCGGACGCGAGGACGCGCGCCGGCGCGTGCCGACGCTCGAGGAGCTGCAGGCGGCACGCTCGGCGGAGGAGGGCGGCGAGGGCCACGCAGCGGGCGGGGAGGCCGCGGGGGGGGTCGCCGTCTGAGACGGGGCGCGACGCGGCACCCGAGAGGAACCGACCATGGGCCTGATCGAGAATCGCTTCGAGGAGAACCTCCTCACGACCAAGGTCGACTGGCTGCTCAACTGGGCGCGCCTGTCGAGCATCTGGCCGATGACCTTCGGCCTGGCGTGCTGCGCGATCGAGATGATGGCGGTCGGCGCGGCGCACCACGACATCGACCGCTTCGGCGCCGGCGCCTTCCGCGCCTCGCCGCGGCAGGCGGACCTGATGATCGTGGCCGGCACGGTCAACTTCAAGATGGGCGAGCGCGTCAAGCGGCTCTACGACCAGATGCCCTCGCCGAAGTACGTGATCGCGATGGGCGCCTGCGCGACCGGCGGGGGGCCCTACTACAAGTACGGGTACACCGTGATGAAGGGCGTCGACCGCATCGTGCCGGTGGACGTGTACATCGCCGGCTGCCCGCCGCGGCCCGAAGCGCTGCTCGAGGGCCTGATGAAGCTGCAGGAGAAGATCCGCGGCACCTCCGTCGTCCGCAAGCCGGCGCGCACCGCCTGACCGCCCCGCCGATGGACTTCAAGGGAATCCACGACCGGCTGCGGGCCTTGAGCGCGCCGGGCCTGATCGGCGCCGACGAGCCGCGCCGGCCCGATCCCGCGGACAAGAAGGACAAGGGCCGCTACGGCGTCGCCTTCGTGCGGGTCGAGGCGGCGCGCATCGTCGAGTTCCTCACGCTCTGCCGCGACGACGAGCGGCTCGCCTTCGACCTGCTGGTCGACCTGACCGCGACCGATCCGGCCGCGGACGACGAGAACCTGTGGGTCGGCTACCAACTGCTCTCGACCACGCAGCACCAGCGGCTCGCGATCAAGGTCACGCTGCCGAAGGCCGAGCCGGCGATCGAGTCGGCCGCGGCCGTTCACCGCGCCGCGCAGTGGCACGAGCGCGAGTGCGCCGAGATGTTCGGCATCACGTTCCTGAACCACCCCGACCCGCGCAACATCCTGCTGCCCGACGACTGGGTCGGCCACCCGCTGCGGAAGGACTACGTGTTCCCGAAGGAGTATCGCGGCATCTCCTGCGAGTAGCGTCATGTCCGAGGCCACGACCCAGCAGCACGGCAACATCACGTTGCGCGAAGAGCGCGTGCTCCCGAGCGGCGAGAGGGAGTTCATGCTCGACGTGCGCACGTCGGACCTGGAGGTCAACATGGGCCCCCAGCACCCGGCCACGCACGGCGTGATGCGCATCCTGATCCGCACCGACGGCGAGCTCGTCACCGGGGCGCAGCCGCACCTGGGCTACCTGCACCGCTGCGCCGAGAAGATCGGCGAGAACGTCGAGTGGCTGCAGTACCTGCCGTACACCGACCGCTACGACTACCTGGCGGCGATGAACAACAACCTGGGCTACAGCATGGCCGTCGAGGCGCTGATGCCCATGGAGATCCCGCGCCGGGCGGAGATGATCCGCGTGATCTGCGCCGAGCTGAACCGCATCGGCTCGCACCTGATCATGTTCGGGACGTACGGGATGGACCTGGGCGCGTTCACGCCGTTCCTGTACGCCTTCCGCGAGCGCGAGTGGATGATGGCGCTGTTCGAGAAGATCTGCGGCGCGCGCCTGACGTACAGCTACATCCGCATCGGCGGCGTCTTCAACGACGCGCCGCCCGGATGGCTGCAGGAGGTCGAGCACTTCTGCGACGTGTTCGAGGAGAAGCACAAGGAGTACGTCGACCTCCTGATGCTGAACCACATCTTCGTCAAGCGCACGGCGCACGTGGGCGTCATCCGGCCCGACCTGGGGCTCGACTTCGGGCTGACGGGACCGATGCTGCGCGCCTCGGGCATCGACTTCGACCTGCGCCGCGACATGCCCTACTCGGTCTACGGCGAGATGGCCGCCGAGGGCGCCTTCCGGGTCGTCACCGGGCGCGGCGAGAAAGGCACCCTGGGCGACTGCTGGGACCGCTTCTACGTGCGCGTGATGGAGATGATCGAGTCGATCAAGATCGTGCGCTGGTGTCTGGCCAACATCGAGGACGGGCCCGTGATCGGTGACGTGCCCAAGGTGCTGAAGGTGCCGCCGGGCGAGGCCTACGTCGGCATCGAGAACCCGCGCGGCGAGCTCGGCCACTACGTCGTCTCGGACGGCGGCAAGGTCGCGAAGCGCTGCCGCGTGCGCGGGCCGTCGTTCTGCAACCTGGCGGTGCTGGAGGCGATCATGCCCGGCACGCTGCTGGCCGACTCGATCGCGATCATCGGCTCGACCGACGTCGTCATCGGAGAGACCGACAGGTAGGCAATGGAGCACGGCAATTACGTCCACTCGCTCCTCGACGGCGTGGCCCCGGATTGGGTGCCCGGCTGGGCCGTCGTCGTCTCCACGGCCGCCGTCGGGGTCGCGCTCCTGATCGCCTTCGTGGCCGTGCTGGCGATGTTCTCGGTCTGGCTCGAGCGCAAGGTCTCGGGCCACATCCAGTGCCGCTACGGGCCGATGTACGTCGGCGGCTGGCACGGCTGGGCGCAGTCGCTGGCCGACGCGCTCAAGCTGCTCATGAAGGAGGACCTGGTGCCCATCGGCGCTGACCGGGTCCTGTTCGTGGTCGCGCCCGCGCTCGTGCTCGGCAGCATCTTCGGCGCGCTCGTGGCCTTCCCCTTCACGCCCGGGTTCTTCTTCGCGGACATCGACCTGGGGATCTTCTTCATCCTGGGCATGTCGGCGCTGACGACGATCGGCGTGGTCATGGCCGGCTGGGCCTCGAACTCGAAGTGGTCGCTGTACGGCGCGATGCGCGAGGCGGCGCAGGTCGTCGCCTACGAGATCCCGCTGGGGATCTCGCTGCTCGTGCCGCTGATGGTGGCCGGCACGTTCAACCTGCTCGAGGCCAGCCAGATGCAGGCCGGCTGGTTCGGGATGAAGTGGCTCGTGTTCCAGAATCCCTTCATGATCCCGGCCGCGATCCTGTTCTTCACGGCCGCCCTGGCCGAGACCAAGCGCGCGCCGTTCGACCTGCCCGAGGCCGAGTCCGAGCTCGTGGCCGGCTTCATGACCGAGTACTCGGGGCTGCGCTGGTCGTTCTTCTTCATGGAGGAGTACGCCGCGATGTTCCTGATGTCGCTCGTCGCGGCGGTGTTCTTCTTCGGCGGCTTCGAGAGCCCGTTCACCCACCTGGCCCAACGGGCCTTCGTCGGCGAGACGGCGGCCGTCGCCGACCTGCCGCTCCTGTACCAGCTCACGGCCGGCGTGGTCCTGTTCGCGAAGGCCCTGTTCGGCGTGTTCGTGATGATGTGGCTGCGCTGGACCCTGCCGCGCCTGCGCATCGATCAGGTCATGACCATGGGCTACAAGTACCTGACGCCCCTCGCGCTCGCGTGCGTGCTGGCCGCCGGCACCTGGGAAGCGATCTTCTGATCCGATGATCCGAGCCGGAGCCATGCGCGGGCCGACCACCTTCCGCCAGTACCTGCGGAACGTATGGGACGGCTTCTTCACGACTCTGATCGGGATGCGCATCACGGGGCGCTACCTGCTGCAGAAGCCGATCACGGTGCAATACCCCGACGAGCGCATGCCGATCCCCGACCGATACCGCGGGATCCATTACCTCGAGCAGGAGAAGTGCATCAACTGCCTCGCTTGCGCGCGCGCTTGCCCGATCGACTGCATCGAGATGGATGCGATCCGGCACGGCAAGGAGCTCGAGTGGGTCTCGTTCACGCTCGACTACCAGAAGTGCATGTTCTGCGAGCTGTGCGTCTACCCCTGCCCGAAGGACTGCATCCACATGAGCACGGAGTACACGCTGGTCAGCACCGACCGCAGCGAGTTCGTGCACGACCTGCTCTCGTTCAAGGGCATGGCGCGCGACGCGCGCGTGCGCATGCGCGAGGCCGAGAAGAAGAAGGCCGAGAAGGTGGCCGCCAAGAAGGCCGTGGCCGCCCCGGCTCCGGCCGCGGGGACAGAGGGCGCGAAGCCTGAAGAGGCGCAGGAGGCGGCCGCCGAGCCGGCGGCAGCGGACGCGGAAGCGGGGGCCGACCTTTCCGGCGACGAGGAGGCGCAGGCCTGAGATGGGCGCAGACGGGCGGGCGATCAGCGGCGGCTCCGGCCGTCCGCTGCATCGGACGCCGCTGGGTGACGGCCCCCAGCCGTCCGCCGGGCGGGCGATCAGCGGCGGCTCCGGCCGTCCGCTGCATCGGACGCCGCTGGGTGGCGGCCCCCAGCCGTCCGCCGGGCGGGCGATCAGCGGCGGCTCCGGCCGTCCGCTGCATCGGACGCCGCTGGGCGGCGGCCCCCAGCCGTCCGCCCAGCGGTATTTCTACGGCGCGTTGGCGGTGTTCGTCCTGGCCTGCCTGGTCTGGGGCATGCGGCGCGCCGGCGCCGAGGGGCTGGCCTTCGGCCTGTGCGCCGCCTTCACGATCGGCGGCAGCCTGGTGTGCATCTGGGAGCGCTCGATCGTGCGCAGCGCCTTCTCGCTGCTGGCGACCTTCGGTGGCGTGGCCGGCCTGTTCGTGCTGCTCGGCGCCGACTTCCTCGCCATGGCGCAGATCCTGATCTACGTCGGCGGCATCCTGGCGCTGATCCTGTTCGGCGTGATGCTCAGCCCGCCGGACCTCGGCGAGCGCCGCATCCCGCGCGTGCTCGTCGGCCTGGTGCTGGTTGGCGCGGCCTTCGTCTGGGTCGGGGTCAAGGTGGCCGCGAGCGCGAGCTGGGCCGCCGCGCCCGAGCTGCCGCCGGCCGGGTCGCACGCGCGCGAGATCGGCGTCGGCTTCCTGGCCGCCGATCAGTACGTGGTGGCCTTCGAGCTGGCGGCCGTGCTGCTCACCGTGGCGCTGGTCGCGGCCGTGTACATCGCCCGGCGCAGGGCGTCGGACCTCACCGACCCCTCCGAGGGAGGGGGCTACTGATGTCTCTCGGAGCCTTCGTCGCCGTTTCGGCCGCGCTGTTCGCGCTCGGGATCGTGTGCATCGTCGTGCGGCGCAACATCCTGTACGTGCTGATGGGGATCGAGATGATCCTCAACGCGGCCAACATCAACTTCGTGGCCTTCAACCGCTTCAACGGCGACGGTCTGGACGGACGCATGTTCGCCGTCTTCGTGATCATCCTGGCGGCGGCGGAGGCGGCGGTGGCGCTGGCCATCGTGCTGAACGTCTTCCACCTGTTCGACTCGGTCAAGCCGAGCGACGCCGACCTCCTGCGGGAGTAGCCGATGCCCTGGCCGTTCGATCCGGACGTCGACTTCGCGCTGCTCCTGGCGGTGCCGCTGATCCCGCTGGTCGGGTACGTGGTGCAGATCGTGCTGCGCGGGCGCCTGCCCTGGGGCGACAAGCTCCTGACGGCCGGCATGTTCGCCTCGATGGTGATCGCCGTGTTCCTGGCCGCCAAGGCCATCCACGCGGTCCAGGCCGGCGAGGAGTTCCTGCAGGAATCGCTGAAGCAGGGCTACGCCTTCAAGTGGCTCTACGAGACCCTGCCGGCCGATCACGCGCTCAACGTCGCGGCCGGGATCCTCTACGACCCGCTCGGCGCGGCGATGCTGGCCATGGTGGCCGTCGTCTCGTTCTGCGTGCACCTGTTCTCGATCGGCTACATGCACGGGGACCGGCGCTATCACATCTTCTTCGCCAACATCAGCCTGTTCAGCTTTGCGATGCTCGGGCTGGTGCTCTCGGACAACATCCTCTTCTTCTTCATCTTCTGGGAGATCATGGGCCTGATGAGCTACTTGCTCATCGGCCACTTCTCGCACGATCCGGGCAACGCGTACTTCCACCGCTGGGCCACGTGGGCCTCGAAGAAGGCCTTCCTCACGACGCGCGTGGGCGACGTCAGCCTGTTCCTCGGCATCGTGATCTTCTACGCGCACCTCGGCACCTTCAGCTTCACGGGGCTGTGGGAAGGGACGCGCGCGGCGGTCCAGGCGAACGGCGGGACCTTCCCGGCCTGGACGACCTGGGCCGGTCTGCTGGTCTTCGGCGGCACGGTCGGCAAGTCCGCCCAGTTCCCGCTGAACATCTGGCTGCCCGACGCGATGGCCGGACCGACGCCGGTCAGCGCCATGATCCACGCCGCCACCATGGTCGCGGCGGGCGTGTTCCTGCTCGGCCGCATGTACCCCTGCTTCTCGCCGCAGGTGCTCACGGCCGTCACGATCGTCGGCGCCTTCACGGCGCTGTTCGCCGCGAGCATCGGGATGGTCGTGTACGACCTGAAGGCCGTGCTGGCCTGGTCGACGATCTCCCAGCTCGGCTTCATGGTGGCCGCGGTCGGGCTCGGCGGCGTGGTGGCCGGCATGTTCCACATGGTCACGCACGGCTTCTTCAAGGCCTGCCTGTTCCTCTCCTCCGGCTCGGTGATCCTCGGCTGCCACCACGAGCAGGACATGCGGCGCATGGGCGGCCTGCGCAGGCACATGCCGGTGACCTTCGTGTGCATGCTCCTCGCCACCTGCGCCATCTCCGGCCTGCCGTTCTTCTCGGGGTTCTACTCGAAGGACCTGATCCTCATGGCCGGCTACGAGGGGGTCCTCGGAGCCCACTTCGACGGCTGGAAGGTCTTCGCCCTGATCGCGCTGGCCCTGGGCGCGACGCTGACCGCCTTCTACATGTTCCGCCTGATCTTCATGACGTTCTTCGGCCAGTACCGGGGCGCGGTCGTGCAGCACGGACAGGGCCGCGGCGGCCACGACGCGCACGAGCACCACGAGGAGATCGTGCACGCCGAGGACGGCGGCATCGCCCACGGACACGGCGGCCCGCTGCCCGAGGAGTCGCCGCTCCCGATCACGGCCGCCCTGTGCGTGCTGGCCTTCCTCGGCGTCGTCGGCGGCCACTTCTGGCTGGCGGACGGCCACTTCTGGAGGTTCTGGCAGGCCGAGACGTGGTTCCAGGAGCTCGTCACGGTGAAGTCGATGTACGGCGAGGCGGTCGGCGAGTGGATCCGCGCGCGTATGTCGGAGGACGCGCACGTCGAGCACCTCGCCCACGGCCGCGCCGTGATCAGCTCGCTCCTCATCGCGCCGCTCGGGATCTTCCTGGCCTGGCTGCTCTACATGAAACGCCGCGAGTGGCCGGCGCGCATCACGGCCGCCCTGGGCGAGGTCTACGAGACCGTCAAGCGGAAGTACTACGTCGACGAGCTCGTCGACGCGACCGCCATCCGCGGCACGGTCGTGCTGGCCGCGATCCAGCGCTGGATCGACGAGAAGATCGTCGACGGCCTCGTGAACCTGGTCGGCCGCTTCCACCGCGGCGTCGGCTTCTTCCACGAGTGGTTCGACCGCGCCGCGGTCGACGGGCTCGTCAACGGCGTCGCGTCGGTCACGCAGCTCTGCGGCTCGATCGTGCGCCTGTTCCAGACCGGCCGCATCCAGCAGTACGTCACCTTCGCCGTCGGCGGCGGCCTGATCGCGGCCGCCTGGCTGATCCTGGCCTGACCCACCTGATCCCCTCCTGAACCCCGCGAGGCCTCGAGACACCTCAGCACTCGATGGAATCCCACATCCTCTCCTGGATCACCTTCGTGCCGCTGATCGGCATGGCGCTGATCGTGTGCCTTCCCAAGCGGGCCATCGGCGCGGTCAAGGGGGTCAGCCTGGTCGCGACGTTCATCCCGCTGGTGCTCGCGACGCAGGTCTACTTCGGCCTGTTCGACAAGGCCGAGGGCGGCTTCCAGCTCGTCGAGCGCGTGCCCTGGATCGGCGGCATCGGCGCCGAGTACTACATCGGCATCGACGGGCTGAGCCTGCCGCTGGTGTGGCTGACGACACTGTTGCTCTTCATCGGCGTGCCGGCGAGCTTCAACATCGCCAAGGCGGGCAAGGCCTACTACGCGCTGCTGCTGCTGCTCGAGATCGGCATCGTCGGCGTGTTCGTCGCGCTCGACTACTTCCTGTTCTACGTCTACTGGGAGATCATGCTGCTGCCGATGTACTTCCTGATCGGCATCTGGGGCGGACCCAGGCGGGAGTACGCGGCGATCAAGTTCTTCCTGTACACGCTCGCGGGCTCGGTGCTGATGCTCGTGGCGGTCGTGGCGCTGCGCCTCGCGAGCGGCACCTTCTCGATACCGGCGATGGTGCAGATGGCGCAGGATGGCGCGCTCACGGGCGGGAACCTGCCTTTCGGCGGAATGCTGCTCGGAATGAAGTTCACGACCTGGGTGTTCTGGTTCCTGTTCGTGTCCTTCGCCATCAAGGTGCCGGTCTTCCCGTTCCACACCTGGCTGCCCGACGCGCACGTGCAGGCGCCGACGCCGATCTCGGTCATCCTGGCCGGCATCCTGCTGAAGCTCGGCGGCTACGGCATGTTGCGCGCCTGCTTCCCGATCGTGCCGGGGGCCTTCCAGACCTTCGCCTACACGCTGGGCGTGCTGGGGGTGATCAGCATCGTGTACGGCGCGTTCGTGGCCCTGGGGCAGACCGACTTCAAGCGCATGGTCGCCTACAGCTCGGTCAGCCACATGGGCTACGTGCTGCTCGGCTTCGCCGCGCTGACCGAGTGGGGGATGAGCGGCGCGGCGCTGCAGATGTTCAACCACGGCACGTCCTCGGCCGCCTTGTTCCTCATCGTGGGCGTGATCTACGACCGCGCCCACCACCGCGACCTCAACGGCTTCGGCGGGCTGGCGCAGCCCATGCCGGTCTACTGGGGCATGACGACGATCGGCTTCTTCGCCGCGCTCGGGCTGCCGGGCATGGCGGGCTTCGTGTCGGAGGCCCTGACGCTGGTCGGCGCCTACCAGGCGGACGACGCGCGTTTCCGCGTGCTGGTGCTGATCTCGGTCATCGGGATCGTGATCACCGCGGCCTTCCTGCTGTGGGCGATGCAGCGCGTGTTCCTCGGTACGCTCAACGAGAAGTACAAGGACTACAAGGACATCGACGCGCGCGAGATCTTCTGCCAGGCGCCGCTGCTCTTCCTGTGCATCGCGCTCGGCATCTTCCCGTACTTCCTGCTCGACTGGTTGAGACCCAGCGTGACGAACCTGATCCAGATCCTCAGCCACACGGGCGCGTAGCTCGCGCGACGAGGGAAGCGACGTGGGTGACCCCTACAGCGAAGGACTGAAAGCCATCCTGCCCGAGCTGGTGCTGACGAGCACCGCCCTGGCGGCGCTGGTGCTCGATCTGGTGAAGAAGGGGCGCGACTCGCGGCAGGTCGGCTACCTCGCGCTGGGCGGGCTGGCGCTGACGGCGCTGACGCTCTGCGGGCAGTGGGGGGACGCGCCGAAGACGGTGCTGAACGTGGTCACGGTCGACCAGTTCGGCAACTTCTTCAAGCTCTTCACCTGCGCCTCGCTGGCGGTGGTCGTGGTGTTCGTGATGAACGACCGGCGCGAGCGCGAGCACGGCATCGGCGAGTACTACTTCCTGCTGCTCGGGGCGGCGGTCGGGATCTTCTTCATGGTCGGCACGAACAACCTGCTGTTGCTCATGCTGGGCCTGGAGCTCCTGTCGCTGGCGAGCTACTCGCTGGCCGGCTTCCACAAGGGCAGCCGCAAGTCGGCCGAGGCGGCGATGAAGTACGTCGTCTTCGGCGGCCTGAGCACCGGCATCATGCTGTACGGCGTCAGCCTGCTGTACGGGCTCACGGGCACGATCGACCTGGCGCAGATGGGCTCGGCCGACGGCAGCGGCCTGCCGGTCGGCCTGATGGCGCAGTTGCAGCGCAACCCGGTTCCGGTCGCGGTCGCGGTCGTGCTGGTGCTGGCCGGCTTCGCCTACAAGGTCTCGGTCGTGCCGTTCCACTTCTGGACGCCGGACGTGTACGAGGGCGCGCCGACGCCGGTCACGACGTTCCTGGCGGTCGGCTCGAAGGCAGCCGGCTTCGGGGCGCTCTTGCGCTTCACCGGCGCGCTGTTCCTGCGCGACGACGTGCAACAGGTCGTGCGCGACTACGGTGAGCGCGTGGGCCTGCTGCTCGGCATCCTGGCCGCGATCACGATGACGGTCGGCAACCTGGCGGCGGTGCGGCAGACGAGCCTGAAGCGGCTCCTGGCCTACTCGTCGATCGCGCACGCGGGCTACGTGCTGATCGGCGTGGCGGCGATGACGCAGGGCGGGTTCGAGGCGGCGATGTACTACCTCGCGGCCTACTACTTCATGAACCTGGGCGCCTTCGGCTTCCTGCTCTACTTCGAGGGCGTGACCGGCTCGGACCAGATCGACGCGCTGCGGGGCATGGGCTGGCGCGCGCCGCTGGTCTCGGTGGCGATGATCGCCTTCCTGGTGAGCCTGACGGGGCTGCCGCCGACGGTCGGCTTCTACGGGAAGTACCTCCTGTTCTACGAGGGCATCAAGGCCGAGATGCTGTGGCTCGTGGTCGTCGCCGGCCTGAACAGCGTCGTGAGCCTGTTCTACTACTTCCGCGTGGCCAAGGCGCTCTTCCTGTCCGACGCCTCCGAGCGTTCCGCCGCGTCGCAGCCGCTGTTCGTCGGTTTCCTCGCCGCCCTCGGCGCCGCGACGGTAGCGCTCGGCCTCTACACCGCGCCGCTGCACGACTGGGCCGTGCGCAGCATGGACCTGCGGTAGGATGAGACCCTGGCCAGGTTGGCTGAGAGGCTGAGCAGAAATCGATGATACAGCCTCTCAGATGCCGTTTGGCCCAACGCCTGGCGGCGTTGGCGCCCGTTCGCGAGCAATTCTTGCTCGCTCTCTGAGTCTGGACGAGAGGGTCCTCGGGCGTGGGCAGGAGCAGGAAGAAGAGGGGCGACGCGCCCGTGACGGACGCGCCTTCACCCCGCCGGCGGAGATGGCCGGCGTGGGCGCTCGGCGCTGCGGTCGCCGTCGCCGGGGGGCTGGCCTGGCTGTACGGTGGTGAGTGGCCCGGAGACCGCCGCTGGAACGTCCTGCTGGTCACCTTCGATACCACGCGCGCCGACCACATCTCGTGCTACGGATACCGGGGGATCGCGACGCCCACGATCGACGGTCTGGCCGCGGACGGGATCCGGTACGCGCGGGCCTACAGCGTCGCCCCGGTGACGCTTCCATCGCACGCGTCGATGATGACCGGGCTCTATCCTTTCTATCACGGAATCCGCGACAACGGTGTCGGACCCTTGGACGGCAACGTCGTGACACTCGCGGAAGTGTTGCGCGACGACGGATACCAGACCGCCGCCGTCATCGGCGCATTCGTCCTGGACTCCCGCTTCGGGCTGGACCAGGGCTTCGACCTGTACGATGACGACGTCTCCCAGATGCAAGCCTCCAGCAAGGCGACGTACGCGGAGCGCAATGGAGCGGCCGTGACCGACAGGGCGCTCGAGTGGCTGGACCGGGCCGGCGCGAGGCCGTTCTTCTTGTGGACCCACTACTTCGATCCGCACGTCCCCTACCTGGCTCCGGGAGCCTCGCCCGACGCTGCGCGGGATCTTCGTTACGACGGGGAGATCGTCTTCGCCGATTCCCAGCTCGGGCGGTTGCTGCAGCGGGTGGACGCGATCGAGGATTCTACCGGTCGGCCGACGCTCGTGGTCTTCGTTGCCGACCACGGTGAGTCCTTGGATGAGCATGGCGAGCCCACGCACGAGTACTTCGTCTACGACTCTACCGTAGCCGTCCCGTTGATCGTGCGCAGGCCGGATCGAGCCGGGGCGGGAACGGTCATCCACCAACCGGTCTCCGTGGTCGACTTGTACCCATCGATCCTGGAATGGCTGGGCGTGCATCGGCCGCGTGAAGTCCATGGCCAGGCGTTGCCGGTGAGCTCGGAACAGGACGACGCGAGCGGCAAGGACCGCCGCTATCCGATCTACTTCGAGGCGTACGCCATCTTCCGGCGGTTCAAGTGGAGCCCCCTGGAAGGCGTGCTGGTCGGTTCGGACAAGTACATCGTCGCGCCGCGACCGGAGCTGTACGACTTGACGGCGGACCGCGGCGAGGAGCGCAACCTGTACGTCGAAGGGGACCCGAGGGCTCGGGCGCTTCAGCGCGCCCACTCGGCGCTGAAGGCGGCCAGGCTCGGCGCGTCCACGCTGACGGCCGGCGAGACCGACTTCGACCCAGAGGTGGCCGCGAAACTGCGCGCCCTGGGCTACGTCGGCGGGGCCGGGGAATCCATGGACGACACGGGAGGCCTGGCCGATCCGAAGGACAAGCTGCGCCTGTACTTGCGCGTGATCGAGATCTTCGACCTCGTCGGGCGGGACCAGCTCAGCGATGCCCTCGGCATGCTCACCGATTGCCTGCGGGAGGAGCCCGACGACGAGTTCGTCTTCGCCATGGTGGTGAGCCTCCTGGACAGGCCGGTCGTCCACGACGAGGTGATCGAGGTGCTCCTGGAGCGGATGGAGCGGCCCATGTCACCACCGATGGACTTCGTGATTCCCATGCGCATGGCCCTGGTCCTGGCCGCCGACGGGCGGCTGGCCGAAGCCCGAGATCTGCGCGAGCGAGCCCGGACGCTCGACCCCGACAGCGCTGAGTCGAACTGCGGTTTCGGGCGCCTGGCCAGGATGCTCGACGATTCACCCGCAGCGGCGTTGCCGTACATGGAGCGAGCTCACCGCCTCCGACCCGAGGAGCGGGTCTACGCCGACGCTCTGGTCGGAGTCCACGTGGAGATGGGCCAGTACGCCCTGGCCCTCGCGGTCTACGAGGCCCTTCTCGAGCGGACCCCCGACGACCCGGGGACCCTCGACCGCTGCGCCTGGCTGGCGTACGAGGCCGGCGTCGAGCTCGGGACGGCCCAGCAGCGGGGCGAGCGGGCCGTCCAGATGAGGCCGGGCGACGCCGGGTATCGCCACACGCTCGGAGCCGTGCTGCTCGCACGCGGCAGCGTCGCCGAGGCGCTCGGGCATCTGGTCGAAGCGGTGACGCTCGCGCCCGGACTTGCCGACGCGCATTATCTTCTGGGGCTGGCGAGGGACGAGGCCGGCGACGTGCCCGGCGCGCGGGAGGCGTTCCGGCGGGCGGTCGAGTCGGCCGGCGATCCACCGCCGACGTGGCTGCCCGACGCCCGTTCCCGGACCGATTAGGGTCCGTCCGCGAATAAGTGCTCAATTTCGGCGAGCAATCGTCGTCCCTGGCAAGGCGCGACGACGACCGCGTATCCAGGGGATACGCCGAGGAGGAGCAACGCAGCCAGGGGCGGCGAGGGCCGGCGAAAGTGAATCGCCGATCAGCGGCGGCCGTCCGGCCGTCCGCTGCATCGGCGGGGGATGAACCGCTCCGCCGGTTCATCACTTATTCGCGGACGGGCCCTTAGCGCGTTGGCGATACGGCCTCAGGCACCGTATCGCCAGGCGCGGAGTCGGAGGCGCTCAGCGCAGCGCGCGCCAGGCGGCCATGCCGTCGATGACGTTCGAGGCGTGCTCGAAGCCATGGCTGCGCATCCAGCTCGCGAGCTGGCTCGAGCGGTAGCCGCCTTCGCAGATGACGGCGTACGTCCGCGCGCGGTCGAGCTCGACGACGAGCGCCGCGGCTTCGTCCTGGTCGACCAGCAGCGCGCCCGGGATCGTGCCGGTGGCGAACTCGGCCGCGCTGCGCACGTCGATCACGGTCGGTGCGCGCTCGCCATGGAGACGCTCGCGCAGCTCGGCGGCAGTCAGCAGCGGCAGGCGCTGCGTCTCGCCCTCGACCTCGGCCGGCGCTCGCTCGACGTCCTCGTAGCCGAGCTCGAGCAGGGCCGCCGCCGCCCGCGCCGCCTCGCCGGGCGTCGTGGCGCGCAGCGTGATCGGCGTCGCGCGCTCCGGCACGTACGCGCGCACGCGCTCGGAGAGCTGGTCCCAGTCCCACTGCAGGTTCAACGCGCCAGGCCGGTGGCCGGCCGCGAACTCCGCCGGCAGGCGCGTGTCGATCCACAGCCGCCCGGCCGCCTCCACGCCGGCGCGCCGGTCGACCTCGACGTCCGCGCGCGGCGCGCAGCCCGCAGCCAGCGACAGCAGCAAGAGTGCCTGACCCCTCATCGTGATTCGCACTTCGCGAGGATCTCGTCCAGGTGGGCGAAGACCACTTCCCAATCGTAGTGCTCCTCGACGAAACGGCGCGCGGCCGCCCCGATCTCCCGCGCGCGCTCCTCGTCGGCCAGGAGCTCGCAGACGGCGTCGGCCAGGCCCGGCGCGTCGTCGGCCACCAGGTAGTCCCGGCCGGCCGCGGCCTCGACCCCCCGGGTGGCGGCGGTCGTGCCGACCAGCGGCAGCCCCATCGCCATCGCCTCCAGCACCTTGTTCTGGATCCCGCGCGCGATGCGCAGCGGGGCGACGGCGACCGAGGCCAGGCGCAGCCAGTCGCGCGTGTCCTCGACGAAGCCGGTCACGGTCACGTGCTCGTCCTCCCCCAGCCGCTCGACCTCGCCGGTGGGGTGGGAGCCGACGATCGTGAAGCGCGCCGCGGGGAAGCGCGCACGCACGAGCGGCAGCACCTCGCGCGCGAAGAACACGCAGCCGTCGGCGTTGGGGTGGTAGTTCATCACCCCGGTGAAGACGATGTGGCCCGGCTCGGCTTCTCCCGGCGCCGGCCGGAAGTGCTCCAGATCGACGCCGTTGCGCAGCACGGTCGAGCTGGCGCCGGGGATCTGCTGGCGGAAGATCTGCTGCTCGAGCGGCGTGCAGAGCACGTTCTCGGTCACGGCGCGCGCCACCTGGCGCTCGAACTCGAGCAGCGTGCGCCACTCGCGCCGGTAGAGCCAGCTCATCGGAAAGCCGCGGCTCTCGCCGTACTGGCGCCACTTGTCGGAGTCGAGCTCGCCCAGGTGCATCACGCGCGGCAGGCCGTCGTGCTCCAGGAAGAAGGCGCCCATGGAGGAGGAGTAGGCGTAGGCCATGTCGACCTCGGGCACCAGCCGGTCGACCTCTGCCTGCACCTCCTTCGAGCCGTACACGCCCAGGGTCAGCGGCCTGCGCGTCAGGAGCAGCGGCAGCGACGAGAGCTTCTTCCAGCGCTCCTTGTACGCGAACGGCAGCGTGCGGATGCCGCGCCGGGTGAGCTCCTCGGCCGCCTCGAAGTCGGCCCGGTCGTGGGCCAGGGCCACGCAGGTGACCTCGTGCGCGCGGCTCATGCGCTCGACCAGCCGCCAGGTCGTGATCTTGTCCCCGCGGTTCGGCGGAAACGGCACGCGCTGCGACAGGAACAGGATCCGCACGCGCGTGACGATACGGTGTCTGACACCGCATCGTCACGCCCGGTCCAGGCGATCGGCGCGCTCACGGCGCCGGAGCCCCGCCGCTCCGCGTCAACGCGCCCACGCGGCCGCCACCCGCGCGCGGCCCAGCGCGATCCAGGCCCATGCGAAGAGCGCCCCCATGACCAGGTCGGCGAGCGCGAACGGCTTCCACATGCCCGGGAGAGCGCTCGTCGCCCAGTAGCCGAGCGTCACGCCGCAATACGCGGCCTTCAGCCCGATGCCGTACGGGATCAGCTCCCGCCGGCGCAGCGGATCGCGCGCGACGGCCGCGAACATCGCAGCGAAGACGAGCAGCACCGCCGCCGGGAAGCGCACGTAGCCCCAGTGGTTGGGCGGCGTGACGCCGGCCCGCTCGAACACCCACGCCGGCGCGAGCAGGAACACGACGCCGAGCACGCCGTCGTACAGCGCGGCCAGGGCGAACAGGACCCGGATCCATCGCAGTGCCTTCATGATCACGTCCTCCCGAGGAGTCGATGGTAGCGCAGACCCGCCCGGGTCAGAAAGGCAGGTCCTCGAGCGGCACCTCGGGCGTCGCCGGCCTCTCGCGCACCAGGACGGCCTGCGCGCCGTCCTCGGGGCCGTCGAACTCCTCGTCCAGCCCGCGCCGCGCCGCGTCGGAGAGCATCCCCATGTGCGCCAGCGCGGCGTGCACGCAGTCCCGCGTGTCGCCGATCACGAGCCGCGCCCCGTTGCGGTCGAACTCCTCCTCCGCGCCATCGCCGGCAGCGACGCCCGCGCCGGGCACGTCGCGCAGGGGCAGCTCGCGCAGGAAGGCGCGGTGGCGCGGGTCGAGGAAGCGCGGGTCGAGCACGAAGACCGCGCCGCGGTCCGTCACGCGCCGCATCAGGCGCCCGAAGCCCTGGCGGAACTTCGCCAGCGCGCGCGGCATGTAGATGCGCCGGCGCTGCTCGCTCGTCCCGAGCGCCGCGCACTGAGCGTGGTGGTAGCGATCGGGCACGCCGTAGGGCAGGCGCACGATCACGAGGTACTCGAGCGTCTCGCCCGGGTAGTCGGCGCCGTACCAGAACGTGTCCACGCCGAAGAGGATCGAGTCCACGCGCCGGCGGAAGAGCTCGCTCAGCTCCTCCTTGGCCGTGCCGGCCATGTTCTGGAACCAGAAAGGGATGCGTCGCGCGCGGAAGAAGCCCTCCAGCCGCGCTCCGACGCGGCGCACGTCGTCGGAGTTCGTGAACAGCACCAGCATGCGCCCGCGCGTGCGCTCGCCGAGGTGCGCGACGAAGCGGCGCACGTAGTCGAGCGTGCGCTCCTTGTCCCCTGATGGGTTCGGCGCGTCGTTCGGCGCGCAGACGACCACGCGTTCGTAGTCGAACACCTCCGGCGCGCGGAAGTCGCGCACCGCGAGCGGCGGGCGCTCCTCCTCCGGCGCGGGCTCGGCGGCGCGGTCGAGGCCGAGGTACGCGCGGGCGGCGTCGAAGCCGCCCTTCAACCAGGTCGTGGCCGACAGGAACACGCCGCTGGCGAGCTGCGGGTAGAAGAAGCGGCCGAGGTACTCGTTCGGCAGCAGCACGCGCGCGGCGAGCTGCAGCGCGCCGGACGGGGCCACCTCCACGTCGTGGAAGGTCTGCGGGTCGAAACGCGGCCGGCCCTCGTCGAGCGGCATCCATGCGACCACCCCGGCCAGCGCGTCGTGCAGGTCGCCGCGCGCCAGCTCGAGCCCGCGCCGCAGCCGGCGCGTGCCGCGCAGCGGGATCTCGTCCAGGCGCTCGGAGAGTTCCGACAGCTCGGCCTCGAGGCGGCCGCCCGCGCCGCCGAGCGCGCTGCGCGCCGCGACCAGCGCCGCGCCGCGCTCGTGCTCGGCGTACTCACGCAGGAGCGAGTGCTCGTCGCTCTGGCCCCGCCCGCGCCGTGCCTCTTCGCGCCAGCGCAGGAAGACCTCCACCTGCGCCTCGAGCCCGTCCAGCGCCTGCGCGAGCTCCGTGCAGCGCGCGACGCAGCGTGCCAGCGTGCCCTCCGCGCGGCTCCCGGCCGCGACGCCCTTCGCGACGCGCTCCAGGAGCGAGCCCGAGCCCGAGCCCGAGCCCGAGCGGCCGGCGTGCACGCGCGCCACGATGTCGCGCAGCCATCGCAGGCTGGTGACGTGGCTCCAGGCCGCGTGCGCCTGGTCGTGCAGGTGCTCGCACTCGTCGAACACGACGTGGCGCAGGAACTCCTGGCGCGCGAGCGCGAAGGAGTGGTTCGTGATCACGACGTGGCTGCGCTCCGCCCGCCGGCGCGCGACCTCGGCCGCGCAGGTGGCGCGGTCCTGCGCGTGCGAGCAGCACGCCGTGCGCGCGCGCGCGTGCCGCAGGAGCTCGCCCAGCGCGCGCCGGTAGCGCTTCGAGCCGGCGAACGGGACCGGCGCCCGGCGCGGCAGCCGGTCGAGGTCGCCGTCGCCGTCCGTCAGCGCGAACAGCGCCATCTGCGTCCACGCCAGCCACTCCTCGCCGCCGGCCGTCTCGTCGGGGAGCTGCAGCTTGAGCGCGCGCCAGCACAGGTAGTTCTCGCGTCCCTTGAGCAGGCTGACGCGGAAGCCCGTCGCGGCGCCGGCCCGGCGCAGGGCCTGCAGCGCGCGCGGCACCTCGCGGTCCATGGCCTGCTCCTGCAGCGCGCGAGTGTAGGTCGCCACGCCCGCGCGCAGCCCGTGCCGCCGCGCCCACACCAAGAGCGGCAGCAGGTAGGCCAGGGTCTTGCCGGTGCCCGTCGGCGCGTGCACGAGCAAGAGTCCGCCCGCGCCGCCCAGGGTCCCGGCCACCGCGCCCGCGACCTGGTGCTGGCTGGCGCGGTAGGAGCCGGCGCCCTCGACGGCCTGCTTCTCGCGCCGGGAGGAGGCGGCCGCCGCGAAGGCCTGCGGCAGGTGCACCCGGAAGACGTCGTCGAGCAGCGCGCGATCCTCGTCGCAGAAGGTGAGCTCGCCGTCCTTCGCCGGCGGCAACGGGGCGAGCTGCGCCCAGCGCGCCGCGTCGGCGCTCCAACGCGGCTCGAGCCCCTCGACCAGGTCCGCCGGCTCCGCGCCGCCCTCGTGCGCGGCGGAGAGCCGCCCGTCCGCAAGCTCCATCCCGAGCGGCAGCGCGCCCGCGGCGCTGGTGCGCCACGCGCTCGGCCGCTCGACGATCTCGAGGGCGAGCGCCAGGCGGCGCGCGGCCGCCGGCTCGGCCGCGGCCAGCCGCTCCCAGGCCGCGCCGTAGCCCGCGGCGCACAGCGCGAGCGCGTCGCCGTCGAGCTCGAGGAAGCGCCGCACCAGCTCGCCCAGCGCCGCCTGCAGGTGCTCGGGTCCGATCGCCCGCGGGGATGGCAGCGCGCGCGCGGTCTCGTCGCCGCACAGGTCGTGCGCGAGCTCCTGGCGCCGGCCGGCGAGGCGTCCCGGCAGGAAGAGCGCGGCGACCTCGACCAGCCCGACGCAGTCGGGCGCGCGCGCTCCCGCGCCGCCCAGGTGCGCCCACCAGGCCTCGAAGCTCTCGGCTTCGTCGACGACGATGGTCGCGTCGCCGAGGAAGTCCACCAGCTCGGCCCACACCGCGCCGGCCGGGGGCGCGCCTTCGACCTGCGCGCGCGACACGCCGAACTCGGCCACCATGCGCGCCGTGGCCGCGCCCGCGTCGCCCGCCGAGTCGGGGAAGGGGTCGCACCAGCGTCCGAAGCGCTCCCACGTGCCGCCCCCTCCCGCCGCGCGCACGGCCTGGATGCGGAACACGCCGTCGAGGGTGGTGTCCGGCCCGCTGGTCCAGAGCGTGCAGAAGGCGATCGCGCGGCGCTCGGCGCCCATGGGGCCATGGTATTCCCTCGACCGTCCTTCCTGGCGATGCGGTGTCAGACACCGTATCGCCAAGGAGCGGGCGGCCCGCGCACTCGTCAGCGCGCGACCCGCCCGCAAGGGAGAGGAGAGAGATCCTGTCACCCGGCCCCTGATTCCCCTGGAGACTCCTACCCCGTCGCGGCGACGTTGGGACGAGCTTCCCCCCGCCTACGAGATCCGTACACTGGCCCCGATGGCGGGGCGCGTGGAGGGGGCGGTCGGGGGCGAGCTGTGCTGGCGCGACCTGGTCGCGCTCGACGAGCTGCCCGCCGACGGCGGGGGGCTGGTGCGCGAGGTCGCCGGCCGGCGCCTGGCGGTCTTCCGCGGGGAGGCGGGCGTGCACGTGCTCGACGACGAGTGCCCTCACCAGGGGGCCAGCCTGGGCCTGGGGGTTGCGCGCGACGGCGAGGTCGCCTGCCCCTGGCACAGCCTGCACTTCCGCCTGACCGACGGCTCCAGCGGCGACGGGCTGGACGAGTGCGTCGCCGTGCACCCCGCCCGCCTGACCGCCGCGGGGCGGGTAGAGGTGGGGTTGCGCTCGCCCGGCTGATCCGGCCGACTCGCCGCCGTGCGTCCCGGGACTTTTTCCCCGCCACCCCTGGGACCCCCTCAAGTCCTTGATTGGCACCGGGTTAGGCCGTGCCCGCGACGGCTCTCCGCGCGCCCTTCCCGGACCCGCGGCGGCGCGGCCGCCCTTGACTCCGCCCTGCCCGCCCCTATTCATGTCGCCCGGCGAGCCCCGCCCCGGCGTCCTCCATGAGCAGAACCCCCGCAGCCCGACGCGCCCGCGCGCTGGTCATCGTCGAATCCCCGACCAAGGCCAGGACGATCGCCAACTTCCTGCCCGAGGGGTTCGTGGTCGAGGCCAGCATCGGCCACATCCGCGACCTGCCGACCTCGGCCCAGGAGATCCCGGCCGAGGTCAAGAAGGAGCCGTGGGCGCGGCTGGGGATCGACATCGCCAACGACTTCCAGCCCGTGTACGTCGTGCCGGCGCAGAAGAGGAAGCAGGTCGCCAAGCTCAAGAAGCTCCTGAAGGACGCCGACGTCCTGTACCTCGCGACCGACGAGGACCGCGAGGGCGAGTCGATCTCGTGGCACCTGGTCGAGGTGCTCGCCCCCAAGGTGCCGCGCAAGCGCCTGGTGTTCCACGAGATCACGCGCGAGGCGATCCAGGCGGCGCTCGAGAATCCGCGCGACCTCGACCAGCGGCTGGTCAAGGCGCAGGAGACGCGGCGCATCCTCGACCGGCTCTACGGCTACGAGATCTCGCCCGTGCTGTGGCGCAAGGTGAAGCCGAAGCTCTCCGCCGGCCGCGTACAGTCGGTGACGATCCGCCTGATCGTCGAGCGCGAGCGCGAGCGCCAGCGCTTCGTGAAGAGCACGTTCTGGGACCTCCTGGCGACGTTCCAGGCCGAGCAGGGGCCGCGCTTCGAGACCGTGCTGGTGACGCTCGGCGGCAAGCGCATCGCGCGCGGCAAGGACTTCGACAGCACGACCGGCAAGCTGCGCGGCGGAGAGGCCGAGATCTGCCTGGTCGACGAGCGGATGGCCGCCGGGCTGGTCGAGCGCCTGCGCCGCTCGAGCTGGAGCGTCGAGCGCGTCGAGCGCAAGCCCTACACCGACCGGCCCGCCCCGCCCTTCACCACCAGCACCCTGCAGCAGGAGGCCAACCGCAAGCTGCGCCTGTCCGCGCGCGCGACCATGCAGGCCGCCCAGCGCCTGTACGAGAACGGCTTCATCACGTACATGCGCACGGACTCGACCACGCTCTCGGACCAGGCCATCCGGAGCTCGCGCGAGCAGATCGAGCGCCTCTACGGCGCCGAGTTCCTGCCGCCGCAGCCGCGGCAATACCGCACGAAGGTCAAGAACGCCCAGGAGGCGCACGAGGCCATCCGGCCGTCGGCCGACTTCCACCTGCCCGAGGACCTCCGCTCGCAGCTCGGCGAGCGCGAGCACCGCGTCTACGAGCTGATCTGGAAGCGCACCATGGCTTGCCAGATGGCCGACGCGCGCGGCCACCGCATGAGCCTGCGCATCGGCGACGGCGAGGCCGTGTTCCAGGCGACGGGCAAGACGATCGACTTCCCAGGGTACCTGCGCGCCTACGTCGAGGGCGCCGACGACCCCGACGCCGAGCTGGCGGACAAGGAGACCGTGCTGCCGGACGTGAGCGAGGGCGAGGCGGTGACGCTCGCGGGGCTCGCGCCCAAGAGCCACACGACGCAGCCGCCAGCGCGCTACACGGAGGCCTCGCTGGTCAAGGAGCTCGAGACCAAGGGCATCGGCCGGCCGAGCACCTACGCGACCATCATCGACACGATCCTGCGGCGCCAGTACGTCGTGAAGCAGGGGAGCGCGCTGGTTCCGACCTTCGTGGCCTTCGCGGTCGTCAAGCTGATGGAACGGCACTTCACCGAGCTGGTGGACGTCGAGTTCACCGCGCGCATGGAGGACGACCTCGACGCGATCTCGCTGGGCGAAAAGGAAGCCGTGCCCTACCTGCGGCGCTTCTACTTCGGCGGCAACGGCGAGAACGCCGACCGCAGCACGAACGGCCGGCACGGCCTCAAGGATCTGCTCGAGAGCGACATCGACGCGCGCGAGTGCTGCACGCTGCCGCTCGGGGAGGATTCGCAGGGGCGCGAGATCGCCGTGCGCGTCGGTCGCTACGGACCCTACCTCGAGCGTGGCACGGAGCGCGCGGCCGTCCCCGACGGCATCGCCCCCGACGAGCTGGACGTCGTCAAGGCCGAGGAGCTGCTCGCCCTGGACTCGGGGCCGATCGAGCTAGGCACGGACCCGCGCAGCGGGAAGAAGGTGTACGCCAAGACGGGGCGCTACGGCCCCTACGTGCAGCTCGGCGAGAACGACGACGAGCCGAAGATGAGGTCGTTCCTGCCCGGCATGGCGATGGACACGGTCACGTTGGAGGACGCGTTGCCGCTCGTGCATCTGCCGCGCGTGATCGGCCTCGACCTGACCGCCGGCGAGGAGGTGCTGGCCGACCTGGGCCGCTACGGCCCGTACGTCAAGCGCGGTTCCGAGACGCGCAGCCTGGAGCGCCCCGAGGACGTCTTCGAGCTGACCCTCGAGCAGGCGCTCGCGCGCCTGGCCGAGCCCGCGGCCCGCGGCGGTCGCCGCTCCTCGAAGGTGATCAAGGAGCTCGGCGTCGACCCCGGGACGGAGGCCCTCGTCAAGCTGCTCGCGGGCCCCTACGGCCCGTACGTGAGCGACGGCACGACGAACGCCTCCCTGCCCAAGGGCCTCGACCCCGGCGAGCTCTCGCTCGAGCGCGCGCTCGAGCTCATCCGGTCGCGGGAGGCTTCGGGGAAGGGCAAGAAGGTCAGCAGGAAGGCGCGCAAGCAGACCGCCAAGAAGGCCGGCAGGGGGACCGCGAAGAAGTCCACCACGAAGAAGTCCACCACGAAGAAGGCCACGGGGCAGGCCAGCGGCGAGGCGCCGCGCGAGGGGACCGGCGCGCGAGCACCCAGGGCACCCAGGGCACCCAGGGCACCCAGGACGGCCGCCGGATAGGAGACAGCCGTGGCTGCAAGGCCGTCGCTGGCTGAGCCAACGACCAGATGCTCGAGCCGCGTCACGCCCAGGTGCCGCGCGAGCGCGGGATCGGCCGCGCGCGCGAGCGCTGATCCGCCGCGCTACTCCTTGCGCAGGAAGTCGACCAGGTCCTTCTCGAGGTCGGCCAGGTCGTACTCCGGGACGATCAGGCAGCGGTAGACGATCTCCGCCAGCGCCTCCGGCGTGTTCGGGTTGAGCTCCTTCGGCGGCGGGTAGCTCAGGAAGTACGAGAGGCTCAGGCGCTCGACCTCGCCGCCCTGCTCGCGTCCGGCGTAGGTCCACGGCACGTCGTCGAAGGGCAGCACGCCGGTCAGGATCTCGTACAGCATGACGCCGATGCCCATCACGTCCGCCTTGCTCTCGCGCAGGAGCAGCGGGTTGTAGTGGGGCGTGGTCGTGATCACGCCACGCTCGTCGGCGCGCATGGCCGGGTCGATCATGATCACGCTGCCCGACGGCTTGATGAGGATGTTCTCGGGCTTGAGGTCGCCGTGGTAGGCGAGTTGCCCGTTCTGGGCGAGGCGCTGCAGCGAGCGCACGATCGTCAGGAACCAGTTCAGGCGGATGCCCTCGAGCGCGCGGATCTTCTCGCGCAGCGTCTTGCCGCGCGCGTACTCCAGCGCGACGATCGGGCGGCCCTCGTGCTGGAAGACGTCGTGCACCTTGACCAGGTTGGGGTTCTTGGCGCGCGCCAGCACCTCGCTCTCGCTGCGGATCAGGTCGTCGATCTCGTGCACGTCGAGGAAGTCGATGCGCACTCCGTCCTGGCGCAGGAAGATCGCCTCGGCCGGCGTCTCGTCCGGACTGATCCCCTCGGGCCGGCGCTCGTTGGTGATCTCGAGGAAGCGTGTGACGTAGCGCCCGCCGCCGGCGACGTCGCCGACCTTCAGCGCGACCTTGTGCCCCTCGGAGTCCTCGGCCAGGTACACGAGGGCGAACCCTCCCCGGGCGAGGAACTCGATGACGCGGTAGGAGCCGATGCGCTCGCCAGCTTCAAGCTTGATCATTGCAGGGGGGAGGGGATCGATCGTCTCGGGGGGGAGAGGAGCGCGCCGGCGCCCGCTGCCCCCCACATCGATCCGCGGGGGCCCCCGGATTGAGGAGTTCGAGCGGTCGGGTCCCACGCTTCCGAGGTCGGGCCCCCCGTCCGGGGCATCGAATCTCGACCGGATTGCGGCCCGATCCGCGCCGGGCGCGCGCCTGACCCCGATCGGGGCCGTCGCAGAGCGCGTCTCGAAGGAAGACCCAAATCGCTCCGGGCGCGGATCAGCCCCGGGAGCGGGAAAAAAGCCCCGTGGATCGAGCCTCAGTCGCCGCCGGCGGCCGGGCCGCGCGCCTCGGCCGCCAGCGCCTCGAGGCCGACCTCGTACAGCTCCGCCGCTCCGGCGAGGCCCAGGATGCGCGCCGCGCCCTCGATCACGGTCCCGCTGCCCAGCCACAGGGCCTCGCTGTCGTGCGGCCGGTAGCGCCACGCGCGCCCCTCGCCGTCCACGAGCCCCAGCTCCTGCTGCAGCGCGTTGCGCACGCTGAAGAAGCGCCGCCCGTTCTCGCCCCGCTCGACGAACTCGACCACGACGCCGACGACGCGCCCGTCCGCGACCATCTCCCAGGCCCGCTCCGGCTGCGTCACCGCCGACGCGAACCCGCCCGCGCCCGCCGGCGCCTCGCGCACCGTCGTGCGGCACCCCGCCCCCGCACCGGCCGCGATCAGCACCGACATCGCCAGAGACCGCCCGATCTCCATGTCCGTTTTATCGGCCGCGAGCGACGTTTTCCTCCACCGCCGCGCCGCAGCGGCCAGCCCGGATTATTCATGACCACGCGGACCGAACACCACGACCGGCCGGCTTCGCCGGCCTTTCGGCCCCTGCCGGCCCTTCTGGATTCCCGAAGGTACCGTGCGCGCGCCGGGATCCCCTCCAAATCGATCCACTGGATCGATTCGGTCCCGCTGGCGCGGGACCGAGGCAACCCTCTGCGGGGCCGGCACGCGCACGGTACCTTCGGGAATCCAGAAGGGACGGCAGGAACCGGATCGAGGCGTTCTGTCTCGCGGCTCATGAATAACCCGGGCTAGAATCCCGGCCACCGTGCCCCAGGTGGTGGACAGCAAGGCGCTCGAGTGTTGGCGCAAGGCGGGCCGCATCGCGGCGGAGTGCCGGGAATGGGCGCGGGAGAACATCCGAGCCGGGGTCCGGATCCGGCACGTGCTCGAGACGGTCGAGGACATGATCCGGGCGCGCGGCGGCGAGCCGGCCTTTCCGGCGCAGTCGAGCCGCAACCACGTCGCGGCGCACTTCTGCACCGCCCCGGACGACGACGTCGAGTACGAGCGCGGCGACTGCGTCAAGGTCGACATCGGCGCGCACGTCGAGGGCTACATCGGCGACACGGCCATCAGCGTCGACCTGTCGGAGGACGGCTCGTGGGGCCCGTTGATCAAGGCCTCGTCCGACGCCCTGGCGGCGGCGATCGCCACGGTCGGCGACGGGGTGCCGGTGGGGCAGATCGGCGCGGCGGTCGAGCAGACCATCGTCGGCGCCGGCTTCCAACCCGTGCGCAACCTGACCGGGCACGGGCTGGAGCGCTGGAAGGTACACACGCCGCCGCAGATCCCGAACTACGCCGAGCGCGGCGGCGGGCGGCTGAGGGCCGGGACGGTGTTCGCGATCGAGCCCTTCGCCTGCACCGGGCGCGGCTTCATCTCCGAGCGCGGGCGCTCGGAGGTGTTCATGATGGTGCGCCCGCCGGCCCGCGCGCGCAACCTCGACCGGGCGCTCTTGAAGGCGATCGAGTCCTGGCGCGGGCTGCCGATCGCGCGCCGCTACTTCCGCCAGTTCGAGCCCGAGACGGTCGAGGAGACGCTCTCCCGGCTGGCGCGCCAGGGCGCGCTGATGCGCTTCCCGCCGCTGGTCGAGGCGGAGGGCGTCATGGTGGCCCAGACCGAGCACACGATCTACCTCGGCCCCGACGGCGTCGAGATCCTGACCGCGTAGGCGCCGAAGTGGAGCGAGAGCGCAGCGCCAGCCACGCCGCCGCGCGCGCCGCGCTGCTCGCCGTCACCCTGCTGGTCGCCTCGAGCTGCGCCACCTTCCGCGCCGTCCCGCTGCACTCGATTCGCGAACAGGTCCACGCCGGCGACGTCGTGCGCGCCGAGACCGCGCGCGGCACGATCGAGATGGAGGTCATCGCTGTCGGCCCCGACACCCTCGTCGGGACGGAGCAGCGCGTGCCCTTCGAGGAGATCCAGTCCCTCGAGCTGCATCACGGCTTCGAGATCGGGGCCTTCTCGGCCTCGCTCCTGGCCCTGGTGATCCTCGGCGCGGCGCTGGTGCTCGTGGCCCTCGACAAGCTGACGATCTTCTCGTGAAGGTCGCGCTGGTCACCACGCCGGCGGGAGCGCGCTCGGGGATCGGGGACTACACGCGCCACCTCTTGCCCTACCTGCGCGAGCGCTGCCAGGTCGAGCTGTTCGTCGAGAGCGGGCGCGAGGGCGAGAACGGAGAGGACGGGGCGCGCCCGCTGGCCGAGCTGCGGCCGCGCGAGCACGACCAGATCCTCTACCAACTCGGCAACGAGGTGCAGCACGCCTTCATGGCGCCCACGGTGCGCGCGATCGGCGGGACGGTCGTCTTGCACGACTGGGTCCTGTTCGACCTGGCCGTGGCGGCCTCTCCCGCGCTCGCGCGCGGCGGCTGGGGCGGGCAGCGCCTCGCGGCGCGGGAGGGCGGGCTGCGCCAGGCGCTCGTGTACGCCCGCAACCGGCGCGGCGTCGTTCCGCGCGACGAGAGCGCGCCCCCGGCGGCTCGCGGCCTCTCGCGCGATCGTTTCGACCTGCCGCTCAACCGCTCGATCGTGCGCCACGCCGACGCCTTCCTCGTGCACAGCGAGTGGATGGCGCGCGCGGTGCGCGAGGACCGCAACGCGCGCACGCCGCTGGCGGTCGTGCCCCACGGCGCCGAGCGGCGCTGGCGCGACGAGGAGCGCGCCGCGGCGCGCCGGCGGCTCGGTCTCTCCGGGGAGTGGGTGAGCGGCTTCCTGGTCACGAGCCTCGGGTCGGTGCAGCCGCACAAGCGCGTCGCCAGCCTGCTCGAGGCGCTCGCGCTCGCGCGCCGCGAGCGGCCGGGCCTGCGCCTGCTGCTCGCCGGCGAGGCGCGCCCGGACGAGTACGATCTCGACGGCGCCGTGCGGCGGCTGGGCCTGAGCGACGCGGTGCGCGCGACCGGGTACCTGGCCGAGGAGCGCTGCTGGGACGCGCTGCACGCCGCCGACCTGTGCGTCAACCTGCGCGGCCCCTCGACCGGCGGCGCGTCGGGGGGGGCCTTCCAGGCCTTCGGGCTGGGTCGCGGCGTGATCGTGAGCGACCTGCCGGAGAACGCCGAGCTGGCGGACGAGTGCGTCGTGCGCGTGCCGCACGGCGCGCGCGAGGTGGCCGAGCTGGCGCGGCACCTGATCGAGCTGCGCGACGACCCCGAGCGCCGCGCGCGCATGGAGGCGGGCGCGCGGCGCTTCGTCGAGGAGACCTGCCACTGGGGATTGGTCGCCGCGCGCTACGTCGAAGCGCTGGAGAGCTTCCCGAGCGCCCGCGGCGCGCGGCGCGCGCTCGTCGTGGGCCTCCTCCGCTCCCGGCGGCCCGAGGCTTAGGTCCGCGTGCGAGCGCCTCGGCCGTGGATGTGCGCGCTGCCGCGCGCGTCTCTCTAGGAACTCGCCCCCGGACCTACGTCAGCCGGTCGCGCAGCTCGTGCAGCTTCTGCAGAGCCTCGAGCGGGCTGAGGCGGTCGAGATCGAGGGCGAGCAGGGCGCGCTCGACGGGCGTCGGGCCGCTCGCGAACAGGCTGAGCTGGGCCGGCCGGGCGGGCCCGGCGCTCGCCGCGCGGTCGGCGATGCGCGGCGCCAGGTTCTCGGCGTCCTCCTCGACGTCGCGCAGGATCGCGCGGGCGCGCTCGTAGAGCTCGCGCGGAACCCCCGCCAGGCGCGCGACGTGGATGCCGTAGGAGCGGTCCGAGCCGCCGGCCACGATCTTGTGCAGGAAGACGATCTCGTCCTGCCACTCGCGCACCGCCACGTTGCGGTTGCACACGCCGTCCAGGCGCGCGGCGAGGTCGGTAAGCTGGTGGTAGTGCGTCGCGAACAGCGTGCGCGCGCCGATCCGGTCGTGCACGTGCTCGACGATGGCCCAGGCCAGCGCCAGGCCGTCGAACGTGCTCGTGCCGCGCCCGACCTCGTCCAGCACGATCAGCGAGCGCTCGGTGGCGTTGTTCAGGATGTTGGCGATCTCGACCATCTCGACCATGAAGGTCGAGGCGCCGCGCCCGATGTCGTCGGCCGAGCCGATGCGCGTGAAGATGCGGTCGGCCACGCCGATGCGCGCCGACGCGGCCGGCACGAAGCCGCCCATCTGGGCCATCAGCACGATCAACGCCGTCTGGCGGATGTAGGTCGACTTGCCGGCCATGTTGGGGCCGGTCAGCACCGTGATCATGCTCTGGCCGCGGTCGAGCAGGCTGTCGTTGGGCACGAAGGTCCCGGCGCCCGGCTGCACCTCGAGCACCGGGTGGCGGCCGCCGGCGATCTCGATCACGTCGCCCGCGTCGACCGCCGGCGCGACGTAGCGGTTCTCGGCCGCGCGCTGGGCCAGCGCGGCCAGCACGTCGATCTCGGCCACGGCGCGCGCGGTCTCGAGCATGCGCCGCACCTCGGCCGCGACGGCGTCGCGCAGCTCGCAGAACAGCTCGTACTCGAGGTCCTTCGAGCGCCCCTCGGCGTCGAGCACCTTCGCCTCGAACTCCTTCAGCTCGGGCGTGATATAGCGCTCGGCCGACTTGATCGTCTGCTTGCGGACGTAGCTCTCGGGCACGCGCTCGACCTGGCCGCGCGGCACCTCGATGAAGTAGCCGAAGACCGAGTTGAAGCCGATTTTGAGGCCGCTGATGCCGGTGCGCTCGCTCTCCTCGGCCTGGAAGCGGGCCATCCAGCTCTTGCCGTCGCCGGCCGCGCCGCGCAGCTCGTCGAGCTCCGGCGAGCGCCCGGCGCGGATCAGGTCGCCGTCGCGCAGGCCGGGCGGCGGGTCGTCGCGCAGCGTCGCGCGGATCTCCCCGACGACGTCCTCGAGCGGGTCGAGCTCGTCGCGCAGCCGCGAGAGCGCGGCCGAGTACGCCGCCGCGAGCTTGGCGCGGAGCGGCGCCACGGGCTCGAGCGAGGCCGCCAGGCCCACGAGGTCGCGCGCGTTGGCGCGCCCGGTCGCGACCTTCGCCACCAGCCGCTCGATGTCGCGCACGCCGGAGAGCAGCGCGCGCGTGTCCTCGCGCAGGAAGGGCCCGTCGACGAATTCGCCGACGCCCTGCTGGCGCTGCAGGATGGGCTCGACCTCGCACAGCGGCGCGAGCACCCAGCCGCGCAGCATGCGTCCGCCCATCGGCGTGAGGGTCGCGTCGAGCGTGTCGAGCAGCGTGCCCTCGCTGCGCCCGTCGCGCTGGGTGCGCACGAGCTCCAGGCACGAGCGCGTGGCGCGGTCGAGCACGAGGAAGCGCGCGCTCTCGACGCGCTCGACCGTCAGCACGTGGGCGCAGGCGCCGCGCTGGGTCTCCTCGAGGTACTCCATCAGCGCGCCGGCGGCGGGCACGGCGGGCGAGGCGTGATCGAGGCCGAAGCCTTCGAGCGTGGCGACCTCGAAGTGCTTGCGCAGCGCGCGCAGCGCCGCGTCGCGCTCGAAGCGCCACGGGTCGCGCGCGGTGACGCGCGGGCCGAGATCGGCGCGCAGCGCCGCGGCGAGCGAGGGCTGGGACTCCTCCAGGTCGTTCGGGAGGAGCAGCTCGGCCGGCCCGATGCGGCCGACCTCGTCGAGCACGCGCTGCGGCTCGGCCTCGGCCACGTGGAAGCGGCCGGTCGAGAGGTCGACCCAGGCCAATCCGGCGCCGTCGCGCCCGATCCAGACGCTGGCGAGGTAGTTGTTGCGGCGCGCGTCGAGCACGTTCTCCTCGGTCAGGGTACCCGGGGTGACGACGCGCACGATGCCGCGCTCGACGATGCCCTTGGTGACGCGCGGGTCGGTGAGCTGCTCGCAGATGGCGACCTTGAAGCCCTTGTCGACGAGCCGGATTAGGTAGCCGTCGACGGCCTTGACCGGCACGCCCGCCATGGCGATCGCGCCCTCGCCCTTGGAGCGCGAGGTGAGGGTGATGCCGAGCTCGCGCGAGGCGATCTCGGCGTCCTCGTGGAACAGCTCGTAGAAGTCGCCCATGCGGAAGAAGAGCAGCGCGTCGGGCTGTTCCTTCTTCGCGCGCCAGAACTGCTCCATCATCGGCGTGCGGTCGCCCTCACCCGAGCGGCGGGGCGACCTCCCGGCGACGAACACGGTGCTCTTCGGCATGTTGCGGTGGGCTGGGCGCCGGGGAGCGGCGCGGCGCGGGCAGTGTACGGGCCGGCCCGCCGCCCACCAAGCGCCCCCACCTCCTCCCCCTTCCCGGGTGCGACGGGCATCGCGCCGAAGGGTCACGCGGAAAGCGTGCGCGGGACGTTAGGGCCCGTCCGCGAATAAGTGCTCCGTTTCGCCGGCCCTCGCCGCCCCTGGCTGCGTTGCTCCTCCTCGGCGTATCCCCTGGATACGCGGTCGTCGTCGCGCCTTGCCAGGGACGACGATTGCTCGCCGAAACCGAGCACTTATTCGCGGACGGACCCTTAGTCTCTTTGCGGCGCGAGTCCGTGGGGCTCGCCGGGCAGATGAGGACCAAACCGCAAACCGTGCACGGCGCACGTCGCCGGCGCCGCTCGACGCGTGCCGCGCTCGCCTTCGTCGCCCTGGTCGCTTTCGGCGCGTGCAAGAGCGCGCCGCCCGTGACGGAATCCCAGGAGGAGTACCTGCGCGCGCCCGGGGCGCCGGAGCCGGGAGCGCGCGACCTGGGCAGCGTCCTCGTGCTGCGCCTGCTCGCTGCGAGCGTCGTCGGCGAACGACGCGTGTTCGAGGTCGAGCTCTCGAACCCGAGCGCCGAACGGCTGGTCTTCGCCTGGTGGGTCGAATGGTGGGACGCCCGTGGCGCGCCCGTGGCCGACCCGGACATGCGCTGGCGCACGGAGAGCCTCGGCCCCGGCGATGCGACCGCGCTGCGCTTGAGCGCGCCCCCCGGCGCGGTACAGTTCGAGCTGAAGCCGCTGGAGAACGACTGATCTCAGAGGGCCGTGGAGGAATGAGCGCACAGTCTCCCCGAACACCCCTGGCACGGTGGGCCGGGCCGGCCGCCGGGCGGGGCGTTCGAATCCCCTCACGCTCCCGGATGCCCACCGGGACATGCGCCGGCTCTGCAGCGCTCCTCGCGCTCCTCGCGCTCGCCGCGGGCTGCGCCGCGCTCGGCGGCGACCGGCAGCGCGAGGTCGCCGGCCGCACCGTCGCCTGGCACGCGGACGACCTCCAGCGCTTCGCCCGGGACGCCGCGCGCTCCCTGGTCGAAGCGCCCGCGGTCGCCGAGCTCGTCCGCCCGGGCGGACCCGGCGACGGCCGGTTGGCACTGTTCGCCGAGGACTGGCGCGGCGACGAGCGACGCGCTGCCGCACCGCGCGAGCTCCTGCTGCGCGAGCTGCTCGCGTCGGGCCGCTTCCGGCTGGTCGACGAAGGCTCGCCGGCGACGCTGGTCCTGCGCGGCGCCTTGGCGCCGGTGCGCGGGGCGCGCGCGCATTCGCGCGAGTGGGCCGACGGGATGAGCGTGACCCGACGCTTCCTGGTCGAGCTCGAGGCCGCGCCCACCGGCGGCGGCGCGAGCGCGTGGGGCGAGCGCAGCGAGCTGCGCGAAGTCACGCTCGTGCGCTACCTCCCGCGCTGAACGCGAGCCGGGGCGTGACGCCGGCCGCCGCGCGGGACGGGCGCGCCGGAACAGCGCTTTCGGTGCAACGCCGCCAACACAACGGAGCCACCACTGCCACAGGTGGCAATGATGGCTCACGTCTTTCCCAGCCTTAAGAAAGGTGCCGAGCTCCCCGGCGGATCGTGACCTCCGAAGAGATCCTTCACCGCCATCTCTGTCGGCAAGCGCACTATGGCTCCAGGGGAGCGCGGTCACCATCCGGATCAAGTCGTAACTCGCGGGGTGAAACGTGCGTAGGCTCGGCCGCGGACGGGTTCGCGCGACGCCGCGGAGAGTGGGTGGGAGCGCGGCGACGCCACGGCCTCGCAATCCCTCTCGTGCGCGAGACGTGCCGGGTTCGGATCGGACGCGCGCCGTCCCGCGCCGCCCTCTCTCCTTCGAGCACGACGGTGGCGACCACCGCAGGCGCTGCGCGTGCCCGCGGCGTGCGAGCGCGGCGTCCGACCGGTCGCGAAGCGAAGCTCCGCCGCCGCGGCGCGCGGCGCACCGCCCGCGGAACGGACCGGGCGCGCGAGGAACGCGGACCGGCCGGCCTCGTGCCCGCGCCGTCGGCTCGAGCTCCCGATGGACGGACGGTCGCAGGGACTCGCAGGCTCGATGGGGGGCCGCGAGGCCGCGGCCGGCCGCATGCCGGACGCGAATGGCCCTCCCAGACCGACCCCGCGCGGCGGTCCCCACTCCAGTCGGTCGGCGCCGGGCTCGTTCGCCGACAGGGTCGACGATCCGGCGGCGCGGCGGGTTCGACGCGAATCCGTCAACGCCCGGGGAGAGGGGCGCCCGGCGCTGGCGGGGAGAGCGCGGCGGACCCCCCCAGATTGGCCGGCGCCTCGGGAATGTGGGCGAAAGGGCGTTCGGCCCGGCCCCGTCTCGGCGCTAGAGGGGCCGAACTCGGGATGAACCGGCGGAGCGGTTCATCCCCCGCCGATGCAGCGGACGGCCGGACGGCCGCCGCTGATCGACGAAAAGCCACTGCTGAGTCTCCTGGGAGCAGCCACAGAGAGAGCATCGGACCCGCCTGCGCAGGCGGGTCCGATGCTCTCTCCGCTCCTCCCCGCCCCGCCTCCCGCGCGATGAGACCGGCTGCGCTTTCGGCGTTCGGACGGCGCCGGTCCGCGGCTGAGCGGCGCGCAGCCACGAACTGCGCTGGGGACGAATCTCTTCTCGAGCCGCTGGCCTGCCCCTCCCAGGGCGGGCCAGCGGTGTTTCCGGACCGTCGCACCCCATCGACCGTCCGTACGGTTCCTAGTTGCAAAGAGCTCCCGTGGACGTATCTGCTTGATCCTTGGGGATTTCTGAGGACGAATCGACATCGATTAGCGTTTGGTTCCGGTCCCCTCGCAGCTGGTGGGGCGCACGGCGACAGCCGTGCCGGGGATCCAACTCCTCTCCATGCCGCGAGCCCGCCGGAGTCCACGCTCCGGCGGGCTCGTTCCCTCGCCGGCGCGTCCCGCCGAGCGGAGGCGACCGGCGGGCGGGGGGGACCGGGGAGACGGGCGGCAGGGGTGCGCCGCGCGGGGTGATCCGGGGGATCGGCCTTGCAGCGGGGGCGGGAGCTGCCAGCATGCGGCCCATGGCGCGGTACCTGGTCACCGGCGGGGCTGGCTTCATCGGATCCCACATCGCCGCCGCGCTGGTCGCGCGCGGTGAGCGCGTGCGCGTGCTCGACGACCTCTCCTCCGGCCGCGAGGAGAACCTGGCAGGGCTGGGGGGGGTCGAGCTGCTGCGCGGCGACGTGACCGACGCGGCGGCCTGCGCGGCGGGCTGCGAGGGCGTCGCGGGGGTCTTCCACGAGGCGGCCCAGGTCTCGGTGCCGAAGAGCGTCGAGGCGCCCGGACGGAGCTACGAGATCAACGTCATGGGCACCCTGCGCCTGCTCGAGGCGGCGCGCGCGGCCGGCGTCGGGCGCTTCGTTTTCGCCGCCTCGTCCGCCGCCTACGGCGAGACCGAGACGCTTCCGAAGGTCGAGACCATGCCGCCCGACCCGCGCTCGCCCTACGCCTCGGGCAAGGTGGCCGGCGAGCACCTGCTCAAGGTCTGGGGCCAGGTCTACGGGATGCGCACCGTCGCCCTGCGCTACTTCAACGTGTTCGGGCCGCGGCAGGCGGACGACAGCCCGTACACCGGCGTGATCGCGATCTTCTGCCGCGCGCTGCTCGAGGGCCGGCGAGCGACGATCTACGGCGACGGCGAGCAGACGCGCGACTTCACCTTCGTCGACGACGTGGTCGCCGCCAACCTGCGCGCGCTCGATGCGCGCCTGCTGCCGGGCACGCTGTGCAACGTCGGCTCGGGCGAGCGCACCTCGATCAACACGCTCTACCGCGAGATCTCCGACATCCTGGGGACAAAGCACGAGCCGATCTACGCACTCGAGCGCACGGGCGACGTGCGTCACAGCCAGGCTTCGCTGGAGCGTGCGCGCGAGCTCCTCGACTGGAGGCCCGCAGTGAGCTTCCGCGCGGGGCTCGAGACCACGGTCGCCTGGTACCGCGAGCGCTTCGAATCCGCCACGCGATAGGCGCGCGACCGTTGCCGGAGCGTCTGGACGGAGCTACGCTCTCCGTCCCGATTCCGCCGGTATCGCGTTCCAGCACTCTTTCCCGATCGGCCCGGCGGCGTCCGAAGAAGATCATGCGAATCAACCAGGATCTCGAGCGGCTCCTCGGCCTCAAGACGGTCGACTACAAGATCGACCTCTCGAAGGAGGTCCTCTTCGACGAGGCGATCGCCAACGATCGCGGTCGCACGCGCGCTGACGGGCCGGACGACGACCAGAAGGCCTTTCCAACGAAGCTCGGCCTCGGCGGACCGCTCGTGTACTACACCGATCCGACCTGCACGGGGCGCCCCGTCCAGGACACCTTCGGCGTGGCGTGGCCCGAGCTCGAGGACACGGTGTGGTGGAAGCCCGACTTCCAGAAGTACGACCCTCGCAAGTACGAGGGACTCCTGAAGCGCGTCGCGGCGCACCTGAACGCGCGCCGCGCGACGCTCTACGTCAAGAACGTCTACGCCGGCTCCGATCCCTCCTACGCCGTCCCGTACCGCTTCGTGGGCGAGTACGCGTCCCACGCCTTCTTCGCGCACAACATGTTCCCCAAGGGGATCGATGGCGTCGCTGACGAGGACGGCAAGCGCTGGACGATGCTGAACGTGCCCTCGTTCCGCTGCGATCCCGAGCGCGACGGCAGTCGCTCCGAGCGCGTCGCGATCCTCGACTTCAAGAACCGCATCGCGCTGGTGGCCGGCCGCGCCGATTACTGCGGCGTCGTGAAGAAGAGCATGTTCACGGTCATGAACTACCTGCTGCCCGGCCTGGGGCACATGTCGATGCACTGCTCGGCCAACATCGGCAAGCGCGGGGACGGCGCGATCCTGTTCGGGCTGTCGGGTACGGGCAAGACGACGCTCTCGGCCGACCCGGGACGGGAGCTGATCGGCGACGACGAGCACGCCTGGACCGACATCGGCGTCTCGAACCTCGAGGACGGCTGCTACGCCAAGCTGATCGACCTCGATAAAGCGGCCGAGCCCGTCATCGCCGCGGCGCTCTCGATGCCGGGCACGATCGTCGAGAACGTGCCGCCGCTGCCCGGACGGCGCATGGAGGACATGGATCCCCAGGAGCTCGACCTCCACGACCGCTCGATCACCGAGAACACGCGCTTCTCGTACCCGTTGACCTGCAACCCGGACGTGGCCGAGGGCGCGCGCGGCCCGCACCCCGAGACGATCGTGCTCTTGACCGCCGACGCGTTCGGCGTGCTGCCGCCCGTCTCCGTGCTCGACACGAAGGACGTCATGTACCACTTCGTGCAGGGCTTCACCGCCAAGCTGGCCGGCACCGAGGTCGGCATCACCGAGCCCAAGGCCGCTTTCAGCGCCTGCTTCGGGGCGCCCTTCATGGCCCGCAACCCCTCGGTCTACGCGCGTGAGCTGGCGAAGAAGATGGATCAGCACGAGACGCGCTGCGTGCTGCTCAACACCGGTTGGTCCGGCGGGGGCCACGGCATCGGCAAGCGCATCTCGATCAAGGACACGCGCGCGCTGCTCGACGCAGCCCTGGCGGGCGAGCTGCACGGCGACGGCGTCGAGTACGAGCTGCACCCTGTCTTCAACCTCAAGATGCCGCGCGCCTGCCCGGGGGTCGACCCCGCCATCCTGAACCCTCGCAACACGTGGACCGACAAGGCCGCCTACGACGCCCAGGCCGGGAAGCTGCGCGACATGTTCCGCGCGAACTTCGAGCAGAAGGGCTTCGGCAAGCTCGGCGTCGAGCCGGTGATGTAGGACCGGTGCGACCATTCCGTCCGGAACGCGGCGGCGCACCGCGCACGGTGCGCCGCCGCTCCCTTTCCCACGTGGCGTCCTACAACGGCACGGCGCGCAGGCGCACCAGGGTCGGCGGGAAGACCGAAAAGTTCGCCTGCCGCAGGAGCTCGCCGACGGTCAGGCTGGGCTGGAGGCCGAGCACGATCTGGAGCGCCTCGATCGCGGCGGCGCGCGTGGACGGCGTGGCGCGCGCGTCGGCGCAGACCGCGAGCAGGCCCTCGAGCGAGCGGCGCGTGCCGTGCAGGCCCAGGGCGAGCGCGGTCTCCGACTGCAGCTCGGGGTCGGCCAGGCCGCGCAGGAAGGCGAGCAGGGGCGGCGTGTCGCGCGAGTCGCCGGCGTAGCCCAGGGCCTGGGCGATCGAGGCGCGGGTGACGGCCGAGCGCTCCGCCTCCAGCCGCTCGAGCAGCAGGGCGTGGGTGCGGGGGCTGTCGATCATCGCCAGGCCGACCGCCGCGACGGCGCGGTTGAGCGGCGTGCCGTCCTCGATCAGGCCCTGGGCTAGCAGGTCGGCGGCGCGCGCGTCTCCGGCGATGCCGAGGGCGAGGTAGTACGCGCCGCGCGCGGCGCGGTTCCTCTCGCGCTCGAGCCCCTCGCGCAGGGCCGCTCGCAGGAGGTCGTCGTCCGCCTCGCGCGCCAGGATGCCCAGGCCGAGAGCGCACCAGGAGCGCAGCGCCTTCTGGCCTTGCGCGAGCTGCGCGAGCAGGAAGGCGCGCGCTTCGTCGCCGCCCTGACGGCCGATGGAGATCAGCAGGAAGCCGCGCGTCAGCGGCTCGCGCTCGTGCGCGAGGGCGCCGAGCAGCGCGCCGGTCGCACCGGAGTGGGCGAATTCGCCCAGGGCCAGCGCCGCCGAGCGCCGCAGCTCGAGGTGCGCCTTCCCCAGAGCCGCCACCAGGACGTCGAAAGCCTCGTCGTCCGCGCGCGTGCGCAGCGTCTCGAGCGCGCGACAGCGCACCGCGTACGGCGTCTCGGGGTCGGTGGCTCGCGCGAGCACCCAGCCGGAGAGCTCCGGGCTCGGGTTGAGCGTCTGGTACATCAGCACGCCGGCCACGAGCAGCGCGTCGCTGGAGCCGTCCAGGCCCTTCGCCAGGCGCGCGACCTCGTCGTCGACCTCGGGTCCCATACCGTTGCGACGACCGATCGAGAGCGCGAAGACCGCCAGCGCCTGCGCGTCGGAGGTCACCGCTCCGGAACGCTCGTCGAGCGCGCCGTGCCGGGCGAGCCGCACCAGGAGCGCGGCGCCCTCGCGCGAGCCCGTCGCGCCCAGCGCCAGGATCGCGCGCTCGCGCACGTACAGGTCGCCGTCCGCGAGGAGCGGCACGAGCGCCGCGACCGCGTCTGCGCCCGCGATGCGCCCCAGCGCGACCGCCGCCGCCGCGCGCACCTCTCCCCGCTCCGAGCGGAGATCCGCCTGCAGCGCGGGCTCCAGCTCGTCTCGCACGCGCTGGAGCTCGCGAGCGGGGTGCGTGCCGTCGCCGGCGTAGCCCGTGAGCGTCTCGACCCAGCGCCGCAAGAGGTTCGGGCGCAGGTAGTCGAGCCGGTGCAACTGCCACCAGGTCCACCAGGCCTCGTCGCCCACCGGCGAGTTGCGCGGGATCAGCGAGGAGGGCGGGGGCCCCGGCGAGGGCGGCGCGGCGGCCGGGCCACCGCGCTCGGGCTCGGCCGGCGCGGCCGGGGGGGTCATCGGGGCCGGGCCGGCGCCGTGCGGGGCCGCGTCGCCGGGGCCGGGGTAGCGCTCGGGGCTGCGCTCGCGGCCCTGCCCCCAGCCCGAGCCGATGTCGGCGTTCTCACCGGGGGCGCGGTACCCCTGTGTCGCGCCCGGCGCGGCCAGGGGCAGCCAGAGCAGGAGAGTCGCTGCCAGGGTGCTGAGCATGGTGGGACCCGCCGCGGGCAAGGCCCGTGCCGCGCCCGCGACGGCGCCGCAGCTCCGTCGCAAAGCGCTGTCCCGGCCGAAGTTCTGAAGGCGCGCAGACGGTTGCGGGCCCGCCCCCAGGCCCCGGCGGTCGCGCACCGGTTACGCGGCCGAAACGAGACGCACGCCCGCGGGCGGGCGACGCTGGCGCGGCGCGGCGGCCTGTGGTCTCCTCTCTCCCATGGCCGCCGCCCGGGACCACTACCTCAAGGGGCTCGCCCTCTTCGGGCGGGACGAGCACGTCGAGGCGATCGACGAGTACCGCAAGGGCCTCGCGCTCGAGCCCGAGAACACCGAGATCCTGCTGGCCATGGCCACGGCGCAGATGAACGCCGGCCGGCTCGACGAGGCGATCGCGACCGGCCGGCGGCTGGTCGAGCTCGACGCGACGGACCCCTTTGCGCACACGAGCCTGTCGATGATGTACCAGCGCAAGGGCCTGATCGACGAGGCCGAGAGGGAGCAAGCCAAGGCGCGCATGCTCTCCTGGAAGCAGGAGTTGAAGAAGAACCCCGACGCGCCGCCGCCCGGTCCGGCGGGCGGCATGGGCGTCGTCCAGTAGCGCCCGTGGAAGAACCTACCGGGTAGGTTCTTCCACGGCTTCGCTACGCATCGTCCTCGATGCCGAGGATGGCGCGGCCTTCCGCCGAGATGAGCTGGGGCGTCCACTGCGGCTCCCAGACCACCTCGACCTCGGTGGCCTCGATGCCGTCCAGGGTGTTCACGCGCCGCTTCACCATGTCGGGGATCGTCTTCGCCTCGGGGCACGACTGCGAGGTGAGGGTCATGGTGATGTTGCACACCGAACCCTCGACGGCGATGTCGTAGACCAGGCCCAGATCGAGGATGTTGACGGGGATCTCGGGGTCGAAGATTTCCCGTAGCTGGGTCTCGACGTCTTCTCTTGTGATCATGGGGGCAGTCTAGGCCGCCCTGGCAGGAATCTCCAGTGGACGTAAGATCGGGCCGCGATGATCCGCTACGAAGGCCGACTCTACCGCCCCCCCTCCGAGGCCGAGAGCCTGATCCTGCAGGCCACGATCGGCTGCAGCTTCAACCGCTGCACCTTCTGCGGGATGTACCGCGACAAGCGCTTCCGGGTGCGGTCGCTCGACGACCTGCGCGCGGAGATCGCCTGGGCGGCGGCGGAGCTCCCGGGCGTGAGCAAGGTGTTCCTGGCCGACGGCGACGCGCTGGTCGCCAAGGTCTCCTTCCTGGCGCCGCTCCTGGTCGAGCTGCGGCGCGCCTTCCCGGACCTGCGGCGCGTGAGCTGCTACGCCTCCCCGCAAGCCCTGCAGGTGCGCAGCGTCGAGGAGATGCGCGAGTTGCGCGAGCTCGGGCTGACGCTGTACTACCTGGGGATCGAGAGCGGACACGACGCCGTGCTCGAGCGCCTGGTCAAGGGCGTCGGCGCGGCCGAGATGGTGCGCGTCGCGCGCAAGGCGAGCGAGGCCGGCCTGAAGCTCTCGACCATGATCCTGCTCGGGGCGGGCGGGCGGGCGCTCTCGGCCGAGCACGCGCGCGCGTCGGCGCGCGTCGTCAACGCGATCCAGCCGCGCTTCGTCAGCACGCTGGTCATGACGCCGGTCGAGGGCACGCCGCTGTGGGAGGAGCATCTGCGCGGGGAGGCAGAGATGCTGTCGCCGGTCGAGCTGGCGGCCGAGCTGCGGGCGTTCGTGGCCGGGCTCGAGCTCGAGGGCTCGGTCTTCCGCTCCAACCACGCCAGCAACCACCTCGCCCTGGCCGGCAGCCTGCCGAAGGACAAGGAACGCATGCTGGCGGCGCTCGACGCCGTGCTGGACGATCCCGAGCACGCGCCCTTCACGCCCGAGTGGATGCGCGGCCTGTGAGCCGCCGGCGGGGCGGCGACTCCATCGACCGCGCCGATCCGGACGAAGGGGCTCATCGGGCTGAATCGGGCAGCGCGAACGGGCAGAATACCGGGATGAACGGACGGAGCCGTTCATCCCCCGCCGTTGCAGCGGACGGCCGGACGGCCGCCGCTGAACGCCGGTCCACCCGCACCCGCCTCGCGCGGAATACGCACACGACCCCGACGAGCACGAGAGTGATCGGGGACGGCCGCCGCTGAACGGCGGTCCGCCCTCGCGCGCCTCGCGCGGAATACGCACACGACCCTGACGAGCACGAGAGTGATCGGGGACGGCCGCCGCTGAACGGCGGTCCGCCCTCGCGCGCCTCGCGCGGAATACGCACAAGACCGGTACGAGAACGAGAGCGACCGGGCACGAGAAACAACGGTCACGATGAGCTCATCCGCAACTACCGTCGCGACGAGCGCCGCGGCACTGCTCCTCGGGGCACCCTCCGCCGCCCAGTCGCCAGCCCCCCCCGAGCCGACCGCGATCGTGGACGTGCGGCTGGCCGACGCCGCCGACGCGCCGCGCGTCTCGCTGCTCCTGCGCGACGGGCGCGTGGCCGAGATCCTGGCGGCCGGCGCGCCGATCCCGCCGGGCGTGCGCCGCGTCGAGGGCGCGGGCCTGCTCGCACTGCCGGCCTTCATCGATGCCTACACCACGGCCGGCTGCGAAGCGCCCGAGCCCGTGGCCGAGCGCGACGCCCCGCCGCCGGCCGACGCTGACGTGTTGACCGACATGCGCTCGGCGAACCGCAAGGGTCTCGCGCCCGCGTGGCGCGCGGCCGACGCGTTCCTGCTCGACGAGAGCGCGATGGACAAGCGCCGCGCGCAGGGCTTCGGCGCGCTGCACACGTGCCCCGAGGGGCAGATCCTCGCCGGCCGCAGCGCCCTGGTCTCGCTCGCTGACGGCCCGCCGCGCGAGCGCGTCATCCTGGCGAACGTCTTCCAGGTGGCCGGCCTGCGGGCCGGCGGTCGCGGCTACCCGAGCACGTTGATGGGCTTGCTCGCGCACCTGCGCCAGTTCCTGCTCGACGCGCGGTGGCAGGCGCTGCTCGTCGCGCGCTACGGCGCCGGCGAGCCCGATCCGCGACCGCCCTACGACCCCGATCTCGAGGCGATCCTGCCGGCCCTGAGCGGACAGGAGCGGCTCCTGTGCGCCGCTGACGACGCGCGCGACATCCGCCGCTGGCTGAAGCTCGCCGACGAGTTCGGCTTCTCCATCGCGATCGCCGGGGGCCGCGAGGCCTGGAAGGTCGCCGGCGAGCTCGCCACGCGCGGCGTGCCGGTGATCCTCACGCTCGACTGGGGCGAGGAGGTGGCCGACCCCGACGCGGCGACGCCGAAGGAGAATGAGCAGGAGCAGTCGCAAGCGGAAGACGCGCCGCCGGTGGAGCCCGTCGAGGAACCTGCGGTCGGCGGCGGTGAGCCCGCTCCGGCCGCCGCGGGCGAGCCGCGGCCCGAGCAGCAACCCGAGGCGGAACCCGAGGCGGAACAGGCCTGGGAGTACGAGGAGCCCCTCGGCGTGCGGCGCGAGCGGCGGCGCCTCTGGCTCGAGAAGCGCGACAACGCCATCCGGCTGCACCAGGCGGGCGTCACGCTCGCCTTCGGCACCGGCAGCCGGCCGGCTGAGGAGCTCCTCGCACATCTGCGCGACCTGATCGAGGCCGGATTGCCCGAGGAGGCGGCGCGCGCCGGGCTGACGGGCGGCGCGGCAGCGGTCCTCGGCGCCGGCTCGAACCTCGGGCGGATCGAGAAGGGCCGCGACGCCACCCTGGCCCTGTGGTCGCAACCGCCTTTCACGAAGAAGGCGACGCTCAGGTGGCTGTTCGTCGACGGCGCGGGGCACGAGTTCGAGGCCCAGGAGGAAGGGCTGGCCGGCGTGCCGGACGAGGGCCTCGACCTCGACGGCGCGTGGTCGCTGGACTTCGAGAGCGAGGAGGCGAGCGACGCCAGGATGACGCTCGAGATGAAGGAGGGCGGCGCCGTAGCCGGCGTCTTCGAGACGACCAGCCCGATCGACGGCAGCCCCGTAAAGGGCGACCTGGGCGGGCAGGTGTCGGGCCGCGCGCTGCGGCTGAAGGGCACCCTCTCCTTCGGCGCCTTCGAGGCCGAGCTGCACATAGAGGGCGAGATCGAGGGGAACTCGATCAAGGGGGAGGCGACGTGGAAGTACTCCGGCGGCGAGCAGGCGAGCTCGTACACGGCTCGACGAGCGCCAGGGCGGTCCGGTGCCGCGCGCCGCGCTGAGGGCGCGGAAGGAGGGACGCGCTGATGGCCGTCCTCCGGTCGACGAGCCTTCCCACCCTGCCGTTCCTGTTCGCGTTCGCCGTCGCGAGCGCGCCGGCCGCGGCGCAGGAGCACGCCTTCGAAACGGATGCGCTGCGCGTGCCGGTGCTCAAGACCGGTGGCAGTTGCGTGATCCGCAACGTGACGATCCACTCCGCCGTCGCGCCCGCGCGGCTCGGCGACGTCCTGGTCGTCGACGGCCGGATCAAGGCGGTGGGAAAGGTCGACGCGCCCGAGGGCATCGTCGCGATCGACGGCACGGGTGAGCACCTTGCGCCCGGCGTGGTCGACTGCCACTCGCACATGGCGACCGACGGGGGCCTGAACGAGGGCACGGCCTCGATCGCGGCCGAGGTGCGCGCGCGCGACGTGGTCAACGCGGACGACCTGGCCATCTACCGCGCGCTCGCCGGCGGCGTGACGACCGTGCGCATCCTGCACGGGTCGGCCAACGCGATCGGCGGCCAGGACGCGGTCATCAAGCTCAAGCGGGGTCGGACGGCCGACGAGATCCTGTTCCCCGGCGCGCAGACCGGCATCAAGTTCGCCCTCGGCGAGAATCCCAAGCGCTCGCGCGGCGGCGGCGGGCGCTTCCCAGCCACGCGCATGGGCGTCGAGGCCGTGTACAACCGCGCCTTCGAGCGCGCGCGCGAGTACCAGCGCGAGTGGGCCGTCTACCAAGAGGCCGTGCGCGCGGGCGCAACGCCGGTCCCGCCGCGCCGCGACCTGCGCCTCGATGCGCTCGTGGGCGTGCTCGAGGGGAAGGTGCACGTGCACTGCCACTGTTACCGAGCAGACGAGATCCTGATGATCATCCGCGCCTCGCAGCGCTTCGGATTCCGCCTCGCCACGCTCCAGCACGTGCTGGAGGGCTACAAGGTCGCGGCGGAGATGGCCGCGGCCGGCGTCGGCGGCTCGACCTTCAGCGACTGGTGGGCGTACAAGATCGAGGCCTACGACGCGATCCCGCAGAACGCGGCGCTGATGGACCGAGCGGGCGTGCTGACGTCGCTCAACTCCGATTCCGGCGAGATGGTGCGGCGCCTGTACGGCGAGGCCGCGAAGTCGGTGCGCTACGCCGGCATGGAGCGCGCGCGCGCGCTGGCGCTGGTGACCCTCAACCCAGCCAGGCAGCTCGGGCTCGGCGAGCGCGTGGGCTCGATCGAAGTCGGCAAGGACGCCAACCTCGTGCTCCTGAACGGCGATCCGCTCTCGTCGCTGGCGCGCGTCGAGTGGACCATGGTCGACGGCGAGATCGAGTTTCAGCGCCGCGACGCCTTCGGTCTCGACGCCGAGCCGCTGGTCGCGCGCGAGCTCGCGCCGAGCACGGCGTCGCCGCTGGAGTGGAAGCCCGAGGGCGGGCCGGTGCTGGCCCTGAGCGGCGGAACGGTCCACCCCGTCGATGGACCGGACGTCGAGAACGGCACGGTCCTGATCCAGGACGGGCTCATCCTGCAGGTCGGGGCCGGGATCGCCGTGCCGGCATCGGCGCGCGTGATCGACGTCACGGGCAAGCACGTCTGGCCCGGGATGATCGCCGTCGACACCTCGCTCGGCCTGCGCGAGATTGGCTCGATCCAGGCCACGATCGACACGGCCGAGTCCGGGGGCGACCAGCCCGATCTGAGCGTCACGGCCTCGATCAACGCCGGGTCGGCCCACATCGGCGTGACGCGTTCCAACGGGATCACGCGCGCGCAGGTCGCACCCCAGGGGGGCGGCCCGATCATGGGGCAGTCCTCGCTGATCGACCTGGCGGGCGACACCTGGGAGGAGCTGCTGCTCCTCGATCGGGACATGTTGCACATCCGCTTCCCTTCCGTCGCCAACGACGCCGAGAAGAAGGAGGAGCCCGAGGCCGTCAAGAAGATGCGCGCGCTCCTGGCGGAGGGGCGCGAGTACGCGCGCCTGCTGGCGGAGGCGCGCACGAGCGGCTCGACCCCGCCGCGCTTCGATCCGCGCTTGCACGCCCTGGCCCCGTACGTGCGCGGCCACAAGAAGGTCGCCGTGCGGGCCGACAATGCGCAGTCGATCCTGTTCGCGATCCGTTTCGTGCAGGAGGAGAAGCTCGACGCCGTGCTGCTGGGAGCGACCGAGGGTTGGAAGGTCGCGGACGCGATCGCGCGCTCCGGCCTACCGGTCGCCGTCGGGCCGGTGCTGGGCGTGCCACGCTCCGAGTTCGACCCCTACGACGCGCAGTACGCTGACGCGGCGGTGCTCACGCGCGCCGGGGTCGAGGTCGCCCTGACGCCCGCCGACGGCGAGAACGCGCGCAACCTGCCCTTCCAGGCCGCGATGGCGGTCGCTTTCGGGCTGCCCCACGAGGAGGGCGTGCGCGCGATCACACTGTACGCCGCGCGCCTGCTCGGCATCGACGATCGGTTCGGCAGCCTCACCCCGGGCAAGGTGGCGGACGTCGTCGTGACCGACGGCGACCTGCTCGAGATCACCTCGCGCACCGAGTACGTGCTCATCGACGGGGAGCAGGTCGATCGCTCGAACCGACAGACCCGTCTCCTCGAGAAGTACGAGGCTCGCCTCGGGCGTACAATTGGGCGCTGAGCCGGCGGCGGCCGCGGCTCAGCGCGCGGGCGCTGCAGCGGACGGCTGGCGCCGCCGCTGAGCGCCCGCCGGCGCGGTAGCCTTGACACACCTGCCCCACGTAGATCCCCTACGTACAACCGCCACGTACAACCGAGACGTACTACCCTCACGCACAACCACTACGTACGACCTTCACGTACAACGCGCGGCGGCAGCGTCGCAGCGCCGCAATACACGTACGACCGCCACGTACAACGAGCGCGGTCGGGTGCATGGACGACATCACGTACGACCACTGCGTAGGACCAGAGAACCAGGGAGCGCGCGATTCCGACCGAAGAGCTGGGTGACATGAAGCTTTCCCAAATCATGAGCAAGGGCGTGATCACCGTGGAGCCCTGCTTCTCGCTCGACGACGCGATCCGGGTGTTCGAGCGCTGCAACTTCCGCCACCTGCCGGTCGAGGAGGACGGGCGGCTGGTGGGGATGCTCTCGGATAGGGACCTGAGCCTGGCGACGGGCTGGAGCCTGTCCAGCCAACGAGATCTGGTGGACGACTCCACGCCGAGCCGCGTGCTGGAGATCATGCACTCGCCGGTCATCTCGCTCGGCCCCGACGGCAGCCCCGAGGAGGCCGCCAGGCTCATGCTGGAGCAACGGATCGGGGCGGTGGCGGTCATCGCGGCCGACGGGCACATCGCCGGCATCGTCACCACCACCGACCTCCTGCGCGCGTTCCGGGACGAGGAGATGGAGACCGAGATGCGGATCGACCCGTCCGTAGGAGTCGCGTCCTGCATGTCGACCGACGTCGCCACGCTGGGGCCCGACGACTTCCTCGAGGACGCGATCGAGCTGTGCAAGGCGCGCCGCGTGCGCCACGTCCCGATCCTGGAGGACGGGCGGCTGATCGGCATGGCCTCGGACCGCGACCTGCGCTTCGGGATGGGCCAGGAGGTGATCGCGGACATGATCGCCGAGGAGCGCGGCCGGCTCGAGGTGGCCCGCACGCCGCTATCGGCCCTGATGGCGATCGACGTCCCGACGATCGGCGACGAAGAGAGCTTGGCGGAGGCCGCCGACCGCATGCTGCGCCAGCGCCTGAGCGCCCTGCCCGTGATGCGGCGCGGGA